>Ga0210125_1000001_pt1 | contig 88948 bp, 70 predicted proteins | sample RushMan_CattailN_FD_185555 | JGI IMG/M metagenome (GOLD analysis project Ga0210125, IMG submission 185555) | Wetland microbial communities from San Francisco Bay, California, USA, that impact long-term carbon sequestration -... | ecosystem: Environmental > Aquatic > Marine > Wetlands ...
GCCAAAATTCGAAATCCAAGACAATGCCAAATGATCAAACAACCGAATTCTCAAGACGAGAGACATTGGACATCAGTGTAGGTCGTTTTGGTCATTTGGATTTTCTGCTTTAAGAAGCGCGAACTTCATGATTAAGGTGCCAACTTCCCTCCCCCGAGGGGGAGAGAAATTCATGATTTCCGGTTGGAGATTAACCGGCCGCACACACCATTTCACTTACATTCCAGTAAGGGGAGAGTCCGCGCAGTTTCTCGATTACCCCGGGTACCTTATCCAACACGAAATCAATTTCATCTTCCTTGTTGTATATACTCAAACTGAATCGGATAGAACCGTGAGCCATCGTAAAGGGCACTCCCATAGCCCTGAGGACGTGCGAAGGCTGCAGCGAACCGGAAGTACAGGCAGAACCGGAAGAGGCGCAGATATGAAACTCATCGAGCATCAAAAGTATAGCTTCTCCTTCAACATACTCAAAACTGATGCTCGTAGTGTTGGGAAGTCTGTAGCTGCGGTCTCCGTTAACTCGGCTGTTGGGCACGCTGTTCAGCAGTCCATTCTCCAACTTGTCTCGAAGTTGTTTCACTTTGGTATTTTCCAGCTGCATGTTTTGAGCGGCAAGTTCACAAGCTTTGCCCAGGCCGACAATACTGGCGGTATTTTCTGTGCCGCCTCGCCTCCCCTTTTCCTGGTGGCCGCCAATCAAAAACGTCGAAAATTTTGTCCCTTTTCGGACATACAAAGCACCGATCCCTTTGGGGGCATGCAGCTTGTGCCCTGAAAGTGAGAGCATGTCTATGGAGCTTTTCTTCATGTCGATTGGAATTTTTCCAACCGCCTGAACCGCGTCGGTGTGAAACAGGACGCCCTTGCTTTTGGCAATTTCAGCTGCCTCTTCGACGGGAAAAAGCACTCCGGTTTCGTTGTTCGCCCACATGAGACTGACAATGGCCGTATCCGGAGTCAAGCTTACTCTGTAGCGGTCCATATCGAATCGGCCCAAGTTGTCAACCGGAATCTCGGTGACCCGGTATCCCTGACCTCCCAGGTGCGATACCAGGGATCTAATAGCCGGGTGCTCGACTCGACTGGTTACTATATGCCGTTTGTCTGGGTATGCATGCAGCGCTGATCGGATGGCAGCGTTGTCGCTCTCTGTTCCGCAACTGGTAAAAATGATTTCATCTCCTGTCGCGCCGATCAGGCTGGCAACCTGCTCCCTTGCTTGGCGAATGGTGCGACCGACCTGTCCACCGAAAGAGTGCATGCTGGAAGGGTTGCCATAGAGCTGAGAAAAATAGGGCAGCATCACCTCGAGGACTTCCGGGGCAACCTGGGTTGTGGCGTTGTTGTCCAGATATACGGTTTTCACTCTATCACCTCCTCGACCACCAGTTCCGGAGTCACTAATTCCTTCAGTTTTAACTCCACGAAATTCTTGATTGTTTGTTGGGATGCGTGGCAAGTGGCGCATGCACCGCGCGTAGCAACCAGAACTCGATTGCCTACCACATCGACCAGTTCGATATCACCGCCGTCCTTACGTAAAGAGGGCCTGATTTCACGTTCGAGGGATTCTTCAATCATTCGAATCTTCTGAATATTGGTCAGTTTGGGCTTGCCGGCAGGCTTACTTTCCCCTTTGGTTCTGAGTCTATCGATGATTTCCTGGATGGCGTCATGGCAATTGCCACAACCCCCGCCTGCCTTGGTAAAATTGGTAACTTCTTCAATCGTGGTGAGATTGTTTTCTCTGACAGCTTTTTCTATCTCCTTGTCTGTGACACCAAAGCATTCGCAAACGATCTGTCCTTCGATTGCCTCTTTGGGCACACCCTTATAGTTAGAGATTGCTCGATCAAGTGCCTGTCGGCCCATCACCGAGCAATGCATCTTCTCCGGTGGAAGCCCGCCAAGATAGTCGACAATGTCCTGGTTGGTGATCTTTTCCGCCTCCTCCAACGATTTGCCCTTGAGCATTTCGGTTAGAGCAGAGGCGGTAGCAATGGCGCTTGCACAACCAAATGTCTTGAACCTGGCTTCCTTAATCTTTTTGTTTTCATCCAATTTGAAGGATAGTTTGAGAGCATCTCCGCAGGCAATCGATCCTTCCTCGCCAACTCCGTCAGCATCTTCGATTTCTCCCACGTTTCTCGGGTTGAGAAAATGATCTTTCAATTTATCTGTATATTCCCACATCTGTTAACTCCTTCAGTTAGTTTCCGTCGATAAATCCCCGTGTTTCTCCTTACCTTGAGAATACAGGCGGATTTCGGATGAATACACGTTAGCTATCCCTTGACTCTTATTTAATCGTCTTCGGGCTTTCTACTCCTCTTTTAAGTCAGGTGTGTCGATATCACTTTCCACCTGCCGCCGATTTTATATAAGTTTCCATCCGGAAAATCCCTTTTAGCATTTTAAGGTAACGCAAATCCACCGGCTGCCCGATCTCTGGCAGGGCTAAAGCCCTGCGGTACAAATTTTCCCGCCGAACACCAGTTACTATAATTTAATACATTTATTCATGAATACTACAACTTATCTTAGCTCTCTCTGAGTAAAGTTCATTGACGCTGTCTATTTTGCCGTATTACTATCCCGTTTGGTGCGGCACATGCAATGAGAACACGCGACGAATGTTTGAAATCTAACTGAACTCTTCTTCCAAACTTGTCCGCTACTAGCGAATATGGTGCAACCGCACGGTGCTTTTGCGATGACCAAAACTTCCTTTGAAGTAAGCGTCTGTTATCTTATGGACAGAAATGGCGATACGATTGCCTCTTCCAATAGACGAGCAGCAGACAGCTTTGTGGGAAAGAATTACGCTTTTCGGCCTTACTTTCAGGAGGCCATCGCCGGCTCGCCTTCAATTTACATGGCCTTGGGAGTTACTTCACGACTTCGCGGAATTTACTATAGCCATCCAATTTACGCAGGCAGCGGCAATAATGTAATTGGTGCGGCTGTGATTAAAGCATCCATTGAACCTTTAGAGGAGCAGTTCAATGAGGTACACAAAGGTATTGTGTTGCTTACAAATCCGTACGGCTTAGTATTCGCGGCAAATCGGCAGGATTGGCTCTACCATTTGCTTTGGGATGTTAAGGTCGAGGAGTTATCCGCAATTGCCGAAACCAGGCAGTTTGGAGAGGGGCCGTGGCAGTGGCTAGGTATGCGGCGGTTGGGAAGCAAATATGCAGCAGACAGTTCTGGAAACAGTTATCTCATCTATGAAATGAGTATTGAGAATTATCCGGGCTGGGAGATCGTCTATTTGCATGATGCTCACAAAATTTCAACGAATGCACTAGAGGCGTTTAAAAGCAGTAGCGCGGCCTTGATATTAATTTTGTGCACATTGATTTCATTAGCGGTGTTGTACTTTTACAGGTTGGCAAATCAGGATATCCGGCGACGCAAAACCGCTGAAGATGCGTTGCGTGAGAACGAAAGGAAGCTGCGTTCCATAGTCGAACATAGTAGCAATCTTTTTTATGCACACACTCCGGATCACCTTTTGACATACGTAAGTCCTCAGACAAGAGAGTTTTTTGATTGCGAACCCGAAGAGGCGCTAATCCGGTGGACCGAATTTGTAACGGATAACCCCATTAATTCAGAGGGCTACGGAATCTGCCAAAAAGCAATAGATACGGGTGAGCGTCAATCTCCCTATCCTTTGGAGTTAATCGGCAAAAAAGGGCGCAGCATTTGGGTAGAGGTCAATGAGAGTCCCATCGTGGAAGATGGCGAAACCATTGCTGTTGTGGGAGCGTTGAGTGACATAACCGAACGTAAATCTGCTTTGGATGCGCTCCAGGAGAGTGAGACGCGATTTCGAAACATGGCTGAGCTCTCTCCCTTTCCTATTGCCATCCTTGAGCCCAGTGGACGTTATAGTTTTCTGAATAAGAAGTTCATTGAAGTATTCGGATACACTATGAATGATATTCCCACGGGCAGAGAGTGGATGAAGAAAGCTTTTCCGGACAGCGCCTACCGCAAGGAAATAATTGGCATCTGGCTGTCAGATCTGGAAAAGTCCGAAAAATACCAGGTGAGGCAGCGTGAGGCAAAGGTACAATGTAAGGATGGGACCTTCCGTGACATTTTGTTCAGGCCCGTAACCATCGAAAGTGGCAAGCAATTCATCACTTATGAAGATATAACCGACCGGAAGAAAGCCGCGCGGGAACATCTTAAACTGGAAAAATTGGAGTCGCTGGGGATTCTGGCTGGAGGAATTGCCCATGATTTCAATAATTTTTTGACAGCCATAGTGGGTAACATTTCCTTGGCCAGACTGACCGCCAAAGAGCATCCTCGAATCGCAGAGAGGTTGGATGAGGCGGAAAAGGCCGCATTAAGGGCCAAAGACCTTACTCAACAATTGCTCACCTTCTCAAAAGGGGGTGCGCCCATAAAGAAAAAGACCTCTTTGCAGGGAATCATCGTGGACTCGTGCGAATTCATTCTTACAGGTTCTAAATCCCTCTGTAATTTTGATATCGCTCCTGATCTATGGCCTGTTGAAGTTGACAGTGGTCAAATCAGCCAGGCCATCAGCAATATTGTAATCAATGCTGACCAGGCCATGCCTGAAGGCGGAATCATAAATGTGCAAGCCACAAATTTTACAGTTCGAGCAGCAAGTGCCTTACCCGTTCAGCGGGGAAAGTACGTTAGGATTTCTATAAGAGATCAAGGCGTTGGCATTGGGCAAGAGCATTTGTCAAAAATCTTCGACCCTTATTTTACCACTAAGCGAAAAGGAAATGGCTTAGGACTGACAACGGTTCACTCAATAATTACAAAACACGGCGGATACGTCTTTGCAGAATCGGCACTGCAATCCGGTACCGTACTTCACGTTTACCTTGCGGCACTTGATGAGGCTGTTGAATTTGTCCAAAAGCAATCAGGACAGAAGACGGCTAAGGGTCGTGGGAAAATTCTTCTCATGGACGATGAAGAGCTCATAAGAACCGTAGCTGGCGAGATGCTGAATTACCTGGGATATGAAGTTGAATACGCCAGGAGCGGTGAGGAAGCGATAGCAATCTATGAGCGCGCAAAGGATGCAGGGCAACCCTTTGATGCTGTTGTTATGGATTTAACCATTCCAGGAGGTATGGGAGGCAGAGAAGCCATGCGGGAATTGCTGGCAATCGACCCCGCAGCGAAAGGTATAGCTTCAAGCGGCTATTCGAACGATCCGATTATGGCCGATTTCCGAAGGCATGGCTTTCTAGGGGTCCTAACCAAGCCTTATCGTACTGAAGAAATGAGCAGGGTGTTGCAGGGTCTTGGAAGAGCAAAATCTTAGAAGCTGTCTGAAAAATGCCTCGGATCTTCATTCCCGCTTATCAGGAATGAAGATGATACAGTTCAATCCAATTTCATTCTTCGTTGGGATCTTCAGATCATAACCCAAATATTTCCGGGTCAAAACCGTGTGCAAGAATTGTAACCATCTGTGCAAAAAATGTTCTATGAGGTTGCTACTGTGTCCGTGACAGCCCATAAATGTCGCATTATTTGCGGATGCTGAGGTTGGCACGATTGTAGCTTAGACACATCCTTTCGATTGTTTATTTGCTTAGGTGAGAGAAGTATTTTGTCGGCATATAAGAGTAGGAGCCAGTCCGAGAATGAACTCTCTGCTCTTTTCGTCATTCCGGCGTTCGCCGGAATGACTGTTTGGTAGCATTCCCGGACAAGCTCCGAGTACTACAATGAGATTTCGTTCTGCAGTGTCATTTCGAGCGAAGCGAGAAATCTTTAATGAGTTTCAACAGCCTTGAAGATTCCTTGCTCTGCTCGGAATGACGAGGCACAAAGAGTCCCGCTTTCTCGTCGCATTACTAGAATGGGTACTCTAAAGACTTAATATGAATAGATATCGACGGTTGTTAAAATACACTCTGCAGCAGTGGCCCTTGCTGCTTGTAATTCTTGCGTTAAGTATTTTTGCGTCAGGCATCGCCGCGCTGCAGCCCTGGCCAATGAAGGTCCTGGTGGATTATGCTCTGGATGGCGCTGCTTTGCCTGAAACATTGCGGTCACTGCTTGCGGCTCTCACTCTGCAAGCCAGTCCAGCTTTATTGGTTCTATTGGCTGCGTTGGGCAGCCTCGGATTTTATGCTCTGAACAGTCTGGTCGATGTTGGGTTGAGTTGGACATGGACAGCAGCAGGCCAGAAGATGGTCTATGGGTTGGCTGCTGATCTTTTCAGGCATTTACAGAGGCTATCCTTGTTGTTCCATACGCGGCGTGGCGTGGGAGACTCGTTGAGCAGATTGAGCGGCGATACCTGGTGCATTTATACAGCCACAAACCAGTTGCTGGTTTCACCAATGAAAAATGTTCTCACGCTAATCGTGGTCACTTCGGTAGCCTGGCATCTCGATCGCCATTTAGCGCTGCTTTCCCTGACAATGGCTCCGTTGCTCGGGTGGTCGGCTTTGTTTTTTGGGCGGCGGCTAAAGACCCGCACACGCAACAATAGAGAAGCCGAATCTCACCTTCTCTCTTTTGTTCACCAGACCATGTCCGCAATTCCGGTAGTCCAGGCTTTTACTGCAGAGAACCGCAACAGTCGACGATTCCGAGAGCTCGCGACAAGTGCTGTAGGGTTTTCTCAGCGGGGCACTTTGGTGAAAAATTCTTATGAGTTTGCCAACGAATTAATTCTCACATTGGGAACAGCCATTGTGCTTTTTGCGGCAGGAAAGCGTGTGCTGTCCGGAGTTCTGACCCTGGGTAGCTTACTTATTTTTCTGTCCTATTTACGCTCGCTGCAGACTGCCTGTCGAGGGTTGCTCAGCATTTATGGTGGCGTGCGATCTGTGGGGGCCAATATTGACAGAGTATTGGAGGTATTGGAAACGGAAGAGGGGGTATGGGACGAGCCTGGTGCGCGGGAAGTGGTGTGGAGTGGAAGGGGAGTTGAGGTAAAGTTTGAGGGGGTGGCTTTTGGCTATGAGGCGGGCCGTCCGATTTTGCAGGAGATCGACATCGAGGCACAGCCGGGTGAGACGGTGGCTTTGGTGGGCGCAACGGGGGCAGGGAAAAGCACCCTGGTTTCTTTGATTCCGCGGTTTTTTGATGCGTGGGAGGGAAGGATTCTTTTCAACGGGGTGGATATTCGGGAGGTCAAGCTTTCGAGTTTACGCAGCCAGGTGTCATTGGTGCTGCAGGAGCCGTTTCTTTTGCCGTTGTCGATAGCGGAAAATATTGCGTACGGGCGTCCTGGTGCCGGTCGTGAGGAGGTAGTGGAAGCTGCGCGGGCAGCCAATGCGGATGAATTTATCCGAGGTTTGCCGCAGGGTTATGAGACGGTTTTGGGTGAGCGAGGGGCGAGTTTATCGGGAGGAGAGAAGCAGCGGTTGTCGATAGCGCGGGCACTTTTAAAAGCTGCACCGGTACTGATTTTGGACGAGCCGACGTCGTCATTGGATGCGGGAACCGAGGCTTTGCTGCTGGAGGCTTTGGAACGATTGATGGAGGGGCGAACGACGTTTATCATTGCGCATCGGCTATCGACGATTCGTGGAGCGGACCGGATATTGGTGATGGATCGGGGACGGATTATAGAGAGCGGCACCCATCAGGAACTGTTGGCCGTTCGCGGTGCTTATTTTAGACTGGATGGTTTTCAGGTTGCCAAGAAGCCTCTGGAGTTGGTTGCGTGATAAGGCCATTAAGAAAATTCCATCTCTACATGGCAGAGAAGGCGGCGATACAGCTGACAACAGGCGGACCATTAAAAGTGCCTTTGGACGGTGTTGGCGGAAGACGGCAGATGCGGTGGTGGCTTGCGCTGATACGGTTCGGGAGACCGCATCTCAAAAGCTTGTCGATGGTTGTCTGTCTGATGCTGGGCGGTATTGCTCTCGATCTGCTCAAACCTTGGCCCATGAAGCTGATTGTCGACCAGGTACTGCAGAATCGGCCCCTTCCGTCTTCGATTTCCTGGCTTATTAGACTCACCGGCGATGGAACGCGTATATCACTGCTTGCATGGTTGACTGCGGGGACTGTTTTAGTGTTTCTGGCAGGTCAGTCCGTCCGCATGATTCGGTCGTACCTCGAAGCCGGCGTTGGCAGTCGCATGGTCTACGATCTTGGTGCGAAGCTGTTCGAGCATCTACAGTCTCTATCGTTGCAGTATCATGGGAAAAGGTCAAAAGGCGACCTGGTGAGGCGGGTGATTACTGACAGCAGTTGCGTCAGAGAGCTTATCATGTGGGTACTGCTGCCGGTGCTGAGTTCTCTCATCAGTTTAGTGGCAATGTTCGCAGTGATGTGGAAACTCGATATTTCTCTGTCCCTGCTTGCTCTCTTTGTTGCTTTGCCATTGGGAGTGTTCATAAAAGTTTTTTCCAAACCTATGAGTGATCGCACCTACAAACAACAGCAGCTCGAAGGACAGATGATGGCTCTTGCCGAGCAGACGCTTTCCGCACTACCCGTGGTCCAGGCGTTTGGTCGGGAAGAATATCAGGATACAAGATATCGAGAATTGTCTAATCGAACCATTAAAGCTGCTTTACTGACAGTCGCATCACAGTTGCAGTTTAAAGTGAGCACGTCGGGAGTAACGGCTGTAGGCACAGCAGTCATTATGGCAGTGGGCGGATTCCATGCCCTGCAGGGATCTCTGACGGTTGGCACGCTGCTCGTCTTTTTATCCTACCTTGCTTCTTTGTATACTCCTTTGGAAACGTTGGCCTACGTTTCGTCCGGGTTCGCTTCTGCATCGGCGCGTGCACGAAGAGTATTGGAGGTATTGGAAACGGAAGAGGGGGTATGGGACGAGCCTGGTGCGCGGGAAGTGGTGTGGAGTGGAAGGGGAGTTGAGGTAAAGTTTGAGGGGGTGGCTTTTGGCTATGAGGCGGGCCGTCCGATTTTGCAGGAGATCGACATCGAGGCACAGCCGGGTGAGACGGTGGCTTTGGTGGGCGCAACGGGGGCAGGGAAAAGCACCCTGGTTTCTTTGATTCCGCGGTTTTTTGATGCGTGGGAGGGAAGGATTCTTTTCAACGGGGTGGATATTCGGGAGGTCAAGCTTTCGAGTTTACGCAGCCAGGTGTCATTGGTGCTGCAGGAGCCGTTTCTTTTGCCGTTGTCGATAGCGGAAAATATTGCGTACGGGCGTCCTGGTGCCGGTCGTGAGGAGGTAGTGGAAGCTGCGCGGGCAGCCAATGCGGATGAATTTATCCGAGGTTTGCCGCAGGGTTATGAGACGGTTTTGGGTGAGCGAGGGGCGAGTTTATCGGGAGGAGAGAAGCAGCGGTTGTCGATAGCGCGGGCACTTTTAAAAGCTGCACCGGTACTGATTTTGGACGAGCCGACGTCGTCATTGGATGCGGGAACCGAGGCTTTGCTGCTGGAGGCTTTGGAACGATTGATGGAGGGGCGAACGACGTTTATCATTGCGCATCGGCTATCGACGATTCGTGGAGCGGACCGGATATTGGTGATGGATCGGGGACGGATTATAGAGAGCGGCACCCATCAGGAACTGTTGGCCGTTCGCGGTGCTTACTGCCGTTTGCATAGATTGCAGACGGGTCATTTCGAAACATCGGGTGTGATTTCAAATGCATGAGAGTGCCATGATTAAAGCTAAGATAAAGCAGAGTCTAACCTGTTTATTCATTATTTTCCTTCTGCAGAACCTTCTTCCGAACGGAAGCTGGGGCGGCACAGATACATCCTCAGCTTTTAAACAATGGTCTGTGGTCGAGGAGGATGGGGTTCACTGGCTTCAGACGCCGGAAGGAGGTCTGTTTTACTCGAAAGGCATAAATACCTTTTACGGGGGTATAGACAATGAAAAGAGTCAGCGTGAAGAGGCTTTTTTCTGGCAAAACCATTTCGATAATATTGATCAATGGCGGCAAAATGGACTGAGCAGACTGATTGAATGGGGCTTTAATACTCGTGGAGCTTGGTCGGATACCTCACGAGAACTGAGTCTTCCGCTAATGGTGGAACTCGATCTTGGACGATGCGCCAAACTGCATTGGTTTGACCTCTTTGACCCCTCCAGTGAAAGTAAAACCCTGGCATGGGCTGAAAAACTCACCGCAAAGTATCACGAAGATCCTCATCTTATTGGTTATTTCACGGATAACGAAGTGGGTTGGTGGAATGCGCCGTTGTTTCGCTGGTACCTTGAGCAGGGATGGGAGAACTATACCAAGCGAGTTCTTTGGCAGTTGATTTACGATCGCTACGCAGGCAATTGGAACCAGTTCCTTAAGGACTGGGTGCCGCAGGATTCATCTAAGAGTTTTGAAGATCTTAAGAAGGCAGGCACTAAGCTAAAAATGAGACCAGGTGGCGAGGGCATTCATTTGATCGATCGTTTCACTTATTCATGTGCCCGTCGCTACTATAAATTGGTTAACAACGCTATACGAAAAGCGCATCCGGGCGCCTTAGTGTTGGGCGATCGTTTACCTCTCTATTATAATCAAGATGCGGTGCTGGCAATGGCCGATCAGGTTGACGTGATATCCACCAACTACAATGTGGACGTTCCTGACGGCTGGGTTGCTCCTTACTATTTCAATGGCTTGCAGCGATTGGCGAACAAACCTGTGCTGGTGACGGAGTTCTTTTTTGCAGCCGATGAAAATAGAAGCGGCAACTTAAACCCGGGGCATCTGATGAGTGTCTCGACTCAGGCAGAGCGAGCCCGCGGAGTGGCCGATGCCGTTCGAAATTTTGCCGGCTTCCCCAATGTGGTGGGGGCTCATTGGTTTCAATATGCCGATGAACCCAAAGGTGGGCGTGAAGACGGTGAAAACTATAACATGGGTTTAATCGATCATTTCAATAAACCTTACGAAAAGGTCACTTCAGTTTTCACTGAACTCAATCCTGAACTGGATGACGTCCACAGATATTCGAGAAGTTTTCGTGTTGCGTTGGCTTCAGATGTGCAAAACAAGCTCGTTCCGCTGGAGCAGAAGACGCAAGCAATCAGCGTAACCGATAACTCCCTTATGGATTGGGACAAGGCGGCTACACGGCTGGAAGGATTTCGTTCACCGCAGCCTTACGTACCTTTTGCAGATGTGCATCTGACATGGGCTCCTGAGGGGCTTTATCTTGCAAGCATTGCCAGCAACTATGTGGACTGGGGGCTATTGGATTACAAAGGGTCTTTTCCTCTCAGCGAAACCTTCCAACTTCACATTGTTGTGAAGGATAAAAAAAACAAATTACATCATTATGCCATTCATCTATTTCCCGAGCGCAGCCAGCATTTTCGTGATCGCCTGGAAATTAAGCCGCAGCTTTATCGTTACGTCGAAGGAAACGCTATGGAGAAGTTGTCGGTACAGGGGCATTTACAGAAGCTAAATAAACCTCTGCCTCATATCGCGTTTGAGGCTTTCTTTCCCTCAGAATGGCTGGGGTTTGAAGGCTTCCGGACTGGAGATCAGCTTGAAATGAATATTTTCCTGATAAACTACTACCGGGAGCTCACCATGACGTGGTCTGCCACCGGTACCCTCGAACAAGAAGAACTGCCTGGGGCATTAAGAACGGTTGTCTTGGAAGGTTTTGATCAACGGGCGTCCAGGAATAGCAAAAATCATTCTTCTTCGCTCCTTGATTGAAGACCTGAGGATGAGGAAGAATGCAGGATTGAGAATCCAGGAGCCAGAATTCAGAATCCAGAATGTGAAGTGCTTCTTGCGGCGCAGACCCATTCCTGGCAATTGAATAGTGGTAAGAGGAAAGCCGGCCACACGAGACCTCATTGCCTGCAGGTGGTGCTGTAGTGTTGCGTATTACTGGGTAATGCTCCGGTTATTTAAAGGTCAGCATTGGGAGATGGTATTTATTGGAAAACTCACGCAAAAAATCGGACCGTCTGCGGATCGTTATGTTGGGTTACATGGTTAGGGGGCCTTTGGGCGGTATGACTTGGGCTAACCTGCACTATCTGATGGGACTGAAGTGTCTCGGGCATGAAGTTTATTTCGTGGAGGACAGCGACAGTTACGCCTCCTGTTACGATCCGGTAAGAAACGTGATGGATATCGATCCGTCCTACGGTTTGAAATATGCGGGTGGCATCCTGGCAAAAGTCGGTTTGGGCGATCATTGGGCCTACTATGATGAACATACTTCCAGCTGGCATGGTCCATGTGCGGACCGAATTCTGGACATTTGTTCGTCGGCAGATCTGTTATTGAATCGTGCCGGGGTCAATCCGCTAAGAGAATGGTTCTTGGGAATTCCCGTTCGGGCACTGATCGATGTCGACCCTGTATTTACGCAGATTCGTTATTTGAAATACCCTGCATCGATGGAGTACGCGAAGCAGCACACAGCATTTTTTTCGCTGGCAGAGAACATAGGTTCTAACAGATCATCCATACCCGAGGACGGTCTTCCGTGGCAGCCGACCCGGCACCCGATTTTTCTAGATGCGTGGCCGGCAACTCCTCACCAAATTGAAGGAAACTGGACCACGGTGATGCAGTGGAAGAGTTATCCTGCGGAACAATACGGCGGCGTCAGCTATGGGATGAAATCAGAATCGCTTACTCCTTACCTGGACATTCCGAAGAGCAGCGGTGAAGTTTTTGAGCTGGTGATTGCGGGTGCCAATTCGCCACGCCAGATGTTGACCGATAGAGGATGGGTCATAAGGAGTTCGCGTGAAATGAGCGGCGACCCATGGGTTTATCGACAATACATCCAAGGCTCTAAAGGGGAATTCAGTGTGGCCAAGCAGGGCTATGTTATGACTCGAAGCGGCTGGTTCAGTGAACGCACTGCTGCATACCTTGCGAGTGGCCGCCCTGTTGTTACCGAACAGGCCGGCTTTAGTGATGTTCTGCCGATTGGGGCCGGCTTACTTGCTTTTTCCGACTTCGACGAAGCGCTTGCTGCTATTGAGGAGGTCAATGAGCATTATGATCGTCATTGCAAAGCTGCTCGGGCGCTTGCGGAAGAATACTTTGATGCGCGCAGAATCCTACCCGGCCTGATTGAAAAGGCCATGCAGAGCATCGAGTAATATTTTGATGAAGACTAAGCTACGCATAGCAGTGACCGGCCTTGCTGCAACCTATCCTTTCGGGGGAGTGTTCTGGGATTACCTGCAGTATGTTCTTGGCTTCCACAAATTAGGGCACGCTGTGCTCTACGTCGAGGATACCGGAAAATGGTGCTATGATCCGGCTACTTATACATTTGTCGAAGACGGTTCCAACAACGCAGCTTTACTGGCCAAAAACATTCAAAGGATGGAACCTGAGCTTTCTGAATGCTGGTACTATCGAGATACAACCGGCAAGACTTTTGGTCGCAGTTGGGATTATGTTAAACAATTCTGTCGTGAGGCGGATTTATTTCTGCACGTCTCGGCCTCATGCTGGATGCGCGACGAGTACTTTGCAGCGGCTAGGGTGGCATTCATCGACAGTGATCCCATGTATACCCAGTCGTCGGTGCCGGATTATTTGGCCGGTCAAATTTCAAGAGATGCTCGTACGCGTGTAGATAGGTTGCTGCAGCACGATGTTTTCTTTACTTTTGCGGAAAACATCGGGAGTCCGGACTGCCTCATTCCGACAGATCTGTTCAACTGGATTCCCACTCGTCAACCGGTGGTACTCGATTGTTTCAGAAATTCTGTAGTTCCGGTCAACTTGCGGCGTCCTTTAATGACGACGGTTGCGTCTTGGGAGCCAACTGAAAAAGGTCCAATGGTTGGAGGTGTCCGCTATTACGGCAAGAGCGCTGAATTTGAGCGCTATATGGAGCTTCCCGGAGTCAGTAAGTTGCCCATAGAGCTCGCCATAAGCGGTAAAGCTCCTTTGGACCGATTGCAACAACATGGTTGGCGCACGATCGATGCTTATCAAGTATCCTTCGATCCGTGGGTTTACCGTGATTACCTGGCAAATTCGCTCGGTGAATGGAGTGTTGCCAAGAATGCCTACGTAGCCAGTCGCAGTGGCTGGTTCTCCTGCCGCAGTGCCTGCTATCTTGCGCTTGGTGTGCCCGTCGTTGTTCAGGACACGGGTTTTGCAGGAGTTATTCCGGCAGGAGACGGCATACTCGTTTTCTGTAATATGGAGCAGGCAAGGGACGCCATTGAAAGACTGTGCGGTGATCCTGTAAAACATGCAAAGGCTGCAGCTGCAATTGCAGGCGAATACTTCGATTCGAACAAGGTTCTTACAAAGCTGATAGAACAAGCACTCAATTTTCAACTGCCACGAGGCTCTTGCAGAAATCTCCTATGACTTCGCTATTCGGAACACCGTCGAAGGCGACTTTTGTCAGGGGCTCAATATGGAAAGGAATTTACATGCATCTTAGAAAGCGCACCGTCGTAACAGGTGGCGCCGGATTCCTCGGCTCTCACCTTTGTGACCGACTCCTTAGAGAGGACCACGATGTTCTCTGTATCGATAACTTCTACACCGGAAGCAAACGCAACATAGTGCATCTGTTTGACAACCCGTACTTCGAAATGTATCGTCATGACATTACCTATCCTCTGTATGTGGAGGTGGACGAGATTTATAATTTGGCCTGCCCCGCATCTCCAGTCCACTATCAGAATGATCCGGTACAGACGACCAAGGTGAATGTGCATGGTTCCATAAATATGCTTGGTTTGGCCAAGAGGCTTAAAGCAAAGATCCTTCAGGCATCTACTTCAGAGGTTTATGGCGACCCGAAGGTCCATCCTCAAACCGAAAATTACTGGGGCCACGTCAATCCCATCGGCCGTCGATCTTGTTATGATGAAGGGAAACGCTGCGCGGAAACCTTGTTTTTCGATTACCACCGTCAGCATCAGCTCAAGATAAAAGTAGCCCGCATTTTCAATACCTATGGCCCTCGCATGCATCCCAATGATGGACGAGTGGTCTCCAACTTTATAGTTCAGGCTCTGAAAGGGAATCCCATCACTATTTACGGTGATGGCAAACAAACCCGATCCTTCTGCTATGTGGAAGATCTTATCGACGGTCTCTACAGGCTGATGAAAAGCCCGGATGATTTTACCGGCCCGGTAAATGTCGGAAATCCATCAGAGTTCACTATTATGGAACTTGCTCAAAAGGTATTAGAGTTGACGGGGTCTCACTCGGAATTGGTGTTTAAGCCCTTGCCTTCGGATGACCCGGTGCAACGACAACCTAACATTCAACTGGCGAAGGAGAAACTTGGCTGGGAGCCGAAGGTGCCCCTGGATGCCGGGCTGCGGAAGACCATTGATTATTTTGATGATCTACTGCGTTCCGGCAATGCCGGGGAATGAGTGGTTGCGACTTGCATAAAAATGAGTCGGGAGTGTAGAGTAAAAGTATCCGAGTTTTCTTAATTCGATGAACTCTAGTCGACCGTGTGAGCTCGTGCCGATTTATGTCTGCTGTTTGTTGAACGTAAAATCGGTGATTCGGAAAACAAACCTTGACATGGCAGACGGGATATTTTATACAACTACGCTTCTGATTTGATATTTTTCTAATGTTTGGAGAGCTTTCGATGAAAACAGTAAGCGCGAAGTTTGAAGCGGATCGGCGCAAATGGATCGTGGTGGATGCCGAGGACCAGGTGCTGGGGAGGATAGCCAGCCAAATAGCCATGCGTTTGAGAGGAAAACACCTGCCTCAATTTACTCCGCACGTTGATGTTGGAGACTTTGTGGTGGTCATCAATGCTGAAAAAGTCAAACTGACCGGAAGGAAGTGGGATCAGAAGGTCTATTACCGACATTCCGGCTACATTGGTGGTTTGAAAGCTGTAACAGCTCGCAAGCTCAATCAGGAAAATCCGGAAAAAATCATCCGGCTTGCTGTTTGGGGTATGCTTCCTAAGAATCGCCTTGGGCGTAAGTTGATTAAAAAGTTAAAGGTTTATCGTGGCTCCGATCATCCCCACGAAGCTCAGCAGCCGACTAAGTTGGCATTATAGAGGACTATGAGGAGAAACAATGGCTGACCAACGTTTTGCAGCTACGGGTAAGCGAAAGACTGCGATAGCTCGAGTCATTTTGGAGCCGGGCAACGGGAATGTAACTATCAATAAACGACCTGTGGATGATTATCTAGACCGTGAAACCAGCAAGATGATCATTTCTCAACCGCTGATCTTGACCGGCACATATGGGAAATTGGATGTCAGAGTCAATGTGGCCGGCGGCGGTGGTTCAGGTCAGGCGGGGGCTATCCGGCATGGCATTTCTAAAGCTTTGCTAGAGTATAATCCAGAGTTCCGGGAAGTATTGAAGCGTGCCGGTTTCCTGACTCGTGATTCGCGCGTTAAAGAAAGAAAGAAATACGGCCAGCCTGGAGCTCGTGCTCGTTTCCAATATTCCAAACGTTAACAATTCCTACCACTGCAAATATTTTTTTAGCAGCGTTCTTATTGCACAGGGGCATTGCGCCGGATGGCGCAATGCCCCTATGTGCGTTGTCGGGGGGTAAGAGCATTGCTTGTTAGCCCGCCTTTTTCACAGTGCATAACACCTGCGGTTTTCTGGAGGCCATGAATATATGATACGCGTAGCTATAGCCGGCGCTTCCGGCTATACGGGTGTGGAATTGATTCGAATCCTGAGCCAGCACCCTCAGGTCGAACTTAAAGCAATTACCTCCCGAGGGCAGGCCGGACAAAGAGTGGATAAGTATTACCCTTCACTCAGGAGGCATTGCGAGCTTATATTTGAAGAACCTGATCCCGATTCGTTAGCCCAGCGGGTTGATCTGGTTTTCACGGCTTTGCCCCACCAGGCTGCGATGGACTTTGTTCCCGAACTCCTGCAACGCGGTTTAAAAGTAGTGGATTTGAGTGCCGATTATCGATTCCGAGATCCGAACATCTATGAGAATTGGTACCAGCCGCATAAGACTCCGGAGTTGCTGTCACGAGCCGTCTATGGATTGCCCGAATTGCATCGCCGAGAAATCCATTCTGCAAATCTTGTCGGCAATCCAGGTTGTTACCCAACCAGTGTTATACTTGCTTTGGCTCCACTTTTGTTCGGAAAGCTGATCCATGCGCAAAGCATCATTGCAGATTCCAAATCGGGTGTTACCGGTGCTGGCCGCGGAGCTTCTCTGACGACACATTTTTGTGAAGTAAACGAGGGATTTAAAGCGTATAAGGTGACAGAACATCGGCATACTCCTGAAATTGAACAGGAGCTGAGTGGGGTGGCGGGGGAGTCGGTAACGATTACTTTCACACCTCATCTGGTGCCGATGAGCAGGGGGATTTTAAGTTCGGTCTATGCGAACCTCAAGAACGGGATATCAGAATCGCAGGTCTCAGAAGCTTTCCAGTCCTTTTATCTGGATGCACCTTTTGTGCGCCTCTGTGGAACAGAGGTTCCGTCTACTCTGCAAGTTCGCGGCAGCAACTATTGTGATTTGGGATGGCGAGTAGATGAGCGAAACCGTCGAGTCATTATCATTTCAGTGATAGACAATTTGACCAGGGGCGCATCGGGTCAGGCAGTTTGCAACATGAATTTGATGTATGGCCTGCCCGAGGGGCTGGGTCTTAACACCGCGCCCTGGCAGCCGTGAGCGGATTGAGGGTAGATAAGCGGTCGCAATGAGTCGGGATGGGAAGCGAAATTTTAAGTTGGTTCTTGAGTATGATGGAGGATCTTACCATGGTTGGCAGCGACAACGTGGGGTTCTCACTGTTCAGGAAGTGCTTGAATCCCGTCTCGAAGTTATGCTGCGAAGTCCAATTCGGGTAAGGGCTTCAGGCAGAACGGATGCCGGCGTTCATGCAAAAGGGCAGGTCGTTAATTTCTACACCGATACGACCATGCAGCCTCCTGAGGTCCAGCGTGGTCTCAACAGCCTGCTGCCTTCTGACATTGTGGTGTTGGATGCGGAGGAAATGCCTTATTCTTTTCATGCACGCTTTTCCGCCTCAAGTAAGATTTATGAGTATAGAATCCTCAACCGATCGGTACCTTCCGCCCTTGAAAGAAGGTTCGCGTGGCATATTCGCCGGCCCCTGGCTATTAGTCCGATGCAAAAGTGCCTCGATCTGCTTATAGGATTGCACGACTTCTCCGCGTTCATGGCGGCGGGTTCTTCGGTAAAATCCACAGAGCGAGCTATCTATAGAACGGAACTTAAATTGCATATGCCTCATCGCATTATCTTTCTGTTTGAAGCGAATGGATTTTTGAGACATATGGTAAGGAATATGGTTGGTACCCTAGTCGACGTAGGAAAGGGAACTCTGACTTCGGAGGCTTTTGCGCAAATCATAGCCAGCAAAGATCGGCGTCGTGCAGGTATGACAGCTCCCGCCCATGGCCTATACCTGGTGAGCGTCCAATACTAGGACTAAGTGTTGATTTGGAGTAAGGACCAGGAACAACAAATATTCCGGTTTTATCCGTAGCGCAGGGCTTCAGTCCTTTGCGACACGGGAATAAAATAATAGCATTATGTGCGACCCTTGGGGCGATCAATATTCTCCACTAAATGCACTTTTAAACGAGTAAACGAGGACGCGATGAAATTAGCTCAGCGAGTAGCTCGAATCAAACCTTCCGCAACTCTGACCATTAGCGCCAAAGCCAAGGCCCTAAAGCAACAGGGGGTACAAATTGTCAATTTTGGCGTGGGTGAGCCAGATTTTGATACACCTCAGCACATCCAAGAAGCAGCCGTGGCAGCTATCAAGAGAGGTGAAACGCGGTATACGGCCGTTAGCGGCATTGATGAGTTAAAAGACGCTATCTGTCGGATGATTGCAGAAGACTACGGACTCAGTTACGGCAAACAGAATGTATTGGTCTGCTGCGGAGGAAAACATGCCTTGTATAACTTGTTCCAGACAGTTCTGGATCCGGGGGATGAAGTGATTATTCCATCGCCGTATTGGGTCTCCTATCCGGACATGGTGGAGCTGGCGGGAGCCACCCCCGTAACCGTCGCCTGCCCTGAAGAAAATGGCTTCAAGTTACGTCCCGAAGACCTGGAAGGGGCCATCACGCCACGCACGCGCATGATCATCATTAACAGCCCCTCAAATCCAACCGGCGTTCATTACCTGCGCGAAGAGTATTTGGCTCTTGTCGAGATACTGGCAAAGTATGAAGATATTATTATTGTTTCCGATGATATTTATTATCGAATTTTGTTTCGGGGATATGAGTGGGTAAACATCGCAATGCTCGATGAACGCCTGCGGGAACGAACATTCATCGTTAATGGTGTCAGCAAAACCTATTGCATGACGGGATGGCGGATTGGATATCTCATCGGGGATGCCGGGGTAATCAAGGCTGCTAATAACATCCAAAGTCAGTCCACTAGCAATCCGACCTCTATATCGCAGTGGGCGAGTGTGGCAGCTCTCAACGGCGAACAGGAAGGTGTGAGCAATATGGCAAAGATTTTTGAAGATCGATGCAAATATGTTTTGGGTCGACTTGCCAAATTGCCGGGTGTCACTTGTCCTTCTCCAGCAGGTGCTTTTTACGTTTTCCCTAATATCAGCCATTATTTTGGTAGGAGACACGAGGCGCAAACGATCACAAACTCTCTCGACATGGCCAATTTTTTGATGGAAAAGGCCCATGTTGCAGTGGTGCCAGGCGGCGCTTTCGGGGAAGATCGCTGTATTCGGTTTTCCTATGCTCTTTCAATGGATGATCTGCGAGAAGGTTTCGACCGCATTGAAAAAGCTTTGAAAATACTGCTCTAGAACATCTCTCGTAATTGTTGACTATTTGAAACTTTTTTGCTAATCGATAAACCCCGACAGGCAGATTGTTGATATTCACTTGGCTCTGGATGCAATTATTCCTATGTATAAAATCATAAACTTATGCGGCGTTTCCTGTTGTGTTGAATCTGTTTTGAGAGATGCTTGTCGTCTTTTCATGCCTTTTGACCCGATGAAATTTCCCATTCTCGGTTGATTCTCTGAGCAGAACGATTCAGATTAGGGTCATGAATCAGTCCCCATCTGATTTTGTGCAATTTATCCCAGAGATCTGCAGCATTAATTCATGCTGAAAGGAGGTGGCAAGATTCTGTAAGGCTTGTTGTGGGAGAGCAGTGTGATGTCCCTGTGTCCTAAAACATAATAGGAGGAACTATGAGTCGCGAAGACTACTTAGCCTGGACTAACCAGGAATTTGATGCATCCAAGATATTTTCAAAACCCGAAGCACTTAAAGGCATTCGCGTCCTGGAATTGGCAACACTTATTCTGGGACCGGCCACTCCCGACTATTTGGGAGAATATGGGGCTGAGGTTATCAAGGTCGAACTGCCGGGAGCCGGCGATACGATGCGTTCTGTTACTCCCTATGGTAAGTTCTGGAAGAACCAGAGCCTTGGTCAGCTTCCTCAAAACCACAACAAATTTCATTTGGCTCTAGACGTACGCACATCCGTCGGTGCTGAAATCTTCCGAAGGCTTGCACAGCGATGCGATGTGGTTGTAGAGAACTTGCGGGCCGGAACCATGGATCGTTGGGGAATTGGTTATCAGCAGCTGAAAGAGGTCAATCCCGGTATCATCTATATTGCTTTGAATGGTTTTGGGCAATGGGGTGCCTACTCGGTCGGGCGCGCCTCCTATGATGCGGTGGCCCAAACTGTCAGCGGTTTATTGGCGACTACGGGTTTTCCTGGACGCTTGCCTCTCAAAACCGGCGTATTCATCGGGGATTATTTTGGTGCGATGCTGGGATCAGTTTCGGTTCTCTCTGCTCTTCATTACAGAAACCGAACGGGCAAAGGCCAGTTCATCGAATTTTCTCAAGGTGAAGGTCTGATGCGATTGCTGGATTGGAGCTGGATTTACTACTATATGGAAAAATACAACCGACCAATGACCGGTAACCGTGACCTTGCTGTCTGTCCGTCCGATGTATTCATTTGCAAAGATGGCCCAGTTGCTTTGGCTGCAGCACGCGATGACGAATTCAAGGGGCTATGCCAGGCTATGGGGAAACCTGAAGTGGCTGAAGATCCTCGGTTTGCTGATCTGTTAATCCGCTTGAAGGATGAAAATTCGGTTGCTTTGCTCGATATCATCAAGGATTGGGCTAAGGATAAGACGGTCGCGGAAGTCGACAGGTTGGGTTCTGAGTACGGGTTTGCCTCGAGCCCGATTCTGAGTGCCAAGGATCAGTACGAATCGGCTCACTTCAGAGCTCGTGCGACCGTTTTTGAATTCGAAGACCCGATGTATGGCAAGATGGTTGAGGTGAGCTCACCCGCCAAGCTTTCCAAAACACCCGGCCGCCTCAAATGGACCAATAAGCCGGTCGGTCTGGACAATGAGTTTGTTCTCCGGAAATTTTTAGGGCTCCGAACTTATCAGATTGAAGCTTTGGCGGAGAAAAAGATTATTGGTAAGTGGGTTGAAAATCCTCCTGGACGGAAGCCGCCCGATGACTGGGATGGCAAAGCAGGAATAGTCATGTGAGAATTTCATTAACCCTTTTACTCGTTAAAGCTTGAAAACGTTCAGAAGGAGAAACAACTCATGACATTGCCAAAAATAACGACGACACTTCCGTACGAGGACTTTGCTGTGGAAACCGACCGCACGTGGGTCGATTGGATCCACGATGCGGACGATCCGAAGAAAAACCATTTGAAACCGGAGGCTCTGGATGACCTGCTGGTTTTGGATGTCAGCGAAGCTAATATCGGCGGTCTTTTCTGTTCCTCCATTCTCTCCGAGTTCGGAGCGGACGTGGTTCGAATTGAGCCCCCGGAAGGAGATTTGGCTCGAAAATTTACCCCCTTTGGCTACTTACATAAGGGAACGGGGTTGGGCTACCTGGTAGAAGGTCGCAATAAGTTTCATATTACTCTGAACCTCAAAAAGCCGGAAGGCCAGGAAGCATTTCGCCGGTTGGCTGCTCAAGCTGACGTCGTGATCGAATCTTTCAAGCCTGGTGTGATGGATGAATACGGTCTCAGCTACCGCCATCTGAGGGAGATCAATCCGCGCTTGATATATTGCTCCATCTACACTTATGGTCATTTTGGACCCGAGGCCGGCTGCGGGAAACCGGATTACGACATTTGCGATCAGGCCCGCTCAGGTGTCATGGCCGTTACCGGCGAGCCTCAGGAACAAGATCAGCCCAAGCCGTGGAATGTTCCGACCAAGGAAGGAAACTGGATGGGTTGGTATGCGGGTGGAGCCTGGGGCGCCTTCGGCATATTGTCTGCGCTGCATTATCGGCATATTACCGGCGAAGGTCAGATGGTGGATGTCGCACCGCCGGAAGCAGAGCTGCGTTTTGCCGACTATCATGTCCAATATTACCATGCTTTCAAGGAGTTGCGTGGAATAATTGGAGCCTACGACAGTGCGGTATTCCCCTATACCATTATCAAGACAAAGGATGGCTTCAGCTTTATTGCAGGGTTCAGCGATGTGAACTGGGAAGGTTTGACCAACATCATGAAAAGCCCCGAGTTGAAAGACCGCTTTCCGACGATATTCGATCGTCTGAACAAAGAGAATCAACCGCTGATTCACCAGGAACTGGAAAACTGGTCGGCGAACTACACATGTGATGAAATTCTTGAAATGGTGCAAGATTACGTCATAAATCGACGTGGACCGGGAACTGTGGCAACCGCCAAGATGACCGATATCAAGGAAACTTTTGAAGATGAGGCCTGGTGGGAGAGAGGCGTTTTCGACAAAGGCACCGATCCCTACTATGGTGATGTTGCCTTCCAGGCACCGGTTTGGAAGATGACGCTGACCCCGGGCCGTGTAAAATGGCTCTGTCGACCGATTGGTGCCGATAATGAGTACATCTTCTTGCGCTATTTAGGGGTTGGAAAAGAAAAATTGAAAGAGTGGCAAAAGCAAAACATCGTGTAAACTAGCAAGAGGATTCTTCGCCTGTTCCGTGAGCAAGGGATCTACTAAGGAACACACTTTGACCACCCGAATACTTTTAATGATGGTAGTCGGGTGGTTTTTTTATCTAATGCAAAGCCACATGCGTAAAAGGAATGAGGAGGTGCCATTTCGGCAAATTTACTGAGTTATGAGGCCTTTTTCCAGTGCAAATGCTGTAAGGGCGGAGGTACTATGAAGATCCAGCTTCTTCATGAGATTCGCCCGGTGTTTTTCTACGGTTTTGGTGCTAATGCATAGATAATTGCCGATCTCCTTGTTTTTGTATCCCTCGGCGATCATCTTCAGGATTTCGCGTTCCCTCTGAGTGAGTGTGTCCCAGGAGGATACATTCCTAACACTTTTTCTGCCCTCCAAATATCCCTCAATTACTTTCTCGGAAATTCCAGGGCTGAGATATGATTTTCCGGAAAAGACACATTCAATGGCCAGTTCAAGCTCGCCATGGGTGGCATCTTTTAAAACATAGCCGTCGGCGCCTGCCTTGAGAGTGGCCAGAATGTATTCTTCGGTCTTGTGGACGGTAAGTACCAGAATTTTGGTTTGGGGGCACTGCTTTTTGATTTCCTGCACTGCTCCCATGCCGTTCATCCTCGGCATGGAAAGATCCATCAGCACCAAATCGGGGTGCAAGCTTTCGCAATGACGAATGGCCTGCAAGCCGTCCTCTGCTTCGGCCACAATTTCATACTGTGGATTAGAAGAAAGCAGCATCTTTAGGCCTTCTCTCAGAATGGTGTGATCCTCAGCTATAACTATGCTCTTCTTTTCTTCCATGGTGTTCCTCGTACTCGCCTAGTTTGCAAAAGACAACGGTCAGTAAAAAGGTTTGCTTACTTGTATGCAGATTTTAGTTTGATTTGTTTGGAAAGGCAACTTTTTCATTATCTTTTGTCAGCAAGAGCAATTATTGCCACGGTAGTCCTTGTTCAAATCATGTATTAAGAAATACTGTCCGAACTCTATCGTATATACAGATTACACTGTATTTACGATTCCCCTGTCCTTATGCGATATGGTTGTTAAAGCTCTAGAGTATGGAGCGGATCGCTAATGTAGCAAGTTTGGGAAAAGATCATGCTGAGAACACTGATCGTTGAAGACAATGATATCTTTAGAAAAGCTTTGAAGGAGATGCTGCGGGTTAGATTTCCATCCATGGCCATTGAGGAGGCATTAGATGGAGAAGAGGCTTTGCGCAAAATGCCTGCCTTTCATCCCGATGTTGTTTTTATGGACATTCGCCTGCCGGGAAAAAACGGTTTGGAGGTTACTCGGAAAATAAGAGCAACCGATTGGTCGGGAACTATTGTAGTGCTGACCAGCCATGAGCTGCCTGAATACAGAACTGCCGCTTATTCCTGCGGAGCAGACTATTTTCTAACAAAAGGTAGAACGACAGGCGATGAAATAGCCTCGCTGATCGATTCGGTTGTGGCACGTTGTACGAACATGCGCTTTGCTATGCCTGAATCAGGGAGTACTGGAGTCTAGTGGTTAAGCTATTTCGCGAAGATGGTAATAATGCAGCATATCATTACTCCAATTTCCAGTGTAGAAATACTGAGTTTTTCTTCAGAAATACGAAATTCACCCCATTTATTGTACGAGCCCGTTGAACTAAAGTTGGAATCGTTCAATGAGGTTCACTGAGATGAAGCTTATATATAGAAAAATTATTTTCATATTGATCTAAGGAAGGAGCAGGAAATGATTGAGGTCACAGGAGTCGCGAAGCATATGTCCGCTGACGAAGTGAAGATGAAAATGCAAATGACTGCCGGTTTCCATAAGATGCAAAAATGGTTGGTGGTTTACAATGCCCTCATTGATCCTAGGCCGGTTGCTGAGATAGCGAAACACACAGGGCTGTCCGAGTCGAGCGTCCACAAAATTTTGGCCGAATACAATCAAAGTGGGCCGGAATCCCTGGATGCCCATAGAAAAATTATGGGACGGTTGTGGGGTGAAGGAGCGAAAGCATCGATGTAAGCCTCTCTCATTCACTTTATAAAGCTGCTCGGCTCCCGGGAGATATCTGCCGAGACTTCATTCTTCCGGCGAGCCATTGAAATTGTAATCTGTGGGATCAGAGCGGAGTTTAGAGCATCTCTCCGTAAAGCCCCATGTTTGTTGCGTCACTGGAAGCTTGCGCGACAACATCCCTCCGTGTATCCCCCTTGGCAACAAGCATATTCTCGCAGCTATGGCTGAGATTTCGAATGAAGCGAGAAATGCGGTCGTACCAAGCGATCCTTAGAACCTCACCCTTGGTAGAGACGATACGCAATTCATGAAATCATTCGCTTAGCCAGGGTGAAAAGACAATTAAGGCCCTGTGAACGCTTAAATTGGTCCCATCTTCATGATTCCTATTGCAAGCTTACAAATTCTTCGTTAATCTTCTAACAACAACTGAAGTTCTATTGCTTACCGATAATCGGGTTCTTGCGTGTCGATTAACTCCCTGTTGTTATTACGATCTGAAACACTTGGAACTATTTCAGACTAATCTCTCGGAGGACCTTGGATGCGATACTCCTAAGGCGGCGGGCGGAAATTATTTGGAGGACAGGTTTTGACATGGGAATATTAAAGCCTAAAAACAGCGACCATGCTTTGCAGGACACAGAGGCAAAGTACAGAGCAATAGTAGAAGCTTTTGACGGATTAATTTATGTGTGCTCGCAAGATTACCGCATAGAATTTGTCAATGCACATTTTATAGAGCGCACAGGCTATGATCCAACCGGTGAACCGTGCTTCAGAGCGCTACATGAGCGTGATTCAATTTGTCCGTGGTGTGTTAATGAGGAAGTCTTCAAGGGTAAGACGGTTCGCTGGGAGTTGCAGAGTCCCAAGGATAATCGATGGTATTATGTCGTAAACACGCCCATTTACATGGCTGACGGTCGAATGTCAAAGCAGGCCATGATTCTCGATATTACCGGCCGCAAGCGGATCGAAATGCTGCTTGAGGCTTATAATGACATCCTCGAGATGGTCGCTGCCGGCCAGCCTTTGCGGGATACTCTCGCCGCGGTTGCCGAGGTGATAGAAAAGATGCTGCCGAGTACCTGCTGCTCGGTCCTGCTTTTAGATGAGGGCGGCAAACGACTTCACCACGGGTTTGCATCAAACCTGCCCGACGACTACGTTTCAGCCGTTGACGGGCTTGCCGTTGGACCTAAAGCCGGTTCATGCGGTACTGCAGCTTATCGAGGAGAAACAGTAATTGTCGAGGATACATTTTCTGATCCTCTTTGGGAAGACTATCGTAGCCTGGTGGATAAATTTAGTCTGCGCTCCTGCTGTTCTGTACCCATTCGGAGCAGTTCCGGCAATGTATTGGGCACGTTCGCCCTGTACGGTTATCAACCACGCCGGCCGGCAGCAGATGAGGTGAAGATGCTGGAGTCGGCGGCTCACCTGTTAGGTATTGCTATTGAGCGCAAGCACGCGGAGCGATTAATAAGAGAAAGTGAGGAGAGATATCGGAGTTTATTTGAACAATCCAAAGATGCCATTTATATGACCGGCCTTGACGGCCATTTTATTGATGCGAATCAGTCTACTCTGCAATTGTTTGGATATAGCAAAGACGAACTCTTGAACGAAGTTAATGTGGCAGAGACCTATGTCAGGCCATCCGATCGACAGCGGTTCATAGAGCAGATATCACGCATGGGATCTGTCAGAGATTTTGAGGTGAAGCTTCGGAAAAAAGATGGCAGGGAGATGGACTGTTTACTCACTTCGAGCATCAAAAAATCAAAGGATGGCGAGACTGCTGGATATCAGGGTATCATCAGGGATGTTACAGAGCAGAAAAAGGCCGTACGGGCGTTACTTCAAAGTGAGGCGCAGTATCGGGCTGTTGTGGAAGACCAAACAGAACTGATATACCGTGCCTCACCCGATGGTCGTATCACCTTTGTGAATGAGGCCTATTGCAGATATTTCCAAAAGAAACGTGAAGAGTTACATGGCGAAAGTTTCATGCCCTTTGTGTTTCACGAGGATCGGTTGCAGGTCCAGGAGCATTTCCGCTCTCTTGGGCGAGCAAATCCGGTAGTAACCCTTGAGCATCGAGTGCTGGTGCCGAGTGGAGAGATATGCTGGCAACAGTGGACAAATCGACTTATTCTTGATGACCAAGGCAGTCCTTTAGAAGTCCAATCCGTAGGGAGAGACACTACGCAAAGAAGGCTTATGGAGGATGCGCTGCAAAAGAGTGCAGAAAAAATAAAGTTGTTTGCGTATTCCGTTTCACATGACTTGAAGAGCCCGGCCGTTGGCCTATATGGACTCACAAAACTCTTGCACAACCAGTACCGAGATATTCTTGACGAACGGGGAAGGACGTATTGCGATCAAATTTTGAAAGTCGCAGAGCAAATTGCAGCTCTAGTCCAAAAAATCAATTTATATATCTCGGCAAAAGAGGTTCCGCTCGAAGTCGAGGTTATTAGGATTGCGGAAATCCTTCGTATGATTAAGGATGAGTTTTCGGCACAACTCAATATTCGCCAGATCAGTTGGATTGAGCCGGAAATGTTACCCGAAATCAGAGCTGACAGAATTGCTTTACTCAGAGTCTTCAGGAACTTTGTAGATAATGCGCTAAAGTACGGGGGAGAGAAGTTGACCGAAATTCAGATCGGCTACGAACAAACTGACAGATTCCATGTCATGTCAGTTCGGGACAATGGGGCAGGTATAAAAGGCCAAGGCTCTGAGGAGCTGTTCAACTTTTTTGAGAGATATGGCGCAGCCAAGGAAATTCAGGGGACCGGGTTGGGACTGGCGATTGTCAAGGAGATTGCAGAACAGCACGGGGGCAGAGTGTGGATGGAAACGCCGCCTGTGAAGGGAACGACGTTTTTTATATCCATCGCCAGAAATTTATAGGTCCTCCGGGAAAATTTGCAGTTCAGCTCCCCATTATCTGGTTCTGAACAAGTACCTGATTGGGATGCACCATAAAGGCGAACATTATCGGATAAAAGAGGTAGAGGCGAACAATGAATGAAAAGTTGAAGGCTATGGTGATGGCTTCGTTTTTGGGTGATTCACTGGCGATGCCTGTTCACTGGATTTATGACACAACTGAGATTGACGAACGATTCGGGCAAGTAGAACAATTGTTGGATCCACCCAAGGATTCTTACCATAAGACCAGAGAGTCAGGAGATTTAACCCACTATGGTGATCAGACCATGCTTCTTCTGGAATCGATTGCAGCAAATTCCGATTTCAAGCTAGACTGCTTTGCTGAAAGTTGGAAAAAGTTTTTCGAAAGTTACAATGGATATTTTGACAATGCCACAAAGGCGACTCTGCGGAACTTTGCTGAAGGCAAATCTCCGGCCGAAGCCGGTTCTTCATCCACAGACCTGGCTGGTGCTAGCCGAATCGGGCCCCTTGTGTATTTATACGCTGACGAGCCAGCAAAGCTCATAGCGAGCTGCAGATCCCAGGCTGCCATGACTCACAGTAATCCTGCCGTTGTTGACAGCGCCGAATTTTTCGCAAAAGTAGTACTGAAAATTCTTAAGGGGAGCGCTCCGGTTGATGCTTTTAAAGAATTGGCCGGAGAGCTTCCCGGAAGCAATGATCCCTTCAAAAGATGGATCTCAGAAGCTCTTGAAAACATCGGTAAAGAAACTCGATATGTCATCAGCAAATTCGGCAAGAGTTGTGCCACGGAGGGCGCGTTTCGCTCCGTGGTTTATCTTGCAGCGAGATATCAGTCGAATTTGCAGGAGGGCTTAGTTGAAAACGTAATGGCAGGGGGTGATTCGGCCGCCAGAGGATTATTGCTCGGGATGATTCTTGGAGCTTGGAATGGCATTTCTGCAGTGCCCGAACAATGGATTGTCGGGCTGAAAAATAGCGCTCACATTTCAGAATTATTGGCAAAAATCGATAGTGCGAAAAGTGCCGGCTGAGCATTCTGCCCGAATGCCGAATTATTCACATCCAAAGGATTAAAACGCAGGCTAAATTCTGCACTGAGAGAGTGCAGAATTTGGCCTGCTCTTTGTTATTTTCCACCGCAAGTAGGGCAGCCGCCGCTTTCTTCTTCTTTTTTTGCTCCCCCTTCCATGCCTTTACCAAACTCTTTGACGATTTCAGCAATTTGTCGAAGTCGATCGTCTACTTTTCTAAATAAAGTTTCTTCAGGGTAGGTTCCGTCTTCTTGAAGTGTACCTGCCTCCATCCCGGTGAGGATCTCGATGCCTTGTTCAATGGTTGAAACGGGCCAAATGTGGAATTGGCCTGCCCTTACAGCCTCGACCACTTCTTCCTGCAGCACCAGGTTGCGAATGTTTTTGGAAGGAATCATAACCCCTTGTTTACCGCTCAAGCCCTTGAATTTACAGATATCAAAGAAAGCTTTGATCTTATGCACCGCGCCGCCAATGGGCTGAATCTCGCCTTTTTGGCTGACCGACCCGGTAACAGCAATTCCCTGATATATGGGAACACCCGAGATCGCGCTCAGAAGGGCGTACAATTCAGTACTGGAAGCACTGTCGCCATCCACCATGCCATAGCTTTGTTCGAATGTCAGTGAAGCGGTCAGGGAGATGGGTTTGTTATGCGCAAACCGTTCTTTAAGAAAGCTGCTTAAAATCATAACTCCCTTTGTGTGGATGTTACCGCTCATTTTCGATTCGCGTTCAATCGCCACCACTCCCTCTCGCCCCACTGAAACCACTGCGGTTATCCTGTTGGGTCTGCCGAATTCGTGATCTCCTGTCATGAGTACGGATAGTCCATTCAGTTGTCCGACTTTAGTGCCCTCTGTTTCGATCCAGAAGATATCCTTCTCTATGAGTTCTTTAATCCGTTCCTCGATGAGGTTAGAGCGATAGATGCGCTTTTGGATCGCGCTTTCCACGTGTTGTCTTTGAACGAACTCGGCATTGTCCAACCCCGCGAAGTAATTTGCCTCTTTGATGAGATCGCTGATATCTCCCAGTTCGAGGGTAAGCTTATCCCGATCTTCAGTAACCTGCATGCTGTATTCAAGGACACGAGCCACGCCGGTCCTATCAAGATGCCGGATTTCATGGTCTCTGCAAAACGCTCCCATCATTCTGGCAGATTCTAAGATGTTTTCTTCCTTAGAATCCATTTGATTGTCCATATGGGCCTTAACCTTGAAGAGCTTCTGAAAACGATCATCGTAAGTGTAGAGGAGCTGATAGATGTATGGATCGCCAGTCAAGACAATTTTGAGATTGATTGGAATCGGCTCAGGGCGGATGGTGCGAGTGCTGAACATTCCGTATAGTTCACCTAAATCTTCGATCCTGATTTCCTTATCTCTGAGAGCTCTTTTCAAAGCTTCCCAGGACAAATACCACTTCAGAAGATCCAGCGCCTTCATGACGAGATAACCGCCATTGGCCTTGTGCAGAGCGCCGGGCTTTACCATAGTGTGATCTGTAAAAAGTGCACCGAACCACGCTTGCCTCTCGATGGTTCCAAAAAGGTTAGGGTAGGCCGGATTAGACTCGATCACCACCGGAGCTCCCTCCGTTTCCGAATTATCAATGAGCACATTCACTTCATATTTTCGTAGATTGACCTCTTTTTGCGGCATCGGAAAAGGAGCGCCGGGCTGTTGTTGAGCTTCCGGTTTCTTCTTGAAATCGTCGATATTTTCTAGAATGTCCTCCTGAACCATTTTCAGATAGTTTAGGACATGCTCTTCATCTTTGTATTTTTCTTCGTAACTATCCATAAGCTGGCCCACTACGAAGAGAGCGATTTCGTTATCCAGTTTAGTGTGTTTTTCTTTGAATTCTGCCTCGGCTTCGCGAATATGCTTGATTGCATCCTTCATTTTATCGTGCAGTTCATCGCTTTTTTCGCGAAGCTTCTTTCTTTCCTCCTCTTCGAGCTGACGCAGGTCTTCCTGCGTCATCGGTTCTCCTTCTTTGTTAGCGGGAATTATCACCATGCCTACCTGCGAAAATTGCAGAACGAAGCCCTCTTCTTTGGCCTTTTCAGACAGCTCATCGATTATTTCGCGGCGTCGTTTTTCAAAAGACTGGTGTACTTCACTTTCTTTTGCCCTGTAATCATCACTGTCAAATACCTCCGGGATTTTGGCTTGCAGGGTATCGATGAACTCGGCCATATCCTTCTTGAGTTCTTTCCCGCGACCAGGAGACAATTTGAGGCTTTTCGGCTTGTCGGTCTCTTTAAAATTGTAAACATAACACCAGTCGGGCGGTACTGGCTCCTCTTTAGCCTGGTCCTTTATAAAGGTTTTGGCAATGTAGGTAAGGCCGGCTTTAGCAGGTCCTGCTATGTAAATGTTGTAACCATACTCTTTCATGCCCATGCCGAATTTGATGGCGTCTACCCCTCGTTCTTGCCCCACAACTTTCTTTTCCAGGGCTTCCAGGGAATCTGTATTTTCAAAAGGAAGTGACTCTGGATCAATGTGGGCCCGCAGCTGATCGATCGACAGTTCTGGAAATTGCTTTGCCATGCTCTGCTCCTTCTCTAGAATTCGATGGGTGAACAAATTAGGCCGATAATATTGGAAACCAATAATAGCGGTTGTTGTCTAACTCAAAACGTCCAGTTTAGCTCGTTTCTTATGGCTGGTTGCCGCAGCCTGCACCACTGTTCGGATGGCATTGATAGTGTTGCCGTTCTTGCCTATTATTCTTCCTAGATCGTCGTCTGCCACCTTCAATTCCATCAGCAACGTATCTTCATTTTCACTGGCGGCGAGAAGCACCTCTCGTGGATTGTCAACGATTGATTTTACGAGATATTCAACCAACTCTTTCATATCATTCCTTTCAGATGTTCCGCCATCCTGGTTGTTTAAAATTTCTCCATAACAGAACGAATCTTCTGCTCAGGGCTGCTTGGTTTGTCCCGACCATCATCTATTTCGATTTGTGTGAGGACCCCTTGCGCGTTGGCATCAAACGACTCTGATGAATTTGCTTAAAAACTTTCCAAATCTCACCGAGGCCTGCAGAGATAATCTTTCCCATTTCTGCCAGTTCGCAGCTGAAAGAGCTTTCTTGGATAATCGCAACAGCTTTGGCTATGCATCCGTATATGTTGGTTACTCGGATGCTAATGGGAAAAATGCTGACCTCAACTATGGCCATAGCGCATTCCTTTCATATTTCCCCATTGGGACGGGTGCCGGTTCCAAGGTCATTTGAGAAAGAACAAAATGCAGTCCCTCGATGCTTTCTTGGAGATGTTCCTCTGTATGGGGTTCCAGAGTAAGCAACGGCTTGATTCCTCTGTTCTGCAGAAATTCGAACAGAAACAAGAAATCGATATTCCCTTGTCCAATTGGCAGATGGGCGTCACAAGTGCCGTCATTATCGTGCAGATGCAGTTCCCGCAAATAGTCGGCCAAGCTCCTGACCCATGTTTGCAAATCGGTTTCTGAGAAGCTATTCTGATGGCCAACATCCAGGCAAAATCCGAACCAGGGAGAATCAATCTGCCGAAGTAGGCCCAAATGAAATCCTGGATCGTTTTCCCAGACATTTTCAAGCAATATTGGTACCTTTGAGTTTTCCGCTCTTATAATCAATGGTTCCCACAGGGCTACGCTTTTATCCAGCCAAAATTCTGTTTGTCCCTGGTGATGAGATGGGTCGTAGCCCGTATGGCATACTATCTGTACGGGTTCGAATATACTTACAAGATCGAAAAACTGATGTAGCCGCAACGAAGTTACCTGGCGGATCAGAGGATCCAGGCTACCAGGGGCCAAATCCCAAAAGGGAGCATGTAGAGTAATACCACAAGACAATTTCTGCAATCGTTTTGCGATAGCCTTAAATTCAGAACGATTAACTTGGTCCAATTCTGCAGCTTCGAATCCTATTTCTACATTTAAGCGATGATCTATAATCATATCAATGTAGCGAGGAATAAATTTCCACGGTACATTGATATGAACCGATCTGATTATCGGCAATTTGTCGTCATCCAATGCGATCATTATTGCCCCGTTTGACCATTTAAGTTACCAACATATACTCACCATCAAACATAACCATGTCAACATCTTTCGAGCGTTTATCAGTTCCTCCTGTGAATAAGACATTTCGATAAGGATTGTCTCTCAGATGATGATAAAGCTGGTTCTGTCGGCTTGCGCGGTTGTCTTTCCATTGACGAAAGAGAACGGCTTTGTTAATGGTTCCCAAAACGAATATGGGATTAATTGAAACAAAAGCGAGAATAAGAACGATGAAACAATATGTTATCGATCAACTGCGTGAGTTTGACTACTATCAAATTCGGGACTACTTTGAACAGCGAGCAATAAAGGCCGTTCTTGATGGAATTTATCAAATAGATCTTCCCGCAAATCTTTATAGCGAAACCCAGGCTTTGCATCGTGACTGCCAGCCTTTCTATTTCGCTATCAATTTGACGCGGAAACAAATTTCTTTCGAATGGTTGATCAGGAGTCATCAAACTCTTCGCTGCGGATGTATTGGATATGCTTCACCGCAACAAAGAGATCACATCATTTCTTTTGCCGATAACATGCTCGACCAATTGAAGATAAAGATTTGATGGTCTCTTTGATTACGCAATTCATCGAAGGTCTTTCCGCCGATAAACCACTCCCTCGGAGATGGAAAAGACTGCTTTGTAATCCTCCTCGAGCAACCGCTTTAGGTAAGGAAACTTGGACGGGGGATATTTCTTGGCAGGAGTGCTGGGATCGGTATCGATAATGAATGCGGGGGGTGACTTTTTGAATTCTTTCTGGAGGATGTCCCATGCCCCGGCATGAATACGATCTGTCGTGTCGAAGTTCGGATCATCTTTCAAAGGGCTGCCCCACACATATCCTGTCAGCGGGTAGTAGTGTATGTAGCGAGATGCGGGGCGCCGGTTCGCTTCAGCATAGAGGTTGTCAAGCCTCCCCCAAAAAAACACCTTGTCAGTCGTTTTGGAATGTTGACGGACGTATCGAACCAGCTCGTTCTCAGGTCTTTGCTGCCACAAATAGAAAGTGTTGATGCACAGAAAAGCAATAGCCGTGAAGCCTAGCAAAAGTTTTAAAGTGCGCGGTCGTAGCAAAAAGAATTGGTAGGATCTCTTGTTGGTCCAGATTGCCGTCATGGCCGGAGCTCCCAGCAGGGTCAAGGCCGGCAGAAGCTGGATAAAATAATGAGAATAGAACCGGCCGCTGGCGCTGACACCAACGAAGGAAAGAGCCAATAGAATCAACAACGCGTTCAATTCCGGGCGTAAAGACTCCCAATAACGAGCTCCTCTTTTGCAGCATTCTCTCAGCGAAACAACAGAAACAATAATAAGAGGATGCCAGGCTGCGACGTAACACAGAGTGCGGTTGATTCCTATTTGCCAAAATATTGGGTCGGTGGGTCCGTGATAAAGATCATGATCCTTGATGATCCAATAGTATGTCTCACCCAGAATGCCTTGATGATATAATAAGAAGGCCGCTATACCCAGAGTGAAAAAGTAACTGATAGTGAGAACGGAGGCTTGCAGGAAGCTGTGAAACATCCTTAAGTGATGTTTGACCCGATAAGACGGCAGCAAGAGGTAGATGCCGATGGGAATGGCTGCAACCGCGGCCGGCTGTTTGATGAGAAATGCACAACAAAGTAAAATCCCGCTTGCGGCAAGTTCCAGTCGATACTGGGAGGGATTCTGCCTGAATGCGATAAAGAGAGCCCATACGATGGGTAGGTTCATCATGACCTCGCCGTTAAAGGCAAGAGTCTGGTACTGGCTGGGTGTCGTCGCAATTGTATAAAATAAGGCCGCGGTCAGCCCCACGCCCGGGTCAAATAATTCCTTTCCGATGGAGTACAGACCCCACATCGTCAGGAGAATCCAAGCCACGGCAATCAGGTGAAACGGCAGCCAGTTGTATGGACCAACAACAAAAAAAATGGCTTCATATATCCAAAACAGCAAGGGAGGTTTTCGCTCGACTACATCAATGTAGAGGGATTGTCCATGCAGCAGTTCATTCGCGATCACTGCGTACCCGCCTTCGTCATCGACGGGCTTAGGATGAACAATTGCGGGCAAACGAAGAAATATGGTCAATAAGACAAGCAGAAGAGCCCATTTATAATGGGCAGGCATGTTTGCTGGCATGAGTTTTAGAGTGGAAAACCTTGACGTCACTGTTGCACCGACGATGAATGATCAACCAAAGATTTATCTTGAGAGCTTGATCGGCAGCATAGACGACCCGGCAAGCTTTCCTTCCCTTGCTTCACGCCAGGTTCGCAGCCCAAATTGACGTCTGAAGATCCACATTAAGATTCCCATGCCGATGTGAAGCCAGTAGTCGATAAATCGGTTAATTAAGGTGATAGAGCCGGCCAATGGGGCAGCCGCACCGACAATGCGCAGACAGCTGAACATTGTAAGTTCCACCACGCCAGCCCCAGAGGGCGTCAGAGGAAACGCCGAAGCCAACAGGGGCACTACGGTCAGAAAGAGCACCTCTCCAGGGCTGAGCGCCATGCCAAATCCATATGCGAGAAAATAGATCCAGAAAGCTTCCATGGTCCAGATAATGGCTGTTAGACCGATGATGATAGGCACTTCGCAAATTCGAGGCCACATACCGCTATGAAAGGCCCGAATCAAAATTCTGATCCTCTCGGGGATCCAAGTGGGGAGTGACTTGTTCAGGACAAAAAAGACCATCATAATGAAGGTGGATCCCAAGGCGATTGCGCCTCCCCCGATCAAGGCCCACAATACGGAATTGGGAAGTTGAGTGGATAAAAGGAACCAAGAAGCTAGGAGAGCCAGGGACAACAGTATCCAGGCATCGAGCGTACGCTGAAAAACTATGGATCCGATTGCCTCCGTACGACTTATCCCGAGATTTATCCTTGCCAGATGTGCTCCATAGATATCTCCCAACTTAGCTGGCACCACATTGTCTACAAAATTGTAGAAGAAAACCACTTGCCCGAATTTGGATGTACTGCCTTTGCAAGGCAAGTGGGCAAGACAGTGCTGCCATCGCAAACCGCGCACGGGGTAAGCGAGATAGTGGCACACAGCTCCGAGCAGCACATAAGACTTTTTACAAGCTACAATCTCTTCCCAAACACTCTGCCAGTCTACAAAAGTAACCAGTGCTAAAAGAAGAGCCACCGCTGACAGTCCACTCAAGAGGGACTGCCAGCCCCAGAGTCGCGGAAGTAGGTCGATGCCATTAGATGACGAGATAGGTGGACTTGTATTATTTATGTTTCCTGTAAACATTTTGATGCCTATTTTATGCTTTTCCCGGCCAGTTCGTAAAGCTGAGTTCGCTTATTTTTCATTGATCCGATGCGCATTCGAATGACCCATGACAAGTTTTCCAAAGCTGCTTGGATTGAGCCCGGATTGTTACGTCTGAGTAGCGACTGTCCGATATTTTCAAAATCCAACCTGTGTCTGTGGTAAAGGTCGTGAATGGTCACGCTCGAGTTCCGGACATAGTCACATGAGTGGATCCTTCACTTGGAAGTCGCGTAGAGCGGCGCACCACCGTTGACTACGGCGCGGAATTGAGCAAGTGTTTGTTCGATGGCCCTCTCAGCGTAAAGCGCGAAAGCCTGTACTTGAAGGGTTTCAGCCAGCAGACGCTCAGCAACGGGAAACTTGCGACGCGTCCTCACTCCATAGAACTCTACCAGCGCGTTGTGTTCCGGTATGAGCGGGCGCCCTTTGTATTCCACGGGGCAATTTTGATTCCTTAGCCGGCCAAGAACAAATTCCGCACTTCCAAGGGATGAAGTATCCACTCGTACAGGAATACGCCAGTAAACACGGCTGGCCTCTTTGGGGGTCAAAAAAGTCTGAAACCCGGACACAAGGGCAAGGCCTTGTTCGAATCTTCGAGCGTTTTCAACCAGCCGTTGGGAACGCTCGGCGTAAGTTTGCAGCTGATCAAGAGCCAGTGCCATGGCAAAAGGATGTGGACGGTACTTAACGCCTACGGAGTTATGCATGTGCTTGTATTCTAATGTGATAAAGGCTCGAGGAACACGGTTTACGTGCCCGTAAAGCAGCATGCGATCTCGGTAGCGGTCATCGTTGGTTGTGACTACCCCGAGTTCGCCTCCGGATATAAGCTTTCCTTTACCGAAAGAGGTGCAAACGAAGTCGTAATAGTGCCCCAAAGGTCTGTCTTTCCAAAGAACCCCATGCGCGTGAGACGAATCGCTTATGAGAGCGACTCCATGACGGTTCGCCAGTCTTTTCAATGCAGTTACATCAGCCGGGCACCCCCATGGCTGATGCACAATGATTGCGCGGGTTCGATTTGTCAGCAATTGTTCAGCTTCTTCGACATTTAACGTCAAGTTGTCATCTCGAACATCGCAAAATATAGGAATTCCGCCAAGCATGCATACAGGCAAAGCCATGGCATAATATCCATAAGCGGGAATTACGACCTCATCGCCCGGCTGGATGTCTATGGCAAACAAGGCCATATGAAGTGCAGCAGTGCCGTTACAGGCGGCTACGGCATGGCGGGCGCCAAAAAAATTAGCACTTGCTCCTTCAAAGCGCTCCAGAATACCGCCATCGGTCACAGAAAGATCTTCCGCAAGCACTTCTCTCACAATACGTTCCAACTTGTGATCATCCAAGCCGTAGAAGATTCGCTCGAGCTTTTCCATTGACATCAAGATAATGCTTTCACCTAATCAAGGGTTACGACAAGCCCGCCCATGACCGTATAAGCCGAGCGATTCTCTTCATCTGCCGTTTTGGAATGATGGGATAGACACAGATTTCCAATATTGATGTTTCCCTTGCTATACTCAGTTCAGAGGTACGATCTTGCTCAGTATGAAAGTGTCTGAGCTTCTTGCAGTCGGTCATGTCTGTGGTTTTAGTGTCTATCCCATGGCGGAGCAGATAGCTGCGAAGATCATTGCGCTTCTGAGGATCCACTGTCAAAGGATAATAAACGTAGACATGGTCTTCTCTCAACATTTTTGGTGGCTGTACAAAAGGTACTTCTCCCAAATTTTCCGTGAGCACCCGAGCGTTTTCTCGCGCACCGTCATTGAAAGCGTCGATATGCCTTAGCTGCAGCAATCCCAGGGCCGCTTGAAGATTTGCCATACGTTCGACTCGAGGTTGGGAAGAGACAAACTTGTTGAGGAGTTCATCCCCGACAGCCGAATCCATAAGTGGTTTTCCTAGAGCAAGCTTAAGTCGCAGTACCTGATAAGCTGTCAGTCCAAAGACCAGCGGTCGGGTCACCAGCCACTTGGTCCATATGGAAAAAGCATGTGACAGGATCGAGCTAGTTCCTGAGATTGGGGCCTTCGCTAGAATTGCTCGAGCACGTTCGGCAATTGCTGAGTCGCCGGTGGATATGGCTCCGCCACCACAACACGGCATATTTTTCCCTTCTGCAAAGCTGAATATTCCAACGTCTCCAAAAGTTCCCGCTTGCTGACCGTTTACCCTCACTCCGCAGGCATGGGCGCAATCCTCGAGTAGTTTTATTCCGCGATTTTTTGTGAGTTCCGCTATCTCGCTGATAGGACATGGCTGTCCAAAAATGTGAGTGGCTAACACTGCTCCAGTGTTTTCGTTGATTTTTGGTGCTACGTGCTCCGGTCCTGCGTTGAAAGTGTTCGGATCGACATCACAAAAAATCGGTTTATAACCCAGTAGTTGAGCCACCATTGGCATTACCGGAAAGGTAAAGACCGGGAAAATTATTTCCATTCCCTTTTTCAGGTCAAGCGCCTCCAATGTCAATTGAAATGCCGTGCGACCCGATGAGGCACCAAAGACATATGGAACTCCCAACCATTGGGCGAATCGCAAAGCAAATTCATCCAGTGCCGTGCCTTCCTGCACCGACTTGTTAAGAACATTTCTTAGCAATAACCCGAGAGTTCCGGGGGGAAGATTCACGCATCTTCGAGGTACTAACCCTATGAGCGCCATGGTTGATCCTGTTTCCCTAAAAGTCAGTTTTACAGCAAAGCGCAGCTTTGTAGCCTTCTTTAACCGGCTTGCTTTTCCAGAAAACCTTGTGGATCCCGAGAAGCGTTTTCAGGATGTCTGGATTATGTAGATAGAATCGCCAGTGTTTCCAGATGTGATTCACAGCGAAACGAGGCCGTAGTATGTAGCGCCGGTAAAATGCTGAGCGCAGCTTTACAAGATCGTCCACCGGAACTTCCGAGAGAGCTGTTTTAGGAGTTGCGTAATGAAACATCTCTGCAGGTTCGACTCCTAGTAGTTGATCTTTATACCTTTCCCATGCCTTAGAACCAGGATAGGGCGTATAAAAATGCACCTGAATACTGTCAGAGTTGAGTTTTTGCGCCAATTGGATGGTTTGTTCTATTTCATGAGGGGTTTCGGTGGGGTTGCCGATTACATAGTAGGCATTGGTTCCGATGCCGAGTTCGCGTGTCCAGCAAAATGCCTGATTGCACAGTTGGGACCATGGCTTGGTTTTTGTTGTTTTGTTCATGTCATCGATGATTCGCTGTGAGCCGGATTCCACTCCTATCCCGAGCATTATGCAGCCCGCCTGCTTCATCAGTTTGAGGAGCTCGTAGTCGATTTCATCCACACGTACTCGAGCCATCCATGGAATCTTAGATTTCCGCGCGATGAGTTCATTGCAGATTTCGTGGACGAAGCCCCGGTGTGCAGAAAAACTATCATCTTGAAAGGAGATGATGTTGACCCCGTGAAGCTCCAAGTGCTCGAATTCGTCGGCAACGCTCGCAGGTGAACGTTTTCTAAGCTTTTTACCCACACTCACCCGCATGACCTCGCTGCAAAACACGCAGTTGTGAGGGCAACCTCGCATGGCGATGATGTAGCCCCAAGTCACGCGTCTAGGAACTCGAACCGGAAAAATCGAGCGGTAGGACTCCAACTCGTGGCTGGTGTAGGACGGGAATGGAAGATCGTCAGGATTTGTCACAACAAATCTTCGCCCGTGAATGTAATGGTCGAGAAAGTGCTCTTTCCATGTCTCCCCACTCTCAACATCATCCCGCCTGATCCATTCAAAGAGACGAAAAAAAGCTTCCTCCGGTTCTCCGAGCAGGATTGCATCGTAGTCTCCACAGCCTTTGTTCTCCCCTCCGTTATTCGAGTAATAACCTTGGCCTATGCCTACGATGAGCGGTGAGTTGGTTCCGCGCCTTAAAGCTGTAACGAACTGATCGGCCACATGAACGTCAAAACTGGAGGCCGAGACTACGATCAAGTCCGGGCTGGTTTGGTCTGTACTTTCTATAAGTTCAGACACAGTCATGGGATGAATCCAGCAATCTAGGCTGTGCACCTCTATACCGCGGTAGGTTTCCAAGGCTGCTTGTATGTATTTGAGCGGATAACAAGGATCGAAAAATTGCGGGTGATCAACATCTTTGTCAACCCCCGAGGTAACACGTACAAGCAGAACTGAGCTAATCTCCACAATAATCTCCTGATTCTCACTTCCTATCCGGACTGATTCCAGGGAAAATCGGTCGCATCTGTCTTCAAATTGCGGCCTGCATGCCGTTCTCGTAAGCCTGAACACGCTTGTCAAAAACTTCGCACACCTTTTCAAATACTTCATCGACCGAAATAGTCTGCATACAAAGATTGTTTCTGCATGTCAACCGGCGGTTGTTGTATGCGTTGACGCACGGACTGCACACAGTAGCTGCCCAAATCACGTGGCTGCGTTCAGAGGGAGCCGCAAAGAGGTGTGGAGTTTCTGGACCGAAAAGCGTTATGGCGTCGATGGGTGTGAGGGTGGCAAAATGAGCCGGACCGCTGTCGTTGGTGACAAGTACTTCGGATTGAGAGTAGGTTACGAGGAGTTGCCGGAGCGTGGTTCGACCTGCCAGGCTAAAGCAACGATCAGAGGCCACTTGACTCACGAGATGCCCAACTGGCGCCTTCTCGTTCAGAGCCCCTGTAAATGCAATGTAAACGGTCGGATATCGAACCAGAAGCCGCCGTGCCAATTCAACGTATTTGCCGCCTTCCCATCTTCTAAGCGGAAGCAAATCGCTGCAATTGGCATTTAATAAGATGATGGGGGGGAGATGATTTTGTTTCGTTAACTCCCCGATCATACTTCTCACGGCTGCGATTTCGTCTGCTCCAGGTGAAAAGGCTGGCAAAGGCGTGTGTCCAAAGGGCGGCGCTTTCAAGCCGAATGCCGGGAATAGCTCAGCAGGATGGTTAAGTGCTTCAACCATAGTCTCGAATGCTTGGGAAGTATGAATGTGAGGGTTATACACTAATCGGTGGGTCATGAGGTCACCTCTGAACGGCCCCTCACCGGAATGTGAGTGGAAGCCGACGCGTCGAGTAGCTCCACTCAAATAAGTGAAAATGGCCGAGGATCTGGCAAAAAATTCCATGTCTACCGCGGCATCTAGCTTCAGAAACTTCATCCTGCGAACTGCTGCTGCCGTTGACACCACCAGCGAAATCAAAGACCGTGTCTTTAGAGAGATCACATTTTCGACCGGGATGATAGACAGCGCGTCTAGGATGAATCTGTTCTCCTCAAAGACTAGAAAGTATACGTTTTCCCGTCCGACCATCTTTGTGGCACGAAGAATAGCCCCGTAGGCCAAAACGGTGGATCCCTGTTCAGCCAGCTTTACAAAAAGGATTCTTTGAACAGAGGCTTGGACATCTCGTCGCAGGTAACCTTTCAGTTTGCGGGCAATGGTTAAGACCAGGGCTATCCCTGTCCCGACCCAACTGTCTATATGCCGTAATGTGGATACCTTCATTTCGACCGCCGTCTGCTGATATCGGTAAAGTTTGAATCAAATAAGACTCATGTGGCTCCAGGAAATGGATGCAGCATGAGATCCGCGATAACCAATAGCACCATAGCCTCACAAACTGGGACGATACGCGGGATTGCGGAGACATCATGGCGACCCTTTATTTCGATGGTGGATGATTCTCCATCGACGTTAACGGTTTGTTGCGGTATAGAAATTGATGGTATCGGTTTTACCGCTACTCGAACGACGATGTCCGACCCACTGGACAGCCCTCCCAATGTCCCTCCTGCGTGATTGCTTGCATAGCCTTGAGCGGTGATGGGATCATTGTGTTGGCTTCCAAGCATCGCAGTTGATGAAAAGCCTGCTCCGATCTCAACGCCTTTGACTGCACCGATGGACATAAGTGCCCCTGCAAGCTGGGCATCGATTTTATCGAAAACAGGCTCGCCCAATCCAGCCGGGCAGCCTCGAACACATACCTCAACTATGCCGCCGATCGAGTCACCCGCGGTTTTCACCTCTTTTATGCGGGCTTCCATTGCCGGGATGCATTCGGAATCCGGACAAAAGAATGGATTTTGATCAATTTCGCTCCAATCATGCTTACGTGCATGCACACCTCCTAAAGCTTTAGTGTAGCCCTTAATATCAATTCCGTGTTGTTTTAGGAACTTTCGAGCAACGGCCCCTGCTGCAACTCGCGCTGCGGTTTCCCGGGCTGAACTGCGCCCGCCTCCTCGCCAATCCCTAAAACCATATTTTTGTTCGTAGGTGCGATCCGCATGCCCCGGCCGATAAACCTTTGCAAACGGGCTGTAGTCTTTACTTCGGATATCACGATTATAAATGATAACACTAATAGGAGTTCCGGTAGTGGTTCCTTCGAATACACCGGACAGAATTTCAACTCGATCTGGTTCTCGGCGGGGAGAAGTATATCGTCCGCCTGGCTTCCGCCGATCTAGGTCGGATTGAATGTCTTCTTCCGTTAAAGTGATACCCGGTGGGCAGCCGTCGATAACAGCTCCGAGAGCGGGCCCATGAGATTCACCCCAAGTGGTGACACAAAAAAGACGGCCGAAAGTATTTCCTGCCATAAACGACTCCCTTTGCACGGCACCCGCACTTGCTGAACTCGGCGCGGGTTGACTCTTCAGCGGAAAAAGTTATTCTAAATTATCTCACAAGGGGCCAAGTTTTGTAAGAGCTTTCATGAAGAGATGAGGTTGCTGCGATCGGTAAGCAGCAACTTTTCGCGAATAAATTTGCTGGGGCACGAAGTCGAGTGTGTAGTTCAGAAGTTTTTTGATTAAATCTCCTGCGGAGTTCTTTGCTGCATCGGACCAGCGGTGAGAGGGAGGAGTGCGGATGAGTGAGCATCATCCTGAATTTGGGGAAGAACTGGCGAGCGGCGTTGAAGAGGAACTCGATGAGCCCCCAATGTACAAGGTGCTGCTTCACAATGACGACTACACCACCATGGAGTTCGTGGTGGAAATACTGCAGAAGGTTTTTTACAAGTCTCCGGCTGAGGCAACACGTATTATGCTATTGGTTCATAGAAATGGCGTCGGAGTCTGTGGGATCTACACAGTCGAACTGGCAGAAACGAAGGTCGAGTTAGTCCACCACTTGGCGAAAAAAAACGGATTTCCGTTACAATGCACCATGGAAGAAGCATAAATGATTAACAGGGAACTAGAAATCACATTTGCAGCGGCTATCAAAGAGGCTAAAGCCAGGCGCCATGAATTTTTTACACTTGAACATATCCTGTATGCGATGCTTTACGATGTCACAGGTAGGCGCATACTCTATCACTGCGGTGCGGACCTCGAGAACTTGAAAGAGCGCCTGGAGAAATTCTTTAAAGAAAGGGTTGAGGTGCTGCCGGAAGGCAATGACCAGGATCCCCTCCAGACCATGAGTGTGCAAAGAGTGCTTCAGAGAGCGATCATGCATGTTCAGGGAGCGGAGAAAAAGGAAGTTGACGCGGGGGACATTCTTGCCGCTATGTTCTACGAAGAACATTCCTATGCGGTTTATTTCCTAAAGGCTCAAGGAGTTACCAGGTTAGACGTTTTGAGCTATATTTCGCACGGCATCTCCAAGGTTGAAGAACCAGAAGATAGAGCTGGCGAAAAACCTTCTCTAGCTCCCGCCCCGGGCAACAAGCAGGAGACGCACAAGGCTAGTGCCCTGGAGAGCTTTACCGTCAACCTCATCCAGCGGGCATCGGAAGGTTTAATTGATCCCCTTATCGGGCGCGGAGATGAGATCCTCAGGACACTTCAAATATTGGGCAGACGTACTAAGAATAACCCTATCTTTGTAGGCGATCCTGGCGTAGGTAAAACTGCTATTGCCGAGGGTTTAGCTCGACACATCGCGCGCAAGGAGGTCCCCGCCTCATTCCACAATGTAGAAATATTTGCCTTGGACATGGGCGCATTGCTTGCGGGGACGAAATTTCGGGGTGATTTCGAAGCCAGGTTGAAGGGAGTAATCCAGGAACTAAAGAAAAAACCGGGTGCCATTCTTTTCATCGATGAGATCCACACGGTGGTAGGTGCGGGTGCGACCAGTGGCAGCTCAATGGATGCCTCCAATATTCTCAAGCCGGTGCTGGTCAGTGGTGGCATTCGCTGCATCGGATCAACCACTTACGAAGAGTATAAAAACCATTTTGAGAAAGACCGGGCTCTAAGCCGTCGTTTTCAAAAGGTTGAGATTAGCGAGCCGTCTATTGAAGAGACTTATCAGATCCTGCAAGGACTTAAGTCCTATTATGAGGAGCATCACGAAATACGCTACACGGATTCAGCGTTAAGAACGGCTGCCGATCTTGCTGCGCGCCATATTAACGATCGTTACATGCCGGACAAAGCCATCGATGTGATCGATGAAACGGCTGCGAGTCTGCGGCTCAAGAAAGATCGAAGGGTTCGCAAGATAGTAAATCCAAAGGATATTGAGCTTGTGGTTGCGCGCATGGCAAAAATACCGGCGCGCAGTGTTTCATCCAGCGATCAATTGCGTCTTCAGCACCTGGAAGACGAGCTCAAGAATCGGGTCTTCGGCCAAAATATTGCCATCGACATGCTGAGCAAAGCGATTAAACGTGCAAGAGCCGGTTTGCGCATTCCAACAAAGCCCATTGGATCATTTTTGCTTATCGGCCCGACAGGTGTGGGCAAAACTGAGGTTGCGCTACAACTGGCTAACATTCTCGGCGTCAACTTTCTCCGCTTTGACATGAGTGAATACATGGAAAAGCACACGGTTGCGCGTTTGATAGGTGCCCCTCCAGGATACATTGGGTTTGATCAGGGTGGTCTTTTGACTGATGCGATCCGCAAAAATCCCTACAGTGTTTTGTTGATGGATGAAATCGAGAAAGCCCATCCGGATCTCTTCAGCATTTTACTGCAAGTCATGGATCATGCCACTTTGACGGACAACAATGGTAAGAAGGCCGACTTCCGTAACGTCATTTTGCTGATGACCTCGAATGCCGGGGCGCGTGAAATGAACAGCCCTTCAATTGGCTTTGGTAACATGGAAAACGACACAAGAGTGGCCAAGGGAGTTAAGGCCGTAGAAAAGCTTTTCAGCCCTGAATTTAGGAATCGACTGGACGGAACAATCCCATTCAATGGCCTGAACATTGGAATAATGGAAAGGATAGTAGACAAGTTTATCGCCGAGCTGGAAATACAACTATCAGAAAAGAAGATTTATTTTGAATTGACTTCATCTGCTCGATTGTGGTTGGCCGAGAATGGATATGATCCGGCGTTCGGAGCGAGACCGCTGGCAAGGCTAATTCAGGCCGAGATTAAAGACATTTTGGCCGACGAGATCCTGTTTGGTCGATTGCAAAACGGAGGTCGGGTGCGGATTGACAGGTTTGAAGAAGGAGCATCTAAAGACTATATGAGATCTACTGAAAATCTCATCTTTTCATTTTTGCGGGACTAAGTCGTCAGGTTTTCTGGTGGGGAGATCCGAGAGCGATAAGTAGTTTGTTAAGGCTTGTTGAGTTGTATTCTTTAATTGAATGCTGTTCCGCCTCATTGGCGAAAATCCGGTAAGATTTATCAAGGTTTTCACATTGAGGCCGTTATGTTTAGATAATGTGTTCTCTTAGCTATGCCGATTTTTCGACTGACCAAAGCCCTCTTGTTCCCTCCTTCTCACTATGCGGAACCAGACGGATTATTGGCTATCGGTGGTGACCTGTCGCCGGAACGCCTGTTGCTTGCCTATCAATTGGGTATCTTCCCATGGTATTCCGAACACACGCCAATCCTATGGTGGTCGCCTGACCCCAGGCTTGTCCTGTTCCCACATGAATTACGAATCAGTAAAAGCCTTCAAAGAGTAATCAAAAAAGATGTTTTTAGGGTGACTGTGGACCAGTCTTTTCGCCAGGTCATAGAGCAGTGTGCCGAAGTCCGCAGGGGGCAGGGCGAAGGAACTTGGATTTTACCTGAGATGCTTGATGCTTACTGCCTTCTCCACCGTCTGGGATATGCGCATTCTATTGAAAGCTGGTTTGAGGGTGAATTGGTTGGAGGTCTTTACGGTGTAGCTATAGGGAGAATCTTCTTCGGTGAGTCCATGTTTACCAAAAAGACCGATGCTTCCAAGGTCGCATTTGTCTATCTCGTTAAAATGCTGCAGCGTTGGCATTTTCAATTGATTGATTGTCAAGTTTCGACCCGTCACCTCAAAAATTTTGGCGCCCGTGAAATTCTTCGCAATGATTTCCTCGCTCTTCTGTCTTCCGCAATCAAAAGTCCCGTCAAGCTCGATATCTGGTCGGAAAAGAATATTTCCCATGGCCATACTTCTTGACCGGCTTAGGGTAACCAGCGATCCAGCGATATCAGGATTGACAATCCTGGTCCAGTTTGTTACGCAATAACGTTTAAATTTCTGAAAAAAATGATGCACTGAACGTTAAGGAGGGCAAAATATCGTGAAAAAGACTCTGTTCCTCAATCCGCCATCCTTTGAGGGCTTTGATGGGGGGGCGGGTGCACGTTATCCCGCAAGGCGTGAGGTGACTTCATATTGGTATCCAACCTGGCTGGCTCAACCGGCTGCAATTGTGCCTGGCAGCAAACTTGTCGATGCACCGCCGCAGCGCATGAGTATGCAAGATGTCCTCAAGATTGCTGCCGAATATGAACTCATTATCATGCACACCAGCTTTCCTTCTCTGGTAAATGATATCAAGTGTGCAGAGGCTTTGAAGTCTCAGAAACCCGACACAAAGATAGGTTTTATTGGCGCTCATGCCACTGTTTTGCCGGAAGATACATTGCGTCAGGCTGCTGAAGTGGATTTCGTGTGCCGCAACGAATTCGATTACACTTGCCTTGAACTTGCGGAGGGGAGGCCTTACCGGGAAATAAAGGGGATCACCTATCGCAGCGGGGATGGTACCATACAACATGCACCGGAGAGAGAGCTCTCTCAGGATTTAGACCACTTGCCCAGTGTCCTGCCGGTGTACCATCGCGATCTGGATGTTCGGAACTACTTTATCGGATATTTGTTGCATCCGTATGTATCATTTTACACGGGACGGGGTTGCCCGGGCAGATGCACTTTTTGTTTGTGGCCGCAGACTATTGCAGGACACAGATACCGCACCAAAAGCCCGGCTGTTGTAATCCGTGAGGTGGAAGAAGGAAAGGAGCTTTTCCCGCAAGCTCGAGAATGGTTTTTTGATGACGATACTTTCACCGCTGACCGAGCTCGAGCTATTGAAATCAGCAAAGGACTCAAGAAGCTCAAATTGACATGGTCGTGCAACGCTCGTGCGAATCTCGATTTTGATACCCTCAAGCAACTGCGAAATAACGGTTTGCGCTTATTGGTGGTAGGCTTTGAGACTGGCAATGAGGATATTCTAAAACGTATCAAAAAAGGCGTAACGCTCGACATGTCGCGCGAGTTCGTGAAGAACTGCACCGAATTGGGCATCAAAGTGCACGGAACATTCATAATTGGGTTGCCCATCGAAAGCCGACGGAGCATCGAGGAGACCATACGGTTTGCTCAGGAACTTGATCCTTATAGTATCCAGGTATCAATTGCAGCTCCTTTCCCGGGCACGGAACTCTATGACGAGGCGGTGCAGAATGGTTGGTTGAACAACGGCGCGCCGCTGACAGACAGTGGTATCCAAATGTCTACCCTGAACTATCCTGACCTGACGATCGAGGAGATCGAAGATTCGGTCGAGCGGATGTATCGTCAATTCTACTTTCATCCGAAGCCGATTCTGCGCATGCTGCGGGAAATGGCAACAAACCGGCACCTGTTGGTTCGCCGCTTGCGAGAGGGTAAAGAATTTTTGGATTATCTTAATGTGCGTAAACAATCGGGACACAGCAGGAAGCATCAAGAGCATCTGCAGTGTGCCAAATAGGCGCTGTCATGGAAACTCAATGGATTTCAGCCGAAAATAGGAACAAACTTCGCCAGTGTAGGGCTATTTTGTTTGACTTCGGAGGCACCTTGGATTCCGATGGTGAGCATTGGCTGGACCGGTTCTATGAACTGTATGAGACTATAGGTCTTGATCTGCGCAGGGACATGATTAAAGAGGTATTCTATCAAGCTGACAGGATGTGCTGCGACGATCCACAAGTGGATCGGATGGGACTCAGGCCCCTGATGAAGCACCACATCCGGTATCAGTTCTTGATGCTGAATTTAGATAAAGCTGCAGATGAAGAAGTCCGAATGATCGATGAATTTTGTTCCAAGACCGAATTTTACCTAAGAAGGAATGCCTCTCTCCTGAGGCGCCTGCGAAATCGTTACAAGATGGGAATAGTTTCCAATTTTTATGGTAATGTTTCAACAATTTGTGAAGAGGCCGGACTGGCCGAATATTTGCTCACTATTTTAGATTCTACGCAGCTAGGTTTCAGCAAGCCTGACCGCGGAATATTTGAACGAGCCTTACGAGATCTGGGTGTTAAACCGGAGGATTGTGTTTTTGTGGGGGATTCGTACGATAGGGATATGCTGCCCGCCCGTCGAATGGGCATGAAAACAATTTGGATGAAGGGGCCCAACCCAAGGCTCCCGGCTGAGCCTGAACCTATGGATAGTTCGATTAACAGCTTGGTGGAGTTGGAGCCCCTACTGCTATGAAGGCAGCTATCATCGCAGCCGGAATCGGCGAGAGGCTCCTACTCGGAGGAATTGAGACTCCCAAACCGCTCGTGCCCGTGGGCGGTCGACCTCTCATAGCGAGAATTATTAGTGCAGCGGCAAGAGTGGGAATGAACTCGGTTGCTTGCATCGTCAATGATGTGAAACCGGATGTCGCTGATTTCTTGCAGTCAAGTTCATGGCCGATTCCTTTAGAGATCAAGATAAAGAGTACTCCGAGTTCCATGGAGAGTCTTTTTTGCCTCGAACCCTTTTTGCGCGAAGAGCCATTTTTACTGTTTACCGTGGATGTAGTATTCGGGTTTGCAACGATTGAGGAGTTCCTGGCCGGTGCGAAAAATTTTAACGGTGCGGCAGGGGTACTTGCCCTTACCGACTACATCGATGATGAAAAACCTTTATGGGTAAGGCTAGACGGAAGCTCTAGAATTTCGGCCATGGGTGATTCAGCTAAAGGAAGCCGGTACGTTACCGCCGGCTTTTATTATTTTGAGCCAACCATATTTTCGCTGATCGATATAGCACGCCAGCTGAATTTGACGGCTTTACGCCAATTTTTGGGCCTTCTCATTTCTAGGGGATATGACTTGCATGGTTTGCCTGTGGCAAAGACCATTGATGTTGATTATCCTGAGGACATTCAAAAAGCCGAGAGTTTTTTGAGAGAGATTAACGAAGTATGAAGTCTTCAACGGTGTTGGGTATTTATCGTGAGCAGGTTTTTTCGCCGGGAAAAGTGCAGGACGATGCAGCCATTCTTGACTCAACGTTAGCTGTGCTAGCCAGGCTTGGCTATGAGGTGAACGCCATGCGGGCTGAATCTTTAGACGCATCTGTACTTAAGCCTGACTACGTTCTCAGTATGGCACAATCAAACCGGAGTCTTGAAATCCTTAAAGGGTGGCAAGAGCAGGGAAGCCGAGTGATCAACTCCGCTGAATCCATCCGGAATTGCTATCGCAAACCGCTTATTGGCCTTCTTGCAGGAGCCGGAGTCTCTATGCCATACAGCCGGATTGTGTCGTTGGAGCAAGCGGAAGAACGGATGGCCTGGCAGTTTTCATGCCCAATCTGGATGAAGCGTGGTGATGTTCACGCCATGCAGTCGGGAGATGTTGTCTTGCTGCGAGCGGAAGAGGAATTATTGAGGGCCCTGGCTCATTTTCGGCACCACGGCATTTTCGATATCTTGCTCCAAGAACACGTCGAAGGCCGAGTGGTAAAGTTTTATGGGGTTGGCGAAGGCGAATATTTTAAAGCCTTCTTGGCTGATACCGGTGAGGAGATTTTAGCACAGGTTCAACCGCTTTCGAAAATAGCTGCGCAGGCAGCGCGAATCGTCGGGCTGGAAGTCTATGGTGGAGATGCAGTGCTGACCAATCAAGACGAAGTTTTCCTAATCGATCTCAACGATTGGCCTAGCTTTTCCCGATGCTGCAGTACTGCGGCCGAGAGCATCGCGTCTTATTTAGTCGGTAGCAATTGATTATAGGCCATTGGTTCGATAAGTAGAACCATCTTCGAGTAAAAAAGAGGTCAGCTGAATGTACTACAAAAACTTTAGTGCAAATGACGTTGAAACAGCTTCATCACACTTATATCATGAAGAGCAGCAGTATATGTCCCCAGGCCTTCAGGAGGTTGCACAGCTTTCCCAGTTGGTCATCAAAGAAGGCAAGGGCTGCTATTTGGAGGATGTGGATGGTAAACGCTATCTGGATTTTATGGCGGGAGTGGCAGTTTGCAGTCTGGGGCATACCCATCCAGCCTATGTCGATGCTTTGAAAAAGCAATTGGACAGGGTTTCTGTTGGAAGTTTTACAACCGAGAACAGAGTAAAGTTGCTGCAACTCATTGCTTCCCTGACTCCCAGCGGCCTGACTAGAACTCAATTATACAGCGGCGGTGCCGAGGCCGTTGAAGCTGCCCTCAGATTGGCCAAATCATATAAGAACAAATTTGAAGTTCTCAGCTTTTGGGGAGGATTTCACGGTAAGACTGGTGGTGTTTTGGGCTTAATTGGGGATCCCTTCAAAAAGAAATGGGGTGCGCTGCATCCCGGACTGCATTTGGCCCCTTACGCCGACTGCTATCGCTGCCCTTACAAAATGAAATATCCTCAGTGCGGCTTGTTTTGCCTGGAATTTATTGAAAAGTTTATTGAAAACAACACTGCGGGCAGCCTGGCCGCTATTATAGTGGAGACGATTCAAGGAACTGCGGGAAATATAATCCCTCCTCCAGAATTCCTACCGGGTCTGGTTGAGATTGCGCGCAAAAACGATGCGCTTGTAATAGCTGACGAAATGATCACCGGATTTGGACGGACGGGCAAAATGTTCGGCTGCAATCACACTGGCATAGAGCCGGACATTATGACGGTTGGCAAGGGCATGGGTAGTGGCTTTCCTGTTTCCGGCTTGATCTCTACCGATGAAATTACCGCCAGCCATCCTTTCTCCAAGCCCAGTTCATCCTCCAGCAGTTATGGTGGCAACCCGTTGGCGAGTACGGCAGCACTGGCAACCATTCAGACTATTTTAAATGAGTCCTTGGTGGAAAATTCCAGGATTGTGGGCGAACATCTTCTAAATGGGCTTCGTCATCTGCAGGAAAAATATGAATTCATAGGGGATGTGCGTGGCCGCGGCTTACTGATCGGTGTTGAACTTGTCAAGGATCGAAAAAGTAAGGAACCATTGGAAAAGAGCGTTACGAAGCAAATCTACCTGGAGAGCCTGCGGCGTGGGTTGATTAGTATGAACTACAAAGCCAACTTTCGTATCAACCCGCCGTTGGCTCTGAGCAAAAAAGAGGCCGATGAAGGGTTGGGTATCATTGATGAAGTTTTTGCATATGTTGCGGATCATATTCCTTACAAAGAGTGAAAGTGATCTCGGCTGCATCGAGCTTTACGGTGATTGGCTTACGTCTTGAGCAGGTATGTGTATCTGTGGGCAGTTTTTTTTACCAGGTGCCGACAGAGACAAACAGCAAGGCTGAGTACTACATTGATCTCTGAACTTCGAGTGAAGGGTTTTTGATGGATACAGCCAAAAATGAAAATGGAGAGCCACTTCGCGGGGCCATTGTTGGTTTTGGCAATGCGGCGGTCTATGCTCATCTGCCTGCATGGCAAGTGAGTGAACGTTTCAAGATTGATGCGGTGGTAGAACCTGACCGGAAAAGAGCTCAAATGGCAGGTGAGCTTTTACCCGAAGCCCGCGTTTACGGTACCGTTGGCGAATTGCTGAATAGCGGCAAACTGGACTTTATCGATATATGTACTCCTCCCTGCCACCACGTGGACCTTGTTATTGCGGCTTGTCAATCGAAGCTTCACGTGTTTTGTGAAAAACCCTTAGCAGCATCGCTTGAAAACCTGCACCAGATGCAAGAAGTAGCGAGTCGCAATGAGCGGGTCGTATTTACTGTTAACAACTGGAAGTACGCACCCCTTTGGGTGAAAACAACCGAGCTGATACGGGCTGGAGAAATTGGTTCAATTCGCTCCATTTCACTGAATGTTTTGCGACCTCCAAACTCGGGTGGCGGCGCTTCCGACTGGAGAAAGCGAGTGGATATTGCCTGGGGAGGAATTCTAATAGACCACGGCTGGCACAATCTCTACGTGCTTTTGGCATTATTGCAGGAGCCGCCGTTGCTCGTATCGGCCAAGATGGAAACACCTGCTGCTACTCAGAATTGTTGCGAAGAGGCGGTCGATCTTTCAGTGCAGTTTCGAGCTGCAGAGGCGCGACTACACCTGACCTGGTGTGCCTCCTGCCGGAGTAACTTCGGCGAGATTGTCGGTGATAAGGGGACCATCTTTGTAAACGACGATCATATAATCTTGGAGCGCCACGGCAAATCGTCTATGAGGTATGATTTTGCTGAAGCGCTGTCCGCTGGGTCTCATCATCCGGAATGGATGGCGCCGGTGATCGAAAATTTCCATCGTGAAATCGCGGACGTGCATGAGAGAGGTATCAATTTGATGGAAGCTCAGTGGTGCACCCAATTGATTCAGCTTGCTTATCGATCGAATCGTGAAGCTTCGCGTCCTATTAGGCTATTGGGACCGAAATCGATGCCGCTTGCGTATTGCGCGTAACTCGAAGCCTGACTGCGGGTAAAAAGGGTGTCCCGAGATTGATGCTGCGTTCCGAGCCTTTACCGGGCAAAGTTTGTGGCAATGGTTGCCGTTTCACAAACACTGATCAATTGGTTCCGCAGAGTAGCGCGACTGGAAAATGCATTTCTTCCATGCCGGGATAACTCGATGAAGAAATTTCATATATTAAGTATTGGGACTGGATTAGTTTTACTGTTGTTTTTGATCTGGAAGATCGGAATCTCCGAACTGTGGCATGAACTCACCCTGCTTGGTTGGGGTCTAGTGCCGCTGATTCTGATCGAGGGTATCGCGGACATATTTCACGCATTGGGATGGCGTTATTGTCTTAGCGGTCCCCACAGGTCTCTGCCCTTTGTCCGCATTTTCAGAATCAGGATGGCTGGATTCGCCATAAACCATTTGACTCCTACGGCTAGTTTAGGTGGAGAGGTCACCAAAGGTGCGCTGCTCTCGCTTGACCATAAGAGTCCCGAGGCGGTAACGGGTGTTCTGATTGGGAAGCTCTCTTTTGCCATCTCACAGTTGCTTTTTGTAGCCTTTGGTTCGCTTTTGGTCCTTTCGCGCATCCATCTGCCCGCTGTGTTGTGGATTGGAATGTTAATCAGCAGTGCCCTGTTATTCTCTGGAATTATTGGGTTTTTACTGGTTCAAAAATATGGCAAGCTGGGTTCACTGATTCGTTGGTTGGTCTCGCATGGAATAGGCGGCAATACCTTACGCAAAGTGAGCAATGAAATTAACGAGGTTGACGATGCCCTCAGGCTTTTCTATCAAAATTATCCAACGAGTCTACCACTGGCCATATTTTGGCATATTGTGGGGTTTGCGGTCGGCATTGTTAAGACCTGGTATTTTCTTTCGTTGTTGAGTGCCGAAGCTTCGATACCAGTGGCTGCAGGCATTTGGTTCCTGGGGACCTGGTTTGATCTGCTGACGTTTGCAATACCGTTCGACTTAGGTGTACAAGAAGGGAGCAGAGTTATCGCGTTCAAGGCTCTTGGCTTTGATTTGGTTACGGGAATGACATATGGTGTAACTCTGCGATTGGAACAGATTTTTTGGGCCCTATTCGGTCTTTTGAATTATGTTTTTTTATTGTCGGAAAAGAGGGTGGAAAGCTCGCTTCCTATCAGGGGACAAGGTTCTGCATTTGCTTTTTGGGGATACAGAAGAGGAAGGGAATGATCAGACCAAAGATTAAGAGAGATGTGCATACAAAGTGGTGGACTCTTTATCTACCTGTGATCATTTTTGCTCTCATCACAACTGCGCAGGGTACTGCTTTCGGGAAAAAGGGAGAGGCCAAGCCCGAGAAAAAAGTTCTAACACTGCAGGAAATACAAGAAATAGTACTTGCCAGGAGCCCTTCCATAAAGGTCGGCAAGAGTGAAGTTATGGCGGCAAAAAGCGATCTTAGGCAAGTAGAGTCCGCTTATTTACCTCAGCTGGATGCAACTATTGTGACTGGGCCCGCGGCTGATGCGGATGCACCGGAAGTGGTGAACGGAGAGATTATTGATCCCTCGCCGGGCGGGATTTTCGATCTGGGCATTTTTGGTCGAATCGACATTACAGTCACACAGCCTCTGTACACTTTCGGCAAGTTGTCGAATCGCAGAGAAGCAGCCTTGCGTGGAGTTAAAGCCAAACAGGTGGCAATTGAACAAAGGCGTGCCGAACTGATATTCAGAGTCAAACAACTTTATTATGCAATGGTACTGGCTGAGCAAGGGGTGGACGTCGCAGATGAGGCCGAAGATTATTTTAAGGATATTCGTCAGCGGATAGAGAACCTAATGGAACTGGGCGCCACAAATGTCGATGAAAGCGATCTTTACATGATCGATGCCTACAGTGCGCAAGCCAAGGGCTTCAAGGCTGAAGCGATAAAAGGTCGGCACGTTGCCTATTTTGCTCTTAAATCGTTGATGGGCATGCCTGCCGGGGAAGAATTCGATATAGCTCAAGAATCTTTGCCTGAACAACAGCGCAAACTGGAGGCCCAGGAAAAATACGTCGCTAAAGCTCTTGAGCAGCGTCCAGAGATGAAGCAGCTTAAGGAAGGAATTGAAGCCCAAAAATATTTATGGGAAGCCGCGAAAAGCGACCTGTATCCTTCATTCTTTTTCGCAGTTATTGCTTCAGTAGCTGGTGCCCCTGGGCGAGACCGCTTCGACACACCATATTTTACAGATGAATTTAACCATGAGTATGCGGGGTTTTTTGCAGGTCTCAAATGGCACTTTGATTTTGGTATCCAACAGTCCAAAGTTGATAAAGAGCGCGCAGAATATAGCAAATTGTTAAATACAAAGGCGAGTGCAGAGGAGAACATTCCGATCCAGGTTGCCAACGTTTATCAGGAATTGCTACAATATATGACTTCAGTGAAGGCTTTCGACGAGGCTGCATCCGCATCCAGGAAATGGGTGGTTGTAGCCTTTTCGAATTTTGACATGGGAATCGGTACTGCCAAGCGAATATTTGATGCGATAGAAAAGTACGGGCAGAATCGAGGAAGTTATATCGAAGCTTTGTATAATTACAATGTAAGCTTAGCTCAATTGGAATATGTCATCGGTACGATAACCGATTAGGATTTATATGAATATAGTACAACGTATACTGCGCAGGATCCTTATCGCGGTCACGTGGCGGCCTGGGCTCACCATCTTCCTGGCTTTAGCTCTAGCTGGCTTTTCGATTTTTTATACGGTAAGGAATCTTGGCTTTCAGACAAGTCAGAGCGATCTCATTTCTCCAAATCATCGCTTGGTCAAGCTTGCAAGAAATGTGGATCAATTCAATAGCTTGGACGGCTTCATAGTCGCCATTGAAAATACGAATACCGCCCGTTCTTTGGATTTTCTTGCGTCTTTAGTTGCCAAGCTGCAACGCGATCATGAACATTTTGCTCAGGTGTACTATCGAATAAATCCCGACAAATTGCGGAAATGGGTCCTGCTTTATCCTGACAAGAAGGATTTGCTCTCGCTTCGCGATAATCTTGAGGAACATCAAGATTTCATCCAGGATCTGGCGAAGTCACCCAACCTGAATAACTTCTATGGACTCCTTAATAACGAGATCGCCTCTGCCATGGTGGGTGAGCTCTTTACCGGATTCCTCAATGATGACAAAGGCAAAGATGAAGAAAAGCCCTTTGATTTAACTTTTCTCGTCAATAGCCTGGAGAGCATGAATCGCTATTTGGAGGGCAAGAAATTCAAATCTCCCTGGGGGTCTCTCTTTACCGAAGAATCCTGGGATGAGGAAACAGAAGGCTACTTCTGGACCGAAAATAAGAAATATTTGCTGCTTTTCGTTACACCGGTTGAGGCGGGGGGCGGCTTTAACAAGGCACAAGAGTCTCTGAGTACATTAAGGTCGGCTGTGACCGAGGCGCGCAATGAGTTTCCCGATGTTCGGGCAGGAGTCACCGGGCAGGATGCTCTGAACATGGATGAGATGACGTCGTCTTTCCGGGATATGAGCATTGCGACCATCGTCTCTTTAGTGGGTCTGACATTGCTTTTGACCTTGTTTTGGCGAGGGCTGCGCCGACCGTTGTTCGAAATGACAGAGCTTGTGATCGCTCTCTCTCTCACATTCGGGTTGACAACGCTTGTCGTCGGCCATCTGAATATTCTCTCGATTGTTTTTGCCCCTCTGTTGCTCGGACTTGGTATCGATTATGGAATTCATTGGTTGGCACGTTACCAGGAAGAAGAGAAAGGAGCCTCCTCTTCACGGAAGGAAGCTATTCAAACAACCATGGTGAAGTTGGGGCCGGGCATCATTTTGGCCGGCTTTACTGCTGCGCTATCATTTTTTCCTTTGGTTTTAACTGGATTTAAGGGATTGGTCGAGCTTGGCATCATCAGTTCGATGGGCATGGTTATGACGACCTTTACTACACTTTTTGTTTTGCCGGCCCTCACTTTGAAGTTCGACAAGCCAACGACAAAGCCTTTGTTCGCGCGTAAAAACGGTGACCCACTTTTTCCTATGACGGACCGGCGTGCCATCGTTATTCTTGTTGTCTCCTGTGTGGGCTTGTTCATGTCTCTCATTGTAGCGGAAGGGGTGAGTTTTGATTTGAATATGCTTAATCTTCAATCCAAAGATGCGGAATCCGTAATTTGGGAGAAGAAGATGCTCGAAGACAGCAAGCGCTCCAGTATGTTCGGTGCCGTCTTTGCTAATTCACTGGAAGAAGTAAAAGAAAAGAGTAGACGACTGGAGGCTCTTCCGACGGTTTCCAAGGTTCAGAGCATAGAAACCGTGCTGCCTCAGGACCAACGCGCGAAAATAAAAATTCTTAGTCAACTGAAACCTTTCCTGCCGGATCCCACCTTATTCATGGCCACTGGTGAACCTGTCGACGTTGCCGATCTAGATAAGACTCTCTCAAGAATTAGGTTCAAAATGCTCGATTCCAGCAAAACCGAGTGGGGTGATAGAACGCCGCTGGAAGACCAGATGGTTCATGTGCGTGACCTAATCAGCAACATCCGGCAAAGCTTCAACTCCATGGATGAATCTAAGCTGCAGTCTCTTTTGCAGGATTTTGATTCCCATATGATGAGAGATTTGAATGATAAGCTCGATCTCTTACAGACCAACGCGAATACTACCCCAATGCAGTTGAACGATCTTCCCAAGGATGTTCTGGATCGGTTTGTGGGAAAGAATGGTACTTACCTTATCCGCGTTTTTCCGGCAGTAGACATATGGGAACCTGAATTTCTCGGCAGGTTTGTGGATGAAATCACGTCTGTCGATCCAGATGCGGTTGGGGACCCGGTAACACTCTATGTTTTCACTCGAGCATTTAGAGATGCGTGTATAAAGGCTTCCATATATGCCGTTATTTTTATATCCGTGTTGTTGTTGTTCACTTTTCGAAGCTTACCGAACATGCTTATGGCAATGATGCCGCTGTTGTTCGGAACTGCATGGACAATTGGGCTGATGCGCGTTTTTGGCGTCAACCTAAACTTAGCAAATAGCCTATTTTTGCCACTCATTGTTGGAGCCGGGGTCGAGTACGGCATCATCATTATGCAGCGATGGACTCAACAGAGAGCCGGTGGGGTGGAGCTACCCTTCAGTACGGGTAAAGGTATTATCCTTGCCGGTTTGACAACTACGGTCGGTTTTGGCAGTCTGACCATTGCAGCCCACCGGGGCATTCACAGTCTAGGAGTTCTGGCAACCATTGGAAGTTTGAGTGTTGTTGCTGCTGCAGTAATCTTTTTGCCGGCCGTATTGAGGTTGGAGACTATTTATTGCAGAAAACTAGCGAACAGGAAGGCGGGTGTTCCCGTAGATGCAATTAAAGAGAAGTGTGTTACTCTGAAAGAGGAGCAAATATGAAGAAGGGATTGACGATAATATCTATTTTGATGGTTATGTTTGTTATTGTGGCGCTAAATTCCACAGCTCATGCGGAGGAACCAACTCAGCGTATCCGTGCCATGTTGGAACAAATTATGACCATTCAGACAGATCCACAGATGGAAGGATCTGAGCATCGTGAGGAAAGAAGATCTGCCATAAAGAAGATCATAAGTGAGAATATTGACTTTGATGCGATGGCACAGATAGCCCTTGACAAACATTGGCAGAAATTGAGCCCTGCTCAACATACCGAATTCAAACAGATATTCCGAGATCTTTTTCAGGATTCATATTCACGCTTAGTCTTGAATTTCATAAAAAGAGAGAAGGTCCTTTACCCTAAAGAGGATGTACGCAAAACCACTGCCGTGGTCAGTACAGTAATTGTCAGAGCGAATGACGAAATCACCGTTGATTACGCTCTGTCCGAAAGGGGAGGCGAGTGGCTTGTAGATGATGTGAAAGTCGATGGAGTCAGCATAGCTGGCAACTACAGAAATGCTTTTGACAGAGTGATCAAGAAAGAAACCTTTGAAGGTCTTTTGAAAAGGATGCGCATCCAGCAAAAAGCGATAGCCAAGTCTTCTTGACGACTTGCCTTAGCGGACATATCTTTATTTACCGTGGATTGACCAAAGCCACTGATTGTTGTTTCTTTCCCGGCTAACACCTGACTTCGAAAGATCCTAAAGTTGCTGTGAATACTGTTGATATAGCCTTATTTGCACTTATTGTCTCATCGGTGGGTTATTACCTGGTATCGACCCATTACAGCATACTTTTTTTCACTGAAAAGAAGCAGCTTCAGCAGAGCAGCACCGTCAATTTGCCTCCCGTTTCCGTTATTAAGCCCATCACCAGAGCCGAACTTGGACAAATAACCAATTTCATCAGCTTTTTAGAACAAGATTATCCCTGTTTTGAGGTTATTTTTTCTTTTAGCAAAGGAGACGATCTCGTGGTGCCCGCTCTTAAGAGTCTCAAAGATCGTTTTCCAACAAAAGATATTCGGTGGGTGCTGGCAAATGAGAATTTCGGTCCCAACTACAAAGTGGGCAATCTGCAGGCTGCTATTCGGGAAGCCAAATATGATGTCGTCATTATGAGCGACAGCGACATGAGCGTGCGATCCGACTATCTAAGAACAATAGTTGGCAACCTCCAGCAGGACGGTGTGGGAATTGTGACATGCCTTTATCGTGGCGTTCAAATCTGCAATTACCCTCAAGCACTGCATGGACTAACCATTCAGAGTGATTTTATACCGAACGTCATAATGGGTTATAAAATTGAGGGGATATCCTATGCGTTTGGGGCCACAATTTGTATCAGCAAAACAATTCTTAACAAACTTGGTGGACTCAATCAGATCAGGGATTATTTGGCCGACGACTACCAGATAGGACAACTGGTTCATCAAAACGGCTATGATGTTAAACTTTCTGAATACTTGATAGACCACACTTCGGCACCCAACAAATTTTGGGATTATTTTTCTCATCAGCTTCGTTGGGCGATAACTCAAAGAGTTTCACGGCCATGGGGATATCTTGCTTCTGTAGTAACGCAGGGTGTATCTTTGGCAACATTTTTTCTGATCATCAAAGGTTTTTCGCTTTTTGCAATAATACTCTTCGCTTTGACTCTTGCTGTTCGCCTTACCTGCTTCAGTCTGCTTAACCGAAGCGTTATTCGAAATGCAGAACTGTTGCACTATACATGGCTCATTCCTTTAAAAGATCTGTTGAACTCTTTTATTTGGTTGCTCAGTCTGTTTGTCAATGAGGTGCGCTGGAAGCATCGTAGATTTCGGGTGCTAAAGGGTGGCAAGATGTATGAGCTCGAAGCAGGGGGTAACTCATAGAGGGTAAAATGGCTAGAAAACTCAGCGTCGCAGAGATGATAGGCGGAGGGAACAAGTTCTTCGGATACTTGGTTCGTGGCGGTATGTTTAACATCAATCTGGAAGTCACTAAAAGATGCAACGCTCGCTGTGATTTCTGTGACTATTGGAAAATTAAGGCGCCTCGTGAACTAAAGGATTATGTTCCCGTCGTCAAAAAACTCAGTCCATTATCAGTGGGTTTGACAGGAGGAGAACCATTATTGAGGAATGATCTGGCTGACTTGATAGCCGGATTGAGAAATAATTTCAAGTTCCTCCACATTGGTCTGATCACTAACGGTGCTCTTCTGACTCGTGAGAAAGGCCTTGAATTATGGAGGGCAGGGCTGGATGGACTCTCTTTGTCGCTTGATTATCTCGACGAGAGGCACGACCGAGAGAGAGGATTGCCTGGTCTGACCAAACACATTCTGACAGTTGTTCCTGAATTGCGCGCCGAGGGTGTAAGTTTGTGTTTCAACGTGGTTATGAAAAAAGAGAACTATTTGGAAGTGCCGCAAATTATTCAACGGGCATATGAGATGGACATCAGGGTTTCTCTCAGTACCTATAACTGCTGGCGAATCAACAATAAAGAGCACATGATTCAGTCAACGGAATTGGCTCGATTGAGCGAGGTTATTAGTGAAGTTAAACATCTCAAGAAGGAACTAGGTAATGTTACGACTGGTGATTACTACTTGAATCGAGTTCCCGAGTTTATTGCCAATAAAGCTGTTTCCGGTTGCACAGCTGGAGTGAACTGGGTACAGGTGACACCTGACGGTATGATCAAGCGTTGTTCGGACCACCCCATTTCTTGTCATTATACCAATTGGCGGAAATCTTTTTTCTCACCGACCCCTTGTGGGCAATGCTGGTATTCCTGCCGAGGGGCGGCGCAGGAACCATGGACTTTCAGGCGATTTATCTCCCAGGCAAGGCAAGCCTTGTAGGCGGCGAGACAGTATTGGGTTTCCCTCTATAGTATTTTGCGGGCTAGTTTTTGGGCTTAGAAGTTAAAAGCCACAGACCCGCAGCGAATAAGTAGGTGCCCACCGCAGCTCCAAGAAGGAACCACTCAAGATGATCAACCAAGGCAAGCAAGAGTACTAGATACGCAAAGTCTCTATTGCTCAACATTTTCATCAAACGCACCAACCTGGGCGACTGTTTGAAGGTCTCCGGGTCCACGCGCTTGATACGTTGATAAACCGCCAAAGCGGTAATCGCAAATCCCCCCAATAGAAACCACAGAGCCCAAAGGTAGAGTTTATTTCCGGTGCCGTTATATAATCCAAATGCGATGCCCACAAAGATGGCGACGTGCACCAGATTGTCCGTCGTTATGTCCAGATAATGGCCAAAACGGCTTTCCATAAGCTTGAGGCGGGCGACCTCTCCGTCAACGCCATCCACTATAACGCAAAATACGAACAGCAAAGCTCCAAACAAGTGAGCCCAGTAACTTGACAACGACAACAAAAAAGCCGCGGTCAACCCAATTGATACTCCAATTAATGTGACCTGGTTGGGCGTGATGCTCGTCCGGACCAGTCTTTTACTGAAAAACTGCGAGATGCGCCGGTCGAAGCAGCGCGCCATGAAACCGTCGCTTTGAGCGGTGTGGGCGGCAAGTACACCAATCAGTTTTTCCTCGGAGACTCTAGCATCGTCTTCTTTCTGGCCGACAAGTCGCGGTAGTCCGTCATGGCTGCGAGAATCTTTCACATTTTGCAGTAGAGATTGTATATCGCCTGGTGCAGGAGACCACAAAATCTTGATGATCTGAGCAAGATTGTCCGGATACGCTAAATAAATTCCATCAGCATTGCCGTTAGAAGATAGCTTCATGCGAGCAATCTTAATGCTTGGGTCGGCTTTGAGAAATTCGGCCAGTGACAGTCGGTCAATAACGACATCAGCTTTGAGGACCAACACCCTCTCTTGATCATCCAGATGCAATTGCTGCACTATATCGTTGAGTTGCGGGAACTCCTCTGCCGAGTGGAATGAACCGTGCGGCAACAGGTCTGATGCGATCGGGACGACAGAATCGATCCGTCCTATCACGTGAATGTTGTCAAATTCAAGCCTGGTTGCAAGCAGGATCAATCTGCGCACATTGGGGACACTGAAAATGGGTTGGAGTCCATGGTTATCCGAGTTGATTATCAGCGCTGTCTTTGACAATTTGAGATCCTTTTTTGAGTTTTTAAAGGAACGCAAGCTAGCAGAACCAGCGAGCTTCGGTCAAGTCCATTCGCCAAGCTATTTCTTGGTGGTCTTCTGCTTTAAAAAGTAAGCTTCCAAGGCCTGTTTATGCTCGGGGCTGTAATGGCACAAAGCTTGAAAAGCTGCTGAGAGTTCCAATGTGTCTTCCAGCGTCTTGCCCTGAGCAAGGTAGAGAAGGCGTTTTGCCATTCGCAATATTTTTCCGGGTTGCTTTGCGATTTCTGCGGCCACATCCCGCGCTCGTTCCATCAGTCGGTCCGAGGGCAGCACCTCATTAACCAGACCAATCCGAAGGGCTTCAGACGCATCTATCACTCTACTGGTGAAAGTGAGCTCGCAGGCTTTGGCAAATCCAACGATTCTTGGCAAAAAGTAGGCGCCGCCGTCCCCAGGGATCAATCCCACTGAGACGAAAGTTTCTCCAAATCGTGCATTATCACTGGCTACTCGAATATCACACATGCATGCTAGATCGCAGCCTGCGCCGATAGCAGGTCCGTTAACGGCGGCAATCGTTGGCACATCGAGTTTGCTGAAGGCAAGAGGGATTCGCTGTATCCCTTTGCGGTAATTGTCGCGCAATTGCTCGGGATTGCCCGAGAACATGCCTTTCTTTTCGTGCATGTCCTTGACATTACCTCCCGCCGAAAAGGAAGTTCCGGCACCTGTAATAACCAGCACGTTCATTGTTTCATCCGCCTGCACCGTATCGCAGGCATTAACAATTTCATTGATCATGACATCGCTCGTAATGGCGTTGCGAATATCCGGGCGATTCAGTGTCAAGTAGGCGATTGAACCATCCTGCTCAAAAAGAATTTCGCGGTAGTCCATTTGGTCTCTCCATGTATTTTGTGTTTAGCTCATTTATTTTGGCTTTTTGGGGGATTCCTGCTGATGAGACATCCCCTCGGATTTTTTGTTATCATCTTGCGGCAACAGTGGTTGTATGATCTTTAGTGGTAGTTCAATGGTTTTCTTCATGATGCCAAGTAACTCGGACCCGACGGCCGTCGGGGATAGAGGGATGACGACGGGGTTTGATAAATCACCGGTGACCTGGACGGGAACAGATACGATGGCGCCCAATATTCCGCCGACAATGGGAATATGGCTTATAATCACATTGATGGTTTTAAGGGGTGCGACCAGAACAGTGAGATTAATGCCCTTATTTGCCAGATCGACGCTGCCGCTGCCAACCATCTCCAATGAAGTACCTTTGATAATAGCTTCATCAATCTCAATTTTGCCATCACTAAGATTTCCTTGAATTTTTATCGAGTCATATCCGAACCCCTCTTGTGCCAGATCCGGGATTTTACCTCGAAATATTTCCGTGAAGTTTAGAACTGAAAAGATCTTTTCCAGCAAGCCGAACCGATAAATACGTCCGTCATCAGAGTTGAAGTTGAATCCTCCCGCAAGAGACTTGATGAATTGGTCATCGGAAATTTGACCCTTTATGTCTGCTTGAAAACTAAAGTTGCCAACCATCAGACTTTTGTTCTCAAAAAGGCAAACAAGTGTAGGTTTTAATTGCATGTTCTTGGCTTGAGGTTTAAATTCGATTCTTATTTTTTGATCGGACGTTTCTAGTACACCGGGTACCGGGATTCCACAGAGTTCTGCTTTGGTTACCAAAACTTGGGTCCCGCTGGAGGTCAAATGGATATCGGCTTGAAAGGGCTGCATGGTGTATCGTTCGAAGGCAAAGAAATCCGCATGGAATTTTATTTCGCCGTGAACCTGCAGCCGTTCAAACTGCCTGGACTTCGTAGCGTTGTGTTTGGCAGCATCAAGAATCTTCTTGATACTAGTCCACTCGATGCCGTTGGTCGTGACGTCCAGGTTTACCAAGAAACCATCTTTGGAAAAGATTACATTCCCTTTCGTTTCCAGCCTGTTGTCTTCCAATAGAATTGTTGCAGATTCAACATTGATGTTTTTTTGTTTAGCATTGATTGTGAAGCTTTGGATTTGATCTAGTCCCGCAATCGCTGAAACATTTATCCCCTGTCCCATCAGACTGCCTTGTGCAGTCGACATCATATAGTCGGTGAAAAAAATGTGAGCGCTGAAATTCCCATTTATCCAACCCCAGAGAACGTCATTATTTTGCAGAAGTTGGTCGGCAGTGCTTTTGGTCAAGTTTCCGGAAAAGGTTAGCTCCAATGCTTCCGGCTTCAAATCCGCAGATATGGAAGCATTTGATTCCGCGTCTTGAATGAGCAGTTTCCTGATATTGAGGTCATCTTTCCGCCAAGTTTGATCGATTGTTACTTTCGGACCGTCTTGTGGCGTCAAAACTCCCGTGAAGGTTGTTCTGGAATTCCTCTCCCAGACCAGATGCCCTGTTGTGACCAAAAGTGGAGGTCGAAAATAGAGCTGCGAGGGAAGATTGCTTAAGTCCTCGATCCATTTTATGCTTTTCGCTCCCAGTGTTCCGCTTATTTTTAGATCTGCCGCAAGCAGTCCCTTTCTAAAATCGTCCAACTCGGCAGTAGCCTTAAATGAAGCGTCCAGCATACTGGCTTGAGTGTCGATTAGCATAAGCTTGGTCGGTACACTTTTGAATTTCCCGGTCGATATGGACAAAGTGGAGGGAAAAGAAGTCCAATTGACAGCAAGGTTCTGTATTGCTCCACTTGTTTCAAACTGCCATTTTTCGGGTTTGAGCAGAGGACCTGTCAAATGCAGTGAATCCAATATAACTTGGCCTTTATTAAACTTAAATTCCTTAAGTGTCCTTCGAATTCTTGAATATGATGTGATCCAGGGATAAGTCTCGTCGACGGATAAATTGGCATTTGCGGATGCAACTTGGAGTTGATATGTATTACTCCAGCTCAGTTCCGCTGAAAAAGCAGAGAAGGTCGATTTCCCCAAATTACCGGTCAGGTCTTTTACGGACACCGTTTCCTTAATGCCGTCATAGAAGAATTGGCCGTTGCAAATCTCGAGTGGGTACGGCAGTCTCTGATAAGAAGCCTTAAGCTTGATGTCTGCGACATCTACGACAGCTTTAACCGAATCAAGGCTATCGCCTAGAACTAACCTGCCCTTTCCTGATCCCACAAGTGACTTGATTAGATTTATCTCATTGTCGAAGCGCTTATTTTTTACAACTCTCAAAAGAATCGGGGGCAGCTGTGCGAGGTCAGCGTCAATAACGATGTCCAAATGGAATGGGGCATCACGACCTCTGAGGCCTATTCTCAAATAGCCATCTTGACCTCTGGAATTTTCCAGTCGTGCCCGCAGTCCTTCACCTTCCAAAATTCCATTCGAAATGTCCACTTTGCCGAAAACCTCAGTCAAATCAAGGTCGGCTTTGGGTACAAATATTTTTCCATTCTTCATGCCGCCGACGATGTGAATGTTTTCCGCTTTTCCCAAATCATGCGCGGAATTTCCGTAGGTTGAAAATGTAATCTCTGGCACCGTGCCGCCTCTGACGATGTCAAATATTTTCCTGGCCACCTCAAACTCTCCTAATAGTGCGAGCGAAACATTCCTTGTGGAATCGACATCTATTTCTTCTCCTTTGAGAAATAGTCGGTACCTGGAAGGATTGCCATCTCGCACAAACTTCCCTGAAAGCTTGAGTTCGGGATAGTTCAGGAGCAGTTCTGTTAGATTTACAGACATTTCATTTGCGTTCACATCGATCGCAGCTTTCAGATTCTCGCACTTAATAGGCAATTTGTCGCTTTGTTTAATAACCGTCAATTGCGGTATGGACCCTTGAACGTTGGCGTGCAGCGTTTTAAAGTTTTTTGATGCAAATTCAACATTCAAGTTCAAGTCGCCGTTAGCGATGGTCATCAATTGAGGAGGCACGACATAGCCCGCCAAGAGTTGCGGCTGAAAGTCAGCCACATCGAGTGTGCCATTCAAAGCAAAATTCGAATCAATTTCAATAGAGAGGGCGAGTGACTTCCATAGATTTGACTCGCATGTTAGTTTTGCCTGGAACTGTTCCGGGGGGAGGTGGATGCTGCTGTTGATTGCGGAAAATTGGAGGGCCGGCACATTCTCGATAGCAAGTCTTAGTTGACCTTTCTCTACCTCTACCGACAACGCCGGCGTCTGTAGAGCAGCCCAACGTAATGCCCTAAGAGATTTTTCTCGAAGCTCTTCGAGCATGAGCTTTACGGGCTTTTTCCCTTGATTGGATTCAGTTTTCCCACGAATCTTCAATTCGAAATCTGGGGCAACCAATCGCAGTTTGTCCAACTTTACCTCGCCCCTCATTAAAGGAAGAATTTGAGGATAGACGATTAAAGATTCTAAGCTTCCTGCAAACCTGCCTTCTTTTGAGAAATGCATTTGTTGGAAAGATAAGCGAGGAGAGGGCAGCAGAGAGATGTCGATGCTTTTGCTGGATACACGACCGCCAATTCTATGAGCGACGTCGTTGAGGATTTTCGTTTTAATCGGCTGCAGGTTGATTACTGTAGGGAGAGCAACAAGAATGAGCAGGAGCAGGATAACAAGAGCGGCAAAAACTCCTGCCATCCAAGACAACTTCTTTTTCTTGTTTTTCATAATCAAGCTCCGACGCTATCCGGTCTTGCTGGGGAAAAGCATGTAGCAATAAAGTAAGTTCGGGCATTGGGGGCGCAACGGGCATGCGCCTGCCGTAAATCAAATAATCGGCAAGAAAAATATTATGGTGGGTTGTCATTAAAGGCTGAGCTATACTTTCCTCGGGCTAAATCTTGCGGTTTGTTAACCGATCAGAGGCTTCCGTTTGAATTCCTCTCAGAATTCAATTTCCAATCTCAAACCGGCTCATTAGCCGAAGCGGCTTAATAATCATTTTCAGATTAAAAGTAGGATTTCATCCTCAATGCCATGAAAGGTGTCCTCGGCGAAGTCTCCAGAGAGCAATAATCCGGCAAGGATTTCAGTTGCTTGGTGACTTACCCATGAATGCTTTGCGTGCCTCTTGCTCCTCCCGCGAGTGCCAACATTCAAAAAAATAATGCCATTTTTGAATGTTGGCCACGCGAGTTATAGGCCTTTGGTCACTTTTTCAGGCAAGCAAGCAGGGACAATTAAGACCCTGCGAATACCGAAAAAGAATGAAGTGCAGATCAGCGGAGTCGGTCGGAATCAGAGGTAGCCTCTTAATCGGTGACTAGTTTGATATCTTTTATAAAAATGGGTTTCACCGGCACGTCCTGATGAGGACCCACGGTTGTGGTCTTGGTTTTTTCGATCCGGTCGACAACATCCATTCCGTCGACAACTTTTCCGAAAACCGCGTAGCCGAATCCCCTCGGGCTCTTGTCCTGCTGGTTGAGGAAGTCATTGTCCGCGACATTGATGAAAAACTGCGATGTTGCACTGTCAACCACATTGGTTCTTGCCATAGCAACAGTCCCACGTACATTTTTTAGATTGGGGGCAGCTTCGTTTTTGATAGGTTCATGAGTCTTTTTGGGTTTAAGATTTTCGTCGAGCCCCCCACCTTGTATCATGAAGCCGTCGATAACTCGGTGGAAAACAGTACCGTTGTAGTAGCCTTCGTTAATGTAAGTCAGGAAATTCTTAACTGTTATAGGCGCCTTGTCAGCCCACAGCTCAATCTTTATTATTCCTTCGCTAGTTTCAATTATCACCATAGGGTTTTTTGTTGTTTGTTCCATGCCTTTTTCTCCAGCTATTCCATCATTGACGGTGAAGAGAAGAATTAAACTCAAAATAAAACAACTTAACAATCTTAAGGTCATAAGTTCCACCCTCCAAGTTTGTATATGTCCAGAGGTGAGTTAAGCCGTTTACGAATGGCGGCCGACCAGCAAAAAGGCCGGAGATCTTCCCCGGCCTAATATTAGTTTGTTCCATCAACAATCAACAATATCTAGGGCGTCCAAATTTAGCCAGCCTTTTGTACACTGACCGCTTGAGGTCCTTTAGAGCCTTGTTCGACATCGAATTGCACCAATTCACCTTCACTCAAAGAACGGAACCCAGCGCCCTCGATGGCAGTGTAATGAACAAAAACATCGCCTTGGGCCTCGGTCTCGATAAAACCGTATCCCTTTTTGTCGTTGAACCATTTCACCCGGCCTTCTGCCACTCTTCATCCCTCCTTTCCGAACTGAATATAAATTGCTTGTCGGGACGCTTATTAAGAGCTGCTGTGAAACCGCCGAGCTCAGGCACAAGACCGATTTCGTAAGACCCCTAAGACACGAAACCCAACGAGCCTGTTGGCCCTCCCTTATAAACAGTTAGCAAAATGAAATCAAGCCAAAAACCATTCAGAGCCAGTCAGGCAATGAGTATCCGTGAGGGCGACAGGGTCTGTAATCACTTTTGAGCAATGAAGGTCGTTCGATCAATGGATGCCGCAGGATTCATAATTTACTGTGCGGTTGGGTTCTTTGGGCGGTTGGCGAGCGTGCCGTCCGACATCAGGTGATAGCGTCGACCAGCCCAATAGATGGTTTTTCCTGTGTAAGCGCCGATGAAAGTGATGCCTTCTACAATATCGACGAAGGGCAGTAGCCACCAACTGCGTTTCCAATCGGGAAGACGAACGAACGATTGCAGCCAAGCTGCCAATACATAACGAATCGCCAGAGTGCCGCCTAGGCTCGCCCATGACCACCAAAGCGTTGGCTGCAACAGAACCACTAACGATGCCCAAAAAACCGGATAAGTCAGGATGCTGCCCATGAATGCTGGACCGCGAGCTCGACGCATTGTTCGTTTCCATCGTTGGAGACGACTAATGGCTGCGCGCAGAGTTTCATGCGGCATCAGACAATCGATCAAATAAGGCGGAACTAAAACCTTCAGCCCCAAACGGGTAGCACGATAGCCCAGTTCGTAATCGTCTGCCAAATAGTCCAGCCAGGCCTTAAACCCGCCCAGCCTGACAAGCACTTCGCGAGGAACCGCCATAGTGTGGCCGATGGCCCATTTGATTCCGGTTGTCCGCATCGCCAGCATCCACTGGGGAAGATAGTTGAAATCGTAGTGCAAGGCGATCAGTCTTCCACCAAGTGTCCGGGCTCCGACGCCTCGAGGTAGACAGGTGAGGCATCCCACATTAGGCTTTGTCAGCAACGGAAGCAACTTCTGCAGATAATCTCGGTCTACCACGACATCTGCGTCCGAGAAGAACAGGTATTCTCCCGATGCCTCGTTCCAAAGGGCCTCCATGATGCTGGTCTTGCGGTTTGTGCCTTGCAGTTCGGCAAAAACCAAGCGGATTTCGCGATTTGGATAATCTTTGCGGAGTCGATCAACGATCGGTGTAATGGCATCGTCCTGCTGGATGGTCCCCACCAAAACCTCCAGCCTGCCATTGTACGCAATTTTGCAAAATGAGGCGAAGGCCTCGTAGGTTTCTTCACCCGCACCCTCCACTGGCTTGAGAATCGATATTTTTGGGAGCGGCGTAGGCAGAGTTGATGATGCCGAGCGTCTGAAATGTAGCCATGCAGCCAGATGACCCAAGAAGAGGGCAACTAAACTGGACGCCAATAAAGCAATGACCAAGAATGCCAAGGCGGACCAGACTAGCGTCATAACGAACCCGTAAATGGTAAAGACCGGCCAATGAAAGCCAGACAATCTATCAATGTTTTGGGCGGCCTTTCTATTTCACAATTCGACCCGCGCATCGAGCTAATCACTCCACAGATCAAACACTTAGCGATCTGCAGAAAATGTACTTCCGCTGGGACAATCCGATAAAGGTGCAGGTTTCAGAACTGCTATATTAGCATCACTTAGAAATGAGGTCAAATTAGGGCGGATTAAAAAACAAGCCATCCTGAACACGAGCGCCATTCTTCTTGATACGGTTCATGAAAATTTCACGGAACCGGTCCTTCAATGAAATACATAGATTTTGCCAACCAGAGAACGAAAGAACTCCTCATCAACCGAGGCGTCGTTACGATAAAAAATATAAAGCATCTGACAACAGAAATAGTTCAATTGACTCTTTTGGACTAAGTGATATATAGAGGCTGACTAAGAAGCTGGATTTTGGATTGAGCATTTTATAACTTCCCACCCTGGTACCTTCCTTCCCGGGAGACCCGGGAACCCTGAGTGGGCCACTCGAAACTGTTATTAGAGGAGTTCTGGTATGATTTCAAAGTGGAAGATATTTATTTGTCTCTTTACATTTTCTTTCTTTACTTTTTCTTTTACCCTTGGAAGCTATGCTAAAGAAAAGGAATCAAAGAAAGATGTCGTTGCAGTAGTCAATGGTACGGATATTTCACAAACCGATTTCGACAAAGAAGTGGGGCGGTACGAACAACAAATGGCCATGATGGGCCAAACTCCCAATCCGCAGCAACTCGCCGAGATCAAGGACAAAGTCCTCAATGGCCTTATTGATCGTGAGTTGCTGTATCAGGAAAGCCAAAAAGAAGGCCTAAAGGCGAGCAAGAGTGAAGTGGATGAACGCATAAGTGCCCTTAAACAAAGGTTCCCAAGTGAGGAGGAATTCAAGAAAACGATCGAAAAATTGGGTCTGAACGAGGCCGGCCTGCGTTCGCAATTCGAAAAAGAACTCGCAATAAAAGCCCTTCTGGACAAAAAATTCGCAGGAAAAGTAACCGTTACTGATCAGGAAATGAAGAAATTCTATGATGAGAATCCTGATTATTTCAAGACGCCCGAAAGGGTTCGTGCCAGTCATATTCTTGTCAAGGTCGAGCCTAATGCCAGCGAAGCAGATAAAGCAAAAGCCCGGCAAAAGATCGAAGATATTCAAAAGAAGGTAAAAAAAGGCGATGATTTTGCGGCCCTTGCCAAGCAATATTCTGATTGCCCGAGCAGTGCAAAGGGTGGTGATCTCGACTACTTCCAGCGCGGCCAAATGGTAGGACCGTTCCAAGATGCCGCGTTTGCGATGAACGTCGGTGAAGTGAGCGATATTGTTGAGACTCAATTCGGATATCACTTGATCAAAGTGACCGACAAGAAACCAGCAGGAACAGTCTCTTTCGAAGAATCGAAAGACAAGATAAAGAGTTATCTGGAGCAACAAAAGATGGGCGAAGAAGTCAGTCAGTACGCAGCTCAGTTGAAAAAGACTGCTAAGATCCAAGAATTTGTAAAAAAATAGTCGACCCTGTCCTCACTGCCGCTCAACGTTAGCTATTGAAAAGCTAATAAATCCATTACCTTAAGAATCTTTCCCCTGGGAGTGCGCCTCAAACGCACCCTCAGGGGAATGTCCGAAAAGCCATTCTTGTCATTTCGAACAGAGTGGAGTGATAAATATGTTAAATCAATCGGTTATGAGCTTAAGATTTCTCACCTTCGGCTCGGAATGACAATTCTCCGACAGCCACCTAGTCTTTTGAAAAATCCGAATTTGAATTAAGCTATACATTCTCGACTGGCTTTGAGCTATGCTCGAATTGCCTGGACAAGCGGCGGATCAGGTCGCTATATCAAAGATGAGATGCCTCTTTTATGGTTCGGGCTTTTTCCGTATGTTTTTTAAATTATTTAAAAAATTGCTATATTAACTATTGATCGGAGCGCTCGACGGTTCTGAAATGGTCGTCAAGGTTCGAGGTACTTTTTTTGCTCTTGGAGCTTCTTGATTTTCGAAAGGAGGGTAAGGGATGACGAAACCGCTTTTCAGCGAAGCTGATCGAGCCCAACTGCAAGATTTGGGAATTTCTGAAGAACAGGTGTCAAAACAACTCGAGGCTTTCCAGAAACCCCTTTTCAATGTTCAACTTCAGCGCAACTGCACTTTGAATGACGGGATTATCAAAATTGAACCTGACCAAGCTGCCAAGTATCTGGAGGCTCAACGTAAGGCTGCTGAGATTGGGCGCTTTTTGAAATTTGTTCCCGCTTCGGGCGCAGCAACGAGAATGTTCAAGTTCCTTTTTGAGGTTGTGCAGCAAAAAGAAGGCCCGACTTGGGAAGAAGTAAATAGGGCTGTTCAAAGCGGGGATACCACTTTCATCGAATTCAAGCGATTCGTCGACAATATTTCCAAGTTTGCCTTTTACGATGAGCTAAAACGAACAATGACCGGGGATGGGCTCGATTTACAGCAGTCGATCGTCGACGGCAAATTTAAGAAGCTGCTGAATCATTTGCTGGGTGAACCGGGCTTGGATTATGGCTCGATGGCGAAGGGTTTGCTGAAATTTCATCATTATCCGTCTGAAAGTCGGACTGCGTTTGAAGAGCACCTGGTAGAGGCAAGCCAATGTGTTCGGGATGCTAATGGGGTGTGTCGGCTCCATTTTACTATTTTGCCGGAGCAGCAAAAAAATTTTGAAAGCCTTTTGGAAACAGTTCGGGGTTCCTACGAACGGAAATATGACGTTCGACTCGAAGTTGATTTTTCATTTCAGAAGCCATCGACAGACACTCTAGCTGTTGATTTGAAGAACAGGCCTTTACGCGACAAGGACGGCCGGCTGATTTTTAGACCCGGTGGTCACGGTGCGCTGCTGGAGAATCTAAATGAGCTTAGGGAATATCTCGTTTATATTAAAAATATCGACAACGTGGTGCCGGATTGCCTGAAGGAAGCCACTCATTTTTGGAAACGTATTCTGGGGGGTGTACTGGTGGAATTGCAGGAGTCGATTCACACTTTCGCAAGGCGCCTGAAAGTTGAAGCGACTGAGGATGTGCAAAAGACAACGGAGCGTTTTGTTCGGGATAAACTGCGGATTGACTTCCCCGGAGACTATGAGGATTGGCCCTCCTCAAAGCGGCACCATTTCTTACTGTCCAAACTTAATCGTCCCATCAGAGTCTGTGGCGTTGTTCCTAATGTCGGAGAACCTGGTGGAGCTCCTTTTTGGGTAAAGGAGCAAGACGGGACCTGTTCGATGCAGATTGTCGAAAAGGCTCAGGTAAATTTCGAGTCGGCGGAACAGGAAACCATCTGGAATTCTTCGACGCACTTCAATCCGGTCGATTTGGTCTGTTCAATGCTGGATTACACGGGAAAGCCCTTTGATTTGAGTCGGTATACCAACCCCGACGCTGTATTTATATCGAGGAAGTCAAGCGGCGGTCGAGAGCTTAAAGCGCTGGAACTTCCCGGTTTATGGAATGGCGCTATGGCGGATTGGATAACACTATGTGTGGAAGTGCCCATTATTACTTTCAACCCCGTCAAAACGGTAAATGATTTGCTCAGGCCTGAACACCAGGAGAGTTAGTTGCAAGGATTAGATCGGATATCAATGGAGTTTTAGGATTCGAATCCATCAATTACTTAATGACTTTCATGAGATAATACGATATTAGCGGGAAAAATTTTAGGGGAATAAACGGTCGATTCATAATGGCGGCAAATTTTACTTATCTAGAACTTAGAGCCTTGCACGAAATCGCAAGGGTTCTGTCCCGCTCAGTTGAACTGAAGGACCAGCTTCAGCAAACGCTTGATATTTTGAGCACTTGGTTGGGCATGGAACGCGGCATGATTTCCATTCTCGACCTTCAGACCGGGGAGGCATGGCTGGACGTTGCTCGTGGTGTAAATGTGGAAACAACCAAGGTTTGCTATCAGCCGGGTGAGGGGATCACCGGGAAGGTGGCGCAGACTGGTCGCCCTATGGGAATTGCCAATCTGAGCAATGAAACGCATTTCCTGGATCGCACAGGTGCTCGCAAGTCTCTCAATCGAGCGGAGCTCGCTTTCTTATGCGTACCCATTTTGTATCAAGGTCGAGTTGTAGGGGTGCTATCGGCCGATAAATTGGCCCATCAGGTGGAAAGCATTGAACGCGAAGTAGAAATTCTTGGTGCCGTTGTGGAACTGTTGGGTAAAATCGTTCATTTTCGTGCGGTGGAAGAAGAAAACCGCCGTTTGCGGCGAATGCTGGCCGAGGCTAAGCGCCCAAAGACCAACATAATTGGTCGATCTAAAGTGGTTCATGAAGTATTGCGGCTCATAGACCAAGTGGCAGATACGAATACTACGGTTTTAATTCACGGGGAGACTGGGACCGGTAAGGAACTTGTAGCCCGGGCGATTCACGAAAACAGCCGGAGAGCGAAAGGACCCTTGGTTCAAGTTAACTGTGCGGCTATGCCCGACACGCTCCTGGAAAGCGAGCTGTTCGGGCACGAAAAAGGAGCTTTTACAGGAGCAATTACCAGGAGGAGGGGTCGATTTGAAGAAGCTCAAGGCGGTACCATATTTCTCGATGAAGTGGGGGAGCTTTCTCCCGTTGCCCAGGCAAAGCTTTTGCGGGTATTGCAGGAGCGGGAATTTCAGCCTCTTGGTTCTTCCAGGATGGTCAAGGTTGATGTAAGAGTGGTTACCGCCAGCAACAAGGACCTGGAACAGGAAGTTGCCATAGGTGCATTTCGATCTGATCTATATTACCGACTTAACGTTTTTCCGATTTTTTTGCCTCCGCTTCGGGAGCGCGGGCCAGACATTCTTCTGCTGGCCGACTACTTTGTGTCGAGGTATTCCCAGGACTTCCAAAAAGATGTGAAACGGATCTCCACCAGTGCCATCGATATGTTGATGTCGTATCATTGGCCTGGAAACGTGCGAGAACTGGAAAACTGCATTGAACGGGCGGTGCTGCTGACCGGCGAAGAAGCGATCGAAGCCTGGCATTTGCCGCCAACCCTGCAAATGAAGCCGGTCGGCATGCAGAACATCAGCCGCGGTAAACTGGAAGCTTTGGTCGGTGCTTTTGAACGGGATCTGATTACGGATGCCCTTAAAGACGTTAACGGCAATCAATCAGAGGCGGCCCGTTTGCTTGGGACGACTAAAAGGATCATTCAATATAAGGTTCAAAAATACGGGATCGACCCGAAACGTTTTCGCAGCAAATCCAATTCGTGAAAGATGCCTCATTATAACTGCACAGCCAGGTTTATATTCGATAAGATCCTTTCAACTATTCAGCCTCCCGAATGTTTTCACTCCCACTGTATCCGAATAGGTTTGTTGGAACGAATTTTGCTCTCCATAGCTCAACGCTTTAATCGATTCTCCAATCTCGGACGATTGAAGTTTGACAATGATCTTAGAAAGGAATCCTTATGAAGAAAATTGAAGCGATCATAAAGCCGTTCAAGTTGGACGATGTAAAAGAGAAGCTTTCTGAGGTGGGCATTAAAGGGATGACGGTTTCTGAAGTGCGGGGGTTTGGACGGCAGAAAGGTCATACGGAGATCTACCGAGGAGCTGAATATGTCGTCGATTTTTTGCCTAAAATCAAGATTGAGGTAGTTGTACCGGACGATCACGTAGCTGAAGTTGTTGAAGCCGTTCGCCAGGCGGCCTACACGGGCAAGATAGGAGACGGTAAGATCTTTGTTCTCCCTGTCGAGGAATGTGTACGTATACGTACGGGGGAACAGGGGGAGATGGCCCTTTAGCTCACACCTTGGCTCGTGTTTGTGTTTTTGATTCTCGATCCTTTTGAAAGAATGACATGGCACCAAAACGTTTTCCAGCCCTTTTGAGACGTCTTAAAGAAGTTCGGCAGACTTTTCTGCAAATGTGCCGCAACGATATTCCAGGTCTGCTCGCCGCCCGCACATATGCTGAAACCTTTCTTGATAACTTGCAAAGATCATTCGGCGAAGAGATACAATCGCACGATGGTTGGTCATTGATTGCAGTCGGTGGATTCGGCAGAGGTGAGCTGAGTTATGCCTCAGACTTGGATCTCTTATTTTTATACCGGAGTCGTCTTCCGCGTTTATTGGAAGAAATAATCCATGAATTTGTTTATGGCTTATGGGACGGAGGTTTTGAAGTTGGGCACGCGACTGCATCCCTTTCCGCGGTCAAAAAAATGGTGCGGGAAGATTTTACAATTTTGACAAATTACCTCGATCCACGTTTCATTGCCGGTGATAAAAAGCTCTATTCCGACTGGCGAAAATCCTTCCTGAAAGATTTCGGTAAACAGCGCCGCAACAAGTTCTTGCAAGACCTTGTCTATTATCGCGGCGGAAGGCTTCTCCAATACGGCGAAAGTTCTTATTTATTGGAACCTCATGTGAAAGAAGGTGTGGGAGGACTGCGTGACTTACATATTATTCGCTGGGCGGGGCTGGTGTTCTCGCATGACTCTTCCTTTGCCGGCATGGTGGAACAGGGCTGGCTCACATCGGATGAGGAATTGTGGTTGGAGCAGGCCTACGATTTTCTCTGGCGGGTACGCTTGCAACTGCATCAATTGACCGGACGACGTCAGGATCAGTTGCTCTTTCCGGAACAAGAACAGGTGTCCGCACGACTGGGGTTTCTGGACAGCTCCCAAGGTTCGGCCGTGGAAGCGTTTATGCGACTTTATTATCGACACACCGCACGTATTCGAAGGACCACTTCATTCTTTCTGGAACGTTTAGAGGAAAGCAGCAGAAAGAAGCTTCGTCTTCGTGTGAGAAAAAGAATCTTGCCCGGGCCCTTTATGTTGGAAGGCCAACACCTTCACTTCATGGAGCCGGAATGGATCAAGAAAGATCCTCGGCTTCTGATGCAATTCTTCTGGCAAGCGGCACAATCGGATGCCCATTTTCATCATCAAGCGGGACAGGTAATTCGAGATAACCTCGATTTCTTCAGCAATGAAGCTCGAACCGATGCTGAAGTACTCAATAAATTTTTTGAAATTTTGCTCGACTCAGAACAGTCTTTCCGGGTTCTCAAAGTAATGCATGAGACCCGCTTTCTCGACGCTTTCCTGCCGGAATTTGCTGGAGTACGCTACCGCGTGCAGCATGATGTGTATCACCTTTATACAGTCGACGAACATTTGTTAAGGACCGTTCGAGAACTCCATCAGATGGAGCAGCAACCTGAAGAGACTGTTCCCAAACTCGGTCTTGAAGAAATCTTTGCAAATTTAAAACACCGGCGGGTTCTATTCATCGCCGCCCTTTTGCATGATATCGGTAAAGGGGGCGGAAAAGGACATGCACTCCGCGGAGAGAAGATGGCTCGAACCATAGCTGCAAGGCTCGTCCTCGGTTCCGAAGAGACCGATCTGTTGTGCTTTCTGATCAAAAACCATCTACTCCTGGTCGAAACCGCGCTCAAACGCGACCTCATGGATGAGAAGCCAATTCTTCGTTGCGCGATTGAAATCGCTGACCGAGAACGGCTTCAACTGCTCTATTTGCTCACCATCGCCGATTCTAGAGCGACCGGGCCGGGTGCGTGGAACACCTGGAAAGCTTCGCTGTTAAGAGAACTCTTTGTGAAGGTCGATCGACAATTGCTGCGCGGAGAATGGAAACGGGACGATCTGCAGCGGCGTTCACAGAAGGTGCAGCAAGAAGTTATCGGTCTGCTCGGGGGGGATGTAGACAAGGAAGAAATAAGTCGTTGGTTGGAAACGGTTTCGTTTCGTTATTTGCTTTCTCAAAAACCTCAATCGATTGTGCAACATTATCATATAGAAAAGGAACTGGCGGGAACTCTGCTCGCAATTCACACGCGGCAGAGCGAAGGTGAGATGTGGCAAATCACGATTGCCACAAGGGACCGCCCTGGTTTGTTTGCAATCATCACGGGAGTTCTATGGGCGCGTGGTCTTAATATTCTCTCGGCAGATATCTTTACACGGCAGACGGGCATCGCTATGGACGTTCTGATCGTAGAGCGGTTGCCCGATCCTTTGCACGCCGATGAATTGTGGCGTAAGGTGCGCGATGACCTTACGCAGGCGCTCAAGTCGAGGTCCTACTTGAACGAGCTTCTGGCTTCGAAGCGCAAGCCGTCCTTGTTGCAGCAAAAAAGTCTACCTCGGAGAGCAGACCGGGTAATAATTGACGAAGAGGAATCGGATTTCTATACGATTGTAGAGGTGTATACTTGGGATCGTCCCGGTGTGCTGCACAGTATAACCAACGCGTTGTATGAACTCGATATTACGATCCAATTGGCCAAGATCTCTACTCCCGGCGCCCAAGTGGCTGATGTGTTTTACGTAACGGACTTGTACGGCAATAAATTGCTGGAGCCTGATGCCCATGAATCGGCGCGCAAAAAACTGCTGGAGGCTCTAGCCGCCATTCGTTAATAGATAGCCATCTGAGTTCTTGTGCTTCCACCGATTGCTGCATAGCTTGAGACGTTACCTGGCAGTGGTGGTCGGGGTAGTGGCAGCATAGTGTGCTTTCATCCGGTAGTGCGTTATATGGGTTACATTTTTGTACCTATTCATTCCTTTCTATTTAAACAACGTAAGTCATTGTCCTGCCTCTTATTTAAGGAGGTAGACAACCGGAAGGGCGAACAACTTCGGCGCAGTCGTCCTAAAAACAGTACATTTTTGTTCAATTAGGCACCTAGTTATTGTTGGTTTTCAGGCCAATGATTGACACCTCATCATCACTAACATGAGGCCAAAAGGTTGTTGGGCAAATGACCAATATCACGTTAATTTCACTATGATCAAAACACGTTATTGAATATTATTGGTTTTTTCTGATGACAGGTAGCTAAGAGCAACCTTTTGGCTTGCCTATTGAATTTTTATCTAAAAATAAAATGCAAATCCCTCAGTTTTGGCAAGCAATTTGCCTAAGCGAAAAAGAACGTTTTAGAAGTCATTATCAACCAGTCAAGGAGGAATACACATGACGCCAAAAGAAGTACTTGCCTTTGCTGAGGAGCAGGGCGCTAAAATGGTAGATTTCAAATTCTTAGACTTCATTGGAACCTGGCAGCATTTCAGTGTTCCCATCACCGAACTTGATGAAGGTTCTTTTGAGGATGGATTCGGTTTTGACGGTTCCAGCATCCGAGGATGGCAGCCCATCAACGCAAGTGACATGCTGATTATCCCAGATCCGACCACCACCATGATGGATCCTTTCATGGCAGTACCTACACTGACCCTTATCTGCAATATTGTGGATCCGGTAACTAAAGAAAAGTACACGCGCGACCCAAGACATATTGCCCAAAAAGCGGAAGCTTACCTTAAATTCACCGGAATTGGTGACCAGGCTTTCTTTGGCCCAGAAGCCGAGTTTTTTATTTTTGATGACGTTCGTTTTGATACGGCTTCGCAATACGGTTTTTATTTCCTTGATTCAGTAGAAGGCATCTGGAACAGCGGTCGCATTGAAAATCCGAATTTGGGCTATAAACCTCGCCATAAAGAAGGTTACTTTCCTGTGGCTCCTACCGATAGCTTGCAGGACCTGCGTACCGAAATGGTTATGGTGATGCAGCAGGTGGGCCTCCAAATAGAAGCACAGCACCATGAAGTAGCTACTGCCGGACAGGCTGAAATCGACATGAAGGCTGCTCCCCTCGTCAAGATGGGAGACAATCTCAAATGGTACAAATATGTAGTCAAGAATGTAGCCCGCCGCAATTGCAAGACGGTCACCTTCATGCCCAAGCCTCTGTTTGCGGACAACGGTTCGGGAATGCATATTCACATCAGTATCTGGAAGGAAGGGAAGCCTCTATTTGCCGGCGACAAGTATGCGGGCTTGAGCGAGATGGCGCTTCATGCCGCGGGTGGCGTTTTGAAGCATGCGGCGGCCATCTGCGCCATAACCAATCCGACCACCAACTCATACAAAAGACTGGTGCCGGGCTATGAAGCCCCGGTTAACCTTGCCTACTCCAGCCGCAATAGAAGTGCTTCGGTGCGAATTCCGATGTATTCGCCTTCGCCTAAGCATAAAAGGCTGGAAGTACGTTTTCCAGACCCGTCCTGCAATGGCTACCTTGCTTTCAGCGCCCTTTTGATGGCAGCTCTTGACGGTATCGAAAATCGGATCGATCCGGGCGAGCCCCTGGACCGTGATATCTACGCCATGACTCCGGAAGAACTGGCCAATGTACCGTCCACCCCTGGATCTTTGGAAGAGGCGCTGGATGCTCTGAAAAAGGATCATGAATTCCTTCTTAAGGGCGATGTGTTCACCGAGGATGTGATCGAAAAATGGATCGAATACAAGACGGAAAATGAAGTTGATGCAGTCCGTATGAGGCCTCACCCTCACGAATTCATGCTTTACTATGACATTTAGTGAATGTTGACTTGGCTGCCAACCGCGCCTAAATACAACCTACCCGAAACCGAGTTTTTCCACCTTATTTCTGCGGAAGCGGTCCCGCTTAGGCGGGACTGCATCCGGCAGCAATAGACCCTGCAACCTCTAATCTTACACCCCTAGATACTACAATGAGATTTCGCTCGGTAGATTCATTTCGAGGCAAGCGGGGAATCTATGTTCAGTATGGGCAGCCCTGAAGATTTCTCGCTTCACTCGGAATGACGAGACGAGCAGTAAAGGGTGACGACCCCTTGTTGTAGTAATAAGATTGCCGGCATTCTTCGATGGATTTCCGTTTCGATTTGATCTGCATTCCTTGACAGAATATGGCCCGTTCTGTTCTATTATCCACCTTGTCCACTATAGGTCAGATAACCAAAAAACTGAGCACAGGAAAGGTATCTATGACTTCATTCATCTGGTCCCTGTCTAAGCTGGAAGACCTTCTGAACCACTCTGAGGATGGCTTACCGGAATGGGCCGCTGCAAGATTGTTTTATCTTTATCCGGAAAGGTTCCGAGAACTTCTACCCGGACTATTGGCAGACGGGCGTCGGGTGGTTGTTGAGACCTGTTTGAATTTTGTCGGTATTCAATCCCGTGATGATCTGATTCCCATTTTGAAAGAACTGTATCTCACCGGCGGTGAAGATGTCTCTGCCAAGGCCATCCATGTGCTGGGGGATTGGAGAATAGCCGAGGCAGTGGATTGGATGAGAGAGCGCATCCTGAGAGACCCGCCTCTTGGTAAAAAACAAATCATTGCCATGATTTATACTCTCGGTCGGATTCGTAAAGAGGAAGCCTATTATCTTCTAAAGGACACGGAAGCCGCAGTTCAGGAAAAAGACTCATCACATTGGCATCTATTTTATGCGTCTGTCCTTGAACATCGCAGAGTTGAGGACTTGGGAACTTTGCTGACAGTGATTTTAGATGAGAAGCGGAAAGAGGAATACCGGCGCGATGCCCTTGGGCTGCTGCTCGCCCAGGTTGACCCGGTGATGAACCCATCTGATGTCTTCTTTGTGAATAAGCCCGCGCTAATGCGGCATGTTGAAGCTCGTGCGGCAAACCTGGAAGCGGCTGCCGGTCCGGACGACCCAAATTCTATCCAACCTTTAAAAGCATTGATCCGACTATTGGAAGGCGATGTCTCTCAGATAGTTGATGTCCTGAAAGAACTGAATCATGATTCGATAGATAGGGTTGAATCTTGTGAGTTCGAACATGCAATATTGAGCGAAAGTCTAAGGATGTTAAACGAAAACCCTGGTACGACCAACTGGCACTATGGCCTTTCCTGTCTGGCATTGTCGGCAATGATGAGATTGGCCGAGCAGCGTATTTTCTCTAAGCCTCGTCGCCAAGCGGGCAAAGAAGAAAAACTGGGCTTCTTGTTGGAGAACAGACCGCCTGATGGAATAGATGAGGTCTTTGAGGCAGATGTGATTGCCGAGAGTGATCGACAGGAACTCGTTTCTTATTTAAAAGACTATTTGGGCAGCCACCAGACAACCTGGGGCACTTTGAGGTGTCTGAGCATGTTGGGCAGCCTCAGGGCCGGTGAAGCAGCTGTCGCGGTCGTCGAACTTCTTAAGGACCTGACGGACGAGTTTTCGGCTGAAACTGCGAAAACCGCTTTATTGAAAATGGGTCTGGATGCAGTCCCTCCTTTGCTGACTCGCTTAGATAGAGCTCAGTTGGCAGAAAGATATCTAATATTGGAAATGTTGGCCCAACTTCCGACAGAAGAGAGCGTGCAAGCTATTTCTCGGCGTTTTCCCTCATTGTATGGAGAAAATCCCGAAGGTAGCTTGAGGTTGGCTTATGATATGGGCGCAAAAGATCTTCTGCCATTGCTGGAGGAAGAATACCGTACTGGAGAATGGAACATAGGTAGAGTATACGTGCACCTCTGCAGAGTCAACGAGCTCTCTTTACCGCGTCTTGCCGAAATCGAACGAGATGTGCAGCGGGGCGACGCATTTACTGAGGAGAGCCGGCGTCTTTGGACCGATAAACAAGCTCACTGGCCCACCGCGATTCAACTTGAATTAGCCTGCAAGCTTTGCGGCAAAAAATATCAATATGAAGTGCAGGATTTTCATCAGCATCCTCACAAAAATGAAGAACGGGATGGAGCCGAGCAGGACTTCACACCTTACAAGCAAGGGATTGTAATTGTTGATGATATTCGCTGCAAGAACTGTCAAACCTTGAATCGGTTTGAACTGACTCCTGCAACCTTTGCTCAGATTACAACCGAATCCATGAAGTTGGTTGCCTTTCAGAGGATGAACATGCAGCCACCTTCTTACTATCCTTTCAAACAAGTGCGGCTGGATGAAAAAGATGGCAAGCCGTTATCGCTGTTAGACGTGGAGCAGGAACATCTCACAGCAATCCGCCTGCAACCGTCCAAACCGTCTGTTCATCTGGCATGCGGGAAATTCTACGAATACGTCAAGGAATATGCATCGGCCAGGAAATTTTACTTGAATGCTATCGATCTGGATGCGCGAGCCCTCGAAGCCATGGCCGGCTTGGCTCGATTAGATTATGCCGAAGGAAAAACAAAGGAGGCTTCGGCCTGGATTCAAAGTTGTTACGATAATATTGAAAAGGGCAATTTCTACCTCACTGAGGACATCCCGGTCTTCAAAAAGATGGTAAGGCAAAAAAGGAGAGAATTCGCCCGAGAGTTGGGGATTAAACCCGAAGAAAAACCAGTGGAGATTCGCTTTCGATTCGATACGACGGACCACCCAAAAAATAAACCATGTCCCTGCGGAAGCGGCAAGAAGTATAAGCTCTGCTGCATGAAATAGCTGCGGAAGACCAACCGCATCCTTCATCCAAGATAGGGTTTCCCAGGTTATATCGAGGCGGCGGAGTGTATCAGCGACCCTTCTTTGTCAACTCTCGGTGCAATCTGCGGGGCAAATAAATTAGCGGGACAACGGATCCGGCTTTTGTCTCTTGCAAAAGAAAGATAGAAACCAACTCCGATTTGGCGCGCCTGGTAGGATTCGAACCCACGACCTGCGGATTAGAAGTCAGTAGAAAATATCTTTTCTCATCTTTGATCATTTCATTTTGCTTGTGGTGCTGCTTGGACCAAGCCAAAGTATTGGGATTTATTGTTATGGAAAAGTTGTCTGCATGGCTTGCACTACAAATGAGGAATGGGGGTCTTTTAAGGAAGACGATATCATCACTGACGAAGATGACAAACTCATTTTCTGCGACCGCTGTGGAGAACGCTTTTAACCCTGATTGCTGACATACCAAATAACGTCCCCCCAAGCTGAGCTCTGTTTGATGCAGGTTGGCTCAGCTAGGGGCACACCAGAAACGTCCCGTAATTCAAATCATCCAAAAATGACCGACAAGTTTGATGCTGGCATGAATGTTGTGGAGCGTTGCTTGCGACTGACAGCCGGATTTTCAAAAGAAAAGCTTCATTACGATGAATGCATCGCTCTTGAAGTCGAAACGATAAATTATAAAGCGGTGCAGGTTCGATTCAATTTTGGAAACTTAAGGTAAGGAAGTTCAGGGTCGAATTCAAGAGGGGAAATTGGTGCGGTAGGAATATTGTTAAATACGCACGCGGACGTAATGTTGCTATCGTCTGAAAAAGAAGAAAGATGATGCTTATATGGTGGTTCTGACGACTCGCTCATGAATGACAAACGCATTTTGAAAAGGAAGTAGTAATCATGATGGAAATCATGTCCTTGCGTTCTCGAAAATTTCCTGCTTTGGTTTACTGGTGCAGATTTTTTTGAAAAACCGAGGGCACAATAAATGGCTAGACGTAATTGAAATCTATTGGATCTGGTTAAATCTTCAGTTAAACTAAGCAATCGCCTTGTGTTAATTCTGACCTATTATTAGCAAGGTTCCACACGTAGCGAACCTCCTTAATGATGAGGCAAATTAGGCAGATAGCGGGAACTGCCGCAAAGGTTACGGCAGTCAATACTTTTAGACTTATCACACACTAAGCTAATGAGGGACTATGCGAAGCTTTCTTATCAATATCTTTCGCCGTTCCCCCTTTGAAAAACTCTTGAAGCATGCGGACCTAATTCGTGAGGTATTTCCTTTCTTTCGACTAGCATTCCTTTCCTATCTTGATGAAACTTTTGAAGAATTTGAATCATGCCATAACCGGATCAATGAAATCGAGCATCAGGGAGATGTAATCAAGCGGAATATCCGTGGGCATTTACCAAAAAGCATTCTACTTCCGATGGAGTCGTCTCAACTCCTTTGGTATCTTCGCGAACAGGACAAGGTTTTGGACGGCACTCAAGACACCGTTCACTGGCTCTCCTATAGAAAACCCCCCGTCCCGGAAGAGATAGAGGACGATCTGCTGTTCATGGTGGAAAAAGTGGGAGATGTGTTGAAATCGATCCACCCCCTGGTTGAGGCGGCGGATAGATATTTCAAAAGCTTCTCGGAGCATGATCGAGATGAGGTGAAGGAAGCGATTCGTAAAATCCGTGACTATGAAAGCGAATCGGACATCATTGAAAGAAAAGTTCTCTCCGATATTCTCTCTTACCCTTTTGACAATCCCATATCTGCTTTTCACCTGAGTCGGGTGGTGCAGAATATGGGTGACATATCGAACCACGCAGAAAACGCCGCAGACATGATGCGCGCTATGATCGCAAGGTGATACGGGGCAATGACTTTCTATGACCACGCTCGATACGATTGTCCGTATTCCAGCGTGAAGAAGCGCGCGCAATAGTCGCATATCTTGAGTACAAAAGAGACTCTGACGTTTACGAAGTGCACACTGAACAGATTAACGCGGCGCTGGAATTGTTTTGGTTAGACCGAGCAGAAAACGCCCCGACTGCAGAAAAGCTCAAACAGCACGTGAAAGAAGAACAGGAATATCTTGCTGCAATAAAGGTTGATGGTGGTCTCGAACCTGTGGAATAGAACAACTTTGGGGGTGGATTGCGAATTGGGAGCGCAATGTTGACCGCCCTGCGCTAAGCATAATTCTCTGTTTCAATTAGTTGAAGACGATCTATCTAGATTTCTTTGCAGTATACGGGCTGTGGACGATCTCTCCCAGCTGGATAGCCACACCCAGCTGTCTTCGTGCCCATCGCACCATGGACAAGACTTCCCAAAGAACGTCACATCGCAATTAAAACAAAATTTCTTTTGTGTTTGTTTCCAATGTCCGGTGAGAGTTCGGACGACCCCATACCTGTCTAGCCTTCTGTTATTCTTGGCAAACATTACTGGCTCCTTCTATTTCTCGAAAATCTTTTGAAGATCAGAACCTGTAGCGGAGCACGAGATATCATTAACAAGAAAAGCGAAGTCTGAAAAAGCAGAAGCATGAAGCTGATATCGTTTTTGTCGAGAAACCACATGAGTGGTGGCATGTTTCTGCGAACAAAACTTGGATACGATTCAACGCATTGAGTTGTATTAGATTATATTTATTGTGCATTCATCAATAAATCACACAACCATGCTGGAACCGCGAAGATACATGCGGTTGTAGTGGTTTTGTCTTGGCGCTGGTGGGATATGACGTCGAGCGATATACCAACCTCTGGCTCGTTTGAGTAAAATCAACCATACCTTCTAGCAACATTTACTGATTCCGCGTATTTGTGGTTGCTTCAAATGCAAACGCTCCAGAACTTCCCTAAATCTCTGCACCAATGCAGAATCATAAAGACCACACCTTTCAAAAGGTTCCTGCTGGCCTTAATACCCTTGGCGGTCATAGATATTATCCTGCTACCCATCTCGCTGTTCGAAGGATCTCCAACTTTTTTGGGTGTGTTGATGGTTAATTTTCTGGTTATTTTGATACTGGCCTTGCGCTTTTCAGTCTTGTTTTTCTGCAGAATGTGGTGCCCAACATGTGGTAAGGGATTGGCTGAGGATACCGGGCGGGATGATCAGGGTTATCCTGTGGTGAAATGTTCTCGATGTGGGAGACAATGGATACTGTAGCGCGTATTCCACAGTTCTCTGAATCGCTCGTCAAACAGGCAGATAAATATGAAATGGATGGGATTTGCAGTCCTTCTAATTGTGCCCCTAGCTTACCTCATGATTTGTGGAGCGGTTTTCCTGGTGCAAAGCGGAGTGATTGGTATTTTAAGAAGCTTTTTCAATGGCGTACGTAAGAGGATACTCTAAGAGCCCTTGGGTTAGGATCGATGACAAAAATGCCCGATGGACTGCCGACAGTAGATTTTATGGCTAGTACAATTCAGAGAGGAATTTTCTGATGGTCTGTTATCTGATTATTGAGATTAAAGTCTTAGATAGTGACTTGTACTCACAATATGTGCAGAAGGTTCCAGAAGTCGTAATCAAATACGGCGGTAGGTATCTGGCTCGTGGTGGTGAAGTTACCCCGATTGCCGGAGATTGGAATCCAGAGAGAGTGATTTTAATCGAATTCGACAGCATTGACCAAGCGCAGAGATGCTTTCAATCAGCAGAGTACTTGACGCTTGCGCCGCTCCGAGAAAGATCGACGATGTCTAGAGCCATAATCCTTCAGGGCAGTCCAAGTTTGGCCATATGATAAGGTTGTAGTTCATGAAAAAAACTGCTTGTGAAGATAACAAGAAATGCTTCCACTGTGGTGCGGGGCTGGATCATCTTGCTCTGCTGAATCCGAAAGGAGAATCCAGGGGCGGCGTGGACGGCTTTTATTTTCGATGTGACCAATGCAAAAGGTATTTCGTCGAGTACCGGATAGGTGGTAAAGTGAAAATGGTTCGCGATTCTTGAAGCGGCCCTCAATGTGGTTCAGGTGAACCGCCGAAATGAAAAGACAAAAACCTCTTGCCGAGAGCTGAGATGGCGGCATTCTTGGTCAGAGCATTTGGTTTGTAGAGTTTAACCGTCTCGTAGCATCCTTTTGTTCCACTCTGCGCAGCAGCGAGCCAGCTTAATAAGAAAATGATAAGTGGGTTGGTCTTGCGTCTCCAGGTTCGGTTCTTGCGGGTATTCTCTATAGCATCAATGTAATGTCTCTGCTTTGCTTTTAATCACGTCGCTGGAGTTTGGATCTACGATCTGGCTCGAAGGAAATGCGCAAGCGTGAACATTTTGTCGTCAAGTAATCTTAAACAGATGGATAGCATCCAATAGGTCGAAAAGGATCTACGGAATTGAATCGGCTCCTATGAGCACTGATGCTGGCGTGGACTTGGTTGCTTACGCTGACAAAATGCACCAACCTCTGACTATTCAGGACAAAACGAACCTCAATATTACGGGATACTCTCTCAAAGCGGGATCTTTGGGTAACTTCGGATCCGGGAATCATCGGCATCAACCTCCACTTTTATGGTTTCTAGATTTATTACCATATTCAGAGGTTGGCCCACAAAATGAGTACGCGTCATTTGGCACAAATCTAATTTCTGATTTAAATTGAATTTCATTTTTTTCTCGCCTTTTCTCTTGCAAAAAGTAACAATTGATACTAAACAGAAGAAATGGCAAGACCTTCTATTCGTGAACTTGCTGGCAAGCTAAACCAAGCTAAAGAGGCTGTATTAAATGGGTGCATCCAGTTTGTTGAACCGGCGTCTGTTTATGCCGATCTATTGGAAATAGACATCCTAATAGATGACTTGGTGGAGATTTTACCTCAAGCGATCGAGGAAATAAGACCAGCAGACTACAAAGGGACCAGACCTCCACAAAGGTCATATGAGGTGCCTATCTTGAATTGTGAATTGTTCGCGTTCAGTTGGTCAAGCGGAGCTTTTGGGTGCACGATGTATTTTAAATATGCCCTGAAGGAAAAATGCATTTGGATTGTCTCTTTGCACACAGACAGGAAGTGATAGAAAGGGGGTTTGATAATGAATTGCCCCAATAATCATGGAGAGATGAAATTATCGAGATTGCCCGAGAGCGTGGAGTTTCGCGAGCGAACCATCAATTTTGTGGGCCAACACTTCATATGTCCAGTATGTAAGATAAAGGTTGACGATTTAACGCGTGCCGGAACTAATCAAAGAGCTATTTCAGACGCCTACAGAAAAGCTGTGGGCTTGCTCACGGGTGAGGAAATCGTTAAAGGAAGAAAAGAGCGAGGCTGGACCCAAGAACAGCTTGCTAACGCTATGAATGTATCCGTTATCAGCATCAAGAGATGGGAAAACGGCCAAATTCAGACCAAAGTAATGGATGACAATTTGAGAAGGGCACTCAAAGGCGGCGGTACGGTCTGCGACCTTCACACAGGAGGGAGAACGCTTTCGTTGGCCC
>Ga0210125_1000002_pt1 | contig 82691 bp, 67 predicted proteins | sample RushMan_CattailN_FD_185555 | JGI IMG/M metagenome (GOLD analysis project Ga0210125, IMG submission 185555) | Wetland microbial communities from San Francisco Bay, California, USA, that impact long-term carbon sequestration -... | ecosystem: Environmental > Aquatic > Marine > Wetlands ...
TTTGGCGTCCCCAACCGGATTTGAACCGGTGTTGCCGGCGTGAAAGGCCGGTGTCCTGGACCGGGCTAGACGATGGGGACGAAATTGCATGCAGCCTTCTAATAGATGGGCTTGCACTTGTCAAGAAGTTTTGATTGGTGGGCCGTCCGCGGCTCGAACGCGGGACTCTCTGCTTAAAAGGCAGATACTCTACCTGACTGAGTTAACGGCCCTCGCTTCAGCAAAAACGAATCGAATTCCTAACATGTTGCAGCTGCCAGTGTCAAGCTAAAATAACAGCCAAAATAACCTCGCCTCCCAGGCTATATCTGTTCTGGGAAACAATTCATATGACATCAAATACTTGTAGATAATTGTCAGCAAACGCCTCCCAGCGTCGGCACAGATAACCGCCTTATCCTCCAGATGGAGGAAACACGACTTGAACTTGGCGGACGTCGTTATCTGCTCGGAGCGGCTTCGGGCCGACTGCCGGGCGGCGTGCCCTTCAGTCGCAGGTACTTGCGGCGAAGACGCGCTCCCGAATAGCGTCCTGGTTACTCTCCACCCATTCCTGGTAGTCGGGTCCCAGCAAGAACAATTTGGGATGGCTGGTTCTCACCAACTGGTAGAGCTCCCGGTAATGGGGGTAAAGCAGCGCGAGTATGCTAAAGACGCTCCGGCGCACGGGGATGGTATACTGGGGCTGTCTGGCATGGGGTGTAGGCAGCCCGGCCGGGTGCAGAGAGGATATAGAACCCAGCAGAAAACTGCCGTTGTTGCCGGTAACAATAATTCCGTGCTTGTCTGGAAGGGTGTTGTCAAGGTTAATAATAGCAATGAGACTCTTGACTTAGGCATTCACAAACAATAGCGTGAAAGCATGTGTTACTATCCGCACGGTCATCAACTGCTCCGAGTGGCGGACGGAGAGCACCGCATCGCACTGGCGGCGGCCGCCCTGAACCAGTCATGCGTCAGGAACGCCCCGGCGGTCATTGTCTTCGCTGCGGTATATGAACGCACCACCGGGAAGTATCGCGACCGCGGCATCCGCTATGTGCACATGGAAGCGGGCCATGCAGCACAAAATGTTCACCTGGAGGCGGTTTCCCTGAAGCTGGCAACGGTCGTCATCGGGGCTTTCTATGATGAGAAAGTACAAAAAATACTTGGGTTGTCTAGTGATGGGGCACCGCTCATTATCATGCCTGTTGGAAAAAGGAGATAAGTGAGATGAAAAAACTTAATATGGGTCCAGAAACCTTGCTATTCCCCATGCCGGCCTGTTTGATTGGAGCAAACGTTGAAGGCAAGGCCAATTTCATGACCGCTGCTTGGTGTGGTATTGCCAACAGCAATCCGCCAATGCTAACTGTCGGGATTCAGCATCACCGATACACCTATAAAGGAATCCAACAAAATGGCAATTTTTCAGTGAATGTCCCATCCGAGGACCTTGTAAAGGAAACCGACTACTGCGGAATCGTTTCTGGTAGCAACGATGACAAAACCGAAACCTGCAAGTTCACGGTTTTTTACGGCAAGCTTAAGACCGCCCCTCTTATTGAGGAATGCCCTATAAACCTCGAATGCAAAGTGATGCACGTCCTAAACCTCGGCAGCCATGCGCTGGTTGTCGGGCTCATCGAGGAAACCCACGTGTCGGCGGAATGTATGGTGGATGGCGAACCGGATGCCAGCAGGGTCAAACCCATCATTTACGGTAGAGGTGCACAGAAGACCTATTTTAAGCTGGGCGAACCGCTGGCCCCCGCTTTTAAAATCGGTAAAGAGCTGAAGAAGAAAGAATAAACCATGAAAACCTATCGCAAGGAGCTCTGGTTCAACGTGCCGACTCGGCGGGCCTTCCTCAATATCACCGGTCAGGTGCAGGACTGCCTTCGAGAGAGCGGCATCAAGGAAGGCCTTGTGCTGTGCAATGCCATGCACATTACCGCTTCGGTTTTTATCAATGACGATGAATCCGGCCTTCACCAGGACTACGACGAATGGCTGGAAAGGCTGGCGCCTCATGCACCCGTTTCTCAATATCGGCACAATGTCGGTGAAGACAATGCCGATGCCCACATGAAGAGACAGATCATGGGGCGTGAGGTTGTCGTTGCAGTTACAGAGGGCAGACTCGATCTCGGTACTTGGGAACGTATATTCTATGGTGAGTTTGATGGGCGCAGGCGCAAGCGCGTTCTGGTTAAGATCATTGGAGAATAGGTTGAAGGTTGAAGCTGAAAGCTCAAAGATTGAGTTCAGTTGATTAGCTTTTCTCCGGCGGCCAGATTTTCCAGAGCCTCACGATCCATAAGTCGGATTTTGGGGCCCTGGACTTCGATCAATTCCAATTGACTCATCTTGCTTAGAATACGCGAAAGCGTTTCGGGGATTGTTCCAAGGAGGCTGGCCAACTGCCCTTTGGTGATGTCTAAACTGAGAGTATCGGATTTGCCCTCGCGCTCACTCATGTAAAGCAAGTATACGGCTAATCTGCTTGGCACTTCTTTCAGTGAGAGATCCTCTATGAGGTGGGTAAACTGCCTCAATCTTTTGGATAAAACCGCCAGCATGTTCATAGCCAGTGACGGCTCGTTTTTGATTAGCTCCACAAATGCGTTTCTTGGGAAGAATAGAACGGTTGTGCTTTCCAGAGCTTCGGCATGCGCCGGGAAGCTTCCGCCGGAGAATACCGGCACTTCAGCAAAGCACTCCCCCGACCCGAAGATGTGCAGAATTTGCTCTTTACCGTCAACCGAGAGTTTAAAAATCTTTACTCTGCCCGAGACGACGACATAAAATCCACTCGCACGGACCCCCTCCATGAAGAGGGTCTCACCCCGTTTTAATTTCTGCTTCAGAGCGATGCTCGCAACTTCCTCCAACTGCCTTTGAGGAAGACCTTGAAAAAGAGAAACCTTTGCTATCTGTTCTAATAGATTCATGTAATCCTCTTTCCCGTCTCCGCTGTCATGGCATATGTGCTTGTGTTATTGCTCGACATTCCCGTGAAGGCAACCCCGCAGCGGGCGAAGCCTCCAAGGACGTTTTCTGCATTCATTATTCCCGAAAAATCATCAGCCCTCGCAAAATCCATAAATGATTTCCAGTGGAAACCCTGTAGCGCTGAGCTCTAGCCCTGCCAAGATAAAGCAGATCTAAAGAGTCGCGCCAAGTGAGGAAAGAAGAGCCGGGCTGCGACAGAAAAGAACTTTAGTCGCACTTCTTGATTTATGTCAAAGCGAATTAATCCCCAAGGAATAAAGTATCTATACCGACTGGGAATTTTTGTGAATTTGCGGATAAAAGCTGATCAAAAGTTCCTTAAAAAAATGATTTTCTTGATCTAGGTCAAGGAGTTTTTGAACGTCAGTGGTTAAGTTAGTCACAACAATGAATACAAGGCGAGAGCAATGCAAACATAAAATGCAAAGTCTAAGAAAGGAGATGATCATGTCCATGTTCTGTTATCAATGTGAACAAACGGCCAAGGGTGAGGGATGTACCAAAATAGGAGTGTGCGGCAAGCAACCGGATACTGCAACGTTGCAGGATCTGTTGGTCTACAGTATCAAGGGGCTTGCGCTGTACGCCGTAGAAGGACGGAAAGTCGGCGTAAATGACCAGGCGGTCAACGTATTTACCTGTGAGGCCTTGTTTTCCACTCTAACCAATGTAAATTTCGATTCGCAAAGATTTGTCGGTCTGATCCAACGTGCCGTTGAATTGAGAGATGCTCTGAAGGAAAAAGTCAAGGCAGCGGGAGGTAAAGTAGATTTTACCGAAGATGCGGCCAAATTCAAGCCCGACAGCACTGTTTCCGGGCTGCTCGCCCAGGGAGAAAAAGTAGGGCTGATGTCCGATCCCGACATCGATCCGGACATCCGTTCCTTGCAGCACACTCTGCTGTTCGGCATCAAAGGGATCTCGGCCTATGCCGACCATGCGCATATTCTTGGATATAATGACGATTCGATTTATGCTTTCGTCCACGAAGGACTTGCTGCTACCTTGCGCGGCGATCTTGCCTTAAACGACTGGTTGAGCTTGGTGCTTAAGTGCGGCGAGGTCAACTTTAAGACGATGGAACTGCTCGATAAAGCAAATACGGGTACATACGGTCATCCTGTGCCGACCAAAGTTTCATTGGGGCACAAAGAGGGCAAAGCCATTCTCATATCAGGCCATGACCTCAAGGATCTGGAAGAATTGCTGAAACAAACAGAGGGTAAAGGTATCTATATTTATACGCATGGCGAGATGCTTCCGACTCATGGCTACCCTGGATTGAAAAAGTATCCTCATTTCTACGGCCACTATGGCACGGCCTGGCAGAATCAGCAAAAAGAATTCAGCCAGTTCCCCGGTGCTATCCTGATGACCACCAACTGCATACAAAGGCCCCAGGGCGCCTATCAGCAAAACATTTTCACCACAGGTCTGGTGGGTTGGCCGGAAGTGCCGCACATTACCAACCGGGATTTTTCACAGGTAATCGAGAGAGCTCAGGCTCTGCCCGGTTACCCAGAGACCAGTAACGGCAAAACAGTGACCGTCGGTTTCGGCCATAACACGGTTCTTGGCGTTGCAGATACTGTGATCCAGGCGGTCAAAAACAAGGACATTCGGCATTTCTTCCTGGTTGCCGGTTGCGATGGCGCCAAACCCGGCCGCAACTACTACACCGAATTTGTGGAAAAAGTTCCCAAGGACTGTGTGGTGCTGACTTTGGCCTGTGGTAAGTTCCGGTTCTTCGACAAAGAGTTGGGTGCCATCGGACCTCTGCCGCGTTTGATGGATATCGGTCAATGCAATGATGCCTACTCTGCCATCCAGGTGGCGGTGGCCCTGGCCAAAGCCTTCAACGTTGGAGTCAACGACTTGCCGCTGTCAATGATTCTATCCTGGTACGAGCAAAAGGCAGTGGCAATTCTCCTGACCCTTCTGTACCTGGGAATCAAGGATATTCGTCTGGGGCCTTCACTGCCGGCGTTCACTACGTCTAATGTATTGGATGTACTGGTGAAAAACTTTGACATAAAACCGATCACCACGCCGGATGAGGATTTGAAGGCCATATTGGGTTAATACGAAAGATACGGAGACGCGAAGACACGGAGATGAGTTGGCGCTAGGTGGTCGACGGGCTATTTCCCCGTGTCTCCCGTTCCGTGCTTCATCGCGTCCCAAAAACTGAGGAGGTTGATAAAATGAGATGTCCCGGACAAGACAGTCGATTTTGGGAACCGGGCGCAATCTTTGAGGAAAAATGTCCCCAATGTGGCCATGTGGTGGAATTCTTCAAGGATGAGTCTTCCAGAAAATGCAAGAACTGCGGGCACAAATTTGTGAATCCAAAGATGGATTTTGGATGTGCCTCCTACTGTAAATTCGCCGAGCAGTGTCTGGGAGATCTTCCTCCTGAGTTGATGGCGCAAAGAGATGATTTGTTGAAGGATCGGGTAGCTATCGAAATGAAAAAATATTTCAAAAAAGACTTCAAGCGCATAGGCCACGCAACCAAGGTTGCACGGTACGCGGAACAAATAGTCAAAGAAGAAGGGGGCGACCCGGCAATTGTGCTTCCCGCCGGGTATCTGCATGATATCGGGATCAAGGAAGCGGAACGCAAATACGCCAGTACCGCAGCCCGCTATCAGGAAGAAGAGGGGCCTCCCATTGCGCGAGAAATTCTAGCCTCGCTTGGGGCCAGGGAAGATTTGATCGACGAGGTTTGTGACATCATCGGCCACCATCATCATCCCCGCGCTGAAGAGACGCTCAATTTCAAGATTCTCTATGATGCCGACCTGATCGTAAATTTGGAAGAGAATCACAAAGATGAGCCAATCGATGCTGAAAAGCTGGCAAAAATAATCGCAAAGAGCTTTTTTACCGAAACCGGCAAGAAGCTGGCCAAGGAAAATCTATTGAAAAAAACGGCATGATCAGCAGTCTGGTCATCGCTTGAATATATAGTACTGGAGAGCAGACTATGGCGACGCGTAAAATTGTGGAGATAAATGAAGAACTGTGCGACGGTTGTGGGCAGTGCGTTCTTGCCTGCGCCGAGGGAGCTATCGAAGTCATCGACGGCAAGGCAAAAATAGTAAAAGACTCCTATTGTGACGGTCTTGGCGCTTGTTTAGGAGAATGTCCGCAAGGTGCGCTGAAGATTATCGAGCGGCAGGCGGAGGAGTTCGATCCCGAAGCGGTGGAAGAGTATTTGCAGGAAAAGGAACAACGGGAAAAAACAGCGACAAGTTCCATGCCCTGCGGCTGTCCATCCAGCCACATTCAGGTGTTTGATGCAGCGTGTAAAGACGCCAACCAGCCTGTCAGCCAAAAGGGCGGTAGATCGGCCCTGACTCACTGGCCGGTACAAATCAGGCTCGTTCCTGCCAAAGCTCCATTTCTCAAAGGAGCCCATCTTCTGGTTGCCGCCGACTGCACGCCCGTTGCCTACCCCGACTTTCATCGGGATTTTGTGCAGGGCAGGGTCGTTCTGCTGGGGTGCCCGAAGTTTGACGATGCCAGTGAATACGTCAAGAAATTCGCCGAGATTTTTCAAACTGCTAATGTCCGGAGTGTGACCGTCCTGGATATGGAAGTGCCATGCTGTTCGGCGCTCCCTGCCATTGTTAGGAAAGGCATGGAGGCTTCCGGTAAAACCATTCCGATGGAAGAGGTTACCGTCAGTGTCCGTGGAGAGGTCCTTAAGCGGAAGCAGTCTGCAGCTTAAGACGTGACAAGAGTCTCTGTTAAGCACGAAGATCGAGAAGAACTTGAGGGGTAGGCCGCTACTCCTTTGTACGCTCCGAGGAGGCTGCCCGAGAATTTACCTTTCCTGTAGAGCAGCTCTTTATGGCTGCTTGTCTGGGCAGGGCTAAAGCCACATTTGCATCAAGCTAACGGGGAATCCACTGTAGCTTAGCCCCTTGTGGGCGTTTTTGAGTGGGCTACGCGGCACTAGCGGTTATTCCATGAACTGGAAAGGCCAGCCTGATGTATACGGGCTAAAGCTCTGCACTGCGTATTTTCGGTCATCCTTCCGGTTATTTGTGGTATTGGCTGCCTAAGCTCATAGCGGGTCTGGCTGGATATCAGAACCGAACAACCAGCCAGGCAACGAAAACAACCAATAGCCACGCTCCGGCCATGGCCATAAGAGCCTTTTTCCAATAGTCGCCTACGTAACTTTTTGTGGTTTGCACAATCCAGGTCCAGTTGAGCCATATGTGGATTGTCAGCAATGCCAGAAAGAAGAGAGCGAGGTATAAGTGAATCTCGCCCCAGTCGTGTCTGTGCAATCCCATGAAATACTTATTGTCGCCTGCTTGTTTGCCGGAAGGTATGACAAAGGCCATCAATAGCCCGATGGCGGCGATGGATGTCAGATCTACAAACAGCAGTACCTCGGTGAAATACTTCAGGTTCTTCTTCATAAATCCCTCCATGAGTTGAATTTGAGCAAGCCCCTCTTTTCCACCCAAAATCCCAGCTTGACCTAAGTTTATGGATTTTATCGGCAACTCCCTGTTATGCCGTTCGCCTGAATGACGACTTTGGTTTTGCCTAATAAGAATCGCCAAATTTAGGCTTCACTTTGTTTCAGGTGTCGGCTTACCCGTCATATTATATGAATTTGCATCGATCTCCCGGGCCAATCGACGTCCTTCCTCTTCATCGACAAAATACAGGATCAATCCCCCGCAAATAAATAGGAGACTTATGGAGAGGATCGAATAACGTGAGTTGCCACCCAACAGACTAACCCAGCCCATTAGCAGCGGGCCGATCACCGCAGCGAATTTTCCCAGCATATTATAAAAACCAAAAAATTCAGCCGATTGATTGCGCGGAATGATGCGCGCGTACAAGGATCTGCTGAGCGACTGAACGCCCCCCTGCACCAGACCGACAACTGCGGCCAGAATATAAAATTCAAATTCTTGCTGCATAAAGTATCCGTAGACGGTTACTCCTAAATAAACGACTAGAGCAATGTAAATGCCGGTTTTGGAACCCAGGCGTTCGCCGAGCTTGCCAAAGGCTAAAGCCGAGGGAAATCCGACAAACTGCGTGAGCAACAGGGCGGTGAGTAGACTTTTGGAGGAAAATCCAAGAGAGAGTCCGTAATCTACGGCCATCCGTATTATGGTGTCGACACCGTCAATGTAGAGCCAATAGCCGATGAGGAAAAGAAATGCTACGCGTAACTTGCGGATTTTTGCAAACGTTGCCGAGAATTGGCGAAACCCTGCGATGATCGAAATTTGCCCCGTTATGCCGTCTTTATTCTTTGGTTCGTCTACAAATAAAAGTATGGGGATTGAAAATACAGCCCACCAGCCGGCTACCGTGACGAACGAGATGCGCACCGCCTGAGTTGAGTCCGAAAGGCCAAAACTATGAGGCATCAGCGTCATGAGCACATTGAAAGTAAAAAGTAATCCACCGCCGAGGTATCCTAAAGAGAAGCCAAGGGCGGATATGAAATCCATTTTCTCTTCCGCCGCAACATTCACAATTAAGGAATCGTAAAAAATATTCCCTCCGGAAAATCCGACAACGGCGAGCACATATAACAAAACGGCAATCTCCCAATCCCCCTTCTCAACAAAATAGAGGGATCCGGTCATAACAATGCCCATCGACGCAAAAAAAACCAGAAACTTCTTTTTGGCGCTGCCGCGGTCGGCAATTGCACCGAGAATAGGCGCCAGCAAAGCGATGATTATGCTTGCTGCCGAATTCGCGGCGCCGAGGTGGAAGGTGGTCACGGTGACTTCGCGTCCGGCACTCCAGTACTGCTTGAAAAAGACCGGGAAAAATCCGGCCATGACCGTTGTTGCAAAAGCTGAGTTGGCCCAGTCGTAGAAGGCCCAGGAAAGGGTTTTTTTCATAATGCTGATGCTATAGCAATGTTATTCATCGCAGAGAAACGAATGGAAGAGCATAAAAGCAATATATACACATCATTAATGTTGAACTGTTTCATTCCGCCAGGATCTTGCATCCTTGCCTTTAGCTGCTGATACAGCAACCTACAAATCTGTTGGAGAATCAATTTTTTGCCATTCTTCACCATGTCTCGCCGTGACCGTCAGTTCAGAGCCGTTCGCGGCAATGACGGACGGGAAACATTCTCAGACCAGCTCCGAGCGTAAACTACTTTGGAATGAGTTCGGATGAAAGGAAAAAAGTGTGTTCAACCGCTCGGCAAGACTTAAATAGTCTTTGTGCAATCGGGCTTCGGTTGCATCAAAGGGCATGGCCTTTTATATTAAAATACATACTTTTTTCAAAATTGAAGATCATATTGCCGTTGTTTTAGACCCTTTTCGAAACCTTTAGCGGCTATCAATGTAGAGGGAGAATATGGCGGAACAAGAGCGAAAAAGGATTGTCATCGAAAACGTGAAACCGGAAATAGATGAAGGTCGTTTTGCTATTAAAAGAGTCATCGGAGAAAAGGTTGGAGTTACGGCAGACGTTTTTTCCGATGGTCATGATTCACCCGCGGCAAGGCTGCTTTATCAAAAACATGGTAGAGCTGAATGGCTGGAAATTGTGATGAGTTTTCTTGAAAATGACAGGTGGGGGGGTGAATTCATCGTCGATGAACTTGGAGCATATCAATATACGGTCGAAGCCTGGGTGGATCATTTCAAAACATGGCGGCACGCCATAGTCAAAAAATTTGAGGACGGGCAGGATATCCATGTGGATCTGCAGATCGGCGCCCGCTACCTGGAAAAAGGCTCGCAAAGGGCCTCCGGCGAAGACGCTGAAAGACTGAAAGATTTATCTGAAGCGATCAAAAACGAAATTAATCAGGAGCGGGCAGTTCTTCTGGCAACCGGTCAAGAAGCCGTTCAACTGATGAACGGTTATCCGGATCTTAGTTTTGCGGTGCGTTATTGCAGGGAACTCAGAATCATCGTCGAGAGGCCAAAGGCGCTCTACAGTACCTGGTATGAATGTTTTCCGCGATCATGCTCGGAACAGCCCGGCCGGCATGGAAGTTTGAGTGACTGTGAAAGGATTTTACCGGAGATAGCACGAATGGGTTTTGACGTCCTTTATTTGCCCCCGATTCATCCTATTGGCAGGACCAACCGTAAGGGGAAGAACAATTCACCTGTCGCATCCCCCGATGATCCGGGCAGCCCTTGGGCCATAGGAACTGAAGAAGGTGGACATAAAGCTATCCATCCGAGGCTTGGAACCGAGGAAGATTTTGAAAGTCTCGTCAAAAAAGCTGCTCAGCAAGGCATTGAAGTGGCGATGGATTTGGCTTTCCAATGCTCTCCAGACCATCCGTATGTAAAGGAACACCCGGCCTGGTTTAGGTGGCGTCCCGATGGATCGGTCCAATATGCCGAGAATCCACCCAAAAAATATGAGGACATCTATCCCATAAATTTTGAATCCAGCGAATGGCGCGAGCTTTGGGAAGAGCTGCGCAGTGTTGTGCTTTTCTGGATGGACAGAGGCATTCGAATTTTCAGGGTGGACAACCCTCATACCAAGCCTTTTCCTTTCTGGGAATGGCTTATCGGTGGGATCAGAAAAGACTATCCTGAGGTTATATTCCTCGCCGAAGCTTTTACCAGGCCGAAGGTTATGAATCGGCTCGCCAAACTGGGCTTCAATCAATCTTATACTTATTTTACCTGGAGGAATTCCAAGAAAGAAATTACCGACTATATGCTTGAGTTGACCCAGACCGAGCAAAAAGAATATTTTAGACCCAATTTTTGGCCGAACACTCCGGATATTCTACCGGAGTTTTTGCAGTATGGGGGTAGACCGGCTTTTGTCATAAAATTGATTCTGGCAGCTACTCTCTCTTCTAACTACGGAGTCTATGGTCCCGCTTTTGAACTCTGCGTGAGTGAAGCTCTTTCAGGCAAAGAGGAATATCTTAACTCTGAAAAGTATGAGATAAAGCATTGGGATGGGGATCAGGCCGGAAATCTTAAGCAGTTCATCGCGCGTGTCAACAGGATAAGAAAGGAGAATCCCGCTCTGCAAACGACCTGGAATCTCAAGTTTTACGAAGTAGATAACGAGTACTTGTTGTTCTATGGAAAGGAGAGCGAGGATGGTACTGAAAGCTTGCTGACCGTAGTGAATTTGGACCCCTATCATACTCAATCCGGATGGTTAAAAATTCCCATCGAGGAATTCGGGATTTCTCCCGACCAACCCTATCTCTGCCATGATTTATTAAGCGACGACAAATACATCTGGCAGGGAGAAAGAAACCAGGTTGAGCTGAATCCGCACATACTTCCGGCCTACATATTTAAAATGAGAAAACGACTGAAACGTGAAACTGATTTCGATTATTTCATGTAACCGTGGTTTTGCATTCTTTTTGTAACCCATTGATTTCATTTCAACCACGAAGGACACGAGGATCGCGAAGACGAGTTTATTTGACCTTCCGTTTTTTGTTCGTGTTTGTTCGTGCGCCTCGCGGTTTGGGAAAAAATGCAGCGTGGCAGGGCTGAAGCCCTGCGCTGCGGAAGTAGCGTATAAATGGCAACCGAGGAATCGATGCTGAAACTGGCAGTGAGAGGGAATTGGAAACAAGTTCTTGCCGGCGCGGCGCAAGAGCAACTGGAGAGTCGAGTACTTCCCGACTATTTGAAGGAGCGCCGCTGGTTTGGCGGCAAGGCCCGGCAGATTAAGGCGCTCAAAATCCTGGAAAAAATTCCAATGGGCGACGATGCTTCTCACTCGGTTCAAATTCTATTAATGAGCGTGGACTACACAGCCGGAACTTCTGAAATATACGTCCTCCCACTGGCATTTGCAGAAGGGGATGAAGCAGATCAAATTGCAGGGAGCCACCCCGGTGGAACAATTTGTCGATTGAATGCAAAGGGGACGACTGGGGTCCTATATGATGGTGTGTACAGCGGCGTCTTTTGCAGGGATTTGCTCTCATCCATAGCTAAAAACGCTTCGATCGAAACGAACGGCGGAAAACTCTGCTCCTATCGCGGCGAGGCCTTCGAGGTGCACGACGAAGATTTTCAGACTCTCAAACCAAAAGTGTTGGCGGCTGAACAGTCCAACACCTCGGTACTTTATGGAAAAGAGTACTTCCTCAAACTGTACAGACATCCCGATCAGGGATTGAATCCGGATCTCGAGGTCAGTAGATTCCTCACTGAAGAGGTGGAATTCCCTTATATTCCCCATTTCGCAGGTGGAGTGGAGTATCTGAAAGCTGACTCCGAGCCGATATCCATATGTATTTTGCAAAAGTTTGTGCCCAACCAGGGTGACGCTTGGAGCTATTACCTTGAAAGAGTCAAAGAATATTACCGAAAGATTCTGGAGCTTGGCGGAGAGGTTTCCGGGGTTCCTCCGGTTCCGGCATCTTTTTTTGAGTTCTCTTGGCATGAACTTGCTCCATTTTATGCGGAGCTCATCGGCAAAGAGGCGATCGAATTTGCCGCACTCCTTGGCAAGCGCACAGCGGAGCTTCACAAGGCTCTTGCCTCGGGAACAGATAGTTCGAGTTTCACTAAGGAACCTTTCTCTTTAAGGTTCCAAGAATCAGTGGTCAAATCGGTAGAAACATTGACCGAGAGTGTGCTGCAATTGTTACGCTGCAATTTGAATGACCTGCCGGGGCATCTGCAGTCGGAAGCCAAGGCCATTCTGGATCTCGACAATAGGATACTCAAGAGGCTGCAGGCTTTTGCCGACAATAAAATGGAGGCAATGAGAATCAGAATTCACGGTGATTATCATTTGGGTCAGATACTGTTTACAGGTAATGATTTCGTCATCATTGACTTTGAAGGAGAACCGGCGAGATCGCTTGCCGAAAGGAGGATTAAACAATCACCTCTAAAAGATGTGGCAGGAATGATTCGCTCTTTCCATTACGCGGCTTATCTATCACTCCTAGCACAATCCGAGACAAGGTCTGAATATGTTTCCCGACTAACATCATGGGCGGAGCTGTGGTATTCCGTTATGGCAGCGAGTTTTATCGGCTCTTATCTCGATACTGTCCGGAGCTCACAAATTGTTCCGGCTGAGACGTCTCAGTTGCAGATCTTGTTGGATGTGTTTTTGATAGAAAAGGCGGTATACGAGCTTGGTTACGAGTTAAACAACCGACCTGCCTGGGTGCTCGTCCCAATTAGGGGCATCATTTCTCTGGTCACTTAGAAAAATATCGCGGCCTAAAACGTGAGGGTTTGGGCAGTGAGAATTTGTATGTTGAAGTTAGCTAAAGGAGGATCTAATGAATCAGCCCAATGTCGTATATGCCGGTAGTCTGTTGACCGAACATGACATATATCTGATTAAGGAAGGAAACCACTTTAAGCTTTTCGAAAAAATGGGATCTCATCTTGCCGTAGTGGATGATATGCAAGGTGTTCATTTTGCCGTATGGGCGCCCAACGCTGAGAATGTCTCGGTTATCGGTGATTTCAACAGCTGGGATAAAGCGGCCCATCCGCTTAAGGTGAGAGAAGATGCGTCGGGGATCTGGGAAGGATTCATCCCAGGAATTGGAAACGGCACCGTCTACAAATATCATATTGCGTCTCGATTAAACGGCTACCATGTGGACAAGGGCGATCCGTTTGCCTTTCGATGGGAAACCCCTCCCCTGACTGCGTCTATCGTATGGGACCTGACCTATGAATGGAACGATCGGGAGTGGATTGCAAACAGATACGAGAAGAACAACCTTGAAGCCCCTTTTTCGATTTACGAAATACATCATGGGTCCTGGCGAAGGGTTCCCGAGGAAGAAAACCGTTCTCTCACCTATCAAGAGATGGCAGAGTATTTACCCGATTATTTGGAAATGATGGGTTTTACCCATGTGGAATTCCTCCCAATCATGGAGCATCCGTTTTACGGTTCCTGGGGGTATCAGACTGTGGGCTATTTTGCTCCGACTTCGAGGTACGGCAGCGCTCAGGATTTTATGCATCTTATCGATTCGCTTCATCAGAAAGGAATCGGGGTCATCATCGACTGGGTGCCTTCCCATTTTCCGGCGGACGAACACGGATTGGTCTATTTTGATGGCTCTTACCTGTATGAACATGCAGATCCAAAGAAAGGCTTTCATCCCGAGTGGAAAAGCTACATATTCAACCACGGGAGAAATGAGGTGAGGTCATTTCTCATCAGCAGCGCTATGTTTTGGCTGGAAAAATATCATGCTGACGGTCTCCGAGTCGACGCGGTAGCTTCTATGCTCTACCTGGATTATGCGCGCAAGGAAGGCGAGTGGATTCCAAATGAATATGGGGGCAAGGAAAATATAGATGCCATCTCTTTCCTTCGCCGCTTCAATGAAATGGTCTACCAGGATTTCCCGGATACACAAACCGTAGCAGAGGAATCGACCGCCTGGCCGATGGTTTCGAGACCGGCTTATGTAGGGGGGTTGGGTTTTGGCATGAAATGGAATATGGGCTGGATGCACGATACACTGGATTATTTTTCAAACGACCCGGTCTTCAGGAAATATCATCAAAATCAGCTAACATTCAGTATCTGGTACGCATTTTTCGAGAACTTCGTCCTGCCGTTGTCTCATGATGAGGTGGTTTACGGCAAAGGCTCCCTGATTCGTAAAATGCCTGGAGACGACTGGCAGAAATTTGCAAATCTGAGGCTGCTATACGGCTATATGTATGGCCACCCGGGCAAGAAACTCATGTTCATGGGGGGTGAATTCGGTCAATGGGATGAATGGTACCACGAAAAAAGTCTGGACTGGGATATGCTGGATTACCCGAACCACAAAGGTATGCAAAGATGGGTGCAGGATCTGAACCAGTTGTACAAAAGAGAACCGGCATTGCACCAAATCGATTTCAGCAACGATGGATTTGAGTGGGTTGATTTTCGCGATGCTGAGTCGAGCACTATCAGCTTTATCAGGAAAGGAAAGGACGCAGATGAGATTATTCTCATCGCGGCCAATTTCACGCCGGTCCCACGGACGAACTATCGCATAGGAGTACCCCGGGATGGATTCTGGAAAGAAATTATGAACAGTGACGCTAAGATTTATGGGGGCAGTGGGCACGGCAATCTTGGCGGGCTCGAAGCAACCCCGATTCCCTGCCACGGGAAATACCAGTCGATCTCTACAACCTTACCGCCTCTCGGAATTGTTTTTCTAAAAAATGAAGGAAACAAGTGAAACAGCCCGAATAGCCCTGCTGAAAACCTGAATTCAATGCGAGGCAAAAGATGCAAACAAGGAGAAGTGGAATACTTCTGCATATAACATCGCTTCCATCCCGCTATGGGATTGGAGATTTTGGCCATGAGGCTTATCGTTTTGCCGATTTTCTTGCTGGGAGCGGACAAAGTGTCTGGCAGGTTCTTCCGCTTGAGCCAACTTCTGCTTATTGCGGGAATTCCCCCTATTGCACCCACTCGGCATTTGCCGGGAATCCCCTGCTTATCAGCCCGGATCTGCTCGTGCAAGATGGTTTTCTAGATCCTGCGGACGTTGCGAGCCGCCCAGCTTTTGCCCGTGAGCATGTGGACTACGATAAGGTATATAAATACAAATATCAGTTGCTTCAGACAGCATTTGAGAAGTTCGCGAACCGTCGGGAGGCAGACTACGAATTTGAGAGATTTTGTAGAGCAAATGCGGATTGGCTGGATGATTATGCTCTATTTACTAGTTTAAAAAAGAATTTTCATGGAGTGGGCTGGACTGACTGGCCGGAGGATCTGCGAGACCGCCATGAAACCGCACTTTTGGAGTGGAAGAAACAGCTGGATAACAATATCTTTGCAGTCAAATTCTTTCAGTACCTCTTCGCCAGGCAATGGTCGGATCTGAAAGAATACTGCCATGACAATAATATCCAAATCATGGGTGATATACCAATATACGTGAGTTTGGACAGTGCCGACGTTTGGGCTCATCCGGACATTTTCAAGCTGAACGAAGAGAAAAGACCAATTTTCGTTGCTGGAGTTCCTCCCGACTACTTCAGCTCAACCGGTCAACTGTGGGGTAATCCCGTTTATAATTGGGATGTCATGCGAGCAAGAGGGTTCGATTGGTGGATAAAGCGGATAGCACACAACCTGGAACTTTTCGATATGATCCGCCTGGATCATTTCAGAGGGTTTGTCGGCTACTGGGAAGTCCCCGCTTCGGAATCGACAGCAGTCAAGGGTAGATGGATAGAAGTGCCGACCAGGGACTTTTTCGATACACTTTTGAGACGGTTTCCATATCTTCCGATGATTGCTGAAGACCTTGGCACAATCACACCGGACGTGAGAGAGACTATGCTCACCTATGGATTTGCCGGCATGAAATTACTCTTGTTTGCCTTTGGCGATGATCTGGCCACCAATCCGTACGTCCCTCACAATCATACTCAAAACAACGTCGTCTACACCGGGACTCATGACAACAATACGGTTAAGGGGTGGTTCAGAAAAGAGGCAAGCGAAAGTGACAGGAATCGTCTCTTTCAGTACTTGGGAAAAACAGTGGATGAAGATAGCATCCATTGGGAACTGACAAGGCTGGCCATGATGTCCGTTGCCGGTATAGCCATCATACCCATACAAGATATTTTGGGACTCGGCGAAGATGCCCGAATGAATCTTCCCGCAGCAGAGCATGGGAACTGGGGATGGCGACTCAAAGGAGAGTTGCTTACCACAGAATTAGGAAAAAGGCTGTTGGAAATGACTCGAACTTACGGTCGAATTTAATGGTGCATGCGCCTCGCAGCTCGACAATCGCTTTAGGATTTCCCCCCTAGCAACAATTGCAGGAGTCGCGTTTAACACCAGGGGAATCGCTTTTCCGCCGGTTCCGGTTGTACTGATCTGTCGTCTTTTTCTGCAACTGGTAATTACAAAACAGGCCGATAGATAAAGCGATGCTTTCATAATGTGAAAGAAATCATGATATCAGCTATAATGGTTAGTGGGAACTAATGGCGATGATGTGACAGGAGTTCCCGGAAAATAGGCAGCCGTCCAAGTACGGGGTGGCACCGCTGGGTTCCGGCCTTCGCTGGAATGGCGATTGTTAAATCCGGCCGGGGCGAAAGAAGAAAGGTCATTTTTGGACAGTCCCTAAGTCTACTCGGTTGGCTGATGGTGCAAAATCATGTTGACTATGCATGGTTTTCAAGATACATGTCGCGTTTAGAGGAGGGAATCTTTATCTGAGGGGCTGCGAATGCTGATTAGTCATGATCTCCTTGAAAAAACTTGCAAGGAGATGATAGAAACCATTCTATTGAGCTTGAGTCACGCCACTAAGGGAACAATTTATCGCATTGGTCCCATCCCCGATGTCACCGCTGTACGCATCACCTCCGGAATTCGGCTGGAAGGTACTGACCAGATCCAATGGGGTCTGCCCGAAGCTTCTGACTATAATGCTCCGGGAAAAACGTGGAAACAATATCAAGATCATCCAGGCCATGTCCTCGAGGCCATGGGATGGTGCGTGGAAAAACAAAAAAGCTGGACTGCCGATAACCCCTACGAAGATATTCGCAGTGTCCGCAAGCAGCTGGAGGGCGAGATAGAAGACTTTCACCATATGGAACCGGTGCTGGTCAAGAAACCCTACCTCCATGGTGACACGGCTGCTCTGGAATATCCTTTGGACTGGGAAGGCAAACCCATATGGCAGGATACGGAATATCTGGTCGTGGCAGTCATTAAAATACATTTCCTGCCTTACACGATCAGACGAGGGGACCGATCCACCAGAATAATCAAGAAGCTTTCTCGAATCCTCGGAACCGAGCTGCTGTCGCTGCATATTCGCGAAACCTTGTCCGATGCCCAAAAGGAGCTCGCCAGGCAACGCCTGCAGAGCTGTAACGTGTTGGCCCACGAACTGCGCAATACCTTAATTAAACTTGGTTTTATCTTTTCGGCCATTAACGCCGAAATCAGTTTTCTCAGAGAACAGTGGGAAAAACAACTGGGAAAGGCATTCCCGCAGCTTGAAAACAAGAAAGTTATCCTTGCCCGGCTCAGTGACTTGTTGACTCTGCACTTGGCGGAGTTGAACGGCAAGGGCAATTTGGGAAAGATTGGAAAGACCTTGCTCAGTGAGCAGGTAGAAATGGCCAACCTTTCTCTGATGCCCGCTTTGGGCGAGAAATGGTTGGACAACAAAATTCGGCCCAAATGGCAGCGCCTTCTTTTAGAGAGCCGCAGTTGGAACGAAGAGGCTGAGGAAATTCAAAGATTGCTTGCAAACCTGGGAAAGGCCATCTGGATTGGGATGGACCAGGACCTCGCAATGAAAATGGATCATCTTCCTGTCGATCTTCGTTTAAAATGGTCCCAGCTGGCTTATACAGATTTTAGCGTAGATAAGATTGTCAAGCTCGAAGAAATAATAAAGCTGCTCGATCATCCAGCACTGGATATACCTCACAAGCAGCAAACCAAGAAGGTGTTGAGTTCTCTTAAAGCGCTCGTGGAGATGATTCCCGAGGTCGAAGAACGAGCCAACCGCATTATCCATTCCTTGAAAAATGGTTGTTCTATGGAAGCATGCTGAATCTGAATTTAAGAACTTTCAGTAGGCTTACCCAAATATCTCTCCAACATTTGTAAAAAAGACTCTTTTTCAGGAATATCCAGGATGCCTGGTTGCAGGCAAACCGAGCAACCCTGCGCTTGCCAGCTGATGGCAATGGGTTTTTCTTCCTTGCCAAATCCCTCGAATTGATAAACTTGAATTGGGTAGTGCGGGCCTTTTAAGGAAGTCTCACCCAGCCTTTTAACTTGCACGCTGTCAGCTATCAGAGCGTGAGTTGAATGGCTCAAAAGTATTTTCCCCGGGTCCGCCATCTGCTGCAGCCGCGCAGCTATATTCATTTGGCCTCCGATTGCCGTATAGTTTGCCCAGTCATCAGATCCGAAACTCCCCACTACCGCCAATCCGGTGTTGATGCCCATGCGCACGTTAATCGCGTGTGCAAACCCGTTTGCTCTCCATTGTTTGTTAAGAATAGTCAAGCATTCCTGCATCTTAGCTGCCATCTGCACGCAGCGCAAGGCGCCGACAGAGGCCTCCAGCGTAACGGGTGCCCCAAACAGCACGACCAATCCGTCCCCCATAATTTTGTCGACGGTTCCCCCGAATTGACCGACAATATTTATCATTTCAGCATAGTATTCGTTCAGCAGCTGCGCTAGTTCCTCGGGTTCCATGGCGTCAGTTATAATGCTGAAATCCTGAATATCAGAGAAGAACACTGTGATCTTGCGCCTCTGGTGGCTCAGGACGGTTTCTCCCTCATCTTTTGCGAGCTCTTCTACGAGGGGTGTGGTTACAAATTTGGCCAGTTTCGCATTGAGAAGGGAAATCATTCGGTCTTTTTCCCTTAGCGTTTTGATGGATGCTTGCAGATATTCCTTTTGAGCAGCGACCATATCCAGTAGAAAAGCAAAGAAAACACATACCCCCAGGAAAATCCCGCTGCGAATCGATTCTCTCAGCAGGTCGACCGGTAGTCCGCGCAACTGAGCCACCACTAGTACTGTCAAGTAAAGAAACATGTACCAGCAGGCGGTGAGGATGACCCCGCGGAAGCGCACATAACCGGCACAGAAGAAAAAACCCATGAACCAGCCTACCTGCATTAACCCCCTGGCGTTTCCAAGGCAGTAGTATCCGTATGCTACCATCGGTGCGAAGAATATCCAGTTGGGGATAAAAACGAAGTGGGGATCAAAGGTGAACCAACGATCCAGACCGGTAACAACCATCGTATAGCAGACGGCGTGAGCCACAGTTGCAGCTGAGATGAGCACCCCAAGCTGGAACAGGGTTATCTGGCTATAACCGAGCGTCCTGAGGAGGAGTGCGAAAAATATTACGATGATCCAGCCCAGATAACCCAGCCAAAGAAACCTCTTGCGGCGGGACCGAGCGATTTCCTCTGTTGGAGCATGCATGGCGTTGCCTCAAATTTAGATTTCCTCGTTTGTCGATGGGGCGGCGTTCCTCTATTACATAATTTATAGTCACTCTCTCGGGTGAATTGGGTGCCAGCTTCAGAGACGCCGGCGTTAAAATCAGAGAAGCGGTTATCGAGCCGGATTTGGTGAGATTATCCAACCGCACAGGGGAAGTATAGATTGTTTCCACCTTATCCAGTATCTTGCTCCCCCCAACAACCTGAACGGCTGGAGGGACCACTTTAACTTCTTTTAAGAGTAGATTATCGGGCAAATGACCGACCCAATCAACCTGCACGGGCAATTCCTTGGTGATAGGAACATCTAACATTACATCGACCGTTGGAGGTTCGACCTTGTTTAGAAATACTCCTGGCGGCAAGACAATGTTTTCCTGAGTGATTGGAATGGAGTTGCGTCCTTCGGCGGCCTTGCTAAGATCGATACGAACCTGCACTTGACCAGGTCGCAGGGATCTGATCAGAGCGCTTGAGCCATAGAGCTGCAGCCTGACTTCGTCTATTGAGGTGTTGAGTATTTCTAAATTTGCCGGACGATTTACGTACTCAATTGGGACATTAAGGGCTATGAATGTGTCACGACTCCTTGTGAAACCAAACCAAATACCCGTCACTATGATCAGAGATATGACGGCAGCAACTGTCAGTCTTAGTCGCTCTCTTTTCTTCTGCTGCGCTGTCTGATCAAAAAGGTTCAGATGTTCTTCAAGGATCTGTACTAGTTCCTCGGCTTGTGCAACCGCTTTAATGGTATGACCTTTGGCAACTGTCACCCGGCCTCGTTCCTCAGAAACCACTATGACTAAAGCATCCGTGCGTTCTGCCAAGCCTGCAGCCGCGCGATGGCGGGTGCCGTAAAAAGTTGGCAGATCCATGCGTTGTGAGAGAGGGAGTAGAACGCCTACTTCAGTAACGCGGTCGTTCTGAATGATGATAGCACCATCATGTACCGGATTTTTGGGCCAGAAGATGCTTAGCAGCATTTCCTGTGATAAAGTTCCATTCCACGAAATGCCTCCGTGTACAATTTCCGAAAAATCCTCCCGACCAGGGATAACGATCAGTGCTCCGACTCTCTTTCTGCCCATCTGATAGACGCTGTCGGCAATAATTTCTACGGGTGTGGCTTGTTCCTGGTTGGGCGAACCCCAGAGGAAAGTCTTCAGATTTCTGGCTTGTAACGCGGACCTTATTTCATTGCGAAAAACCACTATAATAATGATCGCTGCGGCGGCCGTAATACCTCGTATTACCCAACTGGTCAAAATCAACCCAAGTGAGGCGGCCACTTCCTGAAGTATCCACAAAGAAGTGATACCCACTAAAACACGAAAAGCATTAGTGCCCTGAAAAAGAACGTAAATTCGGAATAGGATGTAGCTGTTGATGAGGATGTCTACTACATCCTGCCAGCGTATAGTTGCGATAAATGAGAAAAGATTTTTCATGTTTTACCGGTTCTTATCAGTCTGTAATGCTAAAGCGGAGCACATCGAATACTTTGCCATTTTGATCACTGATTTCAACACGCCACGGTCCTTTGTCCGTTTCCCTCAACTGTATCTGACTATATGTGGACCACAACGGCGGATAGAGTCTCAATCGTATTTGAGTGCTAAGCTCATCCCGGTGGTACCAACGGTGGTAAATAAGAGTAGGTTGCGGCACCGGATCAAAAGATGTAAAGCAGCAGACTTGGCCGGAAGAAACAGAAAAAACTACTGCCTGATTTAAAGGTGTGTTGTTTTCTACTTTTTCGCACATAAAGGCTTGGGTAAGTGTCAATTTTTCCTGCGTTTCTTCAGGCGGATTAGCTGGCTTGGTCTGGACGGTGGGTTCTCCACTATCGGTTTCCTGAGCTTGAATGATAGATAATGACGCAAAGACGACAATTGCGACGATGTGGAAAATTATCAGTCCTTTAAGATAGCGTTTCATAAGGGGTGTCCTAGCTAAAACATGGGCCGGTCAATTTTAAAATCTGCTTGGCAAAAAGGGTCGACGTATCTAAGAAAAAGAGTCAAGTTGACCCCCATCCGAAACTGAATCCCAAGCAGTGGATTCCCAATTATCAGTAACGAATGGCATGATCTCAAAGTAGGTTCCAAAATGATAAAAGTGGAACGCAAGGTATGAAGGTCACATCCCGACCTGAATTTCCTGATTTTGAGATGCGCCCTGCAGGATCTACATCTTCCAAAATATGTAGGTTTTTTCTCAAATCCTTCAGTCTTTGAGAGGGGATTGCAGCAGCAAGCCATTTTCTTCATTTAATCTGTTCAATTCTATCAAAAGATAGCATGCGCGCCCTGTTCGTCAAGTTATTTTCGAGCCAAGTGGCTAAAAGAGTCTGTTGATAGGCATGGGGATCAAACTCGTTGCCTCTGGCCTGGTCGTTATCCGGAAACTCCCTATCCCTTGAGGAAATGGGTTGGGGTGAGGGTGAAAATCCTGGAATTTACCCCTCTCTCTTTACCTCGCCCCCGATGGGGAGGGGAACACGGGATTTCCAGACGGGAACCAACCTGATACATATGAGAATTTCCATGTTTCCAGATTAAATCGGCACTCCCGAAGAAATAGAGATTAGTCTCTCCGCGTGCTAGATTAGCTCCTGCTAACTTGACATTCAATTTGTAATCCATTAATAAGCAGTTCAATGGAACTCTTCCAAGGTGAGTATATGAATGAAAAGATTTTACAAATAGCAGCGGCCGCCGCCAGGGAAACAGCCTGGGCGACGGTCTCTGACAAGTAAGCGAAAGAAACTTAACAGGGTACTGGAGCTGTGGGCTGGGTAGTTGGCCCGCGGTTTTTTGTTGATGCCCCGGGTCGATTGGCCCGGGGCATTTTTTTTGCCAAAAACAGGAGCAAGGTTTAGGAGAAAGCGATGTCACAAGATTCGATTGTTCGTTTTGCGCACAGGATGGATCAACTGCCCCCGTATTTGTTTGGAATGATCAATAAAATGAGGATGGAAAAGCGTTGGCGAGGAGATGATGTGATTGATTTAGGGATGGGGAACCCTACTGATCCTGCCCCAGACACGGTAACTCAAAAACTCTGCGAGGTGGTGCAGGATCCCAAAAGCCATCGTTATCCCGTCGCTCCCGGGTTGCGCAATTTGCGTCGTGAGATTGCCAAATACTATGATCGGGAATATCAGGTAACCCTCGACAGCGAGAGTGAAGTGATTTGCACCATTGGGTCTAAAGAAGGAATCTCCCATCTTTGTCTGGCCCTGATTGGTCCCGGTGACACTGTGCTGGTCCCGGCCCCGGCCTTTCCCATTCACATTTATGCGACAATAATTGCCGGCGGAAATGTAATCCGCATTCCACTGGCTCCAGAAGATGACTTCTTGGGCCGCATTGCTCATCTTTGCGAATCACTCTATCCGGTCCCGAAGGTTTTAGTAGTGAACTATCCGCATAACCCCACATCAGTCATCGCGACTACAGGATTGTTTGAAGAAATAGTAAGGCTGGCCAGGAAATACCGTTTTATGGTAATTCACGATTTCGCTTACGCAAAAATCACCTTTGATGGATATAAGGCACCGAGTTTCATGCAAATTCCAGGAGCCAGAGAGGTAAGCGTGGAATTTGGTTCTTTTTCGAAATCTTATAACATGGCGGGATGGCGCATCGGCTACTGCGTGGGCAATCGGGAAATTATCCAGGGACTGGCCAAGATTAAAGGTTACTATGATTACGGGATCTTTTCGGCAATCCAGATTGCCGGTATCGTAGCCCTGCGCGATTGTGCTTCTGAGGTTACGCATCAGGCCAAAGTTTACGAGCAGCGCAGAGATGTTTTGTGTGATGGACTTGAACGATTAGGGTGGCCGGTGAGCAAACCTAAAGCCGGAATGTTCGTTTGGACTAAAATCCCCGAACCTTACAGCCAAATGGGTTCCATGAATTTTGCCGTTAAGCTGATGGATGAAGGCAATGTAGCCGTAGCGCCGGGAATCGGTTTTGGTGAAGAAGGCGAAGGATATCTGAGGTTGGCTTTGGTGGAAAACGAGCACCGGATTCGGCAGGCGCTCAGGCAAATGAAGAGGATTTTGGGAGGATAAAGATGGATCGTCGGTACCCACAACGCCCCATGGTGGGGGTAGGGGCTTTAATTTTCCGAAATGATGAGGTGCTTCTGGTGCAAAGGGGAAGGGAGCCGGCCTTGGGCAAGTGGTCGTTGCCCGGGGGACTGGTTGAGGTCGGGGAGAGTCTGCACGATGCTGTTTGCAGGGAAGTCCTGGAAGAAGTGGGCCTTAGGGTTAGAGCCATTGACCTAGTAGCAGCGCTTGATCGAGTGATCTTGGATGAAGGAGGCAGAATAAAGTATCACTACATTCTTCTCGACTTCCTCTGCGAATCGGTCGACGATGAACAACCTCATCCGGCCAGTGATGTAAAAGACTGTCGCTTCCTCTCTATCGAAGAGCTATCATCCTGTAATCTCACGCGGGGTACCGAAAAAGTCATTTATCGGACTTTTGCCGGAACCCGGGGACAAAATTCCCCAGTCTATAATGCCGACCTTTAGGTTTGCACTTCTTCGAGTGCAAAATTTGCTGCTGATTTGCCGATCATCCTTGACTTTAATTGTGCCTTGTGGTTTATGACTGACCAGTCCGTCAGGACAGTTGAAAAGGATGACAAGTGATTCGTGAAAAAGGCTCAAACGCTACCCGCAAGAAATTGAAAAAGCTTATTCAAGAGACCTTCGAGCCCGAAGCTATTGCCGATCAGGTAGGAAGGAATCTTGCCAGATGCTCGCGTAGAGATGTTTTGGAGGAGCTTTCAGATTGTCTGGTGGTCGTTCGCGACTCTTGCCGGCAGGGGGCGGTCTCACCCGAGTTTCCCGTTTCGAGACTGCTCACTGGATTTCAGCAAGTGGCACAAAAAAGGAACATTAATCCGGAGGAGTTTTACCGAGTTTCACTCGAAAAGCTGTTGTTGGATGTCGAAGCAGGAGAAAGTCCGCGCTCTCACTCAAAGCAGTCTACAAAGGGGAGAATTCTAGATGCAGCGCTGGATCTTTTTTACGAGAAAGGATTCCACCTTGCGACTGTGGAGGATATTTCCGAGCGTGCAGGGGTGGGGAAGGGCACTCTCTATCGATATTTTGCCAACAAGGGCGCTCTTTTCAATGAGTTGATAAAGTCACGCGTGGAAGATCTCGAACGAAGTGCTCAAGCGGTCTTGGATGGCCAAGATGACGTTCTTACCATGATTACCAAGTACATCCGGATTTATTTTGAATTTTTTGATCACAACAAGCGTCTCTATCGTTTGATTTTGCAGGAACGAATGGATTTAACCGACCAGGTTCAGGAACTTTATGTCAAAAAAGTAATGAGGCGTATCCCCCTGCTGAAACGAAAAATACGCGAAGCCAGTCAGCAAGGCGTGCTCAAAGACATAGACTTTCAGACTGTTTTCTACGGGGTCATGGGGTTTATACACGGAGTCATTCAAAAATGGTTGGTGCACGACTGTAATTATCCTTTGGTGGACGAATTGCCAACTGTTTTAGAGGTAATCTTTCACGGATTCGTTAAGAGTGAATGCTGAACAATTTTCAGGAGGTATAAAATGGACAAGAGTGAAATGAAGGGCAAAATAATCGAAATTATCGCGAATCAGTTGGGAGTAGAGAAGGATATTATTACTCCGGAGGCCAACGTTGTAGATGATCTGGGTGCGGATTCACTTGATGTAGTCGAGTTGGTAATGGCGCTTGAGGAAGCCTTTGATCTGGAAATTCCTGACGAGGATGCCGAAAATATTCGAACCGTCAAAGATATTTATGATTACCTGGAAAAGGTCGAATCCTGATTATGATTCATCTCCATCCGGAGACTTCATTCTGCAAGAGTGGCGGGTTATTCCCGCCACCTATTTGCGTATTATAGTGGCTAGCTGTTCGCCGCCAAAAGACTTTAGGTGGACCGACAGAGTTAACTCGAGGTTATCCGATAATCTTGGGATGGAGTTCCCTCAAGGATTTTCCATTCAATCTTCCAGCGATTCCCCGGAAATTTCGGCACTATCCAAATCGGTAATTCGGGCGTCAACAATCGTGTTTTTCAGAGCCCAAAAAATACTTCTGAAATGCTCCTCGAAGTTGTTGGGAGAAATTCTTCCCAACTCTATAAATTTGATGATCACCTCTTTGGCCAACCGCAGGATCTTCTCGTCATCTGGATGCATCGTTTCGCCTCTTCAAAACCTCGACAATAAAAAAGCCTCTGCCCTTGGAAGGAAGGCCTAAAGGGGTTGAAGCAGAGGCTCTTTATGGTTTGGAGAAATACCCCGTGAGGCATTCCAAAACCACCCTATTTCCTTAACATATGCAAAGACTTTTCTGCAACGAAAAATATGATTGTGTGGTTGGAAGGTCAGCGGGCTTTGCTTCTGACAGGAGTTTTTCAGCCCCATAAATCACACTTAAAGGATTCCCAATGGTTGAGAGCTGGATTGTCAGCGTTATTGTATTGTTGATGTTATTGCTGGTTTCTGCATTTTTCTCCGGTTCGGAAACCGCCCTTATGGCGGCAAATCAGCTAAGGCTTCGGCACCTGGCCAAAAAAGATCGTCGTGCTGAATTGGTTTCGAACATTCTGGCAAAGCCGGAAAGATTGCTCGGCACATTGCTGCTCTGTAACAATTTAGTCAACGTGGCGCTATCCGCACTTGGTACCGCTATTGCTCTTTTTCTGGTTGGAGAGAGTGGAATCATCTATGCCACTTTCTTCATTACACTGGCCCTTTTAGTGGTTGGAGAAATTACCCCAAAAACCGTCGCCGCCTACCATTCTGATCGTATCTCGCTGGCTATTGCACCAGTTATCTATTACTGCATAAAAGTCTTTTACCCAATCGTTCATCTCCTCTCAATCGTATCAAAAATATTAATCAGAATTATTGGATTGCAACGGACCGGGGAGAGCAAAAGTTTTACAGCAGAGGAAATCGAGAGCCTCATAGAAGTCAGTGGCGATGAAGGTGGTTTGGAGAAGGATAAGCAGGACATGCTGCTGGGCGTGCTGACACTGGAGCGCACTACGGTGGGCGATATTATGGTTCCTATCCAGGATGTGGTGTCGATTCCGATGGACTCTAATTATTCTGAGATCCAAGATGCTGTGACTGGCACTCAATTTTCCCGTTACCCGGTTTATGAACAAGGGCGAGCGGATATTGTCGGGTTTATCCATGTGCGAGACTTGGCGATACATCCTTCCGGCGAGATCTTTTCAGTCAAGAAAATCCTGCGGAAACCACACTTCATACCCGAATTGCGCTCGGTTCGACGGCAGTTCGCGGCTTTCCAGAGGAGACGCTCCCATTTGAGTTTTGTGGTGGACGAATATGGCAACGTGGTCGGTTTGTTGACCATGGAGGACATTTTGGAAGAAATTGTAGGCGAGATCGAAGACGAGTATGACCGTCTCGATAGCGAAGTCGAGGAGTTGGCCGATGGTTCCTATTTGGTCCGCGGGAGAGTGTTGGTTCGGGATCTGAATCGGCGGCTGCGACTTGATCTTCCTGAGGGAGAAGTGCGCACGGTTGCCGGCCTAATCATAAAGGAGTTGGGAAGGATTGCGCGGCTGGAGGACGCAGTGACTTTGAACAACTGTCGTTTCAGCATCATTGGCCTCAAAGGCAAGAGTATCACTTGGGTGAGGTTATGGATTTTGGATGGGAAACGTGTTTCTGAGAACAATCGGGACGTTTCACTTAATTGACTCACTGTTTCTGCTCAAAAAAAATTTCTCTAATTTTCCGCAATACCCATTTTTTAATTTGACAATGCCAAATTAGGCGTTTACAGTGCCCATTAGTGGTAAAAAGTGGAGGCAAGGGGGCAAAAGTGGGTATTTTGGGCAAGCCTTACTTCAGGGGGCAGTCGATTAGCCGGCTCGACTCAAAGGGGCGGCTCAGGATTCCTGTTAAATTCCGAGATGTCCTTCAAAACCATTACACTGATGGCCTAATCATCACCGTAATGGAGAAATGCCTGGTGGCATACCCTCCGGAGATTTGGGATAAAATAGAGAATCAAGTCCTGAATTTTTCGCAGGTTCAACCAGAGCAACGCGCGTTCATGCGTTTCTTCATTTCCAGTGCTGTTGAGTGCGAGTTTGACAAGCAAGGTAGGATCTTAATTCCCCCCGTGTTGCGAGAAAAGGCGAGCTTGAATCAGGAGGTCCTAGTTGCTGGAATGCTTACCAGTTTTGAAATTTGGAACAAGGAAACCTGGGATCAACAGATGGAGTGGAGTGCGGAGCATTACCAACAAATCGCGACTCATATAGCCGACATCGGACTATGATCCATAATGGCGAATCAGAGTGCTCACGCACACATTCCCGTTATGCGAGAGGTCGCTCTGGATTTGCTCGCGTGCCGACCAGGGGGCTTATATGTTGATGGTACGGTGGGAGGAGGGGGATATGCCGAAAGTATCCTTCAGAGGACAGAGCCGGATGGCATATTGGTGGCTTTAGACTGGGATGACGAAGCTATCGAACGAGTGCGACAACGACTGCGCGCATACCAACATCGAATTTTTCTAGAAAAATCAAGTTTTGCCGACCTTCCTTCTATCTTGGATAAATTGGGTTTTGGCTTGGAATCGGTCGATGGAGTAGTAGTCGACCTTGGAGTATCCAGCTTTCAACTGGAAGACCCGGAACGCGGTTTTAGCTTCCTGCAGGATGGACCATTGGATATGCGTATGGACCGAAGCCTTCCAAAGACAGCATCGGATTTGGTCAATTCGTTATCAGAAAAGGAGTTGGCCGATCTTATATTTGGTCTGGGGGAAGAAAGATATGCCCGCCGCATCGCAAAAGCTATAGTGTCTCATCGTAAGCTGAGTCCGATTCTGCGCACCCGTGAACTTGCAACTTTGATCGCGAAGGTGGCTCCCAAAACAAGGGATAGCAGGAGAATTCACCCGGCTACCCGCACCTTCCAAGCATTACGCATAGCCGTCAACCGCGATCTTGAGGCTCTGCAGGTTTTCTTATCCGGAGCACTTGATGTTTTAAGGCCGGGGGGAAGGCTATGTATCGTGGCCTTTCATTCTTTGGAAGACCGCGTGGTGAAGGAAAAATTCAGACACTGGGCGAAATCATGCAGGTGTCCGCAGGATATTTTGAGGTGTGAATGCGAAGGACGACCTTTGGTTCATCGGCTTACCAAAAAGCCGGTCAGACCGACGGCGGAGGAAATAGAGAGGAACCCGAGGGCTAGAAGTGCTCGGCTTCGCGCCGTGGAAAAGGCGGATTATGCGTAACTGGCTTTTCTACACCGGCATTCTGGGACTGGTATTCATCATGTTCGCAACTTTAAACGTTTGGTTGCGCATTCAATACATACAAGATGGGTACCGAATGGCGCGTTTACAGTCAGAGTACGAACAAATGTCAGCGGTGCAGCGAAAACTGCGCCTGGAATGGTCTCAGCTTAGCAACCCCGGCTATCTGGAAAAACTGGGTAGTGAAAAGTTTGGTCTGGAAGCGCCGAGGCAGGATCAAAAAGTGCTCATTCGCTGAATCAAAATCGATCGAGAGGCTGTGATGGAGAAGCCAAATGCAAAAAATTTCAAAAATACCCGCTACTGGCTTTGCTGCGCTTTCTTGAGGATTATGGTTATCACCGGCTTTGTTCTGATTCTGGGCAAGGCTTTCTACCTACAAATCATTGAATATCCGATCTGGCTGGAGAGATCAAGGGCCCAAGCCGAAGCGAAGCTCGATGTGCCGAGCTATCGTGGCTCTATTTATGACAGTCGAGGACGCTTGATGGCGTTTTCGGTTGCCCAGCCTTCACTCTTTGCTGATGGCAAATATGTAAAGAACCCCGAACAGGCAGCGCTGCAACTTTCTTCTATACTTGGAGAGCCGGAAAACGCTTTGGAAAAGAGGCTTGCCAGTAAGCGGCGTTTTAGTTGGATCAAACGTCATCTGACAGATCAACAAGCGATCGCGATTGAGGGTCTTAAGCAATCTGGTTTGTATACGGTTGACGAATATCGAAGGTTTTATCCATTTCGGCAAGTTGCAGGCCAAGTTTTGGGGTTTATCGGGCTGGACGGGAAAGGTTTGGAGGGAGTCGAAAAGGCTTATGACCCACTCTTGGCCGGGACCGATATCGTAAAAGCCTGTTTGCGTGATGGCCTGAGAAGAGGCTTGTGGCTGAGAGATTCACCGCCACCGGAGCCGGTAGAGGGGACAGGGCTGCGCCTCACCTTAGATGCATATTTGCAGTACATCAGCGAGAAAGAGCTTGACGAGGGGGCGTTACGCTATAAAGCCAAGGCCGGGGAAGTAGTCATAATTGATCCTCGTACTTTTGAAGTTTTGGCCATGGCCAACTGGCCATTTTTTGACCCGAACCATGGTGGCAAACTGAATGCCGATCAATGGCGCAACCGTGCCATCACTGACTCATTTGAACCAGGGTCCACATTTAAAGTCTTCCTGATGACGGCGGCTCTTCAGGAAGGAATCGTCAAAACGACGGACAAGATATTTTGTGAAAACGGAAAATTCAGGGTCGCAAGCCATACGGTCAATGATGTTCATCCCTATGGGTGGCTGACTATCCCCGAAGTGATAAAGTACTCAAGCAATATAGCTGCCAGCAAGCTGGCTTTGGAATTGGGCGGAGAGCGGTACGCCAAATACATTCGTAACTTTGGGTTCGGCGTCGCCACAGGTATTGGACTGCCTGGAGAAGTAAAGGGCCTGGTGCGGCCGTGGGAAAAATGGAAACCCATGGACGTTGCTGCCACAGGATTCGGACAGGCTATCGGTGTAACGACCCTTCAACTGACCATGGCGGTTGCGGCAATTGCCAATGGCGGCATATATGGACAACCGTTGATTGCAAAGGAAGTTGTTGATTCTGAAGGAGAACCCATACGTCAATTCACCGGCACTTCGACTCGCCGCATTATTCAGAAAAAGACAGCCGAACAAATTGGTGATATGATGAGGAATGTAACGGAGGAAGGCGGGACTGGCATCCGGGCAGCGCCGCCGGGCTATTCAGCTGCCGGTAAAACCGGCACAGCCCAGATGGTGGATCCGAAGACTGGGCGCTATGCAGCGCACAAATACACCTCAGTTTTTACGGGTTATGTTCCTGCCGACGATCCTCGACTTGTTATTACGGTAGTGATTCATGAACCACAGGGAGCGAGCTATGGCGGAGTAGTGGCGGCGCCGATTTTCAGAAATATTGCTGCCAAAGCTCTTCCTTACCTGGGAGTTCCACCGTCTGATGGTCAGTCGGAGGCATCGCCGGGACTTCGTTTGGTGAAAGACACAAAAGGTGGGGAATCCAGCCACAATCGGATTCCCTTTTCTATTGAAAGAAATGAAAGCTTGAAGGTCGTGCCCAACGTTACCGGTTTGAGTCTGAAGGTCGCTCTTTTGGAGCTCGCTTCCATCGGGGTGCGAACCGAATTCACCGGCAGTGGCAGAGTGATTGAGCAGCAACCGCTTGAGGGAGTGCCCATCGACTCTGATACGGTGGTCGAGTTGGTGCTTAGCGAAGGAGAAAATAAATAAATACATGAGCAAGACTTTGAAATCCTTACTTCAAGAAGTAGAAGTTCTCGATACACATGGCGATTTGGAGATCCCCATAACCGGTCTGGCTCAGGACAGCAGGCAGGTTCGATCAGGTGATCTTTTTATAGCGCTGCGTGGCACTCACCAGGATGGGAATTTGTTTATTGCCGATGCTGTTCGCCGCGGGGCGAGTGCGATTTTAACCGAGAATTCAATGAACAATGGCTTGCCCGAAAATTATGTGCGGGTGGTAAACAGCCGCAAAGCGATGACTAAAATTTCAGCCAAATTCTTTGAGCACCCTACGGAAAAACTTCAGCTGATCGGCATAACCGGAACAAACGGTAAAACTACTACGAGTCTTCTAATAGAAAGCATTCTGAAGCAGGATGGCAGTCCTGTGGGAGTTTTAGGCACACTGGCATACCGCTGGGCGGATAAGTCTGAAAAGGCGCCCATGACTACTCCTGATACCATCGAGCTTAACAGGCTTTTTCAGCGGATGAGCCGGGATGGGGTAAGCCGCGTCGTGATGGAGGTTTCCTCCCATGCTCTGAGCCTCGGGAGGATTGAAGGGTGCCGTTTTCGGGCCGCGATTTTCACCAACCTTTCTCAGGATCATCTCGATTTCCATGAAAATATGGAGGATTACTTCAATGCCAAGGCCTTGCTGTTCAAAGATTATTTAAACGGAATTGGCGGGGATTCCGTGGCTGTGGTTAATCGGGACGATCCCTACGGAATGCGTTTGATTGAGAGCCTTGAGAAAAATGTCTGGAGTTACTCAGTGAACCGGAAGGATGCGACGGTTTGGGCTAAGTGGTCCGAGTACAATACGTCAGAAATAAAAGCCGAATTCGTCACTCCGCGAGGAAACATCAAAGTGAGGTCTTCCCTGCTTGGAAGGCTCAATCTTTATAACATGTTAGCAGCCGCGACTGCTGCACTTGCGTTGGGGGCATCACCTGAAGCTGTCTCAGCCGGACTGGAAGCGGTAAAATTTGTCGATGGGCGCCTTCAACGGGTTCCCATTCCGCCTCGATTCGATTTCGAGGTGGTGGTGGACTATGCACATACGCCGGACGCAATGGAAAAAAGCCTGAATTGCCTGAAAGAGATGACCAACGGCCGTTTGCTGGTTGTATTCGGCTGCGGTGGAGATCGGGATCGAGGAAAACGTCCGATTATGGGTGCCATTGCGGCTAGAATAGGGGATCTAGTGATCCTGACCAGCGATAACCCGCGCAGCGAAGTTCCAGCCAAGATCATTCAGGATATCGAGCCCGGCGTTCGGTCAATCGGCCTGAAACGGATTGATTCTCGCGAGCCGTCGCCCACTGACAAAGGGTATATCATTGAAGAAGACAGAAAGACGGCCATTGAATTAGCTCTTTCATGGGCTGCTCCGGGAGATGTGATTTTTATTGGTGGAAAGGGGCATGAAACCTATCAAATCATTGGTGATCGGGTTGCTTCTTTTGATGATCGGACGGTAGTGCGGGAATATTTTGCTTCTTCTATGCTGAGCGCATCCGGCGCGAAAAGAAAGTAGAAAGACAATGAACTGGACCGTCGCTAAACTTGTGGAAGCTACTCAAGGAGAGCTTTTGCAAGGTAACGCTGAAAGCGTCATCCGCGGGGTGTCGACCGATACGCGCGCGCTTAAGCCCGGCGACTGTTTTGTGCCTCTGACAGGCGAAACCAATGATGGTCACGATTTTATCCCGCATGCCCTGGCTAAAAATGTTGGCGCAGTGTTGGCATCCCGGCGGGACATCGAATCGATGATTCCGCGGGATGTGGCGCTGATAAGAGTTGTTGATACCCTCTATGGATTGGGCGAATTGGCACGCTATCAAAGGGGTAAGCATTCGATCCCGGTGATCGGAATTACAGGGAGCAATGGCAAGACGAGCACCAAGGAAATGATTGCGGCCATCCTGGGCGTTAAACACAACGTCCATAAGAATGCCGGTAACTTTAACAATTTAATCGGCGTGCCGCTCACTCTGCTTTCTCTCGAGCCTCACCACCAGGCGGCGGTAATAGAGATGGGAATCAACGTTTTTGGGGAGATGCAGCGCTTAGTGGAAATCGTCAAGCCGACAACGGGCCTGGTAACCAACATCCATCCTGCTCATCTGCAGGGACTGGAGTCGCAGGAGCATATTCTCGAGGAAAAGGGCCGGCTCCTGACCAGCCTCTCATCGGATGATGTAGCGATCATAAACCTCGATGACGATCGCTTGCGCTCTTTTTCAAAGCGACTTAAAGCGCGCACAGTAACTTATTCTCTTGCAGATGAGAATGCTCAGATCCGCCTCGCAGGTAGAGTGGAAATCGAGCGGGGGGTGAGCACTTTCCCGATGGCTCTGGAAAGCAAGGTTGTTCCGGTTCGCCTTGCGGTACTAGGTGCTCATCAGGTGCAAAATGCTCTGGCCGCCGCCGCCGTGGCTTACGGCATGGGAGAGTCGATAGAAAATATTGTTGAGGGTTTGTCTCGGCACCGTCCTGTCCACCAGCGAATGGAGATTCATCAGCTGCGAGATGGTACGGTTCTGGTTGATGACACATACAATGCAAACCCAATGTCAATGACCGCAGCTGCTCGTGCGGTCGTGGAAGCCAGTCGGGGAAAGCCGGTAATTTTTGTATTAGGGGAAATGAGGGAGATGGGAGCAGAGGGACCAAGGTTGCATTGGGAAGTCGGCAGCAAAATTGGGACCATGAAGGTGGCTAAACTTTTTACTCTCGGTGCCCTTGCCGCGGAGCTCAATCGAGGGGCGAGGGAATCCGGAATGCCGGAACAAGCTTGCCACCATGCGAGCGATCACGAAGAAATAATCCAATTGCTGCGCGATTTGAAAATAAGGGACAGTTGGATCTTGGTCAAGGGTTCCAGGGGCATGACCATGGAACTGGTCGTTCAGGGGTTGATGAATGCAAACTGAAAAAGGCCGATCGTCGAAAAAAAATTTAGTTGTTGGTTTGGGCGGTTCCGGTCGGTCCGTTTGTGAACTGCTGCTGAGACAAGGACACAAGGTGATTGGGACGGATCTCAGAACAAGAGAGCAATTCGGCTCTGAATTGGACGCACTGGAGCAACAAGGCTGCTCTCTCAGACTGGGCTTGCATCAGAAGGAAGACTTTCTTCATGCGGATCGGATTATTGTCAGCCCTGGCGTCCCACTCGATCTCTCTCCCCTGCAAGAGGCCGCTCGAAGGGGTATAGAAATTATAGGAGAACTGGATTGGGCTTGGAGTCAGGTAAATGTCCCCGCCGTAGCGATCACGGGAACTAATGGAAAGACGACGACCACGTCTTTGATTGGAGAAATCCTCAAGAATTCGGGAAGAAGGGTTTTTGTTGGGGGCAACATCGGTACACCTCTGAGTCAGTGGATTCTATCTGGGGAGCATGCTGACATGCTGGTGTTGGAAGTGAGCAGTTTTCAGCTTGATACGGCATCCCATTTTAGACCGGAAATAGGGGTGTTGCTGAATGTGACCGAAGATCATCTGGATCGCTACCGCGACTTTGCGGCCTACGTTGACTCTAAATTGTCTCTTTTTTCACGACAAAACGACAACCACACAGCGATCGTCAACGGAGATGACCCTATTTGCCGCCAAAGGATGTCCGATATTCATTGCCGGACTTTTTACTTCAGCCGCATTGACCCAAACGCCCATGCCACGATTTGCGAAGGGAAAGTCCGGGTTGATATTCCTGGCCTCGATCCGTTTTCATTGAATCTGGAGAGTTCTGCCTTGAAAGGCGTTCATAATGAGGAAAATATCTTGGCCGCTGCACTGGTGGGAGCGGTTTTGGGAGTTTCCCGTCAGTCGATGCAAAAATCCATAGATCAACACAAAGGGATGCCACACAGGTTGGAATGGGTTGGGAATTGGCGAGGGGTTAATTTTTATGATGATTCAAAAGCTACCAATGTGGGAGCTGTTATAAAAGCTCTGGAAAATTTCGACGGCGCGGTCTTGCTGCTCTTGGGAGGGAAGGACAAGTTTGGTTCGTATGTTGAGTTGGGGCGTTCCTTGAGAGACAAAGGCAAGGGCGCGATGGTTTTTGGCGAAGCTGCCCCCCGACTTTATGAAGAACTGCATAAGTGGCTTCCAATCTGGAGCTTTCCGAATATGCAGGAAGCCCTCAGCAAAGCGTTGCTTTTGGCGGAGCCGGGCGATTCCATACTCCTTTCGCCGGCCTGTTCGTCTTTTGATCAGTACACGAGCTATGCTCAACGAGGCGATCACTTTAAACGTTTGGTCAGTCAATTGATTGGGGCGGATCACCGGGCAGCTCAGGAAGAGAATCCACAAAGCCTTCGAGTTTAGAGAAATACTGGCAGTCTTTTGAAGAGCAAGGATTAAAGAGTTTTACATGGCAAGTCTTATCAGCAAACTGCAGCAGGAATATGGTGGTTCCCGAGAAGCACGCTACTCGGACGGCGGGAGGAACTTGCTGTCGTTGGACTTGCAGCTGTGTATAGAGGTGTTGTTGCTCATCATAGTGGGTGTGATCATGATCTACAGCGCGAGCTTCGTCATGTCTTTTCAAAAAACCGGGGACACGGCTCACTATGTAAAGCGGCAGTTCATGTGGATCATTCTGGGATTAACCGGGATGATTGTGACCAGTAAAATCGATTACCGCAGATATCAGAGTTATGCTCGATGGATTTTGCTTGCGGCGGTTTTGTCTCTGCTGCTCGTTCTGATTCCCGGCCTCGGTGTGAAACTCAATAATGCGCGCCGCTGGGTCAGTCTGGGATATTTCAATCTGCAGCCCGCAGAGTTCGCAAAGGTGGCATGGATCATTTTTCTCAGCAGTTCGCTTGCGCTGAAACAAGACCGGATCAAAGGGCTAACCGTCGGTTTTCTCCCGCACCTGATTTGGTGCGGAGTATTGGGTATTTTGCTGCTTTTGGAACCTGATTTTGGAACAACTTTCATGATTTCATTGTTGACCTTTTTAATGTTGACCGTTGGCGGTGTACCTATCCGTCATCTGCTAATTCTGGTTCCAATAGGGTTTGCCGGCCTTTATCACTTTGTCTATCTAGTCCCCTATCGCTGGGAGCGGATCACTGCTTTTATGAACCCCTGGACCGATCCTCTTGACTCGGGATACCAGTTAATCCAGGCATGGATTGCCGTCGGATCAGGAGGACTCTGGGGTAAAGGGTTGGGTGCAGGGCATCAAAAACTCTTCTATCTTCCGGAGTCTTTTACCGATTTTATCATGGCGGTAATAGGTGAGGAACTGGGGTTTGTGGGGATTATAGCGATCTGCCTGTTGTTCTTCTTTCTATTCTGGACAGGCCTGAAAATCTCGCAAGAAGCACCGGATACTCTCGGTTCGCTTTTGGCACTCGGTATAACGATGCTTCTCTCCTTGCAGGCCTTGTTAAACATGGGAGTCGTATTGGGTCTGGTCCCCACCAAAGGGATGCCGCTTCCCTTCATCTCCTATGGCGGCAGCGCGTTTACCGCCAATTGTCTGGCAATCGGCATTCTGATGAACATTGCTCGAAGCACCGAAAGACGGTATCCCGGAGATGTATAAACGATATAAACATATTCACTTCGTAGGAATAGGCGGGATTGGGATGAGCGGTATAGCGGAATTGCTTCTTAATCTCGGTTATCAGGTGAGCGGATCCGATGTTAAAGATGCAGATATAACCCGCAGATTGTCTGAATTGGGGGCCAGCATAAAAATCGGTCATCATGCCGACCACATCCGCGGAGCAGACGTGGTGGTCCTTTCCTCTGCCATTCCCGAAGATAATCCGGAGGCTCAGGCAGCCAGGGTATTGGGTAATGTTCCGGTGATCCGCCGTGCGGAAATGCTCGCCGAACTCATACGCTTAAAATACTCGGTTTTGGTGGCAGGCGCTCATGGAAAAACCACTACCACATCGATGGTCGCAACAGTGCTTGCGCGCGGCGGTTTGGACCCCACGGTAGTGATCGGTGGGAAGTTAAATGCCTGGGGAACGAACGCTAAATTGGGGCGCGGTGATTTCATTGTTGCAGAGGCTGATGAGAGCGATGGTACTTTTCTCTTGCTGCCTCCCACCATCGCGGTGGTGACCAATATCGATCTTGAGCACCTTGATTATTACAGAGACATGGATCATATTCAACGGTCCTTCCAGCAATTTCTAAGTAGAATTCCATTTTACGGTCAGGCGGTGCTTTGCCTGGAGGACGAACATGTTCAGGCCTTGCTGCCGCAGATTCGTAAACGCTTTGCGACCTATGGATTTTCTCCTCAAGCTGACTTCCAGGCACGAAATATTCAAATGCACGGTCTGATGACTTCTTATAGAGCTTTCTATAAGGGTCAAGAACTGGGAGCAGTGGAGATCCCGATTCCCGGCCGGCACAATGTGTTGAATTCTCTAGCTGCCATCGCAGTAGCTCACGAGCTTGATGTTGATTGGTCCAGTATCCGGGCGGGATTAGCCGATATGACGGGCGTGCAAAGGCGGTTTCAAATCAAAGGGGAAAATAAAGGTGTTTTAGTTCTGGACGACTACGGCCATCATCCGACTGAGATCAAGAACGTGCTCGAGACGCTGGCCTCATGCTATCCGGAACGTCGCAAGGTCGTTGCCTTTCAACCGCATCGCTACTCGAGAACCAAAGCACTCATGGATCAGTTTGCGCGTTGCTTTTATCAGTCAGATGTCTTGCTGGTGTCAGAGATTTATGCTGCCAGCGAAAAACCTATAGAAGGAACGACTGGTCGGGCGTTGGCGGATCAAATTGCACTTCACGGTCATCATGACCTCCATTTTTGTTCGACTCTTGAAGATATGCTGAAGAGTTTGCTCGAAATTGTAGAACCTGGAGACGTGGTTATTACACTGGGTGCGGGAAATATTTGGCAGGTGGGCGAATGGCTGCTGGAAAAGTTGCCGGATGTCGATCGCTGAGTGCTGAGTCGAAGCGTCAGCAAGAAACGAGGGGAAAGTGTATTATAAGTAGTTGGTTAACTCCTTGCCGGAAATGTTCAATTGGGACGGTAAGAGTTAGACTCAGCACTCAGCGATCGACATCTGAAAAACAAATGAGGTTGTTCGATGCTAAAGGTTGCACTGCCCGATAATACTACGAGATTTCGTTCCGTGGTGTCATTTCGAGTGAAGAGAGAAATCTTTGGTGAGGATGGGCAGCCCTGACGATCCCTCACCCTGCTCGGAATGAGGAGCAGCAGAGGGTGTGGATCCCTCGTTTGAGTACTAACAGGCTGGAGAAGATGAAAGTCCGAATTAGGAACTGAAAACGAGAAACTTCTTTTTAAACGCGGCCGGCATGACATGGGAAAAAAGAGAAACCGCTACAAAAGCGGAAGGACGAAACGAAAAAGAATTTTGCGAGATGTGTTTGGCTGGGTACTCGGTCTTTCTCTTTTTATCGTGGGTGTACCTTTGCTGAGTGCGGCTTTTGCAAATTCTTATTATGCTCTACTCGAGGCAAGCTGGCCGCAAGTAAAGGAAATAGAGATCAGAAACACCAAGCATATCCAGCGCGACCAAGCGCTGAACGTTATGGGAGTTCCCAGGGGGGCCAACCTGTTTAACGTGCGGGCAGCGCAACTCGCGCGCCGTCTGGAGTCTTTGTCTTGGATTCGTTCTGCGATCGTTCGCGTTGATCTGTCCGGGCGATTAGTCGTTGATGTTACTGAGCGGGAGCCATTAGCAGTTGTGCATACCTCCGATTTCTTTTTGCTGGATACTGGGGGCAAGCTCTTCTTGCCGGCACATCCCGCAGAATATCCAGACCTTCTGTTGGTGACCGGATTTGCTGATTCAGATCTAAAGGATGGACGACATTTGCAGGATGAGTATCTCCGAGCATTAAAAGACTTGGTCAAAGCGCTTGAAAAGGTACGGGACTGGTTTCCACCCCGTCATATTTCGGAATGTCATTGGCGGGAAACCGGGGGGATCACTCTATATACTACCCAGGGGGGCATACCAATCGAGCTGGGGCTGGGAGATTTTGATGGGAAATTGGCTCGCCTCAATCGCATCTTCGCTGTTCTGATGGATCGTCAATGCTTGGATGAGGTGACTCGCATCGATATTGACTATCCCAATCGGGCTTATGTTGAGGGGCATTTCCCCACTCCAAAAGGTATTTAACGAGTTTGCATCGCTGCCGTGAAAGGTTAGGGGAAGGACGAAACCCATGGGAAGAAAAGAGGAACTCATCGTTGGGCTTGATCTCGGTACTACCAAGATTTGTGCCGTTGTCGGTGAAGTAACCCCGGAGGGAATCGATATAGTTGGGGTAGGCACATACCCGTCGGTTGGCATGAGGGGTGGGGTGGTGGTGAACATTGAACAAACGGTCAACTCCATCAGGAAAGCTGTCGAGGAAGCTGAGTTGATGGCGGGTTGCGAGATTTCCTCGGTCTATGCAGGTGTTGCCGGAACACACGTGCAGAGCCTCAATAGCCACGGTGTAATCGCCATTAAGAGTCGTGAAGTTAACCAAACTGACATCGAACGTGTCCTGGATGCCGGTAAAACGATCGCCATGCCTTACGACCGTCAGATCCTTCACGTGCTGCCGCAGCAATATATCGTCGATGATCAAGAAGGCATTCAGGATCCTTTGGGAATGTCCGGAGTACGTTTGGAAGCTAAGGTCCATATCATCACCGGAGCTACAAGTGCCGTTCAGAATATTGTCAAATGCTGCGAAAAAGCCGGTCTCATGGTGCAAAAGGTCGTTCTTGAATCATTGGCTTCAAGTGAGTCTGTGCTCGATGTGGATGAAAAGCATTTGGGAGTTGCTTTAGTTGATATGGGCGGCGGGACTACAGATGTTGCGATTTTCCAGGATCATGCCATTCGCTACTCCTGCGTGGTAGGTTTAGGGGGTAACCACATTACTTCGGACATCTCGGTAGGGCTGCGCACTTCTATCGATGAGGCGGAAAAAATCAAGAGGAAATACGGTTGTGCGATGGTGGATTGGGTCAATCAGCAAGATGTTATTGAGGTGGGATCCGTAGGAGGGCAGAAGCCGAGACAACTTGCTCAATCAATTCTAACTGAAATCATCTCAGCCAGAGTGGAAGAAATATTGAAAATCGTCGAATGGGAGCTGGTCCGATCGGGCTATATCGAGTCTCTCCATGCCGGTTTGGTTTTGACGGGCGGTGTAGCATTGCTGCCTGGAATAAAGGAGTTAGCCGAGAAAGCCTTCGACATGCCCGTGAGGGTTGGTGTGCCCTACAGCTTCCGCGGACTTGGAGACGTGGTCAAAAATCCTATTTATGCGACCGCTACCGGGTTGATTCTCCATGGATGGAAACATGGCGGGCCGGTAGCTATGGAAAAGCCCAACTTATTTAATAGAGTCGTTGAAGCTATGAAAGATTGGTTTAGAGAATTCTGGTAAGGGCGAGTATCTATTGAGTTTCATTAAAGATGTTAATCTCTAGGAAACTTAAAGGGGGGAAGATGAAAAGCATGGATGATGCCTTAATCAACAGGGCCAAAATCAAAGTTTTTGGAATTGGCGGGGGTGGCGGCAACGCCATCAACAACATGATCAATGTTGGACTCGACGGAGTTGAGTTTATTGCGGCCAACACTGATTTTCAGGTGCTCGAACGCAACCTGGCACCAACGAAAATCCATCTAGGGGTGAACTCGACCAAAGGACTCGGCGCCGGGGGCAATCCGGAAGTTGGGTGCAAGTCAACACAAGAGGACATTGACAAAATTAAAGAGGCCATAGACGGCAGTGATATGGTCTTCATCACGGCCGGCCTGGGAGGCGGGACAGGCACCGGAGGAGCACCCGTGGTTGCACAAGTTTGCAAAGAAATGGGAGCTCTAACGGTGGCTGTGGTCACCAAACCTTTTGCTTTTGAAGGAAAGGTAAGGCTTCGCAATGCTGATGAAGGTCTTGATTCGCTGCACCAGGTGGTAGACACTCTCATCACTATCCCCAATAATCGTCTCTTATGTCTGGCTGATAAGCGGGCGACTTTCTTGGAGATGTTTAAGAGAGCCGATGACGTATTATTGTATGCTGTGAAAGGGATTTCAGACCTCATTATCAATCCCGGTTATATCAACGTCGACTTTGCCGACGTAAAAACGGTTATGGCAGAGATGGGACTTGCCCTGATGGGAACCGGAGCCGGGAGCGGCGAAAATCGTGCGGTGCATGCCGCTCAGCAAGCTATCTCAAGCCCGCTTTTGGAGGATATCTCCATCCATGGTGCCAGGGCTGCCCTCATTAACATTAGTGCCGGGCCGGACCTTGGAATGCACGAATTTGAGGAAGCATCATCGATCATACACAAAGAGGTGGATGAAGATGCTCACATCATCCTCGGAATGGCTATCGATCCAACTATGGAAGATGAACTAAGGGTAACTGTAATTGCGACGGGAATCGGCTGCATTGAACAACCGCAAAAAGTTGAATCGCTGTCTCGTCAGGCCCAACGACGGATAAAAGCCGACGGAGTTGTTCCCGAAATCAATTATGATTATTTGCAGATCCCAACGGTGGTCCGGCACCGGACGTTCAGAGAAGAGCGGCCCGAAGAGCAGCCAACTAAGAAGAGGACCTTCCTGCGTAGGCTGACCGGGGGCGGAAACTCAGATGAAGAGGACTTGAGCATCCCGACTTTTATAAGACGTCAGGCGGATTGATCCGGCCTTTACTTTTAGACCTGCAGGGGTTAGAGGATCACAAGTTGTATGGATGTTGCGAATTATTTCTTCTTGAGAGAGTTCGCGGCTTTTGAAAGTTTCCTTAACCCTTGAAGGACTAATGGGCTGAACGCCTGAATCAGGTCATGTCGTGGAGATTAAAACAGCGCCAGAAAAACTGGCTGGCTCAGGAAAAAGGAACCATTGTAAAAGATTGGGGAGGGAAGTTTCGTATTGCCCTGGCGTTTCCCAACCGCTACGCACTTGGAATGTCGAATCTCGGATTCCAGTCAGTCTATGGTTTGCTGAATGAGCATGGAAACATAGTTTGCGAACGGGTTTTCTATCCGGAAACCGAAGATCTTAAAGAGTTGCAGCTAAATCCCGGCCAATTGCTTTCAGTCGAATCGCAACGGCCAATTCAAGATTTTCATCTTCTCGCCTTTTCCATTCCCTTTGAAAATGATTACAGCAATGTGGTGGAGATGCTTAGCCTGGCAGGCATCCCACCACAGAGCAGAGATCGAAAGTTTAATCATCCTCTGGTGGCTGCCGGAGGTGTTGCGGTTTTTCTAAATCCCGAACCTCTGGCGGATTTTATTGACTTCATGTTGATCGGCGAAGCTGAGGCCATCGTTCCGGATTTACTGCAATCTTTGGACGTTCATGCAGATGGAAAGCTGGCACGTCGTGATCTTCTTACAGTGCTTGCCAAAGAGGTGGATGGGCTATACGTTCCCTCGCTCTACGAGGTTTTGTATAAACCGGATGGAACCGTCGAATCCTTAAAACCCTTCTTGGGCACAAATTTGCCTGAAAAAATTACCTATCGAAGAACGGACCTTGATGGGACCCCTCCATGCCGTTCTGTCATCCTGACCCCGAACACGGAATTCAGCAGCGTCAATTTGATTGAAATAGGGCGCGGCTGCGGCCGGGGCTGCAGATTCTGTGCGGCAGGCTTTGTTTATCGTCCTGTTCGCTATCACTCAGCAGATAAATTGGCGGCGGCTCTCGACGACAAGCTTGCAGATGCGGCGCGAGTTGGTCTAGTGAGCGCCGCCGTTTCAGATCATCCTGAGATCGCGGATTTATGCAGGGATCTTATGGACAAAGGTGCATCTCTGTCATTCTCGTCGCTTCGGGCTGACTCAATTGATGCTCAAATTCGGTCTGCGTTGGAATCCAGCCGGCACCAAGCTGTGGCCATTGCACCCGAAGCAGGTTCCGATCGACTGCGCAGGGTGATAAACAAAAATTTATCGCTTGAACAGATTTATGAAGCTGCTGAAAAGCTGACAGAAATTGGCATCCTGAATCTTAAGCTGTATTTTATGATTGGTTTACCCAGCGAGGATTTCAAAGATCTGGAAGCAATCGTGGATGTTGCAAAAGGCATCAAGCATCATGTGCTGAAGATAAGCCGCGGTCAAAAGCGTCTCGGCACCATAACTTTGAGTATACACAGCTTTGTACCCAAGGCTTTTACCCCGTTTCAGTGGGTTCCGTTCTGTGGAGTGCAGGAGCTGAAAAAAAGAGCAAGATGGATTCAGCGGGCGCTACAGAAGGTGCCTAACGTTCGGGTGCATTTTGATTTGCCGAAATGGGCTTATGTACAGGCCCTCCTAGCCCGGGGCGACAGAAGGGTTGGAGCATTCTTGAAGAAAGTAGCCATCGATAGGCTTTCCTGGTCACAGGCCATGAGGGTCGTACCTTTCAACCCCGACTTTTGGGTTATGCGCGAGCGAGGAGAGACTGAAATCTTTCCCTGGGAAGTCATAGACCACGGGATCGAACGTAGATTTTTGTGGGAAGAATACCAGAGGGCCCTGCAGGAAAAATCTACCTCACCGTGCCCTGCGGATGGCAAATGCCGCCGTTGCGGTGTTTGCGAGCTGTAGTTACTAGTTCTCGCCGGAATTGAACTGCATTTTAACCTACTTAAGCCATATTGAACTTGTCAACGTTCATTTATATATTTAGACTACAATGATAAGTTGACTCAATGAGATATAATGATTTTCGTTAGTCAGCGAGAACACGATTATTTAAGGAGAACGACGGCAAATGCAACAACAGGACTATTACAAAACTCTGGGAGTTCCTCCAGACGCTTCCACGGAAGAAATCAAAAAAGTCTACCGCAAGTTGGCTTTAGAAACGCACCCCGACAGAAACCCGGATGATCCTACCGCAGAAGAGCGGTTTAAGAAAATCAGTGAGGCGTATGGGGTTCTTGCCGACGGCCAAAAACGCGCTCAGTACGATCAATATCGGCGTTTGGGGTTCCATCAGAGGCCAGGGGGATACTCGCAAACGGGATTTGGATATTCACAGGAAGAAATTCTGCGAGACCTATTCCGCAATCGAAACACCCAGGATATCTTCTCTGAGATGCAGAGAGAATTTCAACGGATGGGTTTCAGGTTTGATGAAGACTTCATCAATCGGATGTTTTTCGGCAACAGATCAATCTTCTTTCAGGGTGTCTTTTTCGGCGGCCCTGGGGGAGTTCGAGTTTTCCGCTATGGCGGCGGTAAGGCAAAACCGGGTCAGAGACAGCAAGGTCCGCGCACAAATAGAGATTCCTTCAAATCGGAGACTGAATCCAAGGGAGTAGTGCACGGCGGGTTATCTCTGCTGGCCAAGGCCGGAAAGAAGGTTGGCAAATACCTCCTGACTAAGGCTCTTGGACTCGATAAGACCGCCTCATCGGAAACCGGGCAAACAGAACGTATTCCCCAGGGGCCGGACGTTACCTACAATCTTGTTATTTCTCGCGGCGAGGCAGTAACCGGGGCGACCGTCGAGGTGGAATTGCCGCATGTGGATGGCGGCAAACGCGTGTCCGTTCGCATTCCTCCCGGTGTTCACAACGGAACCAGGCTGCGCTTAAAAGATATGGGTCGAGTTGTTTCCGGTCGAGCGATTCGAAAGGGTGATCTTTATATAAATCTTCAGGTGGTGTAAGGACTTTCGAGTTCCATCATTTTTTCAAAAGCCTCCTTAATGATTGAAAATTCTTCCGAGCGAAGTGTACGCACATCCATAAGATACTGGTCCGATTCGATTCGGCCGATGATCGGGGGAGTATTTTTGCGCAGCGTTGTTTCGATCTTTTGGGTGCTCATGCCGGAAGCCGTAACAGCGACTACAAATGTTGCAAGATACTGACCCGGAAGCGATCCTCCCCCCACTTGCGAGACATTTTGCCGCACCTCGATTCGAAGTCGATTTGCCTGATCTGTTTGTCTTAATAAAGCCCCTAAGTGATCTGCTTTTTCTTTGAGGATTTCGGGAGCAATGGAAATCATTTGTAAGGATGGAATTTCTTGCAGAGCCTGGCGCTCGTCCCGGTATAGACGTAAGGTGGCTTCCAGGGCGGCAAGAGTCATTTTGTCGACTCGTAAGGCCCTGGTCAGAGGATTCTTTTTGCACTGCTCGATTATTTCCTTTCGGCCTATGATTACTCCAGCCTGAGGCCCTCCTAACAATTTGTCGCCACTGAAAGTCACAACATCCGCCCCCGCTTTTACAGCATCCTGGACAGTTGGCTCGCCCTCCAGTCCGAATTGAGTCAGGTCCAGAAAACACCCGCTCCCCAGATCCTCCATGACCGGCAGGCCGCGCTTGCGCCCAAGGTCTACCAGATCTGCCAGTGAGACTTCCGCCGTGAAGCCAATGATGCGGTAGTTACTGCAGTGGACTTTGAGTAGAAGAGCAGTTTGGTCGCCAATCGCGGATTCATAGTCTCTACCGTGAGTTCTGTTCGTGCACCCGATTTCCCTTAGGATTGCTCCGCTGCTCCGCATTACGTCGGGAATGCGGAAAGAACCGCCGATTTCAACTAATTGACCCCGAGAAACGATCACCTCCCGATCTTTGGCCAGGGTGTTCAGCACCAGAAAGACAGCGCCGGCGTTGTTGTTGACTACGAGAGCGGCCTCCGCCCCCGTTATTTCACACAGGATGGCTTCCGCATGAACGTACCGGGAGCCTCTCTGACCGAGGTCGAGGTCGTACTCGAGATTATTGTATGTTCGGGTTATGTATTGTAGTCGTTCAATAGCTTTTTCAGGCAGTAATGACCTGCCCAGGTTGGTATGAATGACGATGCCTGTTGCATTGACTACTTTGCGTAAGGTGTAATCACTAATCTCTTTCAGCCTTTCGAGAATTTCCTTGACTAAATCTTTAGTCAGAAGATTGACATCCCCCGCGGTTTGAGGATTCGTCAGGATAAGATGTCTCTTCTCCGCCAAAATTTGTCGAATACTTTCCAGGACAAGCTTCCTTGGTTGGCTTGCAAGTGCATCCTGCATCGCTTCCTGCTGAAGCAGGAAGTCCACAGCGGGCAGCTGCCGAAGTATTTCCTGAGCAGGTGATTGGGTCATATTCCTGTACCTCTGGTGTTGATAGCGTTCAACTATTGTCCATTAGGAAACCCCGTGGCGCAGACTTTAGCCCTGCTAAAATAGGCAGCCCTAAAGGGCTGCGCTACGCGAGTGTAGTACTTTACGGACGGACACTGCTATGAGTAACGCATTCTACGTGCCGGTTTCAGTTGTATGAGAGAACGTTTCAGATTTACCCATTGCTTGACATTCTTTCTATTCACATAAGTATGGCCAACGGACGAACAATGCGCCAAGCTCAGTCAAGCCATTATATGAAAACTTTTTTTCCATTACCATCCCGGTTATAGTACACGCGCAGAACAATGTTAAATACCGAGGAACAAGTAATCTAATGAAATCTTCTGTCGATTGCCATCAACAAATAACCGGTTTCGAGTCGTTTACCAATCCAAGCCATTGGAATAACGATGCAAAGGACATCGTGTCCTTCCTTAAAAATTCGCGCGATTCAGCATACCTTCAAGGAGTCCAGCCGACTGTTTTGGCTTATCTGATTGCACGCGGACTTGACTCGATTCGAAAATCTGTTTTGCTCGTGGCTTCCACTGATCGAGAAGCTGAAAAATATTTGGAAAATCTTTCCTTCTTTTGGGGAAAGGACGATCAGGGCAGCAACTCCCTTGCAGCCAACAGGATCTGGTACTTTCCATCACGCAGCGGACATAAGGCTCAGTGGCTTGGGAAAATGGAGGCGACAGCCCGGCGTCTCGAAGCTCTTCACATGCTCCGGACCGCTGGTTCGCCTGTTGTTTTGGTAACATCAATTCTGGCCCTGCTTGAGCTTTTGCCTCCTGCTGAAGTCTTGCTAGAACAGTATGAATACCTGATTCCAGGCGAAGAAATCAATTTGGAACGGCTATCCCGCCGGCTTATTGAAAGAGGATATTCCCGGGTTTCACTGGTCGAAGAATATGGCGATTTTAGTCAGCGGGGCGGCATCTTGGATGTCTATTCGCCACTCTACAAGTGGCCTCTCAGGCTGGAATTCTTTGGAGACGAGCTTGAATCCATAAGACTATTTCATCCCGGCACTCAAAGGTCTATGGGCACCTTGGAGGATGTGGTGTTGCTTCCGGGCAGCGAGATCATTCTGGATACGAAAGCGAAGGAGCGTGCAAAAAAGGCTGTATACGAAGATGTAAAGAGTGAAAAACTGACTCCGGCTGCCGGCAATATTTGGCTCGAAAGAATCCAGGAAGGACACCAAATGGATTATTTTGAGGAAGTTTTGCCGGTATTTTATGAGCACACTGCAACCATTTTCAATTATCTCGATCCTTCGATGGTCATGATCTGGTCGGACAGCAATCAAATACGAAAACAGTTGGATGACATATATGAACGGCTCAACCAAGATTCCATAAAAAGCCGATCCCCACACGAATGGATTCGACCTGCCGCGGATCTCTTTCAGCAGCGTGATCGCTTTGAGCTCTCTGCAGGTGATTTTCAACAAGTGTGGACCAACTCGCTTTCCGGCCCCGCGACATCCGAAAAGATTTTTGATGTCAAGGCAAGAAGTCATGAGGATCTGGCGCTTGCGATTTCATCCCATCCAGCCAAGGAAAGATTGTTGGAGCCCCTCGCCAGGCAATTTAAAAAGTGGCAAAAGGAAGGGGTCAGCTCCTACCTGGTCTGCGGGCATAAGGAACAAGCCAAGAGGTTGGCCGAACTTTTGAACGGCTACGATGTGGAAGCCATTTTCAGTTCAATGGCCTTTGGTGAAGAGTCTTACTCGGCGCCGGTGGTCAAAGTCCTTACCGGCCCTTTGGAAAAAGGATTTTTTTGGCCGGAAGAGAGGCTGGCCGTCGTATGCGAGGAAGAGATTTTCGGCAAGAGATCCCGGCGCCGTTCAAAAAGTGCTGTAGCAGGGATTTTTCTGAATTCTTTCCGAGACCTGCACGTAGGCGATTATGTCGTACACGTGGATCATGGCATAGGCGTCTATAAGGAACTGGCTCATTTGATTGTGGGAGGTGCGGAAAGTGACTTTTTACTTCTTGAATATCAAGGCGGTGACCGGCTTTACGTTCCCGTAGATAAGCTGCAGAAGGTCCAGAAATATTTAGGGATCGAAGGCCAGGATCCGCGAATTGATAAACTGGGTGGAAAGTCTTGGGAGACTGCCAAAAGGAAAGCTAGAGAATCCGCCGAAAGAGTGGCTGAAGAACTATTGAATCTTTACGCACTCCGACAAGTTAATGAAGGTTTCCGCTATTCCTCGCCGGATAGCTTCTATCGAGAATTTGAAACCACCTTTTCTTATGAAGAGACTCCCGATCAATTGGATGCCATCGAAGATGTTATTGCAGATATGACTGCATCGCGGCCGATGGATCGGCTCATATGTGGAGACGTAGGTTTCGGCAAGACCGAGGTAGCTGTTCGGGCGGCCTTTAAGGCGATCATGGATGGTAAGCAAGTAGCCATGTTGGTGCCGACCACTGTTCTGGCAGAACAGCACTTTCAAACCTTTGATGAACGATTCAAGGGTTTTCCGGTTCGAGTTGTTTCACTGAGTCGCTTTAAGAGTCGTGCTCAGCAGAAACAGGTATTGGAGGGGCTCAAAAAAGGCACAGTAGATTTAGTGGTGGGAACGCACCGACTGCTGCAAAGTGACGTTGTCTTTCGCGATTTGGGACTGCTCATCATTGATGAAGAGCATCGATTCGGGGTGAAGCATAAGGAGAAACTCAAACAGCTGCGAGTTTCGGTGGATGTGCTGACTTTAACGGCCACCCCCATTCCACGAACACTGCACATGTCGCTTGCCGGCATTCGAGATCTTAGCACGATCGAAACTGCCCCGCAGGACCGAAGAGCGATTGAAACATACGTCTGCAGCTATGACGAATTCACAATCAGGGAAGCCATTTATAGTGAACTGAAGCGCAATGGGCAGGTGTTCTTCGTCCACAACCATGTCCATAGCATTCACCAAATGGCAGCCACTTTGAATAAGCTGGTGCCGGAAGCACGGGTTGGCATCGCCCATGGCCAAATGAAGGAACGAGATCTCGAACGAGTAATGCTTGATTTTGTTCATAAAGAGATAGATGTACTGGTTTGCACCACCATCATAGAGTCAGGTTTGGATATCCCGGCAGCTAATACTATTATCATTAACCGTGCGGATAAATTCGGATTAGCCCAGATTTACCAGTTGCGAGGACGGGTCGGACGTTCCAGCGAGCAGGCTTTTGCATACCTTATCATACCCGGGGAGCATTTGATCAGCAGAGATGCTCAAAAGCGCCTGCGTGCATTAATGGACTTCAGCGAACTGGGTGCAGGCTTTAAAATAGCGCTGAACGATCTCCAGATCAGAGGTGGAGGGGCAATTCTTGGGGCCTCCCAATCCGGGCACGTTGCTGCCGTCGGGTACGAACTCTATCTGGAACTGCTGGAAAAAACGATACGGGAATTTAAGGGAGAAGAGATAGAGTCCGACATGATCGATCCGGAAATCAATGTTTCCCTGCCTGTCTTTCTGCCGGATACTTACATATCGGATAACGATCAGAGGCTTCTGGCGTATAAAAGATTGGCTACAATTTCTGAAGATGGCGACATAGACGAACTGACTTCGGAGTGGCGAGACCGATACGGGCTATTGCCTGAAAGCGTAAAAAACCTGATCCTGCTCGCCAAGTTGCGATTGTTTTTTAAGCGTTGTGGTATAGTCAAAATGGATGGTGATGGCGAGGTTATCGTGCTTCACTTCCATCGGCAAGAAAATATGATTCTGGTATTGTCCCATCTTGCACAGAAAAAGTGCGAGTTTCGAGCCGAATCAGACCGAAAATTGGTCGTCGAAATTTGGGCGCGGAGTTTACCTCAGCGCCTTATGCGCCTTAAAAGAATCTTGCAAGAGATTGCCGAACATGCTAGTGATAACGGGCTAATTCACTAAGTTATTGTAAAACTTTGGATTTATCTTAAACAGCGGAATAATTATGAAGAAAGAGTTTGCTACCCCTGGAAAAGAAAATTTTGAAATGAATCGCTTACTACCTGTATGGTCAATGAGAGTTATTTTATGCCTGTTCTGTCTGCTCCTTGGAAGTCGGGTCCTCCGAGCGGAGACCATAGATCGCATTGTGGCAGTGGTCAATGATGATATCATTCTTTACAGCGAGCTTCAGGATCAAGTTCAACTATATCAAAAAGCTTCCCCGGATTTGAGACTGGATACACCGGCAAAACGCGAACAGTTTGAACGAGAGGTTTTGCAGCGGATGATCCAGGAAAGGCTGGCAGAGCAGGAGATCAAGCGACTGAAAATTAATGTCTCCGAACGTGATGTTGACAGTGCTGTCGAAAACTTTAAGAAAGAGAACGGCTTTACCGACGATCAGCTCAAATACGTTTTGCAGCAACAGGGGCAGACTCTTGACCAATTCCGCGAAGACATCAAGAAACAACTTGAACGAGCCCGATTGATCGAACGCGTGTTGAAATCAAAAACGGTTATTACGGATGAGCAAATAGACTCATATTTGCAGGGGTCTGGGGTGTCGGCGGTTTCCACTAACGAGCGGCGCCATCTTGCCGTCATTTTTTTGCCCGTCCGGAATGCCAGCCAGGCGAATGAAGTCGAGCAGCTGGCGAAAAACATCTACAAGCAGTTGAAAGGCGGAGAGGATTTCTCCAAACTTGCTAAGGAGTATTCCCAAGGGCCAGCTGCGGAGGATGGCGGTGATATTGGTTTTATAGCTGCAACCGACTTGGCGCCGGCTATCGAATCGGCTACTCGAGGACTTAACGCCAATCAGATCAGCGATGTGATGAAAACCCCGCAAGGATACTACATCATCAAAGTTGTTGAAGTGCAGAGTGAACAGCAGAAAGTGAGCAACACCAGCGCCACTGCCCGGGATAAAGCTCGAAATACACTGTTTCAGCAAGAAATCGATAGAAAATATGAGCTGTGGATCAAAGAGCTTATGGATAAATCATTTATACAGGTCAATCTTTAGGATTTATTCAGAGAAAATATGACTGAACCAGCACAAAACCTCAAAGAAGAAAGAATTAGACAGGGTCTTTCCCTGCAGGACGTTTTTGAGCGGACACGTATCAGTGAAGGCGTCCTTCGCGATTTGGAGGAGGGTAACTTTGACCGGATCGGAACCCCACTGCTAGTTCGAGGGTTCATCCGGACCTACTCTTCAGCATTAGGTATCGATGCCGAACCTATATTGGGAAATCATGCCGCCGAAATTGTTGCCTGCGACCGGCAGCAGGATGGGATCAGGGGTTACCGTAGATTTTCTTTGGCTGTCGCCAACAAGAGGAGAAGATGGTCGGTTTTGGCAACGGTTTTAGTGGTTCTTGTGTTGGGCAGCATTGTTACCGGAGCTTGGATTGCCAACAGAAGAACCAAGTTATCCATGAATCAATCCATGACCAATGAAGTTATACCGCAGGAGGAGCTTCCCTCGGATTTACCTAGAACACCTGCAAAGACGGAGACGCCGACTCCCGAACCTTCAAAACAGCCCGAACAATTGGCGGTAATGCCTACAAATAAAGTGGTGGGACCGCTGCCGATAGCGCAAATAAAGGAACGGTCCTTAGCTTCCTCAGACAACAAACCGGCCGATGTTAGCGAGTCATCTACGGTTCAAGCAACAGCTCAAAAGGAACTAAAAACCGAGTCAAGTACCGCCGCCCGGAAAGCCGAACAAAAATCCCAAGAAGAAGTTCCGCTGCAGGCGAGTCAAGGAACTGAGGCTGAAGCACAATCTGAGCAAAAACCTGCCTTGCAGACCAATGAACATGTATTGTCCGCCGCTGCCTCACAGGATGTATGGATACAGGTTCGAGTAGACAATAAAAACACTTACAATGCTCTAATGAAACCGGGTGAAAGACGGGAATGGAAAGCGCAGGAGAGCATGCAGATCATTATCGGAAACGCTGGTGGTCTCAATCTTAAATGGGATGGCAAGCCACTGAGATCGCTTGGAAAATCCGGTGAGGTTGTGCGCTTTAAATTGCCTGATCCAAAGTACTTGGAAGAATCCTAAGGGATGCCTGTTGCGGCGGCACAACCGTTGACATACACGGCCCAGAATGCACAATTTTCCTGTCTGCATCATGCATGATTGTCCAAACGACTGAAGCTATAGTTCTGCAAACTCAAGATTACAAGGAATCTGACCGACTAATTACTTTCTATACTAAATATGGAGGTAAACTAAGAGGAATTGCGAAAGGGGCCAGAAGAAGCCGAAAGCGTTTTGTAAATGCCTTTGAACTCTTTAGCCTGGTTGATTTGAGCTACAGAACAACCAGATCGCTGGTGTGGATCGAGGCATGTAAGCTGGTGGAGCCTTACCTGGAATTGCGCTCCGATTTAGAGCGATGGGCATATGCCGCTTTGGCTTGTGAAGTCGTACTTGAAATGACGCCGGAGGCAGATCCGGAAGAGGAGCTTTTTTTCCTCCTGAAAGAAGTTCTATTTCATTTAGTGGAAGGGAAGGAGCCTCAAAACCTGATCTTGCTTTTTCTACTCAGATTTTTGAACAAGACCGGCTACCTGCCGGCTTTGGATCGTTGCAGTATCTGCAGTAGGACTCTGCGCTCGGCTGTCCATTGGAACTGGGACATGAACCAGGGTGCCCTGTTTTGCCCCGACCACCGATTATCCAGTAAAGGTCTTTCGTTGGATTTGGGGACTTTGATGTTGATTCGGCAGTTAAGACGCTTACCTTTGGATAGAATCTGGCGTTTGCACATATCGCAGGACAATAAAGACAGGATCTTCAATTCGTTGGTTGAATGGATCTGCGGGCAAATCAGGAAAGATTTTAAGAGTCTGAAACTGCTGGGACAAATCCACCCGGCGCAGGATGTATTTTAAGGAGGAAAAGCTGTGGGTTGGATGGAACAATTTGAGACTATCGCGACTCAGCACCCTCTTCTTGCCATTCTTTTGTCATTTGTAGGAGGAATCCTGGCAAGTTTTACTCCCTGCGCTTACCCCATGCTGCCCATAACCGTCGCCTTTGTGGGAGCAAGGTCGCAGGGCAGCAAATGGAAAGGTTTTTTCCTCTCTTCCTTCTATGTATTCGGACTGGCGATAGTCTACGCGGCGCTCGGTGCTTTTGCCGCTCTTACCGGAAAAATGTTTGGGGCCATGACCAGCAGCCCTTATGTCTACCTGTTTGTGGGCAATGTGTGCCTCCTTTTTGCCCTGGTAATGTTGGATGTGATCAAACTGCCGCAACCCACTGTTTTGAATCGTGTTCGAGTTGGCGATCTTCAGTGTCATGATGTTTTTAATTGCGTGCTGCTGGGGGGTGCTTCAGCCCTCGTTGTGACTGCCTGCACGACTCCAGTGTTGGGGGTGTTGTTGACGCTGGTCGCCACCAGGCAGGAGGTCTATTGGGGCATCGCGATGCTTTTTGTATTCGCCTATGGAATGGGGTTTATGGTTATCATCGTTGGAACTTTCACGGGATTGCTCACGTCCCTGCCTCGATCGGGCATCTGGATGCAGCGTGTGCAGAGGTTGTTTGCATTTCTTATGATCCTGGTTGCGGAGTATTTTTTCATAAAGACTGGAGAATTTTGGATATGAATCTGAGTGCTGGGAAAATACTTAAGAGTTCTGTCGCCTTCTTTTTGACGATACTATTCTGCTGTTCTCTTAGCCTTGCGTCGGCTTCAAATGGGAATATGATGCTGGCATCGTTTAACCCGCCAGAGCCTGGACATCCGGCACCCGATTTCGAGCTCAAGGACTTAGACGGCAAAACATTTAGCTTGAGTGAGTTTAAGGCTCAGAAGCCCGTTTTGCTCTATTTTTGGGCTACCTGGTGTCCGCATTGTGTAGCCTCTCGACCCAGAATAGCCAAGCTTCGAGAAGAAATGCCTCGATCGGAGCTGGAAATTCTCGGAATCAACGTGGGCGCAGGGGATTCGCTGGAGCGGCTGAAGCGATTTCAAAAGGGGCATCCGGTATCCTGGCCTATGCTGTATGATGAGGACGAAAAGGTCACTCAAACTTATCAGGTGCAGGGAATACCGTTGTACATTCTGGTCAACAAAGAGGGTGTGATGGTCTACCGGAGCCATGAGTTGCCTAACCCGAAAGACTATTTACAGTAGTTTTGCCCGAGTGAGCTTGAAGTTGATATGAGACCTAACCGTTTATCAGGAATATTCTAATGAAAGATGTTCTCACTATCATAATGGCTGGTGGGCGCGGAACGCGGCTGATGCCATTGACCCTCGACCGTTCTAAACCGGCAGTGCCTTTTGGAGGCATATACCGTCTTATTGACATTCCATTAAGCAATTGCATCAACTCGCAGCTCTACAAGATTCTAATCTTTCCCCAGTATAAATCGCAATCCATGGTAGACCATCTCGAAGATGGCTGGAACATATTCTCCAGCGATCTCGGCCATTACCTGCGCATAGTCGGCCCTCAGCAGCGTATGGGAGCGGAATGGTATCGCGGCACTGCGGACTCAGTGCGACATAACCTGTACTTAATTGAAAGGGAGCGTCCACGCCTGGTGCTGATTCTATCTGGCGATCATGTATATAAGATGGACTACTCGAAGTTCAGAATTTATCACGAACAAAATGAAGCTGACGTGACGGTAGGTCTTCTTGAAGTAGATAGAGGTCAGGCATCCGAGTTTGGGATTGCGGAAGTCGACAACGAATTCAGAATCCGAGCGTGGGAGGAAAAGCCGCGTGAACCGAAACCGATACCGGACGATCCTGAGCGCTCGCTAGCCTCGATGGGGATCTATTTGTTCAAAACCGAGATTCTTCTCAAGATGCTGAAGGAGACGGAGTTTCAAGACTTCGGAAAAGATATAATTCCAAAATGCATTGAAGAACTAAAGGTACTGGCCTACCCTTACCGGCGTCTGAATCAGATAAAAGACTACATTCATATGGTTGGTCAGGATGGGGTGCGGCGACTCGAACTGGTGGATGGCACCCGTGACTCGCAATACTGGCGCGATGTCGGCACTTTGGACGCCTACTGGAATGCCAATATGGACCTCACAGGAGTCGATCCTTTCTTCAATTTGTACGGCAGCCTTTGGCCGATACGCACCTATCAGCGCCAGTTTCCGCCTGCCAAATTTGTCTTCAATCAACGCAACAGCGGCAGCCCACCGCGCATCGGGATGGCAGTGGATTCTATGATTGCGTCCGGATGTATAGTCAGTGGCGGAATCGTTCGAAGCTCGATCCTCTCATACAATGTCATGGTAAGGAGTTGGGCGGAAGTGGATGAATCGGTGATTATGGACGGTGTGGAAATTGGCCGCAATTGTAGAATCAAGAAAGCAATCATTGACAAGGACAATGTGATCCCGCCGCATACTCAAATCGGCATCGATCCGCAGGAAGATCGCAAGAACTTTGAAGTTACTCCACGAGGAATCGTGACGGTACCCAAAGGCTATTTCAATTCCTGAGGGATCTTAAAGGAACCCCCGAATTCAGAGGTATAAGCCGTCACAACAAAGCAGGCTTGGCCCTTTGGTCTTTGGTTGCCTGCTCATATTGAAATGCCACTCGCAGGATGAGCTCTTCCTGAAAATGAGGTCCTAAAATTTGTAGGCCTACCGGCAGCTTCTCCGACGTAAAACCGCATGGCACGGAAATTCCCGGAACGCCCGCCAAACTTGCGGGGAGCGTAAACACGTCACTTAAATACATCTGTAGAGGATCATCGGTTTTTTCGCCAATTTTGAAAGCCGGCATGGGAGAGACAGGGGCTAAAAGAGCATCACATTTTTCAAATGCATCGAGAAAATCCTGTCTGATCAAGCTCCTCACCTGAGATGCTTTTTTGTAATAAGCGTCGTAGTAGCCCGCCGATAGAGCGTACGTTCCCAACATGATTCGCCGTTTTACCTCGAAGCCGAAACCCTTTAGACGGCTTTGGCAGTACATATCCATAAGGTCCCTTGAGTCGGCAGCCCGAAATCCATACTTGACTCCGTCGTAGCGAGCCAAATTTGAACTGGCTTCAGCGGGAGCGATAATATAATACGCGGCCACGCCATAGTCTGTATGTGGGAGCGATACATCTATGATCTCCGCTCCTAAATCCTCACAGACCCTGATGGCTTGTTCGACCACCTGTGCTACGTCCGAGTCCATTCCTTCTAGGAAGTATTCTTTCGGGATGCCAAGCTTAAGGCCTTTGATCGGCATGCGGAGCGATTGCGCGTAATCGGGGACCGGGCGATCAACCGAAGTTGAATCGCGTTTGTCATAGCCGGCGACAGCCTGCAAAAGCATGGCGGCGTCTTCGACATCCTTGCTGATCGGACCGATCTGATCCAACGAAGATGCAAAGGCTACCAAGCCAAAACGCGACACACGACCGTAGGTCGGTTTGAGTCCCACTACTCCGCAAAAGGATGCGGGCTGTCGGATAGATCCGCCGGTGTCCGTACCCAATGCGGCGGCGCATAAATCTGCTGCAACGGCTGCGGCCGAACCGCCGCTCGATCCACCCGGAACTCGCTCCACGTCCCATGGGTTGCGGCAAGGGCCATAGGCGGAATTTTCGTTGGAAGATCCCATGGCGAATTCATCCATGTTGGTTTTTCCAAGAATTATTGCCCCAGCCTTCTTTAGAGCTTCAATTGCGGTTGCGTCAAAGGGAGGAACGAAATTCTCAAGAATATTCGAACCGCAGGAAGTGCGTATGCCTCTGGTGCAAAGGACATCCTTTATCGCCAAAGGGACGCCCGCGAGAGGCGACTGATTCAAATCCATTTTCCCATTGTCAAATTGTTCGGCATCTTTGAGAGCCAGGTCCGCCAGCACCATTAGATAAGCATTCAACTTGCCGTTCAATGCTTGGATGCGATCCAGAAAAGTCGTCACTGTTTCCGTGACACTAAGTTCTCTGCGAACCAGCAATTCGTGTAGTTCATGCATCGTAAGAGAATGAATATCCACTTACACCTCTTTTCTTCTGCAATTCGGGCATTCGAACTTCATATCCTGCGTTTGTCTCTGATAGTATGGTATCTCTAATGTCTCGAACAACCTCCTAAAAAACCTTGGGCACAACAAAGCTTGCTCCGTCACTTTGAGGAGCATTCGCCAGCGCCTCTTCACGTTCTAAGGAAGGCTCGACTTGATCCCTTCGAAATACATTCTGCAACTGAATGGCGTGTGTTGTCGGCTCAACTTCGGATGTATCGAGCTCGTTAAGTTTATCCATATAAGCCAATATATTGTTCATCTGCTCGGTCATGAGCCTCTCTTCCTCTTCCAATAACTCGAGCCTGGCCAGTTTTGCAACATGCCGAACTTCATTCCGGGTGATCTTTTCTCTCATGCTTTTTGGATAACCCATTCCTTTCTCAAGTATTTGCACTATAGCAGCTTCGCAATGTCATTCGGTCACCGCAATCCGACAACTCCCAAAAAATACTAAACCCGAATCCATCCATGTTGCCGGTGTAGCCGGGCGAAAATAAGTTTCCCGTTAGAGCTCCCCCCTTTTCCTAAAAAAGGGGGACTTTGAATCGCCCCATAACCCATTAGAGACTTCCGCCCGGCTGCACAAGGTCTTTATTTCCGAGATTCGTAATCCGCATTCCGCAATTGTTTGCCTTGCGCCTCAAGCGGCGCGAAAGGTCTCCATGGCACGGCAGTCTTTAAAAGCCTCCAAAACCTCCGGCAAACCCTCCACCTTGCGTCCTTCCAACAATTGTTGCGTCAGAGCGTGAACGCGTCCTTCCTCTGCTTCCTGCTCGGTCTCTGTGCTGTGAAAGCGTTGGACGAACTTGGCAAACCGAACGACGTGGATCAATTCGTGGGTCACGATGTAGGCTGCAAGCGGCAGCATTTGTATTTGAGTGTCCCGCTGCACTGCCTGGCGGATTACGTGGTCCTGCAGGCAAATTTTGAAATAATCTCCGACTTCGCTGCCGCGCAATTTTAATTGTGGGTGTTTCAGATAGCGGCGGATTTGTGCGAACGCGATATCTATGATCTCATCTTCCTGTAGATCCACCAATGACTGAATGTCATAACGGTAGCGTTTCCACCCGGAGGTAGAAATTTTGTAATAGTCACTGATGAGTTCCTCTGAGATTTCGATTGCCCTCCTTAAAACTGCAATTTCTTCCTGCTGAAAAGGAACTCGCTTCATCCCCTGCAATTCTTACCCCTGTTCGGAGTCGTTGATAGAACCAAGAATGTTTTGGTATTCCAGAAATCAGCTCATTTAGAACCCTACTTTTCTACAAAAAAAACTTCTTTTTATCAAATTGTTATTTGCGGAGCGGAGTTAGCACAGCAATAAAATGTGAAAACACGGTACCGTCGAGTACATTGAAGGGACTGCGCTGACGGGAATGTAGGCGGGTTCTCCGAAAACACCGGATGCGGAACTTGTTCTTGCCCTGCAAAACCTATCGTCGAGCCGGATAGCATCAGCATTTTCATTTGGATCGAAAAGCATTTGGTCTGGTCCGCCCAGCGGCTTCAATATGGGCTGAAAAGCATAACACTGGAATGTCGTTCGGCTTTGTATTGCGGTTCAAATGGCAGAGGACTTCTTCCTCGAATCCCAATTCCTGGCAAAGGCTGAATTTAGCATGAATGATTGGTCGAGTTGTCTTGACGCATTTTTGACATTTGCGAGGAAGCAGTTCTGGGGGTGTATGAGGCATGAGCCGCGTCCTTAGGCAGTCTCCTTAGGATCTTGCCAACATCGAGGAGGGTGGCATAACCTTTTTTAAACTAACCTGAAATCTTCGCCAGGGAAACAGATTGCCGGGACAGTCGGTTTTTGCGCCAGGCACCATGCGGTGGGCGAGCACATTTGAAACGGGAATTTCGTAGTGGGTTCCCAATAAAGCAGCGAGCTGGATTAGAGTGTTCATTTGGGCAACTGAGGGTTTTCTGTCGTTAAAGTTGCCAACCAGCCCTATACCGATGCTTCTCTCGTTCATGTGGCAAGCCTTGCAATGTGCCCCCTGTTCCTGCTGAATCCAGCGGGGCGCCACTTCCACCTGCCCATTGCCTTTTCCGAGCGAACCATTATCAATCAAAAAATGATAACCTAGTCCCTCTTCAAACCCTCTTTCGCGATGAATCCGATCCACCAGTAGAGCTTTCCCGACTTTGCCGGCCGTGTGGTGGACAATGATGTATTCCCAGCGGTCATTCTTGTAGACGGGTACGATATTCTTGTATTGCGAAGGATGAGGGATAATGAGTTTTTGTCCCGGCTTTAAGGCCTCCCCCGGCTTCAACTCGTTGGCTTTAATGAGCTCCTGCTCCGGCACCCCATACATCTGGGCCAATCTGGGGAGGGTTTCCATTGGGGCTACTTCGTGCACCGTGCAGGTTTCTGGTTGGGGGTTCAGTTGCGATGATGCGCTGTTTCCTGCGTGGGGCCGACGACCGGCCTGTGACTCGGGAGGAATATAATGACAGGTTCCATTCAACCGTCCGCTGCATCCTTGAAGTAGCAGCAGTGCAGTTCCTTTCAACATGTGAAGCAGAAACTGCCTTCGCTCATGACTGACGTTAAGACTGCTAAGATCCATGTCGAATCAAGACTTTGTAATGGGTTTGTGTTTTTATAGAAAAACTTTTGAAACTGAATTAACAAGCACTCGATACTGTAGCTGCCGAATAGATTAGGAAGATCGCCCCATGCGAGAATATACACGAATGGATATAAATGAAGACCACATTTCCACTATAAATAAAACCATTTGAAATGCAACGTTTTTTTGTGAACAAGAAGAATTCAGGAGTCGGGAGCCAAAATACCGACGGCGAAAAGACTTCTGGTCCTCCTTTAGCGCCTTGCGGGACCGCAAAAATTGTCTATCGTTCGAACCTGCCGGACCACAAACCGACGAAAAAGTGCCTGGCATTCACCCCGATGACGCGGTTGTTGTAGCCTCCCTCCTGAACGACCAAAGTGGGCAATTGCATTTTGCCAATGGTTTTTCCCAACTTGTCATAATCTTTTGCGATCAGACTCCAGGTTCCTGTGGGATCTCCTTTTGCCGTGTCCAGTCCGAGACATACGATCAGATAAGAAGGAACGAAAGCCGCAATTTTCCTTAGCGCCTTTTCCACGGTACGCAGGTGGAGTTCACTGCTGATGGTCTCAGCAAGGGGATAGTTGATATTGCAGCCTTTACCCAGCCCCTGTCCGGTCTCGTCTTCAAAGCCGCTAAAATAGGGATAGGCAAAGTGTGGGTGCCCGTGGACGGAAAGAGTCAGAACATCGTTTCTTTCGTAAAATATCTGCTGCTGCCCGTTGCCGTGATGATAATCAATGTCCAGGATGGCAATTTTTCCGTATTGGCCAAGGAAATGAGCCGCTATAGCCGCGTTATTGAAATAGCAAAAACCGCCGAAAGAGCGACTTTCGGCATGGTGGCCGGGTGGCCTCACTAGAGCGTAAGCCAGTCGGTAGCCTTCCAGGAGGTGCTCCGCAGCGGTCAGTGCGCAGTCAACGCCTCTTTTGGCCGCATGAAAAGCATTCGTGTTCAAGGGAGTAAAGGTGTCGATGCAATAGTAGCCGGCTCTAACCGCCAGTTCTTTGGGAGGTCTGGCAGCGTTTCGGATGGGGAAAACATAAGGGTAAACCGATTTTCCCGCTTCCAGCTTTTCACAGACGCGTTTGAAGTATTCGATATAGCTGCTCACGTGTACCGTTTTGAGGTATTTTTGTGAAAAGTTGCGAGGAGCTATTTTGTCAAAAATGTTGACGTTGTCGAGCTCCTTCAAGATCGATTTGATTCTGACTGGCGATTCAACGTAGCCTCGTTCATGGACATGATGGATGGCGTGTTTATCGTTGATTACCATAGCTATCTTGCGGAACTTGCCGGAGACCTGAGCGACAGGGAGGTTTTTTTCTTTTTTTATGTAGCGGGGTTCTCTCAAACGTACGGGATCGTCTTTAAAAGATTCCACGACCATGTCAACGTAGGATTTTGGGCACAGGTGCTTGTATTTGCGCTCAAGGATGGCACGAACTATAGCTTTTGCGTCGCTTCTTCGCAGCGGTTTTTCCCCACCCAAACCGTCGAAAACCAGGTAGGGCGGATTATCGCCTCCGGGTTCAACCGGGGTTTCGTAGGCGGTATTGATTATGGGTCGCGCTCCGTATTTTTCGTAAAACCGCAACCGCGCCTTGTTATTTTTCAGCACCTCTGGATCCCTGCACAGATTGGGGACATCGGGCAGACATTCAAAAAAAATACCGATCGCGTTCAACGAAGTCGCTTCTTCGCGTATGCGTGAATAAAGAGCGCCCCCGACTCCCGCGCCGGTTACCAGCCTGGCAGCGGAGATGTAATCGAGGAAGCAGAAATGAAGATTTGGTTCATAAGACAGAAGAGCAAAACCTTTGATGGCTCGCTTGAAGCCCTCGGCAATATAAAGAATCGATTGAAACCGATGTTTGAGAGAATTCCTGAGCTGTTCCGGGATCTTGTCGATATCTGCAGAGTTCAACTCAGGCAGTTGTTCTCTCAATATTTGCTGAACCTGACTGACGATCTCGCGATTGGCAGACGAAACGGCATCAAACATTCTGCGAATTCTAAACACGTAGGGGCTCCAGTCTTATATGAGGATGCAAAATTAAGGAGACAGAATCCAGAATGTGAAGTAACTTTGGGTTTTGCTTCATGCCCCTTGGCAGCCCATTGCATTTTCATGGTCGTTGTAATCAGCTCGCCATGAGACTTTCAAGTCTTTCTGAATGCTCTTCATCAAACCATTCTTGAATCAGCCGGAAGGCGATAGAAACGGGAGTGGGTAGTCGAAGATCTCCCTGACGCCATGCCGTTTCAATTTCATGCCGCGAAAACCAGCGGGCATCTTCCAGTTCGTGGTCCCTCAGCTGAATCTTACGGTCAGCAGCTTCGGCTCTAAAACCGAGCATGATGGAGCTGGGAAATGGCCAAGGTTGGGAAGATTGGTAGTTTAGCTTTTTAATTTGAATTCCTGTTTCTTCAGATGCTTCACGGATAACGGCATCTTCCAGGCTTTCCCCTGGTTCTACAAATCCTGCAATGGTGGAATACATTCCTGCCGGCCACTGGGGCTGGCGGCCCAGTAGGCAGAGTTCTCCGTAGGTAATCAGAACAATGATCGCCGGGTCGGTTCTTGGAAAATGCTCTTTCCCGCAGCTTTCATTTGTGCATACCCTGACATGGCCGCCGTGGGTGCTCTTTGTTTTATAGCCGCAAGCCCCACAGTAGCTATTCTGACTATGCCAATGAGTGATGGCTCTCGCGTAGGCAAGCAGAGCGGCCTCACGATGATCCAACAGTGGCCCTACTCCCCGCAGATCTCGAAAACTGCCTAGATCCTTGAACGCTATGGGAGCCGTCGGACCATTTGGCGGCAAGTCGATAGCAAAGTAAATCCTCTTATCCTTTTCCCCGAGCAGCACGATTGATGCTGCGTCAGAGACAATATCCGCCACATCCTTAGGAGTGAGTTCAACGGGATGGGGGGACGATTCCTGGCTGACAAGGTTTTTGGACTGCCAGATGGGGATAAATCGAGCGTTCGGGTTCCGGAGTTTTGCACTGAACCATCGATCGTCTGGTCGCCTTTGCCACAATCGGTCTAGAGGAGTAGCCGAATAGAAATTGTGTCCGAGTTTCTGTTGTTGATCCATGGAATTCAACCTTTCGCAATATTCTTCAGTGCGGATCGCAGCTGCATCATTAATTTTATATAAACACCGAGTAAAGAACAATCTTCAGCATATATTAATACATTTGGCTCTTTGCGCATGACCGGGGCAGGTCCTCTACGCACCCTGAATTCGACTAATCCGCTATGAGCCATACATTTAACTGAAAATCGGCGGGCGGCCAGGGGCTGGGAGCCGGAAGTCAAACGACCTCAAAAGACATGTAATTCCGGTGTCGCCCGCCTCGATCCGCTAGCCCATTTTCATGCTTGGCTGTGGCTCCACTGGATCAAAGGAAATTTTATCGTAGATATTTTCTTGTTGACGCGACAGCAACCCATTTGATACATTCCAATTGAAATCTGATGTATTAGACATTAATACTTCGCGGTCAATTTCTGAAAGAAATGAAATATGCGCCTTTTCAGAAGTTACGACTCCTGCGCAATTGAATCTCAGTGCTTGCGCTGTTCCCCTGTTCAACGTCCGGTCCGTAATTCATTTTCCCCGTTAAACCTCATGCTGCGGAAGCGATTAAATATTTTTCCCTGTGAGACAGAGTTCTCGGCCTTTTTTTATCACACCGCAACTCATGCACCTGTTCAAAAGAAAGCTTGGCAGCCTGCTTCAAACAGAGTTCGCATCACGCAAGTTCGCAGGAATAAAGTGAGAGGAGGAATCTAAAGGCTTTGGAAGCAGTCGTTTTGTGCGCGTTTTATCGAAAGCTACGTCAGTTTTATAGGAATACCGGAAAACGTTAGGAGTCTGATGCCGGCCCGTCAATTTGCAGATGATACCGATCTGCGTTTCAAGATTTTCCATGAATTGATGCAGAGCAAGGTGCGCGACATCTTGCTGGTGTCAACGCTCTACGATGCCTGCATCATAGATGAGGATGGGAGGCTGGCAGAAAGAATCATATACGAATACAGGGGCCTCAACTTGAGCCAACCCCCCAGGCTCACCTGGGTTTCCTCTGCCAGCGAAGCGCTTGCGGTTCTGGATAATAAAAAGATTGATTTGGTAATTACCATGCTCCGACTTGCCGACACGGATGCTTATGCTCTCGGTAGGGAGCTGAAAAAGAAGGCGCCCAACTTGCCTGTCGTTTTACTTTCCCATAGTGCACCGGATCCTCGCTGCGTAATCGAATCGCCTCCTCGCCACGATATAGACCGCTCCTTTGTCTGGACCGGCAACACAGAGTTGCTGATTGCTCTTGTCAAGAGTGCGGAAGATGTCATGAACGTTGCCCGCGATACTCAGCTGGCAGGGGTAAGGGTTATTCTATTTGTGGAAGATTCTCCTCTGTACCTTTCATCGTTGTTGCCGATCCTCTATCGCGAGGTCATTCTACAGACGCAGGCCGTTATGGAAGAAGCTCTCAATGAAGAGCACAAGTTGCTGACCATGAGGGCTCGTCCGAAGATCCTGGTAGCCGAGAGCTTCGAGGAAGCCGAAAACCTGTATAAAAGGTTTGAGCCTTATATCCTCGGAATCATTTCCGACGTTCGTGTTCCGAGGAACTGCCAACTTGATCCTGATGCCGGCATATCCTTTCTCACAAACGTCAAGGTGGAACGGCCGGATATCCCCCTGCTTCTCACCAGTTCCGAGTTGTCAAATGCACCGAGGGCAGCTGAAATTCCGGCGAAATTTCTAAATAAAAACTCTCCCGGTCTGCACGCAGAGTTGCGGTCTTTTCTCGTCAGGCACCTTGGGTTTGGCGATTTTGTCTTTCGGACTCCAGACGGGCGCGAAATCGCCAGAGTCTCCAACATGCGTTCTCTGGAAAAAATATTACCCAGCATCCCGGCAGAATCCTTCTATTTTCACTGGAGCCGCAACGACTTCTCCCGCTGGCTTTTTGCTCGAACAGAGGTCATTCTCGCTTCAAAACTCCGTCCAGCCACAGACAATGATTTTTCAGGCGACGTTGAGAGTATGCGTGAGTTTATTATTTCTAATGTGCGCAACCGGCGCTTGAGGCGTCAAAAGGGAATAGTGGTAAGCCTTGATGCCAGCGATTTTGATCCGGACACCGATTTTCTCAAAATCGGCAAGGGCTCACTTGGAGGAAAAGCCCGGGGGTTGATCTTCATATCCAATATGCTGCATCGCAATCCTGTTCTCCAGGACAAATTCCCCGAGGTGAAATTCTTTTTCCCCCAAACCTTGGTGGTAACAACTGAAGGTTTCGATTCCTTTCTGGAAATCAATGAAATGCGCGGGATGTCCAAGACCAACGCTCCGGACGAGAGAGTCGCCGATGCCTTTATCAAGGCGAAGTTTCCGAGATGGATCGAAAAAAAACTTAAGGTCTTCCTTTCCCACGCCAAATATCCGCTCGCGGTACGTTCGTCCAGTCTGCTTGAAGACAGCCGTTTTAGGCCTTACGCCGGTTTATACAGAACGTATATGCTGCCGAACAACCACCCGGAACTGGAAACGAGGCTGAGTCAGCTCATCACGGCCATCAAGCTGGTTTATGCTTCTACTTACTTCAAAAGCCCGCGAAGCTTTGCTCAGAGGAGTCCTCATCGCACCGAAGAAGAAAAGATGGCGATTATTATTCAGAGGCTGGTAGGGAAGCAGTATGGATCTCATTTTTACCCGGCCATCTCAGGGGTAGCTCAATCGCATAATTACTATCCGCTATCTCATATGCGAATGGATGAGGGAGTCGGCCACGTAGCCCTGGGGCTCGGAAAGATCGTCATGGAAGGCGGGCGAGTGCTGCGGTTTTCACCGAAGTATCCTCAAGTGCTTCCTCAATTCGCAACGGTTGCAGACACCCTGAAGAACTCGCAACGCTTTTTCTATTCGCTGAATATGGAAAATCCTTCTTTAGCGGTCGATCTAAACGAAGATTCCACCCTTGAAAGGCGGGAAGTATCTGCAGCCGATCAGGATGGGCCATTGGGGATGCTGGCAAGTACCTACCTTCCGGAAGAAGAACGCATAAGCGACGACGCAATAATGGCTGGTCATAGAATCCTGACTTTTTCCCAGGTGCTGAAATATGGTCTTTTCCCTTTGCCCGAAATACTTTCCGAGATCCTCGATATGGGCCGGCAGGGGATGGGCTGCCCCGTGGAAATTGAGTTTTCCATAAATATTGCGCAGGACCCAAAGTTGGAACCTCAGTTTGCTTTTCTACAAATCAGGCCGATGGCCGACGAACGCCAAATGATGGGAGTCAAAATAACTGACAAGGACATCGCCGAAGCTTTCTGTTTTTCCTCCCATGCACTCGGCAACGGCAGAAAAAATGATTTGCGGGACATCTTGTATGTAAAGCCGGACAGTTTCGATGTGAGCCGCACTCCTGAAATAGTTCGAGAAATCGATGGGTTGAATTCGATCCTAGCGAAAGAAAATAGAAAGTACCTGCTCATCGGTCCCGGCCGATGGGGATCGGCAGATCGCTGGCTGGGAATACCGGTGAACTGGTCCGATATATCGGGAGTAGGAGCTATTGTCGAGACGACAGTGCCGGAGCTCAGCGTCGAACCTTCCCAAGGTACGCATTTTTTCCACAACATTACTACCTTAGGTATCGACTATGTGATGGTCGCAAGCGATGGAGAGGATTTTTTGGACTGGAACTGGCTTGCGTCCCGGCCCATTGCACACGAAACGGCTCATTTGGCTCACGTACAACTGACGGCTCCGTTCCTATCCAAAGTTGATGGAAGTACGATGCGCTGTGTGATGTTGCCGCCCGGCAAGGGTAATGGGGAGCAACAGAGGGACTAAAAAACTTTGGAGCAGCAATCGGTTTATTCACCCGATCCATGGAGGGACAAGTATGCAAAATATTGTTGCAACCGTAAAGGCTCGAGACCCGCTGGAGAAGGAATTCCATCAGGCGGTGTCTGAGGTCGCCGAGTCCGTTAAGCGAGTGCTCGACAGCAATCCCCGCTATCGCCATGCCAGGATCCTTGAAAGAATGGTGGAACCCGAGAGAGTCATAATGTTTCGGGTGCCGTGGCTGGACGATCGGGGTGATGTCCAGGTCAATAGGGGATTCCGGATAGAGATGAATAGCGCCATAGGCCCATACAAGGGAGGGTTGCGTTTTCATCCGTCGGTCACCTTGAGCATCCTGAAATTCTTGGCTTTCGAGCAGGTTTTCAAAAATGCGCTCACCACCCTGCCAATGGGCGGGGGAAAAGGCGGCTCGGACTTCGATCCCAAGGGTAAATCCGATTACGAAGTCATGCGTTTTTGCCAGGGTTTCATGAGTGAGCTGTTTCGCCACATCGGTCATAATACCGATGTTCCAGCGGGTGATATCGGGGTTGGGGCGCGTGAAATAGGTTTTCTTTTTGGCATGTACAAGAAGCTGCGGAACGAGTTTACCGGGGTTTTTACCGGAAAGAATCTCAATTGGGGCGGAAGTTTAATACGGCCTGAAGCCACGGGGTACGGATGTGTCTACTTTGCCTGCGAGATGCTTGCGACTCACAATGAGACCTTAGGAGATAAGACTTGCCTGGTTTCGGGGTCGGGCAACGTGGCGCAGTATACCGTGGAAAAGATCTTGGAGCTTGGAGGCAAAGTCATCACGCTGTCCGATTCATCGGGCTACATATACGACGAAAGCGGCATAGATCGACCAAAGTTGGCATACATCAAAGAGCTGAAGAATGTCCGGCGAGGTCGCATTAAAGAGTATGTCGGCAAATATCCAAGTGCCGTTTACACGGCGTTGGAACCGGGTTTGGGGTACAATCCGCTGTGGAATCATAAAGCTGCCTGTGCCTTCCCTTCAGCTACCGAAAACGAAATCAACGAAAGAGACGCTCAAAATCTTGTGAATAATGGTGTGCGGCTGGTTTCGGAAGGCGCCAACATGCCAACCACACCCGAAGGAATAAGGATTTTTATCGACAACAAAATTCTGTACGGGCCGGGTAAAGCCGCCAATGCTGGCGGGGTGGCGGTTTCCGGCCTGGAGATGGCTCAAAACAGCATGCGGATCAACTGGACCAGAGACGAAGTTGACAATCGGTTGCGGATCATCATGAAAAGTATCCATAAGACTTGCCTGGATGCCGCAGCTCAATATGGTTCCCCGGACAATTATGTGCTCGGAGCCAATATCTCCGGCTTCGTCAAAGTAGCCAATGCCATGCTGGATCAGGGACTTGTTTGATATTACGGCGATGAATAGCGGGCAACGGTTTAACCAGAGGTTTCAGATGGAAAGCATCCCCGGTCGGATGGCTCTGATTTAGCAGGATATATAACCATCTGAACATTAAATATTAATGCGAAAATTAAAAATATGATTGAAGGAGGACGAAATGGCTAAGGTTAAAATGACACCGAGTGAAGCGTTAGTGGAAACCATGGTCGCCGAAGGAGTGAAAGATGTTTTCGGAATTGTTGGATCAGCGTTTATGGACGCTCTTGATCTGTTTCCGGATGCAGGCATTCGTTTCATTCCTGTGGCGCACGAACAAGCAGCGACGCATGCTGCGGACGGGCTGGCCAGAGTCACCGGAAAACCGCAGGCCTGCATCGGGCAGAACGGACCCGGTGCGGCCAATTTTGTATCCGCTCTGACCGCAGCGTATTGGGCTCACTCGCCGGTTGTGGCCATAACTCCCGAGACCGGATCGATGGGAATCGGTACCGGCGGTTTCCAGGAGTTGGACCAAATGGCCATGTTCGAGAAACAGACCGTCTATCAGGTTCGTGTGAATCAGCCGCAGCGGATGGCGGAACTGGCTCGGCGCGCTTTCTACATGGCCAAAAACCTAAATGGACCCAGCCAGTTGAACATTCCGCGCGATTTTTTCTACGGTGAATTAATGGATGAAATTTATGAGACTCCTGTCATCAGGCGCGGTGTGGGGTCCATGGAAGACCTCGAAACGGCAGCCAAGCTGATTGCCCAAGCAAAATATCCGGTGATTGTTTCCGGAGGTGGGGTTTCCCAGGCTGACGCGGTGGCAGAGGTTAAAGCTCTGGCGGAATACCTTACCGCCCCGGTTGTGAACAGTTATTTGCACAACGATACTTTTCCCGCCGGCCATGAGTTGTCCTGTGGACCGATCGGATACTGCGGTTCCAAAGCGGCCATGCGCACCATAAAAAAGGCGGATCTGGTGATTGCATTGGGTACGCGCCTGGGACCTTTTGGGACCCTGCCCCAGTATGACATCGCTTATTGGCCTGACAATGCTAAGCTGATCCAGTGCGACGTCAACGTCGGTGTGCTCGGCTTGGCCAAGAAGGCCGATGTATACAGCTGTGGCAATGTAAAGGAGTTTACCGGTCTTTTGCTCAAGCGGGTAAAAGAATTGGCTCCGAATCTGCAAAGGAATTCTGAACGATTGGGTGACATCCAAAAAGAAAAAGAAATTTGGGACAAGGAGCTTAAGGAGTGGAGTTCCAGTTCCCAGTCCAAACCGATGCATCCCCGGCGGTTTCACCAGGAATGGACCAGGGTATTGCCCAAAGGCAGCATCGTAACCACCGACATCGGCAACAACTCCTCGATGATCAATGCCTATCTGAAATTTGAGGGCATCAGGCAGCACATCTCGGCATTGTCCTGGGGGAACTGCGGTTTTGCCTATGGTGCGGCTATCGGGTGCAAAGTCGGCAATCCAGACGCTCCCGTAATTGCTTTTCAGGGAGACGGCGCCTACGGCATCAGCGGTGTCGCGGAGGTCATGACGGCCGTTCGCGAAAACATTCCGGTGATCGCTATCGTTGCGACCAACTACGAGTGGGGTGCTGAGAAGAAGAACCAGATCGACTACTACGACAATCGTTTTGTCGGTGCCAATCTACCGGAGAACCCCGACTATGCAAAACTGGCCGAAGACATGGGGGCGCTGGGTTTTTATGTGGACCATCCGGACCAGGTGGGAGACGTGATGAAGGAAGCGATTGCATCGGGCAAACCGTGTGTCATCAATGCCATCGTCCAAGGTGGAGAGGAAGTTCTGGCCGAGCCGTTCCGCCGCGATGCCCTTAAAATGCCGGTGCGCTATCTGGATAAGTATTCTCATTTGAACGCGAAATAAAGTTTAACAACAATAACTCTTCCCATAGCTATTTCACACAGCCTGGGATCAGAGGTCGGGAGAGAATTATGGAAGATTTGAAGAAGATTCCAGCGGCAAAGGAAGACCTGGATTCTTATGAAACGGAAAATATTTTTCATTCATGGTCGTTTCAGCCTGCCCAGTCGCCGATGCGTGCGGTCAGTGCAAAGGGTGTACGATTTACCACGGAAGATGGTCGAGAGAGGCTTGATTTTAGCTCCTGTTTCGTCAGTCATAATATAGGTCACGGTGATCAGCGCGTGGTGGAGGCAATCTGCGAGCAAGCAAAAACTCTTTGTTCGTTTGCCCCAAGCTTGTCCAACAAGCCACGAGCTTTGCTGGGCAAGTTGTTGGAAGAAGTGACCCCCGGCGATCTTTCCCGCGCTTTTATTTCTCTTGGCGGCACCGAAGCGAATGAAGCTGCAGTCAAAATTTGTCACCAATACACCGGACGTCGCAAAATTTTGACTCGCTACCGGGCCTACCATGGCGGAACTACTGCGCCCATGACTCTTTCGGTCGGCGATTCCCGCAACTGGGCTCAGGTGCCTGGCGGCACCGAATGGGTGCCGGTGCCGCTGCCATATTGTTACCGCTGTATGTTGGGTCAGACCTATCCCGATTGCGGCCTGCAGTGTGCTGAATACATCAACCAGGCCATTGAACTTGAAGGCGGGGGGGATAAAGTCGCCGGAATTATATTCGAGCCCGTTACTGGAGCGAATGGGATCGTGGTGCCGCCGCCCGAATATTTCCCGAGGCTCAAAGAAATCTGTGACAAATGGGGTGTTCTTATGATTGCCGACGAGGTCATGACTGGTTTTGGCCGCACCGGCAAATGGTTTGCCATGGATCATTGGGGAATCGTGCCCGACATCATGACCATGGCCAAGGGGCTCACTTCGGGGTATCTGCCACTGGGTGCGACAGTTGTGCGCAAGCCCATAGGCGACTATTTTAAGGATCATTTCTTTAGTCATGGAGCCACCTATGCAGGGCACGCCCTCTGCTGTGCAGCAGCGTTAAGGACTGTGCGGATTTACCAGGAAGACAACCTGGTCGAGAATTCCGAAAAAATGGGTAAATACCTGCTTGAAAAAGCTATGGAGCTTAAAGAAAAACACCGAAGCATTGGCGACGTGAGGGGTCTGGGTTTGTTTGTGGGCCTGGAACTCGTAAAGAGCCGGAAAACCAAGGAACCCATGGTCCCGGTAGGCGGCAAAGTCCAACCCGGTACGAATCCCAAGCTCGAAGTCGCAAAAAAACTGGGTCAGCTGGGAATGATGGCTATGGCGGCTAATCCAGGCAACGTCATTGCCATGGCGCCGCCTCTGATTGTGACCAGAGATGAAATTGATGAGGGCATTGCCATTATGGATCAGGCACTGGAGGTGGCAGACGGGTTCGCGGATGCGGAATAAATGGGGTACGCTTTCCGGCTCATGCTTACAAAAGCAGGCCGGAAAGCCTGCTCCAAAGCTGCAACAGATTCTATGCGCAATCTGCAAATATATCTTCAGCCTAGTAGCGCGGGGCTTTAGCCCACTTTGCGATGCCTTAGAATCCAATCCAGCTGTACACCTATGAAGGGGCGGATTTTAATAAACCGCGGCTATTGTAGGGTATCTGCATAAGCAGCAAGTGTTAAGCGTTGGAGGATTTAATGAGTGAAAAAATCGAATTTACCAAAGTCAGAAATTTTATCGACGGGGAATGGGTGGAAGAAACCGGGGTAAAATATGTTCCACTCTTCAACCCTTCGACTGGCGAACAGATAGGGGAAGTTCCGCTTTCATCCAAAGAGACATCGAGGGCGGCCGTCGAATCTTCTCAAAAGGCATATGATTCCTGGCGGCAGCTATCTGTTTCCAAAAGGATGTCCTATCTGTTTGCATTGCGTGAGGCAATGCGGGCGCATCTTGAGGAATTGGCGGTAGCCATTGCCGTTGACCAGGCTAAACACATCAGTGAAGCAAGGGGTGAGGTCCAAAGAGTCATAGAAATCATTGAAACTGCTTGCAGTATCCCCACATTGATGCAGGGAGACTCATTGGAAGGGGTTGCCACCAATATCAATGCCAAGGTTATACGTCAGCCTTTGGGAGTCTTTGGCGGTGTAGCGCCCTTTAATTTCCCCGCTTTAGTATTTGGTTGGTTTGTGCCCTTTGCCATTGGCGTTGGAAATGCTTTCATTTTTAAACCATCCCCTCTGTCCCCCATGTTTATGCAAAAGATGGGTGATATTTTCAACGAAATCGGACTTCCAAAGGGGGTCGTAAACATTGTCAACGGCGAAGCGGATGTCCCGGAGGCTTGGTACGACAACAGGAAAATAGCCGGGGTTTGTATGGTGGGGTCCACCCGCACCGCCAAAATTATAGCCCGCAGATGTGGTGAAACGGCCAAAAGATCGATGCTCCTCGCAGGCGCCAAGAATTATCTGGTGGTGATGGAAGATGCGGAGATGGATCTGTTCGTAGAAAATTATTTACATTCTTGTTATGGCTCTGCCGGGCAGCGCTGTCTGGCCGGTTCCATCGTGGCTGCCGTGCCTGAAATATACGATCAAATGTTGGAAGCCGTTCTGAAGGCTTCGCACAAGGTAAAGATAGGCGATGCGATGGACCCGGCTGTCTACATGGGGCCCGTCATTTCCAAAGAAGCTAAGGAACGGGTTGAAAACTATGTTGATATAGGAATCCAAGACGGCGCCAAACTTATTCTTGATGGGCGCAATCCAAAGGTTGCTGATAGGAACAAAGACGGCTTTTTCATAGGGCCTACGATTTTCACCGACGTTACTCCCGAGATGCGGATTGCCAGGGAAGAAATCTTTGGTCCGTTTGTCTCAGTGATGAAAATCAATGACTTGGATGAAGTGCTTGGATTGATCAGAGAGCAGGAGTACGGCAACGGAGCCTGTATTTTTACGCAGAATCTATATTATACGCAGCGCTTTATAAGTGAGGCTGATGTAGGAATGGTGGGCGTGAACGTGGGTATCTGTGCACCTCACCCGTACTTACCTTTTGGAGGAATAAAGCACTCTTTGGTGGGAACCGATAAAGTTCAGGGCAAAGCCGGCGTCGATTTTTTCACTCAAGAAAAAGTCGCTACGATCCGATTCACTTCTCCCACGGGTGTCTACAGCAAGAAGGAGAAACCCGGTAAAACAGAAGCGTGTGAATCAGGCGATATCAGGAGCTGTATCCCATCATAGGTACACCGGATGGGGCAATAACGAGCGGTTCCGTCTGGAAGCCTCACAGGCTCGGGTCATGTCCGCCGAGCAGACCTAAAGGTCCGCGCTACATGGTGAAACGAACTTCTTAGCCCTTCTTCCGGATTCAGGAGGAATTTTATGGACTTCAAGAAGATACTGGTGGCCGTTGATCGAACGACTACCATTGAGTCGCCGAAATTTCAGCGAGCTTTGAGGCTCGCGGAAAAAGAGAATGCGAAGCTGATGATTCTCCATTGTTTGCCCCAGGAGACGATTGCCGAGATGGAGGGGCGGATCGCAACCCTGGCAGAGGTGGAGCGCTCGGAGCCCCTATATAAGGTGGGACACCAGAAGGGCAGGGAGGTCGAGCACATTCGGGCCTGGCTGGAAGAGTTCTGCAGTGTGGCGCAAGAAAAGGGAATTGAGGCGATTCCCGAGATTGATGCCGGCAAGCCTGGCCCAACCGTGGTGAATATGGCTGAACACTGGGAAGCTGATGTTATCGTTTTAGGTCAAACCAAACGAAGTGCGCTGAGCGATTTTCTGGTTCGGGGAACGAGCAGCTACGTCACCTATCATTCGCCGTGTTCCATTTTGTTTGTACACGAAGGCGTTTTGCCGGAACAATAACAGCGTATGGGCCGCTCAGCGGTTTTCGGTTATGTTGTATATCAATGGCAGACATACCGGTGGTTGGTTGATGACATTTGACAAGGTTGAACGGGTGGATGACCGAGGTGCAATTGATCTCAAGCACGTGTTCGGCAAATGGAGGCGGTTTGCTCTTGAATAGAAATCAAATGTCTGATATATCAGAGCTGTCGAACTCAGTTAACGGCACCCTCTGTTTTTCAATCCATGTTCTGAACTTCAGCCGGCTATACGGCTATTTCACCGGTCCTGGTTTAGGTGAAAGTTAGCGACCGGTCGGAGCATTTTCGGCAACCTGCTTCAGATAAAAGGATCTCGCACACTTGATATCCCCTTGAGGTGACCGGCCAACATCAACACACGGGAGAGTAGCGTGGAGGAACATCCTGTAAGAAAAAGCAAGATTGAGGTTAAAGATCTGACCAAACGATTTGGCGATCTGCTGGTCCTGGATAGAATCAATTTTAATGTCGCAAAAGGTGAATTCTTGGCTATCGTTGGGCCGACCGGATGCGGCAAGACGACCTTCCTCAATTGTCTGTCCAAACTTGTCCCCACCAGTGAAGGCAACATATTTATCGATGGTGAAGTCGCCGATCCTCGAAAACACAATATCTCTTTTGTTTTCCAAGAGCCAACCTGTCTGCCATGGCGCACTGTTCGGGAAAATGTAGCCTACGGCATGGAAGTAAAACGATTTCCTAAGGATCGGATCGAAGAGAGAGTGAATTTTATGTTGGACTTGGTTGGACTCAAAGAGACCGCCAACCTCTATCCCAACCAAGTTTCCGCAAGTATGGTGCAGCGTATCACCGTGGCCCGTGCTTTTGCCGTCGATCCCGACTTGCTGCTGATGGACGAACCATATGGGCAGTTGGATGTGAAGTTGCGCTATTATCTGGAGGACGAACTGGTCAAGCTGTGGAAAACGCTCGAAAGTACGGTTATTTTCGTTACGCACAACATTGAAGAAGCGGTCTATGTGGCCGAGCGCATACTGGTTTTGAGCAACAAGCCAACCAATATCAAGGCGGAAGTGATCGTCGATCTGCCCCGTCCCAGAAATCTTATCGATCCCAAATTCGTTGAAATCCGCAAGCACGTCACTGAGTTGATCAGATGGTGGTAGCGTGCTCCAGCCACAAATTGGAACAACGACGACGAAGAGAGGAGGTGGTCACGAGATTGGAAACGCTTTTATGGATGGACTGCTCATAGCGAGCATAGCAGTCTATGTGCATTGGAGCCAACAGTCAGCTTAAAAGGAGTAGGAGATGCGGAAATTAGCCATTTTGTGTGTGTTGGTACTGGCGTTTGTATTTGCATTTGGCGGCCTTAACCAGGCCAAGTCGGCGGACTTGATCAAGCTTCCCACTTGCTGGATGCCTGAGCATGAGTTGTTTTTCCCGTGGTATGCCAAGAAAATGGGTTGGGATAAAGAAGAGGGATTGGATTTGGAACTTCTTTATTTCGAGAGCGGCATGCAGCAATTGGAGGCACTGCCGGCAAAGCAGTGGGTCTTGGGTGGCACCGGCGGCGTTCCCATGGTGCTGGGGGCACTTCGCTACGATGCACAAATGATAGGGCTGGGAAATGATGAATCCTTTCTAAACGCGGTCTTTGTCCGTCCCGACAGCGCAGTAGCCAAGGAGAAAGGAACCGTTAAAGGTTTCCCTGAAGTTTATGGCAAGGCGGCGGATGTTAAAGGCAAGACTTTCCTCGTGACGACCGTTTCTTCTGCGCACTACGCTATGAGCAGTTATCTGAAGGTTTTTGGATTGAAGGATAGCGACGTGGTCGTCAAACAAATGGATCAGGCGTCGATTATGGCAGCCTTTGAATCAGGAGTCGGTGATTTTGCCTGCCTCTGGGCTCCCTATAGCTACAAGGCGGAGGAAAACGGCTGGGTAGAGGCTGCGAATGTACATACTGCCGGTGCCGCATTGCCGATCGTTTTCGTCGGGGACAAAGAATACTGTGAGAAAAATCCTGAAGTGGTTGCCAAGTTCTTGCGAGTCATGTTCCGTGGCATCAACAAGCTGGCGGATGAAGGCGCAACGGAAGAGAACATCAAGCTGTTCCAGGAAATGTATAAAGACTGGGCTGGTATGGAATACAGCCACGAACAGGCCAAAAAAGACATCGAGATGCATCCGGTGTGGAAACTTGAAGAGCAGCTTAAGCTCTTTGCCAGCTCGAACGGTTTGAGCACAGCCCAGACATGGGAGCAGCTCATAGCCGAGTTCCTTTATAACAACGGCAGGATGACAGAAGAAGAATTTAATAAAGTCAAAGATTGCAAGTGGGTCACCGATAAGTATTTGAAGATGGTTAAAACGCCTATCCCCAGCTACAAATAAAGCAGATTAGCATATTCATCCGATAACCTTCGCCCTCCTCTCTCTTGGGTGAGCCGAGCAAGTCCATGAGCGTCCTACCGAGGGAGAGGAGATTGACCCATCGCAAAAGGCAACGTTTTATCCTTCAGAACTATAATAACAATAGCCGAGTCTTTTAATAACACTCTGTGACCTTATAGAGGTCGTGGTTTTCTGCTGGAGCGCACTGGGAGTAGATAGAGATGGCGTACGAAGAAGTAAAAGTCAAAAAGCCCCTCTCTTTAACAGTCTTGCCGATTTTAGCCATCACGATTTTCTTTGTGGGCTGGCAACTGATCGTCGATACCGGCGTTGTTCCGTCGACTATGCTGGCGAGTCCAACCAAGGTGATCAGGCTTTTTATCTATAAATTGACTAACGCCAATCCGGATGGAGCTGTGCTGGGTGTTCATGCCTGGATGAGCATGAAGGAAGCGGTAACCGCATATCTTTTGGCGATGGTGATGGGGGTGCCGCTGGGCTTATTAATGGGCTGGTTCACAGTCGTAAGGGGGCTGGCTAGACCTGTTTTCGAAATTATCCGACCCATCCCACCCATTGCCTGGATTCCACTCTGCATATTCTGGTTTGGTATAGGTATCTGGGGCAAAATATTCATCATCTGGATAGCCGGGATCGTTCCTTTTGTCATCAATTCCTGGGTTGGAGTAGGCATGACCAATCCTACCTTCATTCAGATGGCCCGGACCTACGGTGCGTCAGACTGGCAAATATTCACCCAGATTTGTATCCCGTCGGCTCTACCGATGGTTTTTGGAGCGTTGCAGATCGCTCTGGCCTATTGCTGGACCAATCTGGTTGGAGCCGAACTTTTGGCGGCCGACCAGGGGCTCGGCTATCTTATCAGCATGGGTCGCCGCCTGGCACTCCCGGACATGGTCGTTTTAGGAATGGTCTGCGTGGGTATCGGTGGCGCCATAATCGGCTTGATTGTGGACTTGCTGGAAAAAAGACTTCTGGCTTGGATAAAGAGATAAGGAAACAACTATGGGAACAGTAGCAAACGAAGTCATAAAGCCGGTTAAAGTTGAGCGGAAGTTAAGTTTTAAGGGAGTCATTACCAACGAGTATTTCCTTTATGTCGTCTCCTTTGTCTCTTTCATCGCTATCTGGCACTTCGTGGCCAAAGCCCAACTGTTGGGGAAATCGTTGGCTACACCTTGGGAGGTAATCAAAGAGCTGGGCCGCATGACCCAAACGACGCTTGCCGGAAAGACGCTTTGGGGGCACATATGGGCCAGTACTCGCAGAATTCTCATCGGCTTTACGCTAGGCGCTGTAATAGGGGTGCCGCTCGGCCTTTTTATGGCTCTCAATAAATATGTCAACGCAGTAGTCAAACCGATTTTTGACCTGTTCAAGCCGATGCCGCCAATTGCCTGGATCTCTATAGCAATCCTTTGGTTTGGTATTGGCGAGCCGTCCAAGATCTTCATCATTTTTATCGGATCTCTCGTACCCTGTTTGCTCAACTCTTATAATGGTATTCGCATCATAGATGAGGAGCTTTACGATGTGGTGCGCGTACTAGGCGGCAACCGGCGTGATGAAATACTGCAAGTGAGTTTTCCCGCGGCTTTCCCGGCATTGTTTGCCGGACTTCAGATTTCACTGAGCATCGCCTGGACGTGTGTGCTGGCGGCGGAACTGGTCAGTGCCCGCTCCGGTTTGGGTTGGATCATCATCCGTGGGATGAAACTCACAAAACCTGAGCTGGTACTGGGCGGAATGGCAATTATAGCCATAGTAGCCATGGGTACCACACTTTTGATCAGTGGCTTGGAAAAGTTTATTTGCCCTTGGAAAAGAGGTATTGAAGGGCTGTAATCCATTGAACAGGCTTATGAGTTCCGGGTAATGCTTGAAGTGAGGTGCCTGGCAAGGAAGGAAAACGTGTGGCCGGAGAAAACAAAAACTATAAGATCGTATGCGAAAATGTCAGCAAAGCTTTTATCCAAAAGGGCACCCAACGGGTCCATGTGCTCGAGGGCATAAGCCTGGAAGTAAAAAATAACGAATTCCTGGTAATCCTGGGACCGGGTCAGTCGGGCAAGACCACGTTGCTGCGCATTATTGCAGGGCTGGAAACTCCAACGGAAGGACGTATCTTTCTGGATGACAAAAAAGTTGCCGGTCCAGGTCAGGATCGCGGACTGGTGTTTCAGACATACATGCTGTTCGCCTGGCGCACAGTGATGGGAAATGTAGAGATGGGACCTAAGCTCAGGGGTGTGTCAAAAGCCAAGAGGCGCGAAATTGCCCAGCATTACATCGATCTGGTCGGCCTGACCGGTTTCGAGAAGCATTATCCGCATCAACTGAGTGGAGGTATGAAGCAGCGAGTCGGTATTGCTCGAGCTTACGCCAATGATCCGGAGATTATGCTTCTGGATGAGCCGTTCGGCCAACTGGATGCGCAAACAAGATACTTCATGGAAAAGGAAACTGTTCGCATATGGGAGGCGGAAAAGCGCACGGTCATTTTCGTAACCAATAATATTGATGAGGCTGTGTATCTTGGTGATCGCATTATTACTCTAAAAGGTAAATTGCCGGGCAAAATGGACTCGGCTTACAAGGTCGATTTACCAAGACCTCGGGAACATACCGACATGCAGTTCCTGGAGTTGCGGCAAAGGATCACCGATGCCACTCAATTGACACTCTAGAAGCCAGTCCAAGAATGCTTACCGACCGTCATGCCTGTGCCCTTAGCGCAAAGGCGGCATAATCGAGTGAGGCAGGCAGCATTGCTCGCAAGAAATTGTCGAGAAGGCACATGTTCGAGAATATACGGAAAACCTAATAACGCCCGAGTTCAATGTGCTGGTTGTTGTTGATTCGGCCTTTATTCCAATAGGATATTGTGTTAAAGAAAGAAATTGTTTTATATGATCTAAGTTGCCAGGAACTCTTTGAAATAGGGTAGTAGAATTGAAATTTAATAATTTTGGAACTCCGGAAAATCCTCTAAACCTGGTATCGCTTCGCGAACAAGTATATCTTTATCTTCGTGAACAGATGAACAGCGGCAAGCTGCTGGCCGGTTCGACCATCGATATGAGTGAACTCAGCAAGCAGTTGGGGATCAGCAAGACGCCGCTGCGCGATGCCCTGATACGATTGGAGTGTGAGGGCTATGTTGAGATTTTGCCCAGGAGAGGTGTAAGGGTGGCGGCGCTGACCCTTCAGGATGTAAAAAACCTCTATGAGATTATCGGAACCTTGGAAGCAAGCGTTATTCTCTCTTGTGTCGATCGTATGGGGCCTCTCCAAATCGAACGGTTAAAACGTCTTAATACCAAGATGCGAAACGCTTTGGTCGATGAAGATTTCGATAATTACTACACGCTAAATTTAGATTTTCACAATGTCTATTTGAGTCTTTCCGACAATTCTGAACTCCAGCACCTGATAAGGAATCTGAAACAGCGGTTGTATGACTTTCCGCGGCGCTGCTATATTAAAGAATGGGAGTTGAGTAATTGTGATGAGCATCGAAAGTTCATCGAATACCTCGATAATGGTGATCCACGGGGAGCTGCCAACCAGATGCGCGATGTGCACTGGTCTTTCGATGTTCAGGAGAAATTCATTCGGCGTTTTTACTCTTTAATGGCTGAACAACTTAAGGCAGAACTGTCTCACTCGGCTCGCTAGCTCGGCGGAAATAATCATCTGGTTTGAGTTCCCCCCTTTTCCTAAAAGGGGGGGTTAGGGGGGATTTGAAAAGCGCGCTTGGCAATGAAATCTCCCTAAATCCCCCTTTGAAAAGGGGGACTTTGAATTGCTCCATAACTGGATGAAGACTTCCGCCCGGCTTTACTAGTGGTTTGTCCGCGAATCCGTAGTGCGGGGCTTTAGCCCTGCCTGGAAAAGCAACCCTAAAGGAAAGCTGAGTTCTCGGTCAGCCTCCTAGCTGCTTGTCCGAGAGCTAAGGAACATCTGCTTTATTGATGAGTCCAAAAATCCCATTGCCCGGTGAGCAAAATTGACGCTATTCGTACTTGCCCTTGTCGCACTCGCCGCAGTCCTGCATGTCCTTTGGAACACACTGGTAAAGAAATGTGAAAACAAAGCTTCGTTCGCCTGGGTAACTTCGGCCATTGGCAGCATGATTTTGTTGCCGATTTTCATTTTATCACGATTTACCAAACCAGGGCCGCTCGGTGCGGAAGTTTGGGGCTGGGCTGCGCTCTCCGGCCTTTTTGAAGCGCTTTATTTTATAAGCTTGTTCAGCGCCTACGGAAAAGCTGACCTGTCGGTTGTCTACCCTTTAAGCCGCGGAATTGCACCTCTAGTTACTTTGTTGCTGGGGGGATTGCTGGTTGGCGATACGGTGCCTTTGCCAAATGGTTTGGCGGTAGTCCTGATTGTGGCAGGAGTTGCAGCCATTGCATTATCATCCAATAGGCAAAACAAATTCGAAGGGCGAATTTGGATCTCCGGTGTGTGCCTGTCAGGGGTGACTGGCTGCATGATTGCCGGCTACCATCTGGTGGATCGGCAGGCTATGCGTCTGCCGATTCCTCCAAAACTGGGTGAATACCTCTTCCTGATGCAATTGTTTCTGGCACTGTTTATTTCCATTTGGATCTGCCTGTCGAGAGACCGGAGAAGGCAAATGTTCAGTGAATGGATAACCAATCGAACAGGGGTCCTTGTAGTCGGTATTTGTGCTCCGCTCGCTTATGCTTTCATTCTCCTCGCACTCTGCCTCGGAAATGTGACTTATGTGACGGCCGGGCGCAACGTAGGTATTGTTATCAGCACGTTTGCGGGAGCCCAATTCCTGAAAGAAAATATAAGCTCTTCGCGCATCGTCGGGGCAACGCTCATCGCTTTTGGTGTGGCTTGCCTGGTGATGCTGGGACCGCATTCCTAGAGTTTTCTGAGTTCTGTTCGACACTTATTCTCTGCTCGCACGAGTGATTCGCAAGATGGGTGATGGAGGCTGGAATGATCAAAAAACGATTATTTATCAACGGGCAGATTCTAACCATGGATGCCACGGACTCTCTCGCTTCCGCATTCGCGATATCGGGGGATCGCTACTTCATGGTGGGTTCGGATGTCCAAGCAAGGAGTTGCGCAGATGCGGGCAGCGAGATCACCGATCTTCAGGGAAAGACGGTTGTCCCTGGCTTAATCGAGTCCCACAGTCATTTGTCTTTGTACGCAATGACCCTGTTACAGGCCAATTGCAGAACACCTCCCAATAAGAGTCTGGAAGATGTCAGGATTCGCGTTCAACAGATGGCCGCTGAATTCGGGCCTGGTCAATGGATTAAAGGGTGGGGTTATGACGATACTCTGATCGCAGAGAAACGGCACTTGACGAGAAGCGATTTGGATGAGGCCGCCCCACGAAATCCGGTTTTTATATCGCACGCCAGTGGTCATCTCGGCTACGCTAATTCGCAGGCGCTTGAGCTTGCTGGAATCAATCCGGATACGCCTCAGCCCCAAGGGGGCGAGATCGACATGGATGCACGGGGTGTCCCCTCAGGGCTGCTCAAAGAGGAAGCCCAAGGGCTGGTAATTGACCGTATTCCCCTCTATGAGGTGGCTCGACTTAAGGAGGGGATGCATCAGGCAGTGCTTGATTTTCATAAATTTGGGATCACCAGCATTCATGATGCCGCAATTGGCTATTTCAAGCAGGAGCGACCGATCATTCAGGCTTATCGCGAACTGGAATCGGAAGGCAGACTGGATATCCGAGTTTACCTGACGATTGTTGAACGGGCTTATCGGCCATTGATCAACCTTGGCCTGGGTACGGGATTCGGTTCTGATTTTCTGAGGCTTGGCGCTGTAAAACTTTTTCAAGATGGTTCTATTCAAGCAATCACCGCAGCCTTAAAAGAGCCATATTTAAATAATCCAGGTAAACTTGGGAACTTGATCTTCTCTCAAGAGGATCTGGATGCGCTCT
>Ga0210125_1000003_pt1 | contig 76036 bp, 59 predicted proteins | sample RushMan_CattailN_FD_185555 | JGI IMG/M metagenome (GOLD analysis project Ga0210125, IMG submission 185555) | Wetland microbial communities from San Francisco Bay, California, USA, that impact long-term carbon sequestration -... | ecosystem: Environmental > Aquatic > Marine > Wetlands ...
CTTCAATTCCACTCAGACCATCAGTTTGATGAAGCAGGCGGATGAGCAAAAATCCGCCCTGGTAGTTTTCCCCGAATTGGGCCTTTCGGCCTATTCCTGTGAAGACCTATTCCAACAACAGGCCCTACTGGATGGCTGTCTTGCCAGCCTGACTCGAATCCTTGAAGCTTCCAGGCAGACGAATTCTATTACCATAGTCGGCTTGCCTCTTCAGCTAAGGAATATGCTTTTTAACTGTGCGGTGGTGCTTTACAAGGGAACGATACTCGGAGTTGTGCCGAAGACCTATCTGCCCAATTACCGGGAGTTCTACGAACTGCGGCAATTCACACCGGGCGATTTCATAACCGAGGAAACGATCGAACTGTGCGGCCAGAGGGATGTCCCCTTTGGAATTCGGCTCCTATTCCAGGTCGAGGAACAGCCACTGCTGACTTTTTTTGTGGAAATATGTGAAGATCTTTGGGCGCCTATCCCTCCATCTTCTTATGCGGCAATGGCCGGCGCCACGATTCTCATCAACCAGTCCGCATCTCCGGTCACTATTGGCAAATTCCAATACCGGCGGCAGCTCGTTTCCGGGCAGTCGAGCAGATGTTTGGCCGCATATATCTACAGCGAAGCAGGATTTGGTGAATCAACCACCGACCTTGCCTGGGATGGGCAGGGAATGATCTACGAGAACGGGACCCTATTGCGGGAGACAGAGCGTTATAAATACGGCTCACAACTCATCACCGCGGATATAGACCTTGACCGTCTGCGGCAGGATCGCATGCGTCAGAACAGTTTTGGTCAGGGGGTGGCGCGCCATCGTGAGATTGTATCCCGTTATCGAACGATTCGGTTTGCGGTGGATCTGCCCCTCGATTGCAAATTGTTGCTCCAGCGTTGTTATGAGCGGTTCCCATATGTCCCGAGCGATCCTGCAACTCGGGATGAACGTTGCCATGAGGTCTACGAAATTCAGGTACAGGGTTTGGTTAAGAGGTTGCGTGCCATCAGTGCCGACAAAGTGGTTATCGGTGTATCCGGCGGGCTGGATTCTACGCAGGCTCTCATTGTTTGTGCCCGTGCCATGGACGTTATGGGGCTGTCTCGACAAAATATCATCGCCTGCTCACTGCCGGGGTTTGCCACAAGCGATCGCACGCTCAGTCAGGCTCGCCGTTTGATAAAAGCCATCGGATGTAACGAGTTCGAAATAGACATACGTCCCAGCTGCCTGTTAATGCTTAAGGACATTGGTCATCCTTATGCCGAGGGCAAACCGGTATATGACATAGCGTTTGAAAATGTGCAGGCGGGTGAGAGGACAAGTCATTTGTTCAGGTTGGCCAATCTTCATCGTGCACCGGTGGTGGGAACCAGTGATTTAAGCGAGCTTGCCTTGGGATGGAGTACTTACGGTGTCGGCGACCATATGGCGCACTATCACGTGAATGCAAGTGTCCCGAAGACGTTGATTCAATACCTGATCAACTGGGTTGCCAATACGGAACAGCTGGGCAGTGAAGCGAGTGAAGTCTTGGTCGAGGTCCTGGAAACGGAAATCAGCCCTGAGCTCATACCTGGAGAGGGAGAAAACGAGCAGCCGGCACAGCGCTCGGAAGAGGTCGTCGGGCCTTACGAAATACAGGATTTTCATCTCTACTACACGTTGCGCTTCGGATATCTGCCTTCAAAAACAGCATTTCTTGCATGGCACGCCTGGCATGACAAAACGTTTGGCAATTGGCCCGATATTCCAGAAGTGAAACGAAAGCAATATGGCCTCACTGAAATTAAGAAATGGCTCCGAGTATTCCTTGAGCGATTCTTCAAACAAAGCCAGTACAAGCGCAGTGCCATTCCTAATGCGCCAAAGGTGGGCTCTGGCGGGTCCCTATCGCCGCGCGGGGATTATCGGGCTCCGAGCGACAGTGAGGCTACCGTTTGGCTTTCCCAATTGGAGCATGTTCCGGAAGATGATCCAGCATAGGGTCTTGAACAGAATCTATGAGAAAAACACTTGTCCAGTTGTCAGGTCCTTATGATCTTGCACTGTCACTGAAAGCTGCTGCAGCCTTTTCACAAAGTCGTTCGGAGTTTGAGCCGGTTCTGAGAAAACCGGTGAAAATAAAGGGAACGACCCCGATTTTAGAGGTCCGCCAAGAGTCTCTCAAACCTGCCGTAATCGAAATTTCAGCAAAGCAAACAAATCATGCGGAACAAATCATTGAGCTTGCGCGATGGATGGTTCTCGCCGACCTGGACCTGTATGATTTTTATCAATTGGTTTCTGAAGATCCCGTATTAAGTCCAGTGGTGAAACAACTGCATGGTCTGAAACCAATGCGGCCGGCTTCGCTGTTCGAAATGGCGGTCATTGCCGTGACTGAACAGCAAATTTCAATGGTCGCGGCTGAAAGGATTCGATCTCGACTGGTCGAGCGGTTTGGAGAAAAAATTGAAGAGCTTTGGCTTTTTCCTAGTCCGCAAGCTTTGAGTCGGGCGTCATTAGAGGACCTTACCGATTGCGGTCTGTCGAAGCGCAAGTCCGAATATATTCTGGGTCTGGCACATCAGGTGATCGAAGGGTCGCTTGACCTGGAGAAACTGAAAGAGATGTCTGATGATGAGGTGCGATCAGTTATCGGTAGAATTCGTGGCTTCGGCCGCTGGTCTGCGGATTATATCCTCATCCGCGGGTTGGGACGCCCGGATGTCGTTCCTGTAGATGATCTCGGAATTCGAACCTTTACCGGTGCTTATTTCGGCGATGGCAAGCGCATGAGTGCCGAGGAGGTTGCCAAGGCTTTCGAACCATATGCTCCGTTCAGGGGAATCGCAATGTTTTATCTGATGGTGCACAACAGGCTCGGGATAAAGGAGATGGAATGAAACAAGCTTTGATTTTAGTCGATATTCAGAACGATTATTTTGCAGGCGGAAAAATGCCTCTTGTTGGAATGGATAAAGCCTCACAAAATGCTGGGTTGCTGCTGCATAAATTCAGACGAGAACAATTGCCCCTGGTGCACATCCAGCATATCTCGAACCGCCCTGGAGCTACCTTTTTCCTTGCGGATTCGGAAGGGGCAGAAATCCATGAATCCGTGGCTCCGCAGCCTGCTGAAACCGTTGTTCAAAAACACTTTCCCAACAGCTTTAGGGAAACGAATTTGCTGCAAATTTTGAAGAATGCGGAGGTGGGTGAGGTCGTCGTTTGTGGCGCCATGAGTCACATGTGCATCGATGCGACTACGCGTGCTGCATTCGATTATGGCTTGAGCTGTATCGTTGTTGCAGATGCTTGTGCTACTCGGAATCTTGAGTATAAAGGTGTGCTCGTTGAAGCGGATAAGGTTCATGCAGCATTTATGGCCGCGCTGGCCGTTCCTTACGCAAAAGTAGTGGCCGCCAGTGATTTTATACGCGAATGATGGACTCATTGTTGGTGCAGGCCGGGTACGAATTGGAAGTTCGATGACTATTGGCAGAAAGTGGGAGTGGCAGATATGGCTGAAATTCATTTTGAGCGTTGGCAGCAGGTTGCGCGTTTTCATAATCCTCTGAAAGCCGGGGAACTCGATGAGCAGGAAATCGAAGTGCGTCTCGACCCGTTAACAGGCCATCAAAGCATTTTTAATTCAGCTCTGGCAGATAAGACCGCTATTTTGTTTCCTCCGACCGATGAGGAATATCTGCAGAAGCGGGCAGAGGAGACAAAAGCGCAGTGCTTTCTTTGCGACGGTAAATGGCAGCAGATGACGCCCCGCTACTCAGGAAAGGTTCTGCCTGAAGGACGTCTGATCAAAAATGATGTAGTGTTGTTCCCGAACTTGTTCCCTTTGGCGGCATATCACGCAGTAGTGATGCTCGGAAGCCGTCATTATCTCCACTTGAATGATTTTGCTGCAAGCATGCTCAAGGATGCATTTGCCGTATCATTGGAATTTATAAGAAGGTGCCATGAATGCGATCCCGATACCGTGCATTTCACCATCAACGCAAACTATCTTTTCCCGGCAGGGTCCAGTGTCCTGCATCCTCATCTGCAGGTTCTTGGCGCCCCCTTTCCGGGAACTCAGGAGCGGTCGCTGTTGAAAAAGAGTCGCCGCTACTTTGAAGAGCATGGCTCTTGCTACTGGCTGGACCTTGCTGCAACGGAAAAGCGTTTGCAGGAGCGCTGGCTGGGCGACCTTGAGGGCAGCAGCTGGTTCACTGCGTACGCGCCTATGGGGGTGAACGAAGTCAATGCAATCACGCCGAGCGCGCGTCATTTCCTTGAGTGGAGTGACGCCGAGATCAGCGGAATAGCAGAGGGCATAGCAAGAACGCTTACCGCCTATTTCGGGTTGGGTTTTTCGACTTTCAATTTTTCGTGTTTTAGCGCTCCGATAAACGGTGAAGGTCCCGAATTCCGCAGTTTTTTACGTCTGATCAATCGTCAGAACGCGGTTCCCCATTACCGTGCCGATGACTATTACTTTCAGAAGCTATTGGGAAATGAGATTATTATTTACACTCCCGAGCATTTGGCTTCAGTCATAACAGAGCAATTCTAGGACGACCGTGGCCACACCAGTATACCCAGGCGAAAATCAGTCCCCGGTTCGAGAAGATACCGGATGGTCGATGCCAGAGGCTCGATAAGAACTACATTGTGCCGGGATGCAGCGACACTCTAATTATCCGGTATCCGGGATCGGCTACAAAACGGCAGCAGCAAGATGATCAAAAAGAAAAATCGAGGGGAATCTCAGTGCATGGTAAGGTGAAGTGCCGCGCAGGCTGTGGCGCTTGTTGTATAGCTCCGTCAATTTCATCACCAATTCCCGGAATGCCTCAAGGTAAGAATGCCGGTGTCCGCTGTGTGCATTTAACAAAATACCACCTGTGCGGTTTGTACGGCAAACATGACCGCCCTGCGGTCTGCCACGGGTTGCAGCCGTCATTAGAAATGTGCGGTCGGACGGTGCGCGAGGCTTATGAAAACCTGGATCGGCTTGAACGTATGACACGCACCAAATAAAGATCCGACCCCACAGGGGCCGACTTTGGTTTAACCCCGGTCGGGTTAATTTCTTGTGCCTGCAAAATTTGCAATTACGAATAACGAAATCCGAGACAAATTCAAGATTTGAAATGTCATATCCCAATGTTCGAAACGACCCAAACATCAATTGCCGAGTTCATTATTCTTTGGGCATCTGAACTTTTGCCTGCCCCATGAAATCGTATTGTCATTTCACTGGGGTCATTTGGTATTGTTTCGCATTTCGGAGTTCGAGCTTCGAATCTGTGTTGACAGATTTGCGGCAGAGCCTTTTGTCTCTCGCCTGGCCCGGAGGACCAGTTTTCCTATATCAAAATAAGCAGGGGCGGGGGGCTTTTGTCCGCTTGTCCTTTGCGGATGGACAAAAGATAAAAAAATACGGTATCTTCAGATTCCAGGGGGGTTCTAATGAATGAAAGATCATATCTAGATACCGTTGCATATCATGAGCGCACTAAACACAATTACGGGCGTTATGCAAAATCACTGGGTTACATGGATTGGAAGAACCAACCCAATCCTTTCCGCTATTATGAAGGATGCCCCTCAAATCCTTTGGTTTTTTTGAAAGAGGACCCTCCGGCGAATTACTCGGATCTTTATAGAAGAAAAAACAATGAGCCCCAACCATTTTCTCTTGAAAATATCGCAGGTTTTCTGGAGTTGTCCTTAGGGTTGTCTGCCTGGAAGTCCATCGCCGGAAATCGGTGGTCGCTTAGGATGAATCCTTCGAGCGGCAACCTTCACCCCACGGAATGCCATCTTATCTTGCCTCCCACAGATTCCTCGGGAGCCGGACTTTTTCATTATAATTCGTTTGCACATTCCCTGGAATTGCGGGCAGAAGTCCCACACGAGGTCTGGGAGATGATCCCTCGGCATTTCGGGACTGATGGCTTCCTGACGGCTTTGAGCAGCATTTTCTGGCGCGAGTCCTGGAAATATGGAGAACGTGCCTTTCGCTACTGCAATCATGATGTAGGCCATGCTTTGGCATGCATGAGTCTTTCGGCCAACCTTCAGGGTTGGAAACTCAAGTACCTGAATGGCGTTTCTGATGAACAAATTGAGACTATTTTGGCATTTGATAAGGTCAGTTGGTTGGAATTCGAAGAAGAGTATCCTGAGTTGTTGTGCTTCGTCTATAGCAGCGCGATCGATGACATCCCTCGAAGTCTCTCCGATGAAATCGTTGCAAATTTCTCACGTTTGTCGATTACGGGAACGCCCAACGTTTTGAGCAAAGAAAGAGTGCACTGGCAGATCATTGATGAGGTTGCCCAGCGGACAAAAAAGCCGGCAACCGTCGGGACAGTTTTCAACTATGCTGAAACACCTCTGCGCAAGCAAGCTGTGCCATTTAGAACTGCTGCCGAAATTATACGTCGGAGAAGGAGCGCAGTTGCTTTTGGTGGGGAAAGGTCCCTGGGTAGAGAGCAGTTTTTTGCGATTCTGGACAAAACCATCCCACGAAATTTTCATGCACCTTTCGACGTGGAACTGAGCGGCCCGGCAGTACATTTATTGCTATTTGTTCACAATGTCGAAGACCTTGAGCAGGGCTTATACTTTTTTTTACGCGAGTCAGCCGATATCGACCACGTTAAAAGATTCTCTCGGGAGGAGTTCCTGTGGGAACAAATCGAACAGGGCTTTCCCCTCTATTTGTTGAAGATCGGCAACTTTAGGCGAATTGCGGCAAGGGTCAGCTGCGACCAGGAGATAGCCGGGTATGGGGTATTTTCATTGGGAATGATTGCAAAATTCAAGGAAACAATCCGCGAGGGACCATACAGATACCGACATCTCTTTTGGGAAACCGGGATGATCGGCCAGGTTTTGTACCTGGAAGCGGAGGCTCATGGTATGCGGGGAACGGGTATCGGCTGTTTCTACGATGATCCGGTACATGAGATTTTGGGAGTCGGCAATAATTTCTATCAGAGCTTATACCACTTTACAGTCGGCGATCCCATTGATGATGCTCGATTGACGACTCATGCGCCTTACGTCCATTTGGAGGGGAGATAACAAGCGGGGGCAGGAACATGGTTAAAAACCCTACTCTTTATCGTGGTAATGTATCCAGCCGCATCTTTCATAAACCGGAGTGTAGATACTACCAATGCAGAAACTGCAAAGAACAATTCCACTCGTTAAAAGATGCTATGGAAGCCCGATATAAAGCTTGCCGGAAATGCGAACCGGATAAGGTGAATGAGCCCGGAACGCATTAGCGAAAGACTTTATACTACCGAGTGCATTTTTCTCCTTTAACCTTTAAGAAAACTTCTGCAAACTGCTGCATCAACTCGTTTAATATTTCTTTAATTGCTGTGGGAACGGTCCTCTTGGAACCGTGACCGAGGACTTCCTCTGACCAAATGGAAGGATTTTCAAAGCTCCCCGCATCGCAGCGAACGTGATAGGCCAGTGGAAAATCATCTCCTATGACCCAGACTCTGAATGTTATAATACCAAGTTTTCTGTCCCGTTGCACAATTGCGGCAGCGAGCTTGGCGGGGTTCAGTGATAGATCTTCGTATCTGATGTTGCAGAAGTACTTCGCGAATTTTCCATCCAGATAATTTGTCAGCTTGTCCTCACCCAACCCGATTCGTTCCGCATCGCCAACCAACGCTAAGGATATGAGTCCAAAGCTGTCAACATCTTTGAATAATCCATATAAAAGATCAACTTCATCATCGGTTAAATCGGTGGAAATTTTACTTTGTCCCATAGCAGGCGGCGAGAAGCAAAGCTGGAGAAGCAACAAACCTACTACCCAAGTGATCTTCATACAAAACCTCTAAAATATCAGTAAATTCTACCAAGGACTACGAATGGAAGCCTTTTATGGAAACCGTATCTGGAGGCTCGAATTCTTATTTTCAATATAGCATTAATCAATGTTGGAATAAATGATAGATTATTTAAAAAAATGAGCGGTTGACATTTGCGGCGTATCATCCAACAGCTCTCGCTCGCGAGTAAATTCTCTTGACATTTATTTCGCCCTTACATTAGCTTATAACTTTGTGTTTTTCCCGGGTCAGCCACATTGAGCGATTGCGAGCCCAGCGGCGATATTAGCTATAATCAGCAGAAGTGCCAAATCCAGCTCGCAGGGTTGGAGAGGGAATCCACTCAAAGATCTAAAACACAATACGGCACAGTTGTACCATGACGATCAAGTGCCATTGAAAATCCTTTAGTGCCGGCAGCAACACGAGAAAGGAAAAGAAATATGAAAGAGGACGTCGCAAAGGTTCGAACTTTTGCAATCATTTCTCATGGGGGTGCAGGTAAGACCTCCCTGGCCGAATGCATGCTATTCAATGCAGGAACGACAACTCGTCTTGGCAAAGTGGACGATGGCACCTCGATTCTGGATTACGAACCCGAGGAAGTGAAACGAAAAATCACCATAAGTACAGCCTTCAATACTTTTCCCTGGAAGAAACATAAATTGACTCTGATGGATACTCCGGGGGATTTTAATTTCATTTCCGAAACCAAAACTTCACTTCAAGGAGCCGATGGCGTCATCGCACTAGTCGATGCCATAGATGGAGTGCGGGTTCAAACTGAGAAGGTCTGGGAATTTGCCGACGAATTCGAACAGCCCCGTATCATATTTGTCAGCAAGATGGACAGGGAGCGTGCTGACTTTGAGAAAACAGTAGAGGACATTCAAGCTAATTTTGGAACGTCATGCGTGCCGGTTCAAATCCCTATTGGCGCAGCAGAAAACTTCAAGGGTGTTGTCGATGTGCTGACGCAAAAAGCCTACCTTTACACGAAAGGTGAGAGCGGCCAGTTTGATGGAGAGGATGTGCCGGAAGATCTCCAAGATCAGCTCAGTCAGTTTCGAGAAAGCTTAATCGAGTATGTAGCTGAATCCAAAGATGAGTTGCTCGAAAAGTATCTGGAAGAAGGCGAACTCAGTGCCGAAGAGGTAAAAGAGGGGTTTCGGCATGCCGTGATCAGTGGCAAGGTTGTTCCCATCGTCTGCGGTTCGGGAACGCTCAACGTGGGGATTCAGCTGCTTATGGATCTCATTGTGGAGTGCATGCCGTCTCCTGCTGATAGGGGAGCGAAAAAGGCGAGCGTGCCCGGCAAAGAGGCAGAAGTGCTGCGCGAACCTGATCCAAGCGCACCATTCAGCGCCCTGGTCATTAAAACAATCAGTGATCCTTATGCCGGTCGTCTTTCTGTAATGCGAGTTTTTTCTGGGAGTTTGGAAACGGATTCCACTGTTTATAACTCAACCAAGGAGACCAAAGAGCGCTTCGGACAGTTGCTTCAACTCAAAGGGAAATCACAGGAAAGTATCGATAGCGCGGGTCCTGGCGACATTGTAGCTGTTGCTAAGTTGAAGGAGACGGTTACCGAGGATACCTTATGCGACGAAAAGGACCCGGTGATTTATCCGACGGTGGAACTGCCTCCCGCGATCTATTCGCTGGCTGTAGAGCCCAAAAGCAAGGGCGATGAGGAAAAGATATTTTCATCCCTGTCCCGCCTAATGGAAGAGGATTTGACACTCAAATTGGATCGCAATGAAGAAACCAAAGAGATGATCCTGTCCGGTATGGGAGAGATTCACATAGAGACGATCGTTGATAAACTGAAGAGAAAATTCGGAGTCGAGGTTAACTTGCGGATCCCCAAGGTTCCCTACAAAGAAACTATAAAAGGCAAGACGCGCTTACAAGGCAAATACAAAAAGCAATCCGGAGGTCGCGGTCAATACGGTGATTGCTGGATAGAAATGGAACCCCTGCAGCGCGGGGAGGGCTTCCAATTCGTTGATAGGATCGTTGGAGGTGTCATCCCTCGACAATACATTCCGGCTGTTGAGAAAGGCATTGTTGAAGCTTCTATGGAAGGCGGATTGGCTGGGTATCCGGTGGTCGACTTCAAGGTGGATCTGGTTGATGGATCCTATCATCCGGTTGATTCGTCGGAAATGGCTTTTAAGATCGCGGGATCAATGGCGTTTAAAAAAGCTGTGATGGAAGCCAAGCCCACCTTGCTGGAACCGGTCATGCAATTGGAGATAACCGTTCCCGACGACTGCATGGGAGACGTGATAGGCGATCTTAACTCCCGACGCGGGCGAGTTTTGGGCATGGACACCAAGGGTAAGAAACAGATCATCCGAGCCAATGTGCCGCTAGCCGAAGTACTGAAATATGCTCCTGATTTGCGCTCGATGACTGCTGGGCGGGGCATGTACACCATGAAATTTTCTCATTACGAAGAAGTACCCGGGCAGCTGCAAGAAAAGGTAATTGAAGCGGCCAAAGGTGAATCGGCCTAAGGCCTCACGAATATTCTTCATCCAGGAGATTCGGTTTCATGTAACGTTAGCCTTGGGTGCGCTAAGCAGTCTTAAACCAAGCGCGGCCGCGTCTTTGGGTGAAGACCCCTGAGTTGGAAACAAAGGGCGGGATTACTGATGACAGTCCCGCCCTTTTTGTTTATTTTCTATTGGCGAGCTCGTACAATCCGCTGATCAATTATGGGTGCATGGGCTAAGCGCAGCTTGCCCGTGCAAATCAGGTTGGAGTTCCCCCTAAATGCATCGTGTAAGGAGCCATGCGTGGGATTTATTGGATCCGGCAAATTCTAATTATGCTGTGAAGTGTAGCAGGTTTGTTTCATAAGTGTTGGTTGTCACTAAATTAGTCGCATTTCTAGGGGAGCGAGGACCATAAATGGATCAAAAGGGATCGAAGGAACAAGAAGAGACCCTGTTCCAAAAGATTCAGAAAATGTCCACTGCCGAAAAAATTCGGATCGCTTCAAGAGGCGATAAGGAAGTGCGTAATCTTTTGATCAGAGATGGGGAGCGAACGGTACAGATGGCCGTGGCTGGCAATCCTCGGATAACCGACAGTGAAATAACTTCTATCGCAAATTCCAGGAACATACATGAGGAAGTGTTGCGCAAAATTGGAACGAGCAGAGAATGGATCAAGCTCTATCCGGTAAGGGTGGCTCTGGTCCAAAATCCGAAAACTCCTATAACGATCGCTCTCAAGCTACTGCAAACACTTATGCTGAAGGATCTAAAAGCCATTGCCAAAAGCAAGAATGTTCCCAACGCTATTGCTCATGCAGCTTTGCGATCCATAACCAATAGGGAGTGAGAATGACAGTTCCTGATGCAGAACCACCAGTCAGAAGCCAGACTTCCATTACATTTTCAAGATCGGTTGCAATCATTACAGTGAGTGACAAGGGTGCCAAAGGGCAGAGACACGATGCTTCCGGCCAGATTCTGGCCGAACGTTTGGTCGTCGAAGGCTACGATGTTCGATATCGTGTCGTGGTGCCCGACGAAATTGATCAAATAGCCGAAAAGTTGCGTAGATATGCAGACGAGGAGCAAGTTGCATTGATTGTGACAACCGGCGGAACCGGTGTAGCCCCTCGAGACGTGACCCCTGAAGCTACTCTTGAGGTAGCAGATCGAACAGTACCGGGCATGGCTGAAGCCATGCGAACCGCCAGTATCAGCAAGACTCCCCACGCAATGCTTTCGCGGGCTGTTGTGGGAATTCGAGGCACCACACTCATCATTAATCTGCCTGGCAGCCCAAAAGGCGCACTAGAAAATTTGGAAGTATTGCTGCCTGCGATGCCGCATGCTTTGGACAAGATTCAAGGAGACCCTTCCGAATGCGCACTTCAATGAAAATTCCTACGGCCGGCTATGCATAAAAAGAGCCTCCACGTGGAGGCTCTTTTTTCTAATCAAGAACTGTGTAATTTTATAAGAAACTCCAATAGTCGCCTATCGCCTTTGTTATGGATTACTCCGTGTCTTGAGATTGTTCAGAGCGCATTGCCGCTCTTTTGGATGAATACTTTTCTTTGATCTCTCCTTTTTTGTTCAAGTAGTTGTTCTGAACGTTTTCAATGGCTTCATCCACCTGGAAAACCTTGGATTCAGCTTCTTCAATTGTTTTAAGCTCTTGCTGCACCGCCGGCATGTTCTTCCAATCGGATTCTTCTCCCTGTTTGTACAGAGAATAGATTTCAGCACCCAAACCGCTGTAAGCTTTTTCCATTTTATTTTGGGCTCTACTACGCTTCCTTTTTTGCAGCTGTATCTTGATCAGTTTAAGTCCCCAATGAACAATAGTGTACGCGTATTGCATACCAAGGTAGCCGAGTTTTTTTAGCATTGAAAAAACCTTTCCCAAGATTCCACTCATGTTTCGCCCTCCTTCTGTTGACATCCAATTCTAAAGAACCCATCCCAATACGTCGCTTAGCCGCTTCAACATGCGCCTTGGATGGCTGCCCGGCCAATAGATTCTTTGGCAGTTCGGGCACCGGAAAAACGTGCTCTGCGTCTCGAAAACATAATCAGGCACTAATCCAAAAGCTTGATCACGCGAAAGCTGATCCAATAAGTCGTTGCACAGGGTACATCGTTTCAAAAACCGAACTTCGTCGGGTGCTACCGATGTTTGCGATATCACCTCTTGCAGTTGTCGCATCGGATCATTGGCAATGACACATAAGACGCCGGGATAGTTGCACCAGCGTTGATTTCTGGTGACGACATAAAAGTCCTGTGCAACGTAGAACTCCAATTGATCCTGCTGAGTTAAGTGTTCGGAGCGTGTATCGAAGCCAAGGACACGCAACCATTTTGCCATCTTTCCCAGCATGGTATCAACAACAAAACGCCTTTCAGGACTTGGCTTTTCTTGCATCTTCAGTGATCAAGATTGACTCTGCGAACGCCGTTCGGAAACGGCATTTCAAACAGAGACGGTTGCCCCCCTCGCGTTGCCTCCATTTGAGAAATCTCTACTTCCATTTGCCAGTCAGATGACAAAAAACTGATCTTGGCCGGGGTACTCGTAAAATTTATGTCCACCGCGGGCGTGTACAAAATGCTGTAATCTGATTGCCAGCCTTTTACACTGATTGCCTGCAAAGCCGGAGGTTGAGCTAAGAACCGCCATACAAAACGTAAGCCCTTTCGAGGGAGGTTTGAGTCTGCGGACCAACCGGAGGGAGTGCGGCGTATGTCCAAGTCATCAACTTCATCCGGCGGAACAGCTGCAGCCAAACTGTATCCGAAAAGTTGCAGCGGAATAGGCACTCCCAGAAAGTACCTGATCAGATTTTCCGCATTGTGGGCAACATAGACGACCTTTTCAGAAGGTATCCAAAGCCTTGAATCCTTTTTGTTCATGATGAGGACGCCCGCTGTTTGTCCCCAGATTGTGTATGCTTCCAGTCTGAACAAGTCTGGAAGTCGAGCTACCAATACCGATCGAAACCGAAATTTGCCTTTAGGACTCTCGCCTTTTATCTGAAGTTTGGCTTGATAGTCTTTCCAACTGTCAGAGCGAAAACGAAGTTTTGACAGCATTTCTGCCGTCGAGATGGGGCCGGGCTTCTCTACTACTTCTGGACGGCGAGCGCAGCCACCATTCCAAAGAGTTAAAATGACAGCAATGCAAAGTAAACTGAGTGGGGATCTCATTGAGTTTCATTCAATTTTTTTTGGATTTCTTCCGGCTGTCTGTGATCGAATTTGAGGGCTTTTTGATAAGCATCTTTTGCTTTCTTCCTCTCACCCAACTGCAAGTAAATATCCCCAAGGTGTTCTTGAATTACAGGGTCCTGAGGTACCCTATCGACCGCTTTGAGCATTACTTCCAATGCCTTTTGAGATTGCCCCATCTTGAAATAAACCCATGCGAGACTGTCCATGATATAACCATCGTCCGGCTCAGCTTCCAGTGCTTGCAGCACCAGATCTTTGGCTTCTGCGAGATTGATTCCCATTTCTGCATAAGTATAGCCTATGTAATTAAGGGCGCTGGCATTTTTCGGCTCGATTTTCAAAACCTCCTGCATTTGTTTCATGGCGTCTTGTTTGCGATCCATTTTGTCCAGGATAATTCCTTTACGAAATAGAAGATCGACATCCTGGGGAGCTTTTTCAAGCCCTTGATCGACTGCTGTCATAGCTTTGTCGTACTCTTCCTGCTCTTCGTATATGATCGCCAAATAAAGATAGTAATCGGAGACTTCGGGTTGCTTTTCAATTGCCGCATGTAGGACTTCGATGCTGCTTGCATAGTCCTTCGCCCTGGCGAAGGCCAATGCCAGACGAATCTGCGCCGTGCTCCATAAAGGACTGTTGCGGGGAATAAGCCGGAAGTTCAGTATTGCCTGTTTCGTTTCTCCACGCTCTTCATAAGTCGATGCAAGATAATACAAGGCCTGATCATATTGCGGCTGTTCCTTTAGAAGATGAGTGAAGTCCTGAATAGCATCCTCATATTTCTGTTGCTGGAAATGGATGATGCCGATTTTAAGACGACTTTCCAGATCCTTTCTATTGACCTTGACGAGTTGTCCGAACTGTTCCAAAGCTTCGTCCAGTTTGCCCTCACGCATATATAGATTGCCCAATCGGGTATGCGCCTGGACACTGGAAGGATTAAAGGTCAATATTTCCAGATAGGCTTCCTCTGCCTCTTTTGTTCGGTCGGTCACTTCATAGATATAAGCGAGGTCGAGTAACGCGTTTTCAAATGCAGGGTCCAAATCGAGTGCTTCTTTATAGACGGCTTCGGCCTGATCATAGTATTTCATGTCGAGAAACACACGTCCCTTGTAGTAGAGGGCCACGGGATTGTCAGGCAGGAGGTCTTGCAAACGGTCAAACATTTCTATTGCTTCCGTGAACTGTCCTTTTTGAGCATAAAGTGTTCCCAGCAGCAAGTAGACGTTTTCATTGGAGGGATTGAGTTGAATGACTCGTTTGTAGGAATCTATCGCTTTATCGTTCCGCCCGAGTTCTGCATAGAGCTGTCCCATAAGCATGTAGGCGGCTTCGTATTTAGCATTGAGGCGAGTAGCTTTCTCTACCAAACTCAGGGCCTGCTCGATCTTTCCCTGGCGGACGTATAGTGATGCCAACTCCGTTAAAAGTTGCGGTGAGTCGGGATCCTCCTTCAAAGCTCGGGTATATGCTTCGATGGCTTCCTCGATTTGGTTGACTCGCAAATAGTGTTGCGCTAACAAATATTCGTAATATACTTCGGCTCGTGGTATTGGTGGCGTAGCAATATTCAGCTTTACAGGGTTTTTTTCTGCTGTAGCACAGCTGCTCATGATCAACAGCAGGCAGAGTAGCGAGTACCGGAAGCTTTTGCAGCACATGGTCGTCCTTGTACACCACAAGGGGCAAAAAATGTTAAAAAAAATGACCGAATGTAGAATCTTGCTCAACTAGCATATTTGCTATGATCAGTCAATGATTTCGCATTTTTCCGTATGTGTCTCAAACGCCATGTTTAAAGCAATTAGATGAACATCTAAAACTCATAATGGGGGGCTGCTTAACGAAATTTTTTCTTACCGTGGGGCGATTTCCAATACCTAAGTTTGGCGAGACTGTCGACAGACAAGTAAAGAACTTAAATGTAAATTTTCATCGCTGGCAATCATAGCAAAAGGGAAATCGCTATGGAGAGGAAGTTTCCGGTAAGCCTCGCTGAAAAGTTGGAGAGTTGGTTAAGTGATAGACTACCCTAAATTGCGTTATGGGCTCGAAGCATTCCCAGTGGACCATGAAGGGCAGAGGCTGGTTTTACTGAGGGACCGCATCGGCTTTTCTGAAGCTCCGATCCTGGTTTCGCCTATTGTGGCGGAGTTGCTGATGCGAATGGATGGAAAGAACTCCGTTCGCGATCTGCAGGCCCATTACATGCGCAGGACCGGCGAGCTTCTTTTTTCGGAGAAACTCGAAGCCATACTCGACATGCTGGACGAGCACCTTTTCCTTGAAAATGAGAAGTTCCTCAAACGGGCCGGCGAAGAAGTTGCTCGTTTCATGGGAGATCCAATACGTCGGATGCAGCATGCGGGGAAAAGTTATTCCGCAGATCCACGGGAGCTGTCGCAACAGTTGCAGAGCTTTTTTGATCCCGCCAGTGGGGGCCCGGGTGCTCCGAAAGTCGGATCGGATCACCGAAAAATAATCGGCTTGGTGGCCCCGCATATCGATCTGCAGGCCGGTGGCCCTTGTTTCGCCCATGCCTATAAGGCGTTGCAGGAATCGGAAACACCTCCAACGAGCTGGGTTATTTTAGGGACCGGACACGAACCTCTCGAAAATTTCTTTGCCCTGACCCCCAAGGACTTCGAGACGCCTCTCGGGGTAATGAAACACGATCAGGCTTTTTGCGAAGAACTGACAAGGCTTGCTCCACGCGACCTCAGGGCCAGTGAATACAGTCATCACAGGGAACATACTATAGAATTCCAAGCCGTTTTTTTGGCCCTTAGCCAGCCGGAGGCGACCATCGTTCCTCTACTTTGTTCGTTTTCTCTGGAAGATTTGGAATCGGATAAAGACTATATCCATGAAATGGCGAAACTTTTGTGCGACCTCGCGGGCTCGCAAGGACGCCAAGTTGGATTCATTGCCAGTGTGGACCTTGCTCATATCGGGCCCCGTTATGGCGACAATTTTCGGCCTCATGAGGGAACCCTAGCTCAGCACTTGAGGGCCGATTCGGATCTTTTGGCGGCCTTGGAAGAATGCGATGCTCGACAATTCATTGGAATACTGCGAGGTGAACGAAACGAAAGACGCATTTGTGGGCTGGCCCCGCTATATGTTCTGGCCAGGATTCTTGAGGGGAGTGTAGAAGGCAGGCTTTTGCATCACAGCCATGTAACCGTGGATCAAAATGACTCATTCGTTACTTTTGCGAGCATGGCATTTTACGCGAAGCAAGCCTGACCCCCAATGCCGGTGATTGACCTGATTTCAAAGTTCAACATTCCATCCTTAACATGTGAAAATCTTTATCTTAACAACTGCTTGCTTTAAGCTTGCATAAAATCGGCATAAAGCGAGCCAATCAAAATGCCGGCGACCATTTTTCCCCGGTATCTCTCCTGCAAATTATTTACGGCTTCTTCGAGTTGTCTGGAACTGATGCCGGAATTAGCCGACACATAGGCTTCCAGGTAGGCGGCGAGGTCGTCTGCCAGGCGGATATATTCTCCATCGATGGGATTGAACCGATCAAAGTTGTAGTTGTTGTTAATGTCATCACTGGATAGGTTCTTGATCTCTCCGTCTAATTGCACTTTGCTTTTGAATTCGTCCTTCGTGAAATATCTGATCTCGTCTATCCAGCTTTCCTCCAGCAGAGGGAAAATCTCCTCTTCGGCGAGCTCTTCTTCTATCTTGCTGATGACTTCAGGCATTCCCTGGACGGAACGCTTAATGGGAGAGAGGATATCTCTGGTGACCACTTCCGGCAAGTCGTGGAAAAGAGCTCCAAAAAAATTGTTGTAAACGCGTTTCGGGCAGGGCTCGACCTCTTGGGAAAACATATAAGTGAAAATGGCGACCAGCAGCATGTGTCCGAGAACCGACGTTCTGGGCACGCGCGGTATTTGCCCCCAGCGTATCTGAAATCTCAATTGTCCGCATAGGTCGATGAAGTCGGAGACCTTTTCCTTGCAGATGATACGGCGCATTCCAGCGAGATCCAAATACGGTTCCATGCTGTTGTGCATGCTCTTATCGATCTCTTTCACTTGATATCCGTTAGGATGGGCTTCGCGCAGAATTTGGAATTCCCAGAAGCTTGAGAAAATGTGAGAAGCTTCGAGAATCTTTTTGGTGAGGTCGACATCTTCTTCGGCATGGAATAAGTAGTTTCTCAAGTTTTCCTTAAACGGCGCAGCTAAATCCTCAACAAAGGTAAGAAGCTGGTTGTAGACCCAAGTGTTGAATTCGTTGAATACTTCCGGGTGAGAGAGTCTTATTTTTCGATATACGGGCGACTTGATGTCGGAAGTGATAACTCTCCTAAGAAGCTCGAAAATACCACCTTCGATGAGCTTTTCCCAATCGACGTGTTTTCCCTGACTCTCTTCGTATTTTCCAAGACAATAAGCGATGATCATTTTATGAGCATGCTTGTCCATTTCTGTCAGCTCTACAGGCCGAAGCTTGTCGTTCCATCTTTGGATCGAAAAAGCTTCAAAAATTTTTAGGGCCAGTGATTTGCGAAGCATCAATCAAGTAACCTTTCATTTCAGTTTGCTGCTTATTGAGTCATGGAGTCACATTGAGCGTTTGTAGAACAATTTCTATACTTGCTAAGCTGAAATGTTTCGATTCACTCACCGCGACCTGCAAAGGCTTCGATACAGACAACGATATTTCGCAACGCTAACGAGTATAACCAAGCCGCTCTGCGGCAATCAAGCAAGCTCCGGTGGGAAAGCCACCACGTGATCCAGCTGGTTGGCTCCGGATAGCATCATGACTAAACGGTCAATTCCCAGAGCAATGCCCGCGCAGGATGGAAGAAACTCGAGGCTCTCAAGAAACTTCTCCGGGAGAGGATACACGGATTTCCCGTCTCGGTGTCGCATATCCAATGCTTCTAGAAACCGACTCCGCTGTTCGTGGGGATCGTTTAGCTCGCTGAATCCATTAGCCAATTCGATCCCTGCCCAGTAAAGTTCGAACCGCTCGGCTATTGTCGGGTTTCCTGGTTTGGACCTGGCCAGCGCCGCCTGGTAGATGGGATAGTCGGAGAGAATGCAAGGCCTCGGAAAGCCGAGTCGAGGTTCGACCTTGTCAACCAAGTCTACATCAAACCGATCAGGATCATAATTCATTACTGGGTCCCAACTCGCAAAACGGAGAAAGGCTTCACGGACGGTAAGGTGCTGCCAATCCCCTTCAACGGTCAAAAAGTGATTCTGATTTGCTATATTCGCAGAGCAGTCAATGACCCTGCAAACATGAGTCAAAAGGTTTCGACAATCCTGCTTAAGGACCTCGTAATCGCTTTCGAGTCGATACCATTCCAACATTATGAATTCAGGGTGATGCAGCTTGCCGTGCTCTCCACGGCGAAAAGCGGGAGCAATCTGAAAGATTCGTTCATATCCGGATGCAAGCAAACGCTTCATGTAGAGTTCCGGACTAGTGCTAAGAAACCAACCGTCTGCTGGAACTGCTTCGATGTGTTGCTCGGGTGCGGGAGTCGGTGTACGCACTGGAGTCTGGATTTCAATAAAATCCTCGCCCAGGAAAAAAGTACGAATCGCCTGCAGAACGTTGCTGCGCAGAACTAAGAAAGGCTTCTTGGAAGCCAGGGCCTCGCGTTCTGTCATCAGAGGAACTATTTGACCCTTTCCACGTATGAGCCGGTGCGAGTATCGACTTTAAGCAGTTCACCCTCTTCGATGAAAAGCGGTACCTGGATCACAAAGCCGGTTTCCAGGGTTACCGGTTTGGTGGCGCCTGCCGCAGTGTCTCCCTTGATCCCCGGATCAGCCTGGACCACCTTCAATTCAACAAAATTCGGCAAACTGATGCCGATGGGCCTTCCTTCAAAGAGCAGCATATCGACGACTAAATTTTCAGTGAGATAATTTATGGCATCGCCGACTTGCTCTTCGGTAATTTCAATCTGTTCATAGCTGCTGGTGTTCATGAAAGTGTAGCGACTGCCGTCTTTATACAGAAATTCCATTGACTGTTCTTCGAGATCCGCAGCGTTGAATTTATCTACTGAGCGGTAAGTACGATCGAATTGTGACCCAGTTATCATATTTTTGAGCCGGCACCGGTATAACGCCTGTCCCTTACCCGGCTTAGAGAACTCGAAATCCACCACCATGTAAGGTTCCCCGTCAATTTCCAGCTTCAAACCTTTCCGCAAATCGCTTGCTGTCAACACCACTCCCATGCTCTATCCTTTCTTTCGGATTGATTAACCAAACTAAAAATCCTATTGTAATGAAATCGACGGCAAACGGTCAACATACTTCCGCCCTCTAAGGGCAAGCTCTATGATTTCAGGTGATTGGAATGGCAAAAACTCTATTTTAGGAAACCTTATTTAATAGAAGTTGGAAAAGGAGGCAAGATAAATGAGCGAGATCATTTCCGTGCGTGCCAGGGAGGTTTTGGATTCAAGAGGCAATCCGACTGTGGAAGCGGACTTATATTTAGACACCGGATTCAAAGGCAGTGCCATAGTGCCGTCAGGAGCTTCTACCGGTTCCAGGGAGGCGCTTGAGCTGCGGGATGGGGATCCCAAACGTTATATGGGTAAAGGTGTGCTGCAGGCAGTCAGCAATATCAACGATGAAATTGCCCCCAAGATCCTGGGTTTTGACGTCCGAGATCAAGTGGCTCTAGATCGGTTTCTCATTCGTTTGGATGGCACGGATAACAAGGCACGACTGGGCGCCAATGCTATTCTTGCAGTGAGCATGGCTGCTGCCAAGGCTGCTGCAATCGAAGCAGACCTGCCCCTATACCGCTACCTCGGAGGCGTTGCGGCGTGCATTTTGCCGGTCCCAATGATGAATGTTTTGAATGGGGGAGCCCATGCCGATAACAACGTCGATATTCAGGAATTCATGATTGTTCCGGCTGGCGCCGTCTCCTTTAAAGAAGCATTGAGGATGGGCGCCGAAACGTTTCATCATTTGAAGAAAGTCCTGAAATCAAAAGGCCACAGCACTTCGGTAGGTGACGAAGGTGGATTCGCACCCAATCTAGGTTCCAATGAAGAAGCCATGCAAGCGCTGATGCAAGGCATCGAGGCGGCGGGATATAAGCCGGGCGAGGATATCTATATAGCATTGGATGCCGCCGCCAGTGAGTTTTTCAGTGATGGCGTGTACAACCTGGGCGCCGAGGAGAAACCAAAAAAGAGCCCCGAAGAGCTAATCGACTTTTATGAGTCATGGGCTTCTCGTTATCCGTTGATTATGCTTGAGGACGGGATGGCTGAAGGCGACTGGGACGGATGGAAAGTCTTGACTCAGCGACTGGGGAAAAAGCTGCAAATTGTAGGCGATGACGTGTTTGTGACCAATACCAAAATTTTCGCTGAAGGAATTGCTAAAGGGGTTGCTAATAGCATTCTCATCAAACTCAATCAAATCGGAACCGTTACTGAGACCATGGAGGCCATCAACATGGCCTTCAAAGCAGGGTATACCGCAGTCGTTTCACACCGCTCCGGAGAAACCGAGGATACCACCATTGCAGATCTGGCAGTAGCGGCCGGAACGGGACAAATTAAGACGGGTTCGTTGTCCAGAACGGACCGGGTTGCAAAATACAATCAATTGCTGCGGATCGAGGAGGAACTCGGTGAGTCAGCGCAGTATGCCGGCCTAAAGGCATTCAAAAAAGGTCTGTGACAGGCAGGAGCAGGCGGCCAAGGGGCTGGAATTTTGAATCATTGAGATTTGCTTAGTGCGGAGCACGCGGAACAAAAACAAACGGGTTACCGCGGACTGAGCAATGAGTTGCGAACCTGCTTACGGTAATTCGCGAAGAACCAAACAAATTTCAGGGGGTGTACATGAAGGAATTGGAAAGGCTTATCGATCGCATCATTGACCGAGTCAACATCAATCTTCGAGAGCCGGCCTTTGACGTCGGTCCCTATGTAAGGAACCTCATTCCACCCCAACAATTTGCGAAGTTCTATGCATTCTACGGGCTTACGCTTCATCATCCCCTGCACTTTCACTTCAAGCACTCCAGTTTGGCGGGCAGTTATTTTCTTGGAAAATGTATTGTAGACCACTCGGTCCTCTATAAAAGCGATATTCGCGGCGACGAATTGAAGGCGCAAGGTGAAATCTTTCCCTATCAAGGACTGGACATTCCCCTCCACGATGATGAGGTGATTCGGATAAAGGACAGCATACTGGTCAAGAACCTCGTGCACAATAATTCGCATGACCCGGAAAGCCCGGAGGAATTCTTAATTCAAAATGTGGTTTCGATGCACTATGCTAACATCCATGGATCGCCTGTCGAGGGGAGCTTTCTGGGTCCTTTCTGCACGGTCGATCTCACCACCCTGCATGATTGTGTGATTGGTGCTTACGCCTACGTCCAGGTTGGCGAACTGGCTCATCACTTTATCGAACCTGGTCGGATCTGGATTCGTTCAGGAGATTCTTTTGATTTTAGCTACCAGTTCCCAGCTGAGGTGTTGAAAACGTATCTGAATGTAAAAGTTGGTACAAAACCCGCGGGAATCTTTATGGATTTCGTAGAGGGGCGTAAGGGTGATTTTGAAAGAGTATTTGAAGTGGTCCAGTCCAAGCCCCCCATCGAGGTGTCTCAGGGAGCTTCTCTAAGTAGATACGCTGTTGTGAAGGGAGATACCAAAGTGAGCGAAAATGTGCTCGTTGCCCAGCGAGCCTACCTTGAAGACGCCTTTTTGGGGAAGGGTTCCAACGCTCAGGAAAACTGTTACATCGTCACGTCCCGTTTGGAGGGAAAAAACATAACTGCGCATGGCGGTAAAGTCATCCATGCCTGCTTGGGCGAGAAGGTGTTTGTCGGATTCAACTCATTTTTGCGTGGAAACTCTAGTTGCGACTTGAAGATCGGCAGAGAGAGCGTTGTTATGCCTCACACTATCGTTGATCTGGAAGAGCCTCTGGAGATACCGGCAGGCCATCTAATATGGGGATACATTCGCAGCAGGGCGGATCTGGCCGAACACAGCGTCTCGTTGGACAAGCTTTCCCGATCTGAAGGTGAGTTGCAAATTGGAGCCATGCATTTTAAGGGGAGCGGCTCGGAATTTGTGCATGCCTTTCAGCACCGACTGGACCATATCCTGGAGGCAAACGGCGCTTGTTTTGACGGTGATAAGCATAAGGGGCATGCACAAAAAGGGCAGAATATTTCTTTCAATATCATTCAGCCGCATCCCGAGGGTTCACTCAAAGGGATTTACCCCACCATCGATATTTCGCCGTAGGAGTGATTGGAATAAAAGGAAGCCGGAGTTGCAGGATAGGGTTCAAACCGGCTTCGTGTTGGTAGGATAGGGGACGTGCTGTAACTGAAATCCCTTTTGCTTCGCCGATTGCCAAAGTAGGCGACTCTCCTGGCGCTTTTCCCGGTCATCCAGGGGAACAAAATGCACCACCATGCGGTATCTTTTCATAGAGGCCAGGTCGACCGGACCATCTGCCATGAGAACATCATATTTTTCGAGTTGCAGATCCGCTGTGGTTATGACGACAGGTTCCGTAATGTCTTTTGGTGGTGGCGGAGAAATGATTCTGTGAGGCACAAAGCTCCCCTGGGAGAACGTCCAGAGGAGCTCGTCCAAGTGCCGGGCTGCCATCGTCGAATCGGTCAATATTTGAACTTTATTTCCCTTTTCGTAAAAACGTTCCGCCCATCTGCAAAGCAAGGCGCGTTTTTCTTCGGTGCGGGTTTCTACGAATATGATCTTGGTGGCAGACATTGGTCCAAACATTTCCAGCCTGACCGATCAACTTCTGCGACCGCCAAACAACCTTAGCAGCATCAAGAAAAGGTTAATAAAGTCGAGATAAAGTCGTAGTGCTCCAATGACTGCTCCCTTGTGTTCCATTTCCGAATCACTGAATCCCCGGTGGGCCATTTCCTTGATTCTCTGAGTGTCGTAAGCTGTCAACCCCACGAAAACGATCACTCCAACGATGGTGACGACCCAATAGATAGACTCACTGTGTAAAAACAAATTAACCAGAGAGGCGATGATGACCCCGATCAGCCCCATGAATAGAAAACTTCCCCACGAGGTTAGGTCGCGCTTTGTCGTATACCCGTAAATACTCATCGCAGCAAAGGTTCCGGCGGTGACGAAAAAGGTACTCGCAATTGAAGCCTGCGTGTAGGCAAGGAATATCGCGGAGAGAGTCAGCCCATTCAGAGCTGAATAAATGAAAAACATAAGAGCAGCGGTAGAGGCGCGAAGTCGATTGATGGCGGCGCTCAGGGCTATCACCAGTCCGAGTTCAGCAATGATGAGGCCGAAAAACACCATTGGTGTTCCAAAGATGAGTTTCAGCATGGTTTGGCTGGAGGCTGTGAACAGCGCGACAACGGCGGTTGTAGCAAGCCCGATACCCATCCAGTTATAGACGCGACGTATGAATTCACTTTGAACTTCAGCGGCACGCTCTCTTTGGTAATAAACTTCGTTATTCATTTTCATCATCCTTTCTCACGTTTGGACAATTCATGTAAGCTTCTTCCAGGCGGAATATATACAACTGAGAAGCCTAAGGTCAACTGCGACCGGCCTAAATTTAGATCATCCTTAATCTTATAAGCTCTTTTCACGGCATTCATTCTCGGACCCGAGAGGCCGTTTTAGAACTGTCGTTTCGAGCTGAAGGCGAGAAATCTTACTCCCACAAGTCGATAATTTGACAGATTTATCATCACGCCGAGGCATGATTGGCAATGACAAAAGGGGCATTCCAGGACAAGCCGCCCAGAAATTTCTGGATTGAGCTAGCAAGTCAAATGAAATGCTCCCGCAACATGCTTCCCTTCGTCATAAAGGCGGTTAAAGGTTTGCAGGGCGCTTGCAGTGGGCTCTTCAATCAGCCTTATATTGGCTTGTTGAATGGCCGATCGAAGCGAGTCCTCGACCTGCATTCGTCCCGGCTTTCCCATGCCCACTACCACCACTTCCGGCTTGGCCTCAAGAATATCGCCTACATCAGCTTCCTCGACGCTGTGCCCCTCTTTTCTCCACCAATCCGCGACAACACGACCCTTTATGATTTTAAGATCGTTCTTGTATCTCTTGCCGTCTATCTTCATGCTACCGAATTGGTAATCTTCGATCATCCTTGTTAATCTCCTTAACATTATGCTTGATATGATAAAATAATCATAAAATCTTTCCTCAAGCATATATAGTTTATTAAGGTTTAGTATGCTGATTTGCAATGATTTGCCGGGGTAACGGCCGAAGGCTCTCCGCAACCACGACTTGTGGGGGCAACGCAGGCCTTCCAGCCTGCTTGAGATCTTACAGGCAGAAAACCCTGTATCCTGAGTGCACGCGGCACAAGCGCTGGACGAAATGTAACATCCAGGATCAGCTTGCCCGACTTGCGTTAGCCTGATCTAATGTGAACAAGCTTTGTGGACCGCTTCAACCGAATTGGCGCCGAAATGCTGGCTCATTTCCTGAAAAAACGCTGGAGTCGGGTTTACTTGCAACTTGGAATTCAGCGCAATTACTGCTTCAGCTTTTCCCTTCACACTCAGGTGCAAAAAAGTCTTACACTCGCCGGAGTGGCTTATCAGAAGATGTCGGAGTCGAGTCAGACCGTCACGATCCAAGCTTTCCGCGTCCAAGTGTATCCGCAGAGCCTCTACCGCATGGATTTGGGCGTCGTCGACCGTGCTGATCTGATCGGCAATGATCTTTGTTCCTTTTTCATCATGCTGAACTTTGCCGATGACGACGCGTGGCTCGTCTCCTTCAAGCAAAGGTCTGGCTTGCATAAAAACGTTGGCAAAAGCCACCACCTCGACGATTCCCTGTTTATCCTCGAGGGACAGGAACGCCATCCGATCGCCCTTCTTGGTCGTAATTTCCTTTATCACGCCCAACATTCCGCACAGCACTATTTCCGTTCCTTCACTCTTTTCCTTGATCGTTAGAGTATCCGCTGTGCACAGGGTGGCAAGCTGGTTTTGGTAAAAATCAAGCGGATGCCCTGAAATATAGAACCCCAACGCCTCTTTTTCGAACTGCAAAGTAGTGCGGCTATCCCAATCGGGAACTTGGGGGAGGGTAGGGGAGGGCATCTTCTTTTGCGCCCGCAGAAGGTCAAACATGTTCATCTGTCCTGATTGGCGATCCCGCTGGACCATTTGAGCTTTTTCCAGGGCATCATCCAAGGCCGCCAAAACCTGAGCCCGGTTGGCGTGGATCGAATCGAAAGCGCCGCATTTTATGAGCTGTTCGAGCACTCTGCGATTGACCTTTCCGGTGTCCACCCCACGGCAAAATCCGTAGATCGACTGGAAGTTGCCCTGATCCTCCCGAGTGTTGAGAATCACTTCGATGGCAGCCTCTCCCACATTCTTGACGGCCCCCATGCCGAACCTGATCTTGCCCCCGACTACTGTAAAGTCTTTGCTGCTGGCATTGACATCCGGAGGCAGAATCTCAATTTCTTTTTCGCGGCACTGGTTAATGAGTTTAACGACCTGATCGGTGTTGTTGAGAAAACTGTTGAGCAAGGCTGCCATAAATTCGACCGGATAGTGTGCTTTGAGGTAGGCGGTCTGGTAGGCAATCAGTGCATAGGCGGCACTGTGCGATTTGTTGAAGCCGTAACCGGCAAATTTTTCCATTAAATCAAAGATGTGGTTGGCTTTGGCCAGATCGATCTTGTTTTCTTTAGCCCCGGAGAGAAAACGGTCTCTTTGCTGCGCCATGACTTCCGGGATTTTCTTCCCCATGGCACGGCGCAAAATATCTGCTTCCCCAAGAGTGTAATTGGCAAGCACACTGGCAATTTTCATCACCTGCTCTTGATAGAGAATGACTCCATACGTAGGTGCAAGAATTGGTTTTAACTCCTGCAAATCAAAGGTGACCTCGATTTGCCCGTGCTTGCCCTGAATGTAGTTTTCCACCATTCCGCTTTCCAGAGGGCCGGGCCTGTACAAAGCTACTAAGGCAACGATGTCCGCAAAATTTTCCGGGCGCAGTCGCACCAGAATATCTCTCATGCCCGAGCTCTCCAGCTGGAAAACTCCGGTGGTGTCCGCACGACTGAGCAAGGCGTACGTGTCGGGATCGTCCAGTGGAATTTCTTCGATGGTAATGTCGACCCCGTGATTCTTGCGGATAAGTTGAACCGCATTGTTGATGACCGTCAGATTCCGTAGTCCCAGGAAATCAAATTTGATGAGACCGGCTTTTTCCACGTATTTCATCGAATACTGGGTGACAACTTCGCCGTCCTGACCTCGATAAAGCGGCATATAATCCACAATCGGTTTGTCTCCGATCACGACTCCCGCAGCATGGGTGGAGGCATGGCGCGTCAAACCTTCCAGCGCGAAAGCGATTTCAAACAGTTCCTTGATCTGGGGGTCTTCGCGCTGCTGTTCGGACAGTCTCGGCTCCACTTGAAACGCTTTTTGCAGCGTCATGCCCGGCGCGGATGGGATCAGCTTGGCTATGCGGTCGACTTCATTGTACGGCATTGCCAGACCCCGACCGACATCGCGGATCACGGCTCTGGCCTGCATCGTCCCGAATGTGGCGATTTGCGCAACTCGATCTTTGCCATATTTCTCTGCCACGTAGCGCAGAACTTCCTCCCGCCCGTGAACGCAGAAATCGACGTCGATATCAGGTAAACTGACCCGCTCTACATTGAGGAAGCGCTCAAAGATCAGTCCATGTTCAATGGGATCTAAATCGGTTATGCCCATTGCGTAGGCAACTAAGCTGCCCGCTGCAGAACCGCGCCCCGGCCCGACTGGTATGCCTTTGTTTTTCCCGTAATTAATAAAATCCGCAACAATCAGGAAATAGGCCGCGAAGCCCATTTGTCGAATAACTTTGATTTCGTAGCGAAGCCTCTCTTCGTACTCCGTTTCCTGATCGAATCCGGGCCTTCTTCTGCGAATCCGTTTCAGTCTTTTTGAAAATCCGTCACGGGCTGTTTTCTCGAATGTCTCTTCCACGTCCTCGCCCGGTGCCAGAGGAAAAATGGGGAAATGATTTTTTCCGATCTCCAGTTCGAGTTGACAGCGGTCGGCGATGGCACACGAGTTTTGCAGTGCCTCCGGTACGTGTGAGAATTCTTTTGCCATTTCGTCAGGTGACTTGAAATAAAGCTGATCCGTTTGGAACTTCATACGCTTTGCATCCAGAACGGTTTTGCCGGTCTGGATGCAAAGCAGAATTTCGTGAGCTCTGGAATCGCTTCGGCGCAAGTAATGGCAGTCGTTGGTAGCAACAATGGGAAGACCCAGTTCTTGCCCCATTCGTATAAGGCCCTCATTTACCACTGCCTGTTCAGGGATGCCGTTCGCCTGGATCTCGAGATAGAAATTATTCGGTCCAAAAATTTGCGCATAATCGAGTGCAACCTTTTTGGCGGCTTCCTCCTGATTGCGCAGCAGTAATGTGCAGATTTCGCCTTTGAGGCAACTGGAAAGCCCTATCAGTCCCTCCCGGTATTGCTTCAATATCTCCTTGTCAATCCGGGGCTTGTAATAAAAGCCTTCCAAATAGGCCAAAGTTACAAGTTTCAGAAGGTTTTTATAGCCTGTTAAGTTCTCAGCCAGCAGCAGCAGGTGATAGTTGCGGTCTTCCTCGGCGTTCCCACCGTTTTCTGCTCTGCTTTGTCGATCGAAGCGACTTTTAGGAGCAAGGTAGACTTCACAGCCTATGATAGGTTTGATGCCCGTTTTTTTTGCTTTTTCATAAAATTCCAGAGCACCGAACATGGTTCCATGGTCTGTCATGGCTACGGCCGGCATGTGGTAACTGTGAGCCGTATCGAGCAGGTCCTGCAATCTTATGGCTCCATCCAGAAGGCTGTATTGGGTATGGACGTGCAAGTGTACAAATGGGGTCATCGTTTTACCTCTGTTTTGCGTTTCGGCACCGGCTGCCTGTCGAAGTTAAAGACCGAATATGGGCGATCGGCTCTCATCCGCTTGAAGCCGCTCAAAATTTGTTCGAAGTTATGGGATTGATCACTCGGTCCGTCGCTTAAGTCGAGCATAAAATAGTGAAACCCGTAAGCACGGAGTATCGAGACTTTTTCCATCCAGTTGATCGGGCTTTCCGGGTAAATAAAAGAAAATTCCGAGCTCTTTCGATAAAAGTAACTTTCTTTGCGAGGTGTGGAGAAAGCTTTACCCTCCAGCAGCTTTGGGATGAGCCTCGAAGAAAAGACGGGAGGCCAGGCATAGACGGTTACAATCGGCAAGACACCCGTCTTTTCACGGCCCAGATTCTGAAGCTCTTCACGGGTAATTTCAAGTGACAATACAGCCTGATTACATCCCGCCTCGAACATCTCCGCCAAGGCAGCCACATTCCTTAGATTAAACCGATGCCCGGCAATCAATCGCACCTTTTGGTTGCTGCGAAAAAAGTCAAAATGCCCCCAGTTGTTCATTTCCCAGTTCAGAAAGCCTTTGCCCAGATACCATTCGATGGCCGCGCGATAATAATCAATTTCTCTTTCGGCTATTAGCGGTGGCAGGGACCAGACAAGGCGCTTTTTTTGCGCCGGAATAAGTCTTTTTCGGGCAAGCTTTTCCAGATTGAGGCGGGTAGCGGTGTAAAGCACCCAAGCGGCGGGGGACTGAAATGCTTTCGTCAAATCGCCCGCACGATCGACCTTTACTAGCAGAGTATCAACAGCGGGAGGCTTTGTCGAAGGGGCTGGAAACTCGTCCCAGACCGTTTCGATTTGGGAGAATTTATTGCGAAAGGAGGTGGCGCCGTCGACTGCTTTTTTTATTTCAGACCACCCCTTCACGGTTGATAACTGCTTCGCGCCGACCCGAAAAAGGCGCTCGCGGGGTTGATAGTTTCCTTTTCCGGAAAAAAGAACAATATTCCCAGCCTGCCCCCGAGTCAGCGTCTGCCCTTCGGCTGAAAAAATCTCAGAAACAGTGAAAGCCGATTTTTCCTTGCCTTCTGAAGATTCCGGCCTTAGGCGATCCCCCACTTGAACATCGTAGCGCAAGTTCACAACCAGCTTACCATTCTGTACCGCTTTTACGGTGCCGACCCAAAGACCACTAGAGCCGGAACGATGCGGTGTCAGGATTTCCTCGCTGTTATTTTTCTGCAAAAAACCTGAAGTAAGCCGTCTGGCCGGTGATTGGGCCAATAATTCCTGCGCTTCGGCAACTGCTTCGGTTTCTTTGTCGGGTGACGCGTCCAAAACCAGCCGGTAAGCCTTTACAACCTGAGCTATGTAGGCAGCCGGTTTCATACGCCCCTCAATTTTGAACGCGGCAAGTCGCATTTTTTTCAGTTGAGGAATCAAAGGGAGGGCGCATAGGTCGTTGCATGAAAGGAAGAACCCTTCTTTTCGACCTTGTCTGAAGCGCAGGCGGCAGGGTTGGACACACCGTCCCTGCAATCCGCTGTGCCCGCCTCTAAAACTGCTGGCCAGGCACAGTCCGGAAAATGAATAGCACAGGGCGCCGTGCACGAAGATCTCCAGCTCTACTTGAGTTTTTGAGGCAATCTGTTTGATCTCGTCTAAGTTGAGTTCGCGGGCAAGGACGACGCGCTTGGCGCCCATTTTTTGAAGCTGGTTGACTCCGGCTTGATTATGGATAGTCGTCAGAGTGCTGGCGTGAATTCGCAATTCGGGAAAACAATGCCTTTTCAGGTAGAATATGCCTGGATCCTGCACGATCACTGCATCGACCTGAAGGTCCACCAGGGCTTGCAGCAAATCTAAAGTTGCCCGGACCTCGCCGGCGGTAACTAAACTGTTTAAAGCTACATGCACCTTCATCCGATGCTTATGTGCATAGGGTATCAGGGAAGCAAGTTCCGATAAGCTAAAATTGGTGGCGGAAGCCCTGGCGCTCAAATGCTTTAGTCCGAGGTAAACGGCATTGGCACCGTTTTCCTTGGCTGCGAAAAAACTTTCTATATGGCCGACCGGGGCCAGAAGTTCGATGTTCATGATCTGATTATTTTCCAGTCTGTGGATATTAGAGGTCCGATTTTGGATATCGCTTGAGCGCAGTAGGGTAGAGGAATAAGCTCATTGGATAGCAACTTCCACGTTTGCGGGCTTACTCAATAAAAAGCTCGATTTGGGACTCTCTTATTACTCTTTCTCAAACACCCTTTTAAAAATGCTGTCAACATGCTTCAGATGATAGTTTAGATCAAAGATGGCCTCAATTTCTGCAGCACTTAGATATTCAGCCACTTCTTCGTCCTGCTTTAGCCTGTCCTGCAGCCGCCCACCATCTTGCCAGACCCCCATGGCGTTTCTCTGGACCAGCCGATAGGCTTCTTCCCGTGAAAGGCCTTTACGCGTCAACGTTAACATGACCTGTTGAGAGAAGAAAAGACCTCCAGTCAGCTCAAGATTTCTAAGCATGTTTTCAGGATATACAGTGAGCTTATCAAGCACGCGAATCAACCGGGTAAGCATATAGTCGAGAAGGATGGTTGAATCCGGTCCGATAATGCGCTCCACTGACGAATGACTGATATCTCGCTCATGCCACAAAGCTACATTTTCCATGGCTGCCAAAGCGTTCCCGCGAAGAATACGCGCCAGACCGGATAGGTTCTCGGACGCGATAGGATTGCGCTTGTGCGGCATGGCCGAAGAGCCCTTCTGACCCGCCGCGAAGTACTCTTCAGCTTCTCTCACTTCCGTTCTCTGCAGGTGCCGGATTTCAACCGCAATCTTCTCGATGGTGCACCCGATCAGAGCAATCGTGTTAAAGAATTCTGCATAGCGATCTCTTTGGATGATCTGATTGCTGATCGGAGCCGGTTTTAGAGCGAGTTTTTCACACACTTGTTCTTCAATGGTTGGGTCTATATTGGCATAGGTACCGACGGCTCCGGAAATTTTTCCGACTCGCACCGATTCTTTGGCGTGCCGCAGTCTTTCCTGGTTGCGGTGCATCTCGGCATACCAGTTGGCAAATTTCAGCCCAAACGTGATCGGCTCGGCATGGATGCCATGGGAACGACCGATCATGACCGTATCCTTAAATTCATAGGCACGCCTCTTGAGTACTTGCAGAAGCTCCTGGATGTCTTCCAGCAGGATATCCGAAGCTTGCGCCAACAAAAGCGCCATGGCCGTGTCAAGCATATCGGAAGAAGTCATACCTTGATGGATATGGCGGGCAGCAGGACCTACATATTCACCGACGTTGGTGAGAAACGCGATCACATCATGATGGGTCACCTGTTCTATTTCAGTAATCCGCTCCACGTTAAAGTTCGCTCTCGACTTAATTTGCGTAAGGTCTTGGGATGGAATTATTCCGTGTTCCGCCAGCACTTCACATACCGCGATCTCAACGTCAAGCCATTTGCGGTAACGGTTTTCCAAAGTCCAGATTTGCCCCATTTCCGGCCGAGTGTAACGCTCAATCATGGTGTATTCCTCAATTCAAGTTCGCAAGGATATTCAGTGGCCTGTCCATCGACATCCGTATTAAAAGGTTTAAGCTCTATTCGTTAAATTCCTCGGAGAGTTTTTCCATGGATTGATTGGTTCCCAACAAAATCAGGACATGGTTTTCCGTTATTTTGAAATCTGCTTTGGGGATAAAGATAAAAGCATTGTTTTGCTGGTTTTTAATGGCAATGATTTGGAGATTGAATTGGTTGGTCAGATCCAGTTCGCGCAGCGTTTTGTTGAGGAAGCCTTTAGGCGGGACCAGTTCAAAAATGCCATGGTCTCCAATGGAAGGAAGGTATTCGAGCATGTTAGGATTCTCTATGTGTCGGGCCAGGCTGATAGCCAGATCTTTTTCCGGAAAGAGAATCTCGTCCGCGCCCATGCGGCTCAGTATTTGGCCGTGCTCCTCACTCAGGGCTTTCGCGTACACTCGATCGACTCCCAGCTGTTTGAGGTGAAACGTGACCAGGATACTCGCCAGCATATTGGTTCCTATGGTTACTACCGCAATATCCACGTGATCGATGCCCAGTGCCAGTAGAGTGTCTTTGTCGGTTGCATCTGCGATCACTGCCTCACTCAGTTCGTTTTTGACTTTCTGAACGATTTCTTGCTGAACATCCAAACCGATGACGTCATATCCCTTGGAGTAAAGTTCCCTCGCCAAGTAATAGCCGAAATTTCCCAGTCCTATGACTGCAATTTGGCGCATTGTTAAGTCCTTATCCGATCATCAAGCGCTCTTCAGCGTAAAGGAATTTGGCCTTAGTCGGAGCAGGCTGAATGGCCATGGCGATCACCAGAGGTCCCAATCGACCCGTATACATAATGAGAACAAGTATGAATTTGCCCCATGAAGATAGGTTTGGTGTCACTCCCATACTTAAACCAACCGTGCCGAATGCAGAGGTTGCTTCAAAAAGCATTTCCAAAAACATCCCCCTGCTCGCTTTGAAGGGGGTGTCTCCAGCTTCAGTGATGAGCAGGCAGGCTGTTCCAATGAGAACAATGACCACCGAAATGACAAAAATGGCGAAAGCTCGATTGATCGTTCCCGAGGATATGGATCTCTTGAAGGCATGCACATGACCGGAACCGGTTATGCGGGCTCTGCTCAGCGCCAGCAGTACTCCCAGGCTGCTGGTTTTGATACCGCCACCTGTCGAACCCGGCGAGGCGCCGATAAACATCAGCATCATTGTGCCCAGAAGAGTGATATTGTTCATGGCACCGAAATCGAGAGTATTGAATCCGGCTGTTCGGGGAGTCACCGATTGAAAAAAGGAAGCAAGCAGCTTCTTGTCAAATGGAAGCCCGTTCAATGTGTCATACCATTCACTCGCCATGAAAAAAACGGTTCCGCCGATTAAGAGAATCGTTGTGACAAAGGTAACAATTTTTGTATGCAGCGATATCTGATTCCAGAACTGCCTCATTGTCAATGGCTTGCTGGTAGCCCGAACGATCTCGTGAAGCACCATAAACCCAATTCCACCCGCTATGATTAAAACAATCAGGGTGAGGTTAACCAGTACATCGCCCCGGTAATGCATAAAGGAGTCGGGGAAGAGAGCGAAGCCCGCATTACAGAATGCACTGATAGAGTGGAACAATGCATAATAAAATGCGGTTTCGGCATCAAATTGCTGCACGAAACGGATAAAAAGGAGTCCGGTGGCCACCGCTTCAAAACTGAAGGTAAACAGCAGCACATGCCGCAGCAAGGTATGGAAGTCAGCCTGAGGGCTATGAGTGAAGACGTCTTGTATGACAAAACGGGACCGAAAGGAGATCGATCTTCCCAAAAGTAAAATGAGCACAGTCGAGAAAGTCATAATGCCGAGTCCGCCCAACTGGATTAAGGTCAGAATAGTAAGCTGGCCCCAGGTGGAAAACTGTGTTCCAATATCAATTACGGACAATCCGGTCACGCAGGTGGCCGATGTCGCCATGAACAAAGCGTCAATCGGGGAGATGTGCGTTCCGCTTTTGGTCGGGAAGACCAATAGCAGGGCGGCCCCCGATAGGATCAAAAACAAGAAGCTCAGGACCGGGTAAAACGATGGCGAAATCTTTTGTAGATGACGCATGGGCATTTATATCCACGAAAGTTTTTGACTTGCTCTCAAGTTGCGAGCGACGCATTCTAGCAAAAAAGAGGGTGCAATAAAAGGAAACTTGTTAGGGAGGAATTATGCCGTTGCTGGGTGCCCATATGTCGATTGCGGGGGGGCTGCACCTTGCCTTCGATAGATTGCAGGAAGTGAAGGGCGAGGCTCTCCAGATTTTTACCAAAAACGAGAGGCAATGGAAGGCCTCGGATATAACGCAAACCGACGCAAAACTTTTCACCGACAAATGGGAAATCGCCGGACACCCACCCGTTGCAGCCCATGACAGCTACCTGATCAATTTAGCTGCGATTGATCCAATGAAGCTGGATAAATCAGTTGCTGCGTTTTCGGAGGAGTTGCAGCGGACAGAGTTGCTCGGGATCCCTTTTCTCATTACTCACCCTGGCTCCCACCTGGGAGAAGGCATCGAAGCGGGTCTAGCGACTTTTGTAACCAACCTGGATCGGGCCATCCAACTTTCCAGAACTTCCAGGGTTTCCATTCTGATTGAAACAACAGCAGGGCAGGGTACCAATCTTGGTTCAACCTTCAACGAGATTGCTTACATATTGCAGGAATCTCGCAATGGTGAGCGTCTCGGGGTTTGTTACGACACCTGCCACACTTTTGCTGCCGGCTACGATCTGAGAACTAATAAAGAATACCAAAAGACTTTTTCCGAATTCGATGAAATCGTTGGTTTGGAGCATCTGAAGTTCTTTCATTTGAATGACAGCAAGAAGGGCCTGGCATCACGTGTGGATCGTCACGAACACATTGGCGGTGGCTTTATCGGATTAGAAGGATTTAGATTGCTGTTGAACGATGCGAGGTTCCGACGGCATCCGATGGTCTTGGAAACACCGAAAGGAAAGGATCTCAAAGAAGATAAAGAGAATTTGAGAATCTTGCGTTCCCTGATTCTCGATGATTATGCTTCCCGCGACAAGGAGGATAAAAAGCATGAGAAAAAAATGGATACTCAGGTTTGACGATGAGACGCCCGACAAAGATTCCTTCGGGCTCTACCTGGGAGTGCAAGAGGTAAAATCAGATAAGTCCATTGATGTGATCGGGCCTTGCGAGACGCTTGATGATTTCCAGAAGGAACTTGCTCACCTCATTCATGAGCTGAATCAATTGTCGGCGGAAGCGAGGCAAAAGATAGAATTTTTCGATCAACAAAGAGGGGCAGGTAAAAGCGTGGATGCTGCACAGATATGGAAGGAGTTGGAGGCTTGTGGAACGGATAGCGAAATGTTCGAAGTATTTAATTCCTATGGCCAAACACAAAGGCAAGAAGTTGCCGAATATGTGTTTACTCACGTGAATATGTTCAAAGGGCGGGGTCCGGCATTTTCGGAACACTACGATTCGGCCTCTCATCTATTGGAGTAGAAAACTTGCAGTATCTGCTGCCCGCGTTTGGGGGAAACCGCTTGACAACCCTTGCTTAACCATTAGAATGATCCAGATAATTTTACGAAGTAAGCAAACCGGGGAAGTCTCTCAATTGCATAGAACTGATAGGAGAAGCGGAAATGGGAAGGGTTGCTGAGAAGATCAAGGAACTGCGCGAGCGCGAAGCGAAAATCAAGGAAATGGGTGGCGCCAAAGGGGTGGCTACCCAGCACGAACGTGGGAAAATGACGGCCCGGGAGCGGTTGGACCATTTTTTTGATCCTGATAGCTTTCGTGAACTGGATATGTTTGTGAAACATCGAGGTACTCTGTTCGGGCTGGAAAAGGTAGTTATTCCGGCTGATGGAGTTATCACAGGTTATGGTACTGTGAACGGCCGCCAAGTTTTTGCCTTCTCTCAAGATTTCACAGCACGTGCCGGAACGCTGGGAGAGCAGCATGCCAAAAAGATCTGCAAAGTCATGGACCTTGCCCTCAAAGCGGGCAAACCTTTTGTAGGTTTTAATGATTCCGGCGGCGCACGCATCCAGGAGGGTGTCGACGCGCTGTCCGGTTACGGACAGGTTTTCTATCGAAATGCCATTTCGTCAGGGGTGATCCCTCAGATATCGGCCATTTTGGGGCCTTGTGCCGGCGGTGCGGTGTATTCCCCGGCGATGACCGACTTTGTCCTCATGGTTAAGAACACCAGTTACATGTTTATCACTGGACCCGATGTCATCAAATCGGTACTGGGCGAGGTGGTCACCCAGGAGGATCTCGGCGGTGCCATGGCACATGCTTCAAAAAGCGGTGTCGCCCATTTTGCATGCGAAAACGATGCAGATGCCATTGACCACGTGAAGCGGTTGTTAAGCTTCCTGCCCGACAATAACATGGAAGATCCCCCCATCGTTCCTGCCAATGATGATCCGAAGCGGATGGATGCCGCTTTAGATACCATCATTCCGGATAATCCGATGGGACCCTATGATATTAAAGACATCATTCGATCCGTTGCTGACCAGGGCGATTTTTTCGAGGTTCATGCAAACTATGCAATGAACATGGTGGTCGGCTTCATACGGCTAAATGGCAGAAGCATAGGGATCATTGCCAACCAGCCAAAGGTTCTGGCGGGGTGCCTCGACACCGATTCATCGGATAAAGCGACGCGCTTTATTCGCTTTTGTGATGCGTTTAATGTTCCTATGCTGACCATTGCCGATGTGCCCGGCTATCTTCCAGGCAAGCAGCAGGAGTGGGGCGGCATCATTCGGCACGGTGCCAAACTGTTGTGGTGCTATTCGGAAGCGACGGTACCCAAAGTGACTCTCGTTGTCCGCAAAGATTACGGTGGTTCTTACCTGGCAATGTGTTCCTCCGACCTGGGGGCGGATTTGACCTTGGCCTGGCCAACCGCTGAAATTGCGGTCATGGGAGCTGAAGGTGCCGCCAACATTATTTTCCGCAAAGACATCAAAGATGCTGATGATCCCGTCGCTAAGCGGAAAGAGAAAATCGACGAGTATCGAGATCTGCTCTACAATCCTTACATAGCCGCATCTCGGGGTTACATCGATGGGGTCATTGTTCCCAGCGAAACTCGTCCCCGGCTGATTGAAGCATTCGAAATACTGGCTAGCAAACGCATGGCCCTGCCGCCGAAGAAGCATGGCAATATCCCCATGTAGCTGGTGGGTTAAGTGAGTATTCAAACTGGCCCGACCTCATTGGATGAGAGTTCGGGCTTTTTTTTTGGGGCAGCTGGAGGAGCGAATGGTGGGGACAAAACTAACCCCTTTTCACGATTGGCTGGTCGAGCTTCGGCGATGCTTTCATGAATACCCGGAGCTTGCCTATCAAGAGCAGAAAACAGCGGCGAAAGTTGCGGAGGTCCTGGATAGCCTTGATGTCAGCTATACGAGAGAAGTCGGCAAAACAGGGGTGGTCGCTTCCCTAGCTGCGAAGCAGCCGGGCCCTACTCTGGCATTGCGCGGAGACATGGATGCATTGCCTCTTACGGAGGCCAACAATGTACCATACAAATCGAAGGCTCCTGGACTGATGCACGCCTGTGGGCACGATGCTCACATTACCATGCTGCTGGGCACAATACGCTGGTTGATTGAAAACAACTGGCCTGAGACGGGTCAAGGCAAAATTATTTTTTTGTTCCAACCTGCAGAAGAGGGTGGAGCAGGTGCGAAGGCTATGCTTGAATCCGGCATTCTGGATTCAGAGGATATCCGTGCAATTTTCGCTGCTCATATGCATCCTGAACTTCCACTGGGGCAGATTGGATTAGCCCGCGGTGTGAGCAATGCTGCTTCTGCAAGCGTGCGGATAAGGTTGGTTGGCAGAGGAGGGCATGGCGCCCACCCTCATCTCTGTGCAGATCCTATTGTGGCGGGAGCCTGCTTGATTACGGAAATGCAGAGCATTATAAGCCGCAATATCTCTCCTTTAGATAGTGCAGTTCTTACCATCGGTCGTTTTCAGGCCGGGACTGCTTCGAATATCATTCCACAGGAAGCTTTGCTGGAAGGAACGTTGCGTACTCTAAGCGAGGGCGTATACGGAATCGTTGAAAAGCGGCTCCAAGAGATGGTTGCCGCCCTCGAATCCACTCATGGGGTGTCAGGCGAACTGACCTTAACGCCGGGCTACCCCCTGCTGGTCAATGATGAGAGTGTTTTTGAATTTTGCATGAAACAGTCAAGCGATTTTTTAGGCGAATCCGAAGTGAAGATCGAAACCCCAAGAATGGGCGCCGAGGATTTTGCTTTTTTTCTGCAAAAATACCCGGGTGCGATGATTCGTTTGGGATGTCACGACCCACAGGCGGGTTATCGGTATGGTTTGCATTCGCCCCATTTCGACTTTGATGAAAGAGCCTTGGACATTGGCGTACAATTGTTCGTAAAATTTCTGACCGCTTGGGGCCGAGGGTGACGTTGGTAGAGTGAAAATCGCCTGCCCCTCGACCGGCACCGGCACGGCCGCAGCCTGGCCGAACCATAGCGGTTTAGCGACCCTCTCACCTTGAGGGACAGGGAACTTCCGCCGGGCTCGGACTAATTCTCGGATCGGACGGGGTAGCGGCGGCTGTCGATGATGAAATAAAAGCTGTCCCCCTTATCGTCAGTTTGCAGATATTGGGTTAGCTCGTAATAGGCTACCTTGCCGAAACGAGCTTTAAGTCGGCGGCGCGCTGCAAGGCAATACAGCGCCTGATTTCCGCGAACCGTAAGAGTCTCCGCAGCCAGCGGCTCTAGGCGACCGTCTTCCAGCTCAATCTCGACTTCGATCAGATTTCCGGCGGTATCCTTCTTTATATGCACGTACCGAATCCAGAGTGGAGCATCTTCCACTCGAACAGGGTGTATTTCTCCCTCACAGCGAATGAAATACCGTTTATCTTCTTGCTGCAAAGACCTGCTGAGCAAACGAAAGAGCTGTCGGTCAGCCACAGGATTTCCCTCGCAGAACCAATTTCCCCGTGCATCTATGTAATAGTCATAAACGTGTTTTTGTTCTGACTCAGCCGTCATAATCAGAAGCCGTATAAAATGGACTTAGGGGGCTTTTCAGGAACTCTCACGTTAGGAAATCGACAGCTAAAATACTGTCAACCAGCTTTTTTACTTTTTCCAGCACCACCAGGTGATCAGGGTGAACCTGGTAGCGTTTCATCGCTTCTAAACTCTCAAAAGCAGAAATCAGGGCGAAGTCGTAAGATCTTTCAGATTTCACAATGTCTCGCCCGAATTCGTAGCCTTTAATTTCCGGAATTGCGCCCGGAAGAGCCCCCAGAGACTTTTCCAAATCCAGAATATCTGTGTCGGTTGTGGTTGGTTTGAATTTCATGAACACTACATGTTTCAGCATTAGCATCTCCTTCGTATCAGGATATAGAATTCAGAATTCAGGAGCCGGAATCCAGCGCCGCCGCCCCATGTTTTGTTTAATGCTTGCGGGCAGTCGGTTGCATTTTCTTGCTCCGTTGTGATCTTGTAGCCTTCATTTGCTTTTTCTGAGATGTGAAAGTGCGTGTCTTACATAAGTAACAGCGCTTCGGCTCCATTAAGCGGCCCTGGTATCCCTCAAACGACGTACATCCCCTACTCGTACAGTCACCTTCTGACTGTCGAAATATTCCAGTAGTGGAATTGTATACTTGCGACTTGCCTGAGTTATTTCTTTGAACTGGGGAGCCGAGAGTTCCTCGTTCTCCTTAAAAAAATCGATTAGGCGTTGTTTAAGATTTTCGAGCGAGGCCTTATGAAAATAAAGGTCTTCTTTGACCTTTATCAGTATCCCTTGGGAAAACATCCACTCGAGTACGTCCTGGTGTTGTCGTGGAGTGCCCGGCAGTTTGGCGGCGACTTCTTTGAAAAAAGGAGGTTGCAGGTCCGCTTGCAAATAACTCTTTTCAATTCTTTCCCTGATAATCTCCTCATCTTTGGTTAAATCAATCTTGTGAGCCGTCAGTCGCACCCATTCCATTTCTTGAGCAATCTGGTCGTCTTCCGCAAGCTGTCGCAAAATGAAGTTGTATAGCTTGACGTCCACCGGCTTGGGAAGCTGCGCTGCCAGTTCTTCTTTGGGCATACCGGTTTTCAAGGGAAATCGCTTATGATAATCAGCCAGGCTCTCTAGAATCATTCCTTTCAACTTGCCCATTACCTCGGGGTGAATCAGCCGCCGATTCTCCTTATCGTACAAAATTGCCTTCTTCTGGCTGATAAACTGCTGCAGGGTCTTATCAAATAGTTTTGCAGCAACATTCGCCCTGATTCGCAGTTCTTGTTCGCTCACTCCTCCCCATCCTGCATCCAGAACGTGCCACAGGATGATGCTTGGATCGTCCTCTTCAAGAAGGGTTTCCAGAGATTTCGCGGCCTCCCGCTTATCGTGTCCCTTATGTTTGTGGGGCAGTGGGTGCAGGATGCTCCCGCCGCCGATTGTCAGCACTGGAGAATATGAGCGTATAACAAATCGGTCCGCCCGCAAAACAGCCGCCGGTTCGTCAAGCCTAATCTGGGCGAAAGCTTTTTCTCCCGGTTTGAGTTCGTCTTCATTCAGAAGCACGACAGTTGCCAGATTTTCAGACGTGCCGGTATGAAAGCGAATCTTAGCCCGATTCTTGAGAACCCTCGGAGCACTCGGCAGCAGTTCCAGGTAGACATCGACCATGTGGCTCGGGACCAATGCGCCGGGTGTGGCTATAACATTTCCTCGCTGTATCAGTGCCCGCTCGGTACTCTGCAGATTAATTGCGGTGCGCTGGCCCGGCAATACTTCTTCGACGTCCTCGTTGTGCACCTGAATGCCGCGCACTTTGGTTTTGTGTCCCGATGGGTAGACTATAACCGGAGCGCCAATTTGAAGCCTTCCGGAGATGCTGGTGCCGGTTACTACGGTGCCGAATCCCCGCATACTGAAAACCCGGTCGACGGATAGACGAAAGGGGCCGTCAGAACTCCTCGGTTCAGCCTCTTCAACCAACCGGGTTAAGACTTTCTTGAACTCTTCAATTCCCTCTCCGGTCGCTGCGGATAAGGGGACTATCGGGGCGTTTTCCAGAAACGTGCCCACCAAAAATTCCGCCACGTCTTCTTTGACCATCTCGATCCATTCGGGATCATCCACCAGATCGATTTTGGTCAGGGCCACCAACCCTTTTTTGACACGCAGGAGTTGACAGATTTCCATGTGTTCCCGCGTCTGTGGCATAACCCCTTCATCGGCGGCTATGATCAAAGCCACCATATCGATGCCGGTAGCACCAGCCACCATGTGCCGAACAAATCGCTCATGGCCCGGTACATCGACTATACCTAGCCGGTCGCCGTTGGGAAGGTCCGCATATGCGAAACCCAATTCAATGGTGATGCCCCTCAGTTTTTCTTCCTTCAGACGATCCGTGTCGATTCCCGTCATGGCTCTGATAAGGGAGGTTTTTCCATGATCGATGTGCCCGGCTGTACCCAAAATTACCTGTTTCATCAGCTTGCTTTCTCCGTGCGCAGTAGTGTTTGATCTGCGGCCATTAAGATTAGGCAGCTTAGCAGAACGAACCCCTATTATTCAAGCGTATCCTCGCATTGCGGACAACCTTCTTTTGCACTCCGAACCGGTATTCCTGCAGAGCTACTTGACCAACTTTATTGCACCAATTGGAAAACTTGCCTATACTGTAAACTCTTCTACTCGATTTTTCATGACCCAAAAGTAGGGTATCCAGATCCCGTTAGCAGATCAAAGGGGAATCATGAGCGAAGTCATTGACCTCAAACAGGAATTTATCACCGCAAAGTCGAAGGAGAGCATAGTGGCATTTGCCGGCTTTCGCTTCAATTTCGCAGCAACCGGCCAATGGTGTGATGGGCTTCTTGCCGTATCGTCTCGCGAACGCAACGACGGTTCAGGCTACATCTCCCTGACGTTCATGATTGATTCAGAACGCGATTCAGCCGCCCATCAACTCATAGCTGACGCTTTTCGAGACCTTAAAAAGAGGGGGTATAGCAGCAGCTTCGGGACTGAATTCCAGACCATGATCGAAACCGGCGTTGATTTCGAGCAAAGCCAAAACTGGTTCATGGATTCGTTTACGTTTTATTTTGACCGATTGAAAGAAATTAAGAAATATCACGTCGAAGGAAAGCTGATCCCGACCTTCGAGAGGTTGTTGCCGGTCAAAATAGACCCTGTTGAATGGCTCCCCGAGGGTGCTTCCGTTCCGGTCACAGACAAGCAGAAAATTGTCGGAGATAAAACCGTTAGCGGACTTAGAGGATTCCTTCAGAGTTTATTCGGCGCTTAACCAGAGAGAAGTCCGGCAGCGATCGAGCCATTCATCTTTTCCAATTCGCACAGTAAATTAAATAGACTAGCCAATGATGATTGATCATGAATTGACTTAAGTCAAAGAATTGAAGTACATTTTAAATTACCTTGTTTCAGACTCCTCAAATTGTTGTGGGAACAAGCATCCGCATAGTTGATGTATTCTTTTTTCAAGCGCCAGCTGTAGTACTCGTCGGTATTTTGCCGCGCCATCTCTCGTCCGATTACCGCTTCTGATGTTGCCCATGAGGCAGTTCGAGTCTTCGCTCGACAGTCGCTCTTGGATAAGCTCCTAAGGCAATTGTCGGCTTCCGGGCCGCTCAAAATAATTCAAACAATCATTCCAAACTCTTGGACTCTGGGTGGAGTAGACTCAATGAGAAGATACTTTTATGCGGCGATACTAGTGGTGGTCGGCATCATTATAGCCTTTCCATTGTTCAGTATGACTTATTACACGATGGTAAGGACATCGACGCCGCACTTCTGCGCCAGCTGCCACGAGATTCAACCCGCCTACAATGACTGGAAGGTCTCTACGCATACCAACAATACCCGAGGGGTAGTCGCTGATTGCATGGACTGTCATTTGCCTGCGCCGCACGATACCTTCAACTTCTTTTTTGCCAAAACCTGGCACGGAGCCAAAGACGTTTTTGCTCATTTTACGGAAGGTCCGGAGGGCTATAACCGGACGAGGAACAGGGCGGAGGCCTACAAAAACATCAGAAATGCCCAGTGCCAGAAGTGCCATCGAAATATTCTCTATATTCCGGACAAGCGAGGCGCCATGCTGGCGCATCGTACCGTCCTGTATCCAAGGCCGGGCTACGAAAAGCAATGCACGGATTGCCACCGCAATTTGGTGCACGTGAAAAGACCGTATTACAGCTATCTGCAGTGTTCCCAATAATCGAGATTTTCCACAACAGGAGGTGCTGAATGAGAAACTTTTTTGGTCAATGTCTGGCGGCGGGGGCATTGTTCGTTGCCCTTTTTGTGGGCTTTGCGGCTCTGGCCCAGGACGAGAAAAAAGCGGAGTCGCAAGGGAGGGTGGAAAGCAACTTCGCAAAGACTAAAGAATTTCGAATCGAGCGGGGCATGAGCCCGCAGGCGCAGGCCTGCATCGAATGCCATAAAGTCGAATCGCCGGGGATTTTTACCGACTGGGCAATGAGCCGTCACGCTTCGGCCAACATTACCTGCCTGGACTGTCACAAGGCAGAGGACTTCGATCCGGATGTGAGCAAGAAGCATTACAAACAATATGAACGCTCGGACAACAAATGGGGCACGGCGGAGTATCGTGTTCCGGTGGCCGGCGTGGTTACTCCTAAAGACTGTTCTCGCTGTCATCCGGACGAAGTGAAGCAGTTCAGCAAGAGCAAGCATGCCAACACCATTCAAATCATTTGGACCATCGATCCCTGGTTGAATCAGGGACTGAACAATGGCATCGAGCGCACCACGGGTTGCTTCAAATGCCATGGCACGGTTCTCAAAATGAACGATCAGGGTGAATTTGACCCGTCCGTCTGGCCTAATGTCGGAATTGGCCGCGTCAACCTGGACGGCAGTCTGGGAAGCTGCACCAGTTGTCACACCAGGCATCGTTTTTCCATCATGGACGCACGCAAACCCGAAGCCTGCGGTCAGTGCCACCTTGGACCCGACCACCCGCAAATTGAAATCTATAAAGAATCAAAACACGGAGACATCTACGATGCCTTTGGCGATCAGTACAATTGGAATGTGGCTCCTGGTCTTTGGACGCCCGGAGTTGATTATCGCGGCCCTACCTGCGCTTCCTGCCACATGTCCGGCGCCGGCCCCGTGCTGGGCAGCCACGATGTGACCGAACGACTATCCTGGGAGACTCAAGCTCCGCTGACCGTGCATCCACAGGACTTTAAGCCCTTTCCGGCCGACACCAATTGGGAGGTAGAGCGCAAGAAGATGCAGGCTATCTGCAACCAGTGCCACAGCGAGACGTGGACAACGGACCACTATGCAAACCTGGATGCGGCGGTCAAAAATTACAACGACGTCTACTTCAAACCCGCCAAGGAGACCCTGGATGAACTCTACGAAAAGAAGCTGCTTGCTCCCAAACCTTTCTTCGATGAGAAGCTGGAGTGGGAATTCTATGAACTGTGGCACCACGAGGGCCGCAGGGCGCGCATGGGCGTCGCCATGATGGCTCCGGATTATGCCTGGTGGCACGGCTTCTTTGAGTGCAAAAAGCGTTTCGTCGAATACATGGAAGGGGCTCATCAATTGCTGGAAACGAACAAGCCTGCCTATAAGTACCCGAACTTTCCGGGAACCGGCGGCGATACGACAAAGCCCGAACAAATATTCGGCAAGCCCAAGGAGTAAAGGGGTAGCAGTAAAGTAAACTAAAGGCAGGATTACGGTATAGTTGGGGCGGCGCCGCTGGATTCCGGATAAACAATGCGTTCAGCCACAGTGGAATTCTGCCTGTCGGGCATCCGGAATTTGGCTTTCAGCATAGGCCACAAACCGACAAGGATTTTTGTTGCCACTTATTCGTGGGTGATGCCCTTGGCTTGTATTCTGCGGTTATTTATCCACGGCGTTTGCGACCGCCGGCACAAGTCATGCCCGGGCCTGGGTAGCCTTTGCATATCCAGGGGCGCACGGGGTAGATCTTGCACGCCGCGTTTCCGTTATCATAAGTCAGGAAAGGACAGGGCGTTACGCCGTATTCCGGATGTTCGATTTCTCCAGAGTAGACGTTCACAACAAAGCCATGAGCTTGGAGGAAGTCCTCAAGTCCTACCCCCAAGTGCTCTGCGGCTAAGACCGGGTCCAATTCGGACCACGGAATTCCAATTTGCTTGCAGCAACGCCCGCACCTTTCACAGTTGAAAAAGTCCATTAGAATGACCCGTTACTAATCTAGTTCTCATCCGGAAACTCTGTAGCGCAGGGCTTTAGCCCTGCTCGAATGGCAGCCCTAAAGGGCTGCGCTACAAGAGAACAGGAGTTTCCGGATGGAAACTAATCTAACAGCTCGCCAGGCGCTGTTTGAGCAGCCTTACATGCTGCCGCTCTTCGGAAAGGATTTTGTTCACGTGCTCGAGGGTTTCCGGATCATCGATGAAAGAAAGCAGAATTTCATAAAATTGAATGCTGTCTTCTTCCAATCCGAGTCCTATTTGAATTAATTCTTGCTCATCGTGGATTGAACTGAATTGGACTTCTTCCAGGGAAAATCCCCGGTCTTTGACCAAACCCTGCAGAATGTCTTCCCCCATCTGTGCCGATAAATGATAATCGTGTGCCTCACTTAAGGAAGACTTGATATTAAGAAAAATGTTTTTGTGCCGCGCCTCTTCCTCAGCCAACCATTGCCAAAGCTCCCTCAACTCCAACCTGGGAGCATTTTCCGATGCTTGCCGATAGAATCGCTGACCATTTTCTTCAATCTGCACAGCCATTCCAAGTATTTCACCCGCGGTAAACATAGATTATGCCCTTCCTTCTGTCTTTTGCGCAACTCATCATAGTCATGTGGTGTGAACTATTTTTTGTCCGAAGCACTGACCAGCAGAGCGACGGGAAAATTTTTCAGGGCTTCACCCAGTGGAATTAGACGGTGAGGAGCCACGAGGTCACAGGAGGTTATCGCTTCCTTCCAGTTCACGGGAAATTCCTCAGGTAAAACGACGTGGGTCTCTTTCCAGATTCCATTGCCGATCGGGTACTCGCCTCTTTCTACCAGATAGGTGAAAAAACGAGGAGCTACGGTCAGTGCCCAGGAGGAACCTTCATTGCGGGCAAAAGCAATGACATGTTCTTTGAACTCTCCTTCAACTTGCAAAGGAATGTAGGTGCCTTTTTCAAAGATCGAGGAGAGTTGCCCGCGCAACTTTAAGGCTTTGTAGGTCAGGAACATCTTAATTCTCCCATCCTGCGGGGTGTCTTTGATCTTTTTGATGTAGTGCTGGTCTGCTTCATTCCGCCGTATTTGTTCAAGTAGGGTTTTGCGCTTTTTGAAATCAACCGGCAGGCGATTGTCGGGATCGACAAGGGTCAGTGACCATAATTCAGTTCCCTGGTAAAAGTCGGGAATACCGGGCATAGTGATTTTCAAAAGGGTCTGCGACAGCGAATTGAGCATTCCGTAGTGGGCCACTTTTTGCTGAAAGGGCAGGAAGTCCGTCAAGAAATCATTTTTTTTGGCGGGTCCCAGCACTCTATCGATGAAGCTCAAGTAGGCATGTTCGTAATCCGTGTCGGGTTTCAGCCAACCCGTGTGGACTTTGGCTTCGCGGATGGCCTTTATGGTGTAATCCTTGATTCTTTGCACAAATGCTGAATGGTCTTGCGAATCAAAGGGATAGGCCCCGATCAGAGTCTGATAAAAGAAGTACTCGTCGTTGCTGTCAGGCACAGCACGCCTTTTGATTCTTTTCTTTTTACCCCTATTCATCGAACGCCAGGTTTTGAGCCGAGCTTCCCACTCCTTGGGGATTTCAGAGAGCACGTTGATGCGCGCTCTGACGTCTTCGCTCCTTTTCGTGTCGTGTGTCGAGGTGGCGGTCATGGTGTGAGGCCAGTATTCCATTCGTCGCAGATTGAACTGGTGAAACCGATCGAGGGGAATTCCAAAATCAAACGGTTCACCACCAACTTCATTCAGCGAAACGAGGCGGTTATAGACATACAAGGTTGTGTCCTCAAATCCTTTCGCCATCAGCGGGCCGGTGAATTGTTGAAAACGCATTACGAAGTGCAGCCTGTCTTTTTGTTGCTCAGGATCTAGATAATCTTGAAATTGCAGCAGCAAGAACTTCTGAAGATAGTCCAGTTCAATGACCAGGTCGGGATTCTTAAGCTTAGCACGGGCCACCGCTTCGATGATGTACTGGCGGTCTGCTTCGGTGAAAGAGTCGGGACTGACGTATGTTCGGTAAACAGGAAAATGGGCGAGTACTTCTCTAATGGCGCGTTTCAGTCCGTACAAGGTAATGTCCCACCCTTCGCGGTCTCTGCTGGAAATCCGTTTCATAAGATGGGCCAGATTATCTACATCACCCGTCATGTAGCGTTCGATAATGAGTTGTTTTTTGTTGTATAGCAGGTCCTCGTACTCGATTTTGGCTCCAGTGAAAGCAGCGTAAATCTTCTCCAAATCCCTTTGGTGCTGTGTTGCGCAAAAGACCCCATTAATATAATTGAGCGAATCGTAGCCGGATGTACCTTCTGCCTGCCAGTTTAAGGGCAGTTCTTCATCGAGAGCCAAAATCTTTTCGACCGTGACATAAGTGCCATCTGTTTTTTCCTGGAGGCGCTGCAAATACTGCAGGGGGTCGTAGAGTCCGTCAATGTGGTCAATGCGCAGTCCCGTAAAAATGCCGTCTTTAACGAATCGCAAAATCAGTTTATGGCATTCGTGAAATACCTTCTCGTCTTCAACCCGAACGGATATGAGTTCATTGATGTTGAAAAACCGACGGTAATTGACCTCTTCGCTGGCTACTTTCCAAAAGGAAAGCCGAAAGAACTGATCGAACAGCAATTCGTCCAACAGGTTCGGTGTCTTTGATTCTCTTTTGCCGTTTAATTCATCCAGATTTCTGTCAATGAATCGCTTGATTTCTCGATCCCCCTCATAGAGTTCCCACAACATTCGCTTGGCAAATTTTCTCTGGTCGTAGCGCTCGCTTGGCAGTTCCTGTCCAGGAAAGGCGCGGAGTACGTAAAGCATTCCCATAAATTTGATGTAGTCTGGGTGGTTGCTGCCGAGCCTTTTTTTGAGCAGATCGAGGTTGAGGGAGAATATTTTGGCGTAAGACTCCATCCTGAGGGGGAATTTCCATCCATAATAGTGAACGATAAAGCCGGCGTCGCTGTATCTTACCTTGATTTCCCGATCCCGAATGCTTTCTCCGTAAGATTTTCCAAGAAAGGGAGCGAGCAATCTTCCTTGCATGGTTTCATACGTATGTTCCCAGTCGATATCGAAAAAGGTGCAGTACGTCGAGGCTTCCCCGATTTCCAGCACGTCCATGAGCATCCCGTTGTCATGGTCAAAGGCCATGTGATTGGGGATGACGTCCTGCAACCAACCCATTTTGTTCTTTTTCACTTCCTGTGCCAAAGCGAAAAAATCCGCTTCGCTCCCGAGCTCCGGGTTCAGCCTGGTTGGATCGACAACGTCATAACCATGCATGCTCCCCCGGCGCGCCTTAAAGATCGGAGAAGCATAAACGTCGGAGATTCCAAGCTCGGATAAATACTTGATCATCCCTTGAGAGTCCCGAAACCGAAATTTTGGATTGAACTGGAGTCGATAGGTGGAGCAGGGAATTCTCATTTTTCAGGGCCTCGAATTAGAGTAATTTTGTAGTGTTTTGATGGTGGATCTTGGATATTAGATTTTGGATATAGCAATAAAAGATTGACCGTTTTCTTCTTCGTGACGTTCGTGTTCTTCGTGGTTCAAAGAAATCAACTGGCTAAGATAAAAACATGAACCAATGAGCTACTCCTGTTTGCCGTATATCGCAGCGCTTTGTGCCCTCAGGGTTATCGTATCGTCTGAGCTGAATCGATCCGGAAGTAAAGTTCCCGGTCCGTGCCAAAATTCTTCAGAGGAATCGAGCATTTTCTGCCAGATACCCGAAGGCAGTTCAGGGGGTCTGAGTCGAATCTCTTGGGGTGCGAAATTGAAAAGGCAAATCATGTCGCTTTCTCCCCACCACCGCCGCATGAAAAAGACCTCCTTATTTTCTATAACGCGCACTTCCATATGACTTCTCTCGGTGGCGGTAAAAGCGGGCAGTTCCTTGCGCATCTGCAGCAACACCTTATGAAAGTCGAGTAAGACTTTGTGCTTTCCCTCAGTTCGCTTGTGCCAACTCAGTTTTGATTTGAGAAAGGTTTTTTCGTCCGCGGGGTCGGGCGGTTCGGCACCCCAACCAAAGGCCTTGAATTCTTCCTTGCGGCCCTGCCTCACAGCTTCGATAAGATTGGGGTCTTGGTGGCTGACAAAATAAAGAAAAGGAGCCTCTTCGCCGTATTCCTGGCCCATGAACAACAAAGGAACATAGGGTGAAAGAAGAAGGGCTGCTGCAGCAAGTTTTTGTGCTTCAAAAGAAACCAAAGCCGAAAGGCGTTCACCCAACATTCGGTTGCCAACCTGGTCATGATTTTGGGATGAAACCACAAACTGTTCTGTGGGAACATCCAGTGATCGATTGCCATGACACCTCTTCCGGTGGGGTGAAAACTGACCGGAATATACGTATCCTTCGACAAGAGCTTTCACCAGATGTCGCAGTTTGCCGAAGTCTTCATAATAGCCGTCGTTTTCCCCTGTAAGCAGAGTATGCAGAGAGTGATGAAAATCGTCGCACCACTGAGCATCCAGGCCGTAACCAAAGACTTCGCGAGGGCGGATCAGTCGGCTGTCGTTCAAATCGCTTTCGGCAATAAGGTACCGCTGCCAGCTGTCGTTTGTCCAAAATCCTTCTACTGTCTCAGCCAGTTCTCGCAAAAAGGGCACTGCACTTTGGTCATAAATGGCGTGGACAGCGTCGAGGCGCAAAGCGTCGATATGGTATTTTTCAAACCAGTAGATTGCATTCTGAATGAAATAGTTCCGGACTTCATCGCTGTATTCACCATCGAAATTTAGAGCTTCACCCCATGGAGTTTGGTATTTGGCAGTGAAATAGGGCCCAAAGTCTCTAAGGTAATTTCCCTCCGGTCCAAAATGATTATAAACCACATCAAGAACTACCGCGATGCCTTGCTTGTGGCATTCATTTATCAGTCGCTTGAAGGCTTCCGGCCCCCCGTACGAATTTTGCACGGCGAAGGGGTGGACACCGTCGTAACCCCAATTTCGGTTGCCTGGGAACTGTGCAACCGGCATGATTTCGATGGCGTTGATGCCGCTCTCTTTGAGTTCTGTAAGTCGGGGGATTACGGTATCAAAGGTTCCCTCCGGCGTGAAAGTTCCGACGTGCAGTTCGTAGATCACATAGTCGCAAAGGGGAATGCCGGACCAATGCTCATCCTCCCAAGGAAAACCGTGGTCGACAACGGCAGATGCCTTATGAACCCCTGCCGGTTGGAAGTAAGAAGCCGGATCGGGCCGTTCCTTTTCTCCATCGAGGCGGTAGAGGTAAGTGCTGCCGGGCGAAATGCCTTCCACAACAGCTGAATGATAACCAAAATCTTCTTTATAGAGGGGTATCCGCCTTGCCTCGCTTGTTCCAGGAGAAAAGATTTCTACCTCAACGCTTTGAGCATATGGTGCCCACAGCCGAAACCGACACTGTTCTTTTTCCGAATAAATGGCTCCAAGATCGATCTTGGGGTTCATCATTATCCTTTCCTACGCAAGTTGCACAGTAGCTTTTGGTTCAAGACCATCTAGTACTGCTCGACGGAAATAGCTACCCGATTTGAGAAAATACTGGATGCTGGATGCCAGATGCCCAATAGAGAATCCGTTGCCCTGAGCTGTGGTGGCAGTATCATTATCCGGCATCGTTTACAAACAGGCAGGAACTTTCGCCGCTATGTAGCAGCCCTCCGCCCCCTAGTCTTCCTCCTCTTCCTCGGCGTGCCTGAACCGGAAAAGCACGATAGAGCGTGACACTAATTCGTATTTCTCATCGCTCGAAAGGATATGGTACTTCCTTTTGCCTGTTGAGGAACGTGTATCCAACACCAATTCCCATTGACCTTCGTTGCCAAAATAGGCAGGTAAAGTGAACGTGACAGATTCATAATAGGCATTCAGCAGCAAGAGCAAGGTATCGTCGGAAATTTTGTTACCCCGCTCGTCCACCTCATCTATGGATTCCGCATCCCCAGCCAGTAGCATCGCCAAACAGCGCGCATTTGGGTTGTTCCAATCCTCTTCGGTCATTTCAGTTCCGTCCGGCCTCAGCCAGCGCACGTCTTTAAGTTTTCCGCCACGTATGAGGCGCCCGCGAAAAAAATTTCGGCGGCGCAGCACTGGATGCTCTCGGCGCAATTGAATCACAAATTTAGTGAACTCGAGAAGTTTTCTGCGCGATGGATCGAGATCCCAATTCAGCCAGGAAAGTTCGTTATCCTGACAGTACGTGTTGTTGTTCCCCTCTTTTGTGTGTCCGAACTCGTCTCCGGAATGCAGCATGGGAACACCTTGAGAAAAGAAGAGAGTGGCGAGGAAGTTCCGCTGCTGACGTGCTCGCAGTGTCAGCACTTTAGGGTCGTCCGTAGGCCCTTCAACACCGCAGTTCCAGGTTAGATTGTTGTCCGAACCGTCCCGGTTTTCCTCCTGGTTGGCCTCGTTGTGCTTTTCGTTGTAGCTTACCAGATCCTTTAACGTGAACCCATCGTGGCAGGTGACGAAGTTTATGCTTGCATAGGGGCGCCGGCCGTTGCGTTCATAAAGATCGCTGCTTCCGGTAAGCCGATGTGCCACATTTCCTATTTGCCCATCGTCTCCCTTCCAGTAGGATCTCATGGTATCGCGGTACTCGCCATTCCACTCAGTCCAAAGAACCGGGAAATTGCCTACCTGATATCCGCCTTCCCCAAGGTCCCAGGGTTCAGCAATCAACTTTACCTGCGAGAGCAGCGGATCCTGATGGATAATATCAAAAAAAGCGCCCAGCCGGTCCACTTCATGAAGCTCGCGAGCCAATGTGGCAGCCAGATCGAAGCGGAACCCGTCCACGTGCATTTCCGAAACCCAGTAGCGAAGACTGTCCATAATGAGCTGAAGAACGCGCGGATGAGTCATGTCCAGGGTGTTGCCGGTGCCGGTATAGTCCATGTAATGGTGGAGGTCGCCCTCTAGGAGTCGATAGTAGGCGGCGTTGTCAATTCCACGAAAGCAAAGTGTGGGGCCCAGGTGGTTGCCTTCACCGGTATGGTTATAGACGACATCAAGGATAACCTCGATCCCTTCGCGGTGAAGGGTCCTAACCATGATCTTGAATTCATCCAATTGCTCGCCCCGGTCACCGGTGCTGGAATACTCGCCATGCGGGGCGAAAAATCCAATTGAATTGTAGCCCCAAAAGTTCCGGAGTCCTTTTTCTAAAAGATGTCGATCGTGAATAAAGTGGTGAACCGGCATCAGTTCCACGGCGGTAATACCCAGTGACAGAAGGTATTCGATCACTTCCGGACTGGCCAGGCCGGAATAAGTTCCCCGAAGTTCGTTTGGAATTAGAGTGTGAAGTTTGGTGAACCCTTTTACGTGCAGCTCGTAAATTATGGTACGGTCCCATGGAATTTTAGGGGGAGTATCCACTGCCCAACTAAAAGCAGGATCGACCACAACGCATTTGGGAGCGTATTTAGCACTGTCACGGTCGTCTTTGGATAGGTCCCCATCGGGATGGCCGATGGTGTATCCAAAAAGAGCGTCGTGCCATTTGGGCATTCCGCTGATTGCTTTGGCATAGGGATCACGCAAAAGTTTTGCGGGGTTGAAACGATGTCCCTCTCGCGGTGCGTACGGCCCATAGACTCTGTACCCATAAAGTTGGCCGGGACGAGCTTCCGGTAAGTAGACATGCCAGACCATGTCGGTCTGGTCTTTCAGAGCAATGCGGGTCTCCCTTGTTTCATCCGGGCCGTCGAAAAGGCACAACTCCACACCTGTTGCATTTTCTGAAAACAGAGCGAAATTCACCCCCGAACCATCCCATGTGGCTCCAAGTGGGTAAGGCTCACCCGGCCATATTTTCATGTTTAGCTCCTCTCATTCAAGCGCTTGCTTTCATTACCAAGCTTTAATATTCTGTCACCCGTACGGGTATGTCAACTGCTCGCTGCAAAACTCGACTCGCCTTCCGAACAGCCGGCAAATTTTTTGGGGACTTTAAAAGCGGGGGAACTCACCTACAGCAGGTTTTAGGATGCCCGATTCTCACATCACTGTAGCCAGTTACAACGTACATAGATGCATCGGCACCGACGGCCGTCTCGACCTCCATCGAGTCGCCGCCGTGATCAAAAGCCTTGATGCGGATGTCATCGGAATTCAAGAAGTGAATTCAAGTAATCTTGGTGATAGGGAAACAGATCAGCTGGAATATTTGTCGAAGATGAGCGGTCTCGATTTTATTATGGGGCCTACCATCCATGAAGGCCGCTCTCAATACGGAAATGCAATACTGACCAATCTCAAGCTCGTCGCCGTGCGCCGTATCGATCTGAGCGTCCGCGACAGAGAGCCACGCGGGGCCCTTGATGTTGATCTGCAAGTTGATGGAAGAACAGTAAGGATTATCGTCACTCATTTGGGCCTGAGTGCTGTCGAGCGTAAACAGCAATTCCGAAAATTGCGAAGCTTGCTTGATACTGATGGAAGTGAGGTGCAGATTGTAATGGGTGACTTCAATGATTGGTATCCGTTTAGTCGTCCCATCGCCTGGTTAAACAGGCATTTTGGCAGGTCGCCTGCCAAGCTTACCTTTCCTTCTACTTTTCCATTACTTCCGTTGGATCGAATTTGGGTAAAGCCGAGCGAGACTATGTTGCGGATGAAGGTCCATGCCACTCCCTTAAGCCGTATGGCCTCGGATCATCTGCCGATTATAGCCACGCTGGCACTGACGGACCGTTAATCTCGCTCACTTGGGCACTTTCGGCAGGTACCCGCGGTGATTCGCGACTTTCCTTGCAGGCAGGTTTATGGCCAGATTGCCAAGATAATCCAGAGAAAGCAGCGAGCGTAACAGCCGGCTCCCACATCGTCCAGCACCACCCAAATTCCACCGGGGGTTTCTTTGTTGAGTCGATTGACCGGCCAGGGTTTGAAAATATCGAATAGACGGAATAAAAGCAGGCCAATTAACAGAGACTTCCAGCCCAACGGAAAGCCGGCCACCGTGACCAGATAGCCAAGCAGTTCATCGATCACGATTTCTTGGGGATCGATGCGATCGACCTGCCGTTCGGTTATCTCGGACACGTAACAAGCTGTGAGGAAGAGACAGAACAATATGACGACAACCCAAATCAGAGGCGCAAAGGACAAAAGATAGGCGGCTGGGATACCGGCAAGCATAGTCGCTGCAGTGCCTGGTGCAAAAGGACTTTTGCCAATGCCGCCCAACTCCGCCAGCCAAATGGAAAATGTTATGCGAGACATGGAAAATCCCTCCAACTTGTGAAAAACATGATTATCATTCAATTGCTGACAAGTGTAAGCCGCTTATGCTGTGGCCTCTGCGCCGAACCAGACCGTGAACGGCCATAAACAGTACAGGGTTATCGAGGGAATCGCAAGACGTTCGCTATTGCCGTGATGCTAACTTCGAGTTTCTTGCCGGAACCGGGATAATTTGTTTTGGACATTTGACTGTTTGGATTCCGATGTTCGAATTTGGTTGCGGCCCAAGGGCCGCCCTGTGCTGGACACGATAAGTCATGAGGCCTGAAGTAAATGAAGAAGGTGAATCGGTATGAATGAGAATCGAAAAAACGTCGGCAGCGGAAGGCTGGGTAAGTTCCTCCACGCAATTCTGAGAATCCCTTACGCCTATTTGGCAATGGGACAAGGGGGTTATTATTTCTTGAGTGGGTTATGGCCCTTGTTCAGCATCGCTTCTTTTCAGTCGGTAACAGGGCCAAAAACCGACCTGTGGCTGGTCAGGACCGTGGCTTTGTTGCTGATGGTCATAGGAACGGCACTGTTTACGGCAGGAATAAGATGGCGGGTAACGCTTGAAATATTCTTGCTCGGGACAGGGAGCGCCGTCGCCTTGGCCATGATTGAAATCGTCTATGTAATAAAAGGTCAAATCTCACCCGTATACCTTCTTGATTCGCTGTTGGAAATTGCGATTGTTGCCTGCTGGTTGTCCATCTATGCCCGTGGTTTCTCCAGTCCCGAGGTTTGCTCGTTGTTCGATCCAACTTTTCCCGGAGCAGCTGAGCACGGCGAGCAGGAGTAAGGCGAGGGACCGGACGCTGCACGCCGTCTTAAAGAACGCCGCGATAATATGCGAGCCTTCTCGCATACGGTTGAAAAATTTCTGTCAAGCTGCTTCTTTCCTGATCGCTCAACGGCTCGGAAACACGTCCTGCGGCTGCAAGAACTTGAACATGCTGCGGACTCGAGCATCCCACAATGGCGACGGATATGGGATAGGAAAGAGCAAACCTGATGAGTGATTGTGCCGTGACTCCGGCTTGTGGTAAAAGGTATTGCGACGCTCCCAAAACCTTCATGCCTATAACCGCAACTCCTTTTTCAATCGCGGCAGTTAAGGTGGAATCGAGAAACCCGCCCAAAACCGCCTCTACCGGATTGACAGGCATCATGACCGCGTCCACAGGCAACTCGCGGACGGCCCGTGTTAAAACTTCCGGGTCGTGATGGCCGGTAACCCCTAAAAACCTTATCTTGCCAGTGGACTTGGCGGCCAGGAAAGCTTCCAGCGCGCCCCCGGGCGAGGCAATGACGTCAATTTCCTGATGACTTCGCACGTCATGGATTTGCCACAGATCGATATGATTCACTCCCATTGTGCTCAAAGTATTATCTAAATCCTTCATTGCACTTGAACGATTTCTTTGAGCCGATTTGCTGGCTTGAAATATCTTAGCCCGAATATCAGGCTGCTTTGGCCAGATCAATCCGTAGTATCCTTCGCTGCCGGCATAAGCATTGGCTGAATCAAAATAGCTTATGCCCTGGTGGATGGCTTCATTTATGACCATCTGGGCAGCTTTTTCCTGTCCAAAGGTCCTTAAAATGCCTTCGCCTCCCAACCCAACGCAAGTAACATCGATCCCGGTCCGGCCGAATTTTCTTTTATTTATGTTCGGTTGATCCATGAGTGGCTCCTCATCTTCATCTGAATCTCGACATTGATATTAATTTTACTTTGTCGGATTAAAGAAAACCATCTGATTGGCTGTGACAACTGCTTGCAGAACGGACTCCCCACTGTTATTCCCGCGCGCTTCTGGCGGAAATCCAGCCCAGCGCCATCCTGGATTCCCGCTTAAAAATTGCGGGAATGACCATGTGAGTTGCGGGAATGACCATGTGAAACTAATGCAACAAATTAGAATTGATTGAGATGTGTTCAATATCCCAATGAGCACAGTCGGTTAATCTATAGCGCTTAAGAAAATGATTTGGGGGCAATGAGAGCGGTTACCAAGCTGCCATGGCCAAAGATCCAATCTAAAACTTAAGACCTAAAACTCGAATCATATAGCATATGCTTGTATATTCTTATGCTTCGGATTTCGAATTATAGATTTTCGTGATAGACTTCAGTGGATTTTTGCACATTCTATCGCGCCAAAGTAGTGATGCCAATTTAAGAAAAATTCATTTGCAGGAGGCTGACTTAGATAGCCGGGACGCGAAGAAGCTGCAGCTTTTTGGAGGATGGATGGAAGACGAACTGGATTTATTCATGGATTATCTTGCAGTGGAGAGGGGCCTGAGCACCAATACTCTCACAGCCTACAGCAGCGATCTTCGTGAATTAGTTCAGTTTTTGCTAAACCAAAACATTGTAACATGGAGAGATGTGTCCGCAGAACATATTCATCGTTATCTGGAATCGTTGGGGACGAGTTTGAGTCACCGCAGCAAAGCTCGGCGGTTGGCGGCGATGCGTTCTTTTTTCAAGTATCTGGAGCGAAGGGGCAGGATCGACCACAATCCTTCTTCGGGTATTCGCTTCCCCAAGTTCCATGCTGCTCTGCCTCATGTGCTTTCCACTCTGGAGGTGGAAAATTTACTTGCAGGTCCAAACTCGAAAACCCCTCTCGGCCAAAGAGACAAGGCTATGTTCGAGCTGCTCTATGCTACGGGCCTGCGTGTCAGCGAATTAGTCAATCTTCAGTTGCAGCAGGTGCACCTCGATCCAGGATATCTTGTGGTTCGGGGGAAAGGCGATAAAGAGCGGCTTGTGCCGATGGGGGAGTGGGCCGCGGAGGCCTTGAAGGTCTATCTGGAAGAAGGCAGGAGGAAGCTCATTCGGAAGAGCATTCAGATGGCGGAGGTCTTTCTCAATAGCCGCGGCGGTAAATTGAGTCGCCAGGGAATTTGGAAAATTATCAAACATTATGCGAAGCTTTCGAAGGTCAAACAGAACCTGACTCCTCATATGTTGCGCCATTCGTTTGCGACTCACCTGCTTGAAAACGGCGCCGATCTGCGATCTCTGCAGGCCATGCTGGGCCATGCAGACATTTCTACCACTCAGATTTACACCCATGTTGCGCGCAGCAGGCTTAAAGAGATTCATAAAAAGTACCACCCCCGGCCGTGAGTTGGGGCAGGATGCGCAGAAGCTGAGGCCGCTTCACATTCCGGCTGCTGGATTCTGATTTTTCAAAGGAACAATATATGGAAGTAATTACAACACACGTCAACGCAGATTTTGACGCGATGGCCTCGATGATAGCGGCCAAAAAACTCTACCCGGACGCGGTTTTGGTCTTTCCCGGCTCTCAGGAACGAACACTCAGGGAATTCTTTGTTAAATCAGCTACATACATATACGATTTTAGGCGACTCCGCGATGTGGACCTCGGTCAGATAAAAAAGCTGATTTTGGTCGATACGCGGCAGGTTTCACGCATCGGCAAATTCGAGGAAGTTGTCCAACGGCCGGAAGTGGAGATCCACGTTTACGATCACCACCCTTCTGCGGAAGATGACATTGAAGGTGACCTGGTCATCATTGAGCCGGTAGGCGCAACGGTTACGATCCTATCCCGATACATCCGGGAGCGGGGTCTGGAACTTACTTCAGAGGAAGCCACCATAATGTGCCTGGGCCTCTACGAAGATACCGGTTCGTTCACTTTTAATTCCACAACACCCGAAGATTTCGAGGCTGCCGCCTACCTGCGCCGCGCTGGTGCCGACTTGAATGTGGTGGCCGACATGATGACACAGGAACTAACGGCTGAACAGGTTGGCCTTTTGAATGATCTGATACGCTCCGCCCGAACTTACAATGTCCACGGAATCGAAGTGTGTGTGGCTACCGTATCGGTGGACAAATACGTCGGAGAGTTCGCCGTTCTTGTGCACAAGCTGAAAGACATTGAAAATTTGGATGTGATCTTCGCTCTCGGAAGAATGGACGATCGAATCTATCTGGTTGCCAGAAGTCGTATCCCGGAGGTCAACGTCGCTGTGGTAGCGTCGTATTTTGGCGGCGGCGGTCATTCCACAGCTGCCTCGGCGACGATTCGAGATTTGACGCTGATCCAGGCCGAAGATCGTTTAATAGAAGTACTGAAGAGCTACGTTCGGCCATTCCCCACAGCTGCCGATTTGATGAACAGTCCCGTCATTATCACTGAGGCGGACGCCGATATTGGGGAGTCAGCCAGTACCATGGTCAAATACAACATCAACGCCATGCCGGTCATGCACGATGGTTCGCTGGTCGGTCTTATCAACCGGCAGGTAGTCGAAAAGGCGGTTTTCCATGGTTTGGAAGAACACAAAGTCGGTGAATTCATGAATTCGGATTTTGGTACTGTCGGTCCGGAGGCGACGCTGCTCGAAATTCAGACTTACCTGGTCGAAAATCAGCAGCGCATTCTGCCTGTTATGGACAATGGCGAGGTGAAAGGGGTTATCACTCGCAGAGACTTGCTCAACTATCTCGTCTCGGATCATTCAAATACACCAACCGCCCTTTATGATGATCTCGATGAAAATCACTGGCCGAAGCGAAAGAACATCGTTGCAGTGATACATGAGCAACTGCCGTCGGAGATCATTAAAATATTGAAAAACTCCGGGAAATTAGCCGAGCGACTGGAGTACAAAGCATACGCGGTGGGGGGATTCGTAAGGGATCTCTTACTGCGCAGACCCAATTTGGACATCGACATCGTGGTGGAGGGGGACGGGATTGGATTCGCCAAATTGTTTGCTGAAGAATATGGAGTTCGAGGGCGTTACCACAAAAAATTCAATACCGCGGTTCTCATCTTTCCGGACGGTCTGCGAGTGGACGTAGCCTCGGCGCGTTTTGAATATTACCAGTATCCGGCAGCGCTCCCTATTGTTGAATTCGGTTCACTTAAAATGGATCTCTATCGCCGCGATTTCACAATCAATACTCTAGCCATATCCCTCAACCCTGGCGAGTTCGGGCATCTGATTGATTTTTTCGGCGGCCAGAGGGACATAAAAGAGAGAGTCGTGCGGGTGTTGCATAACTTGAGTTTCGTGGAGGATCCGACTCGAATCCTCAGAGCTATTCGGTTCGAGCAGCGGTTCGGATTCCGCATAGGAAAACAGACCGCTTCGCTGATTCGCAGTGCAGTTCAAATGGGCTTGATTGAAAAGCTTTGGGGTCACCGCTTCTTTCATGAAATCCAGCTCATTTTAATGGAGGACGATCCTCTTCCGGCCATTCGCAGGATGGCTGAATTTGGCGTGTTGCCGATCCTTTCATCAAAAATGCATTTTGATCAGAAAACCGAGGAGTTTTTTACGCTGCAGAGGGAAGTGATATCTTGGTATGAACTAAGTTTTCTGGATGAACCTTTGGACCGTTGGTGGGTCTACCTGTTGGGACTGCTTTCAGGCCTTTCGCCGAATCGCCTGGAGGAAGTCTGGGATCGTCTGGAACTCACCAATGGTCAGCAAGCTCGCATTTTGTGGACCTACGAACAGGTAGACGCAGTTTTGCACAGGTTTTTGCAGTTGCCTGATTTAAAACCTAGTGATATCTATCGGGCACTTCAGCCTTTTAAGCCTGAAGAGCTTTTGTTCATGATGGCCAAAACCCAGAAGGACGAAGTACGCAAGGTCGTCAGCCATTACCTGCACCGCTATCGGCACGTGACAGCTGAGCTGAGAGGAAAGGATCTGAAGACAATGGGCATTCCGCCGGGACCCATTTACCGAGAGATCCTTGATGACCTGCTGGATGCACGTTTGGATGGGAAGGTTAAGGATAGACAGGATGAACTGGCTTTCTTGAAAAGAAATTTCGCTCAGCTTTTCGAAAAACCTGAACTGGTAGGGCGGGAATCTATTGGAAGGAGTCTGTAATCGAGAATTTCATTCTAAACGCAAGCCTTTATGCAGTCCCGTTGCTGCTTGGAGTCGTTATCCATGAGGTGGCGCATGGCTGGGTGGCAGAAAAGTTTGGAGATCCGACCGCCCGCTTGATGGGGCGTATCACTCTCAACCCGATAGTGCACGTCGATCCGATTGGAACGGTCGTTCTTCCATTGATTTTGCTCATTACCAAGGCGCCGTTTCTGTTTGGCTGGGCAAAACCGGTTCCGGTTAATTTCGGCAATCTGCGGGGTGGGCGCCAGAGCATGGCGTGGGTTGCCATGGCAGGTCCCATGACGAATTTCCTTATGGCTGCGGCCAGTGCCGGGATTTACCATGCCATATTTTTCAGTTTTAAAAGCGGCTGGATTCCATCCAACAGCATAATGGCTTCGATCGCGGAACCCCTGTTTTTGATGGCCGGTATTTCAGTGCAGTTCAATCTGGTTTTGATGGTTATTAACCTATTGCCGATTCCGCCCCTGGACGGCGGACGGATTGCGGTGGGACTGCTGCCGGCACCCATGGCAATGCAGTTGGAGCGTTTGGAGCGGTTTGGCATTCTCATCGTTTTACTGCTGATTGCCACTGGTGCTTGGGGGTATATTGTGAGACCCGTATTGGCGGTGTTTATGCAATTGTTGTTGGGTTAGAGGATGTCCGACGATGCAGCGCAGGGCTTTAGTCCTGCCAAAAGGGGCGGCCCTGACAGGCTGCTCTAAAGGAAAAAGAGAGTTTTCGACAAGCCTTAGAGGTCAAGGAGATTTGAACAGCATGATGGAAAAGAAGCGGATTCTGAGTGGGATGCGCCCCACTGGTCGACTTCACCTGGGAAACCTGCATGGCGCTTTGGAAAACTGGATTCAACTGCAGCAGCAATACGATTGTTTTTTCTTTGTCGCAGACTGGCATGCTCTGACCACCGATTACGCCAGTCCGGGTGATATTCACGATAACATTTGGGAAATGATACTTGATTGGCTCAGTGCGGGTCTCGACCCCGAGCAGTGCACCTTATTTATCCAGTCGGAAGTCAAGGAGCATGCGGAACTCTATCTGCTATTGGGGATGATTACGCCTCTCCCCTGGCTTGAGAGAAATCCGACCTATAAAGAACAGCAGCAGCAAATCGAACAGAAAGACCTTGGAAATTACGGCTTTTTAGGCTACCCGGTGCTGCAGGCGGCTGATATCATCATGTATAAAGCCAACGGAGTTCCGGTGGGGAAAGATCAATTGCCGCACGTCGAATTGACCCGGGAAATCGCCCGTCGCTTTAACTTTTTGTACGAACGCGAAGTCTTTCCGGTCCCGGATGCCCTGCTGACGGAAGTCCCGGTATTGCCCGGCACGGATGGCAGAAAAATGAGCAAGAGTTACGGCAATTGCCTTTACATCACCGAACCCGAGGAGGTCATCCGCGAGAAAATATTGAAAATGATGACCGATCCGGCCCGTGTGCGGCGGCATGATCCAGGAACTCCCGAGTTGTCTCCGGTGTTTGCCTACCACAAGATTTATTCTTCACCTGAAGAAGTTGCCGAGGTTGCAGAAGGATGTCGAACGGCGGCCATTGGATGCATTGACTGCAAAAAGATCCTCATAAAGAATGTGCTGGCCAGGCTTCAGCCTATTAGAGAGAAAAGGCTCGAATTGGAGCAGAACATGACCAAAGTGGTGCAGGTTCTGCGGGATGAAACTGACAAGGCAAGATCTGTGGCCGTTCAAACCATGGCAGAAGTAAGGGACACGATCGGTCTGAATGTTTTTCGTTGATATGGCGGGCATTAGATTGCAAAAGGTGATCGCCCAGGCCGGATTGGCATCCAGGCGAGCAGCCGAAGAAATGATCCGGCAGGGTAGAGTGCAGGTCAACGGGGATGTCGTAACGGAACTCGGGGTTCGGGTAGATCCGGACAAGGATGAGATCTCTGTCGACCGGCAGCCGATTGCCGTTATTTCCAAAAAGGTATATTTGTTATTCTACAAACCGAAGAATTGTGTGACAACGCTCAAAGATCCACAGGGGCGAAAGACAATAATGGATTTTATTTCTGATTTTAGGATTCGCGTCTTTCCGGTGGGCCGTCTCGACTACGATGCAGAGGGTCTGATGGTTTTGACGAATGACGGGGTTTTGGGGCATCGCCTGCAGCATCCTCGCTTTGGAGTGCCAAAAACCTATGAAGTTAAGGTAGAAGGTCATCCCGATGACAAGGCCCTGAATAAACTTCGGTCCGGCATCCACCTGGATGAGGGAAAGACTGCACCAGCGGAGGTGAAGGTGCTTCGCCTTCTGCCCAAGAAAGCTTGGATCGAGATAGTATTGCATCAGGGATGGTATCGGCAGATCAAACGAATGTGCGAGTCTGTCGGTCATTCTGTTTTGAAGATCAGGCGAACTCGATACGGACCGCTCAAGGTTGAACAATTAAAACCTGGAAGCTATCGGTCTCTGAGTAAATCCGAGATTAAAGAACTGTTTCGAATGGTTCAGCTTGATCAGGAGTAAGCTGAGAAACTATGGCTAGAAGAGGGCGCGGCTATAATTACAGACTGGATAACTCGCTAATATTCGCCAGGAAGAAAAAAAAGCGAGGTATCGGTCGCTACCTTCTGCCCCTGATTCTTTTGCTCGCAGGCGGAGCCGCTTATTTCTACTTTTCCGACGCCAGACCCACATTCAACGTAAGCTCCATCTCCTCATACCTGCCGTTGCCCAGAAAGCTGGAGTCGGTCACTTTCCTTCTCAATGGCAGAGAGGTGAAAGTCGAGCCGAACACCGAATTGACTCTCAATCCCGCTGACTCGTTGGAGCTTCTCAAGGTTCAAACCGACGGCTGGATTTCCTGGGGGGTAAAGGCGGTTTCATCCGATTTTGATGTAAATGTATTGAATGATAAGCAGTTGACGATAAAGGAAATCTGGCCGGGTGAGTCCTTTGAAACTCCAAAAGAAGTCAAAGTCCAGTTCGTGCGATGGAAGATGCCAATCGGCGAGGTGGATTTGCTGATTCGCTTGGATGCTCGAGATTGGCTGCGCAAGGCCAATTCGGCTTCTGACCCGGAGCTCAAGGCAAAATATCTGGAAAATGCGCTGAAAGAAAATCCCGGCAATATCCTTGTAAAGACCCAACTAGCGAATCTTTACCTGGAAAATAAAACCTATGAGAAGGCCTCTAAGCTTTATGAGGATGTTGCAAAATCTGGGAAATCGAAATCGATTCTGGAGCATCAGTTGATTGCCTATAAATCCCAGGATAAGGTTGATGACGCACTGCAAATCTATTTGGAGCTGTTGAGGCTTTCTCAGGATCCGCAAGACTTTAAGGCATTATTGGGATATCTACGGCAGCATAAGTCCGCGCAGGAAACCGCAAACTTTCTGCAGAAGCATCAAGGGGAAATCCCCAGGAAATTCGATAATTCGTTGCTGCTATACGTGGCGGACCTGCGGACCCAGACCAAGAACTGGTCCGATGCGGCCACGGCATATGAAAAGGCTATAAAAGCGGGAGCTAAAGATCCGGATATCTATTACAACCTCGCGGTCCTCTACGAGAAAAACAACGAAGTGGATCGAGCGATAGATACCATGCAAAAATACCTGCAAAAGAATCCGAATGATCTAAAAAGTTGGATGCACTTGGCGGAACTCCAGGAAAAAAAGGGTTCCATATCGCAGGCTCAAGCGACCTACGAGAAGATCCTCCAGAAGAGTCCGAAGCAGAAAGAGGCAATCGTTCGCCTGGTATCGCTTGCTGAACAATCTAAAGATAAAAAGGCGCTGCAAAGTGCCTATGAAAAATTGGCGGATTTGCAGCCCAACAATAGGACCGTTCAGTTTAATCTGGGTGTGCTCTATTACGAAGCCAAGGATTGGGGAAAAGCCGGCAAGGCTTTTGGAAATGTTGCCTCCATTGATGCCAAGGATGTGGAATCTCGCAAGTACCTATTAGACATCTATCGAAAACAGAACAACCAAAAGAAAGAAGTGGAAATGCTGAGAGAACTAGCTCAGCTGAATTCCAACAATGCAAGTTACTATGATGCGCTTTTCAAGATCTATGATGACAAAAAGGATTACAAGGAAATCGTCGAACTGTTTCAAAACGCCAGTGAAAAGAATCCTGACAACGCTACGTTTCACCGCTACCTTCTCTATGCCTACCTGAAGCTGAACAATACTAAAGGTGCTTTAAAAGAATTGGAGGCACTCATTCGGCTGAACCCGAAAGATCGTAAATACCTGCGCCAGGCCGCCAACCTGTATGAAAAATCCGAACAGTACAAAGACGCCTTGCAAAAGCTCGACCAACTCCTGAAACTCGACCCCGATGACCAAGAAAGCAAACAGGACTATCTGCGCCTGCGCATGAAAGTCCTGTAAGCACGCTCGTCGTGCGACAAATCACTCAATACCGGGCTGGCTCCCAAAATCCTGTAGCGCAGGACTTTAGTCCTGCCAACTCGGCATGGTCCGAAAGACTCTGTTGCATCAAAGGTTATGTTCCGGCGGGCAACTATGTAGCAGCAATTTAGCCATCAGTCAGTCGAGATCATTTAAGGTTGCACAGGCTATCTGAATGTTATATAAAGCCATTCAAATGGGCGGGTAACTCAGCGGTGAGAGTGCCATCCTCACACGGTGGAAGTCGAGGGTTCAAATCCCTCCCCGCCCACCATTTTTAACTCAACAAATTCCATAAGATCCAGCAAGAATCCTTAAATCGCCACTTGCAGATCTATCAGCGCGCTCGATTAATAAAGGGTTTCTCGGCTGATACTGCGAACTGCCGGAAGGTTGAGCATTCGGTTGCCGGCTTCCTCCCTGCGCTCCAAATTCCACATCTATGAAATATGCAGTTGATGCTATGACGGCTGAATCAATGGCGTCTGCCTCCACCTGATCGACCGCCCGACCCCGAGCCGCGGCCGGTTCGATCTCTCTTACCGGAGCCAGTCCCGCTTCGACCCTTGCTGTCATAGATATTACTATCCCCCTCTTTGCTACCGTAAGCACCCCCACTTCGATCTCTGTTTCCGAATCCTCCCCCACCTGATCGGCCACCTGAGCCGAAGCCGCCCCCGGTGCGCTCACGGCTCTGACCCCCACGAGCTTCTCGAGGCTTTGCTTCATTGACTTTGAGGGTCTGACCGGCAAGCTCCTTACCATTGATTCCGGCAATCGCAGCCATTGCCTGATCTCGATCAGGCATTTCGACAAAGGCAAACCCCCGGGATTTGCGAGTGTCGCGATCCATTATGATCTTGACCGATTCAACCTCGCCAAATGCATCAAATTCCCTCTGCAATTCCTGCTCGGTCGTTTTGAATGATAGATTTCCTACAAAGATGTTCATAGCGATCCTTCTCTTCCTTAATTGAATACCGGTAACTGAGCCCGATTGACTCGCTCGACCTGAATGCTGCAGGGAAAGTGCATCGGAGATATTCACTCTGTGGTATTAATTGGTTGTGGGTTAAAATCAAATCCACGAAGCTAAATCTTGCCATCAAAGCGATCGTGGATTTGACACCTGTAAAACCGATGGCTGACACTTGCCAGCTTCACTCCTCACATTAATCTTTAAGTTTACTGAAATCAATGGGTAAGTAAAAGGCACATACCAAAACCGACCTCAAGGTGCACCTGATCTGGATAACCAAGTATCGGAAACGAGTTTTGACCGGACAGGCGGCGATTAGGATAAGGGATGTTCTGCGCCCAATTGCTTTTGAGCACGAACTGAACATTGTTACAGGCAAAGTATCGAGCGATCATTTTCACATGTTCATATTCTATCGGCCAACGCAAAATGTAAGCAAGATAATGCGATCGTTGAAAGGCATAAGCTCCAGAATTCTTCTTTCGGAGTTACCCCATTTGCGCAAGCAATTTTGAGGGAGACATCCGTGGGCACGTGGATACTTAGCTGTCAGTTCCGGAGGGCTGTGCCACGGATGGGTGCCTCTCCCACCCCGAGGAATTCTCTCATCAGTCCGCCGCCCAGAACGGCAACATCCCAGCTGGAGCCGGTATTAGTGAGAATTGAAATGCCGTAGTATTTATCATCGATTTTCAATATAGCGACGTGATTGCGGGCTCTGATATTCTTGAAGTGTATCGTTTCCGGACTTTCGTTCGGTCCGTCGTAAGTTCCGGTTTTCCCCGCGATATAAATCTCTCTAGGCGTATATTTATTGATTTTCTGTCTTCCGGTTTTGGTGGCATGCATGATCTTCCACAGGATTTCAGCACCGGGGTAATTGCGATGGTAAGTGCTGTATAGGAATCTCGACAAAGCCATGGTGTTCAATTCATTGCCATGGATTTTTGTTCCGTCTTGCATGCACAGCCATCCTTGAAATCCCCTAGTGTTCGTGCATCCAATCTGCTGAACGAATTCATTGACGCATTTTCTACCGCTGTCATCCGATCCTTCTCCGGCTTCTCTCTGCAGTTCTCTCCAAGCAGCATTGTCGGATTTCACGATCATCTTTATCATGAGGTCCAACTGCTTCTTATCTAATTTCCCGCACTGCTTATTGAGTAAAGCGGCTGCAACGAATATTTTAGATGACGAGGCCCCGAAAAAAGCTTCCCGTGCATTAGGACTCTGGGAAATAATCTCTCCGGTCTGCAAGTCATTCACCGTCCACTGAACCTGACGGCTGTTTTTCAATTTGCAGTACTTTTGCACTTCCTCTGCACCGAACTTGGTCCCCTCTCCTCGAACAGGAGTCAACAATTGACCGGCATCGGAATCTGCAAGTTTGCGCAAGTCCTTTCCGTTGTCGAGAATAAAGAAATTATCAGCTGCGGGCGTTGGATTTCCGGCAAACAGGGGTTGGACCTGAAAGAGCAACACCATAAAAAACGGGACCCATAAAAGTTTCTTTACTGTTGAAATCGATCTGCGAGTCAAAATGAAATTCCTCATTTACTTTGAATGATTGGATATAGTTCTTCTGTAAAATTCACATCAGTCCACATCAATGCTTCCGGTCTATTTACATCCCCATGGTCACCGATGGCTCGTAAGATAGCGATCTTTGCAGAATCAGCTTGTAATCGCGACTCAGAACGCCTATGGCTGCTATCCAAAGACCACATATGACTAAAGTGACCCAACTCAGTTGGCTCACTGAGACAGCAATCGGCGACCATCTGGTAAATAGCAGTACCAGTACAGATCCAAGCGCTTTGAAGATACGGTAGCCGAACATATCGATCCACGCTTTTGCCTGATAGATTAAAACCGGGTCCGTCGGCACGTAGAGCAATTCTTTCGACGCTCGGTTGATGGAATAGGACAGTCCGCGATCGCTGATCTTTGTGGTTGCTCCCATAAGAAGGGTAGGCGTCAAGAAAAATGCCCAGCTGAAGATCCCCATCGCCAAAGGCTGCACCAGCAAACCTGCAATGACTCCCAGCTTCTTATGAATGAGGGGCGTCAGCCCCAGGTTGATGGTGATGGAGATCACCCCGAGCGTGCTGAAAAACATGGACAAGAACTCGGTTCGAGGCTCCTGCAGCGGATAAGATAATTCAACTGTCTTGAGAAACTGGTACTCCACCAGCGGCGATGCCAGTTGTGCCAGAAGGAGAATAATAGTGATCAGCAATAGATAGCGGCTATGCCCGATAACGCGCCATCCACCGCCGGCCTCTCGCCCTCTCTGGTGCAGCTTTTCGGCTTCGCAATACAGCCCCAGGCGGGCCATTAGCAAAGTCATACCTGCAATGGTGATCAGGATGCCAGAGGCTACCAAAAGCAGATCCGGCGTTCTGAGTGCCGTATACTTGATCAAAAAGGCTGCAAACACTCCTCCCAGAACTCCACCCGCCAGACCGCCGGTTCCAATGACGCCGTACCAGCTCTTACCCTGCTTTGTGGTATAGATAGAATCGGTGAGGCTCCAAAACTGCTCGACCAGGATAACCCCGCTTATGTCCACAAAGATAAAAAAAGCCGTCGCGGCTGCGGCTTTGTGAAAGGTTAGGAGCGCACGAAACACGACCAGCAGCGCGGCAAATAGAAGGCAGCTTCCCAAAACAATTAGAAATCTGTTGTGGTGTTCTACCAGCCGGTGATAGAAGGAAATCAGTATCAGCATGCCGAGGGCGGTCCCGAGCCACGCGTAGGGTAATTGATCAGCCCCCATGGTCTCTATGAAAAGCGATCGGCTGGCGGGTTTGAGTAAATAAAGAGCCATGATGATCAGAAAAAAATTGGCGAACAGAAAACCCGCCCGCATACCCAACATACGAAGGGCACGATACCTTGCGTGGCATTCTGTTTTCACTTCGTTTTGCTCGATCACAGTTCGTGTCCTCCCTCATTTCCGCCACCAGGCAGGTAATTGACGGCCCCTCGGAGTCTACTTATAGTCACGTCGTGTCATGGTGCTTGTTGGTTGTCGTCAACCCACTCTGTTTACCAAAACTTCAACCTCGACCCGGGCTGGCACTTCAAAAATAGTTGAGTCGATTGTTTCTACAAGGTTTTTAAGATATTCAGTAAGCTTTATAAATCAATAGTGCTTGTCGGAAAACGTTTTTCTGTTATATTTGAACGATATTTTCAGCTGAAAATTTGAGATCAACCAAGATTTAGCGCGGCAGGTTGCAATGAGAAAAAAAATTCTAGCCTCGGTCCTTTGCCTCATTCTGTTTCTATTCGTCTTTGCTGCTGAATCCTCAGCCCTCAGCAAAGATCGCTGGACGAATGAAAAACCCTACGGAGTTTTTTTCAACAACTATGAACCCAACTTCTACACCGGATTTGTCCCTCGGGTGCAGGAAGCCTCGCGCGTTAAAATCCATCTCGGGCGGGGCAATCAGCTGCGGGCGACGATGGTTCTATCGGATCAAGCCATCGAAAATTACATCCCCGATCAAGTGGCTCGCCACGATCTATACAAAGAAGTGATCGATAAAAAGGTCATCAAACTCACGACCAATGAAGCCTGGGAAACTTATGATTCCAAGGTCGGGGCTCTTAAACTACACGATCTTGCGCACCAGCGAAGCAGCTTGAGTCGCGGAGAATGGCGGAATTTGAACTTGCGCTGCATCGATCAGCTGAATCCCGGCAGGCTGTACCATATCCAAAAAGATTTCGATCGGATGGCGCAAGATTTTGCGGCTCTATTGAAGGCTAGCGAAAAACCTGCAACGAGCGAAGAAAAGCTGGACCTCATAAACGAATTTTATCCGCACCGCATTGTTCTTTATGAATTAACTGCGGATCAGGATGCTGCTTTTAGCGAGCTTTGGAATCTTGCTCGAGCGGGCGATCAAAAGGCATTCAGGAAAAAGGCTGAGCCGTTTTTTCATAGCATCACCAACGGAATATATCCTGTTGTGAACGGCAAGATGGACTACTATGAATTCACTACCATCTACCCCGCTGGAACATTCGACACCACGACTACTTACAAAGGGCATTCCATTCCCAACTTTACAATCACCGGGGTTTGGTGGTTGATTCCGCGCAATCACGGCCAGGGATTTTTGGGTATGGTGGACTACATATCTTCCAAGGGATACTACGGCCTTATGCCGATGCTGCCTTACCAGTATGCCGGAGGAGCCCTGTACAATGCCATTCACAACACGGGAATCAGCTGCTGGATCGGAGGCCATGCTTTGCTGCCAAAATCCTGGAGCAATATGAGAGAGGGAAGCCGCACTGGAAAGCCTTTCCTGAGGGTTGCAATCACCAGCCGAGGTCCGGTTTCTCATGGCTGTACGCGTCTTTGTTCCGGGCATTTGACAGAACTCAGGGAAATGCTTCCGTCGACTTCCAAGGACATGGAAGGGATCAGGTTCTTTATAAATCCATCCCATTGCTACGACGTCTTCGACCGCAAGGCGGACGGCAACGATCAGGTGATGGGAGTTCAATACTACATCGCCTTCAGGCACACGAATGCCAGGGTGGCGAACCAGATCTGGTGCCAGAACAATCGAAAGGACTTCTACTCCTGGTTATATGGCGATGAAATCAATTTCGGGCCGGTGGGGAAGGTGACAGTCAAGGAAGCCTATGACGGCAAATTTGTCGGACGAAAAGCCGTCGAAGGAAAATTGTACAAAGAGATCAATATGTATGAGGCTCCCTACGAACCCGAAGAGCTCCAATTCTACGTCATCAATGGTGTAGACAGCTATTCCGAAAAGGGAATGGATTTCAATCGGGAACTCAGAAGGGTCGGATACGGCTACCGCATTGATAGAAAAAAACTCCTCCTTGAAAATTAAGAGCCCTCGAATTTGACATGAAGAAATTACTAGCGTTCGTTTTTTTCTGTGCTGTGGTCGGTTCCGCGATTTCATCTCCCGCCGAATTGACTGCTCAGGCAAAAAAGGAGTTGCGTGAAGCCTACCAGCTCATCCTGACCAAAGAGAAGGGGCCCTTCACACTCAACTATTGCACATGCGTCAATGGAAAGCTCGCTCCGGTTGCAGACAAGAATATGCGGGTCAGGCCGAACCCGTGTGCGGAAGTGGAAGGCGTAGGGCAGTTGTTCTGTTCCGCCTACCGAAACGACCTGGCTGATATTCTTGCCAAACACGGCCTTTATGTCGCCAACATCTTCTCCAACGAAGTTTATCTCTGGGATGCGACCAAGGACCACCATCGTATTACCAAGGGCTTCATCCTCGAAAAGTACTACATCGAGAATTACCCGAAATTTAAAATAGCCAGTTCACGCGCTTACACCGGAATATCGGGGGCGGAGTTCGAAGTCAAATACGCGCCGATCTATTTTGCCAAATATTACAGCCTGCCGGACTGGTCGGACTTTCAAGATTATCTGCTCCAGTACGAGCTTCAGAGGAGATACTTTTTCAGGGAGGACCTCGGTTCCATCAGTGCCATCAGAGATCTCAGCTCGGCTATCTACCGTGACAATCCCGATTTTAAACCTGTTAAAGATTTGATCCACAACCAAATTTCGCCTGGGTTGGTCCAGTTGCTCGAAAATTATATGGCTGAGAATTCCCGCGACGTCAAGAGCGACCCAAGATATGCGCAGTTAGTGGCCGCCCTGCGAAAACTGACCAGGATCGATCGAGACGATCTAAGAGGATACCTGCCCAAGATCACCAATACCGAAGTAAGAAGGCGGCTTGATGCCGTCCTGCAAACAAGCGCCAAATCAGAGTCGGTAGAACTGGACAAACTTTCTAATTTGTTGACTGCGTCGCGCCGAGCGGTGGCGAGCAGGAAAATAGCCCCGGAGGAAGCGATTGAATTGGTGAACTTGAACGTTTCTGCCAACTTGCTGCTACATCTGAAAGCAAATGAACTCATAAGTCAGAAAAAAACGTGGCCGGTCAAGGACCTGCTGCAGATGGCAAAAGACTTGCTCGGCGGAATTTATGGTGCCGGGCTTATCTCGAATCGGGAACTCACGAGTGCGTGCTCGACCGTTGATGCATTGCTGGCCAGGAATCGGATAACCGTCGGAGAACTGCACACGGATCTAAATAGGCTCAACCGCGTTGCTGAATGGGCACAGGCATCGATTCGCGCCGCCTTTTATGACGTATGGGAACCCTGGGTCTTCCTCTTTCCCGAAGTCAAGTCCATCTCAGACGACATCATCCGCTCTTCTCCGCTTCTCGACTACGCCGGCGTGGTAAGGTCGCTGCAGGACAGTGTGCTCAGCGAAATGAAGCTGGAACATGAGGTCCTCGGTAAAACCTACTCAGCGGGGCTGCGTGCATTGAATCCCGGCCTTGCCGTCGGGCGGCTGGCTTTTTTCAGTCCGCGGGGAAATTACTCGCGCAAAGACATACTGGCTCTGGAGACGACAAATGCCGACTTGGAGCCCGTCGCCGGCATCATAACCAAAGACGAAGGCAATGCAGTCTCTCATATGCAGCTGCTTGCCAGAGCATTGGGCGTACCGAATGCGGTATTTCATGAAGAGGTTTACAAGAGACTGGAAGCTGTCAAAGGAAAGGAACTTTTCTACGCGATCACTCCCAAGGGCCGCATCATATTGAAAGAGGCCGCCAAGATGGATCGTACGGATAAACTCATCTTGGCAGAATATCAAATGAACGTGAAGCGAACGGCAGATGGGGATGCCAGGGCGCACAATACAAAATTCGAAATAAATGCAAAGCGACTGGATCTCGGGAACAGCAACGTGGCGCCGCTGGATGAGGTAAGACGCAAGGATTCGGGAGTCTTCTGCGGCCCCAAAGCGGCGTTTCTGGGCGAGTTGAAGCACTTTTTCCCAAACAACGTGGCTCCCGGCGTGGTAGTTCCGTTCGGCATCTACTATCGTCATTTCAAAAAGGCCAAGGTGGCTCTCCCCGAAGAACTGAAATTCTCCGGCATTGCCGAAGAGGGCGCCTCATTGTCCAAATTTACAGCTCGGACCTATGACACTTTTTTTAACCGATTACTAAAAGACCAACACCTCTCTTCGAATGATCTTGCCGAGTGGATAAAACCGAGGCTTGCAATCATACGCTACTCTCTGGGGAATGTGTCGCTTGACCCGCGGTTTGTAAGTTCGCTCAAAGACCAAATGAACTCTCAGGGCCTTTTCCTCGACAATCAGGGAGAGAGACTGCGGGGAGTCTTCGTTCGATCGGACACGAACGTTGAGGATTTGCCGGACTTCAATGGCGCCGGCTTGAATCTGACAATTTTTAATTTGATGACCTTCAATGACGTGCTGGACGGGATAAAGAAGGTATGGGCCTCGCCGTTTACCTATCGGTCTTTCTCATGGCGGCAGTCGGTTATAAACGACCCGAACCTGGTTTTTCCCTCTATCATTGTAATGGAAGCCATTCCCTCAGAAAAATCCGGTGTTTTGATTACTGCGGATGTGGAATCGGGCGATCCGGGCTTCATGACCATAGCGACTTCCGAGGGGGTCGGCGGAACCGTTGACGGTTCGCCGGCGGAAACGATTCTTTATAAGCCTGGCGAATCCGTGTTGTTGTCTCAGTATAAATCGCCGACCCGTCGAGTACTGATCAAAGGAGGCCGGGGCGGTGTCCGCTTTGTGCCATCGACTGGTTCTGAGAGTGTGCTCACCGGACGAGAACTCAGCAAAATTGTTTATGCGGCCGACAAAATCAAAGCGACGTTCGTACCCGAGAAAGGTGCTGACGGGCAGCCTCTTCCATGGGACATCGAATTTGGATTTGTGAGCGGCAAGCTATACCTGTTTCAAACACGCCCGTTTGTCGGCAACAGCGACCTGGCAAACCTTCCTGCCCTGCTAGCCCTGGATCAAGATCTTGTAAAAAAGGAAAATCAACCGTTTAACTTGCAGCAGAGAGTGGTTTTAAGATGACAAAGCGACTCAAAACTGCACTGATTTCCCGTCAAAGATCCTTCCCCTGCCTTGTGCTCCTTTACTGACTGGTGGCAGCCGAAAGAGTCTGGTTTCAAATTGATGCGAATATTAGCTGAGAGGTGGTTTTGTTATGCGAAAAAATGTAAGAATGATTCTTATCGGTTTGTCGTTTTCGCTCATGCTTGCAGGGTTTTTGTTCAGCAGTATATCCAGTGCTTCGACCCCGGGACCAAATGGTACGGCGAAAAAATCGACCGACCTGAAAAACGATCCAGCTTCCATGCCGGGAGTATATTTCTACCGCCTCGAACCGTCTTTTTACACCGGGTTTGCCCCGCGCACCCAGGACCCGAAGCGGGTAACCACCAACTTGGGCCGAGGCAATCAGCTTAGAGTCACGGTCGTGCTTTCGGATGAAATCGTTGGCAATTATATTTCAGACCTGGCCACGAGATACAAGGTCTACCGGGAACTGATAGATGAAGGAGTTATAAAACTTTCGCAAAACACCGGTTTTGAGCAATTTGCAGCGACCATTCAGGGGGAACAGATACTGCAGCTTGCAGAACAGAAGAGCTCGATGGATCCGGGCAAGTACCGAGAAATCAGCTTGCAAAAGCTGCAAAAGCTGAACCCGGGGAAAGTCTTCCACATTCAAATCGATTTCGATCAGCGTATTCGCAACTGGTCTCCACAACTCCAAGGAATCGACAAGGCGAATCTATCTTCATCCGATGCCCTTGATGTTGTAAACGATATACTTCCCACCAGGATGAAAGTCTCGGAATTGTCCGGCGGACAAAAGCAGAAGCTCCTCGCCCTGACTCACCTCTATGACAAATATCAGAAATCACAGGATGCTTCTGACTGGGAGCAGTTCTACTCGGCATCGGCGGAGCTTTTCAGATCATTGACTGGAGGGATTTATCCGCTCCAAGACAAGAGGCTGGACTATTACGAATACACGGCTATCTACCCGGTCGGAACATTAAATGAGTTCGCAGAATTTGAAGGCTGTGAAATGCCCCTTTATCCATGCCCCGGCAAGCGCATTTTGAAGACGCACCAGCGAACCCATGTGGTCGATCACATCCCGGATAAGGCTTGCTACTCTTATTTGCCCTGGATTCCGTATATGCATGTTGGGAAAACCTTGCACAATTCTTTTCATTCGCTATGGTTTCACATTGATACCAAAACCAACAGCTTCATTCCCGATTCCTGGCGCAATAACACGAAGGACAGCCGCACCGGCAAAGTTTACCCGGATCTTTGGCTGCTGAGCCGCGGGCCGATGTCCCATGGGTGTACGCACGTGAACGCCGGACATATTTCGGAATTGAGACAGCTTTTTCCGTCCAACGAAGAATCGCTGCGAGAAGTGGTCACGTATCGCAACAAGTCGAACCACTTCGACATCTTTGATGTCGATGGCGACGGAACGCCGGAGGTGATGGGAGTGAAGTACTTCTGGGCTTATTCACTCAATGACAAGAAGCCCTATAAGATGCGCGCCCCGACCGATAGAAAGGGGTTTTATAAATGGCTTTACAAGGAAGGATATCACTACGACCAGCAGGGAAGGGTGGTCTTCGAGGATGCGGCTACTTCAAAATTCGTCGGCAATAAGGCCGTAGAAGGCAAAAACTACCAGAGCATCCTTCTCTATGAAGCAGATTATTCACCGGAAACCATCCAGTTTTACCAAAACAAGCCCATTGACTTTGTTCGGGAATTGAGGCGAGTGAGCAGCACCTACGACGTAAACTACAAGGTATTAGGGCTCAAGAAAGAGGTCACGGCATCCAAGACCGCTTCGACCGGAGGCTGATGGCCGATCTTTTCAGTTGTCATTAACGCAAAGAACGGCCTCTGGTTCGGAGCGAATCGCTTTGCACTGAGTATAGCTAATCCGATGCCGGGGCAGACTGTACCCAGGCAGTGCGTTCCAGGAACCCATGAGCCAGGCCCCATCATAACTGACAGAAGTCACATGTTCCCATTTATCATTCGGCACCGCAATGTCTACCCTATCTCATCCCCTCCTCGGTCATGACTGCTAAAAGTCAAAGGATGCTCCAGATTCGCAAACTCCCAGGTTTTTTTCCGGACAAGATTTATCCTTAGTAAAATGCGGCAATAGATAATATAACTACCACGTTGTCATGGTTATTATGTGGTAATTTGGCAG
>Ga0210125_1000004_pt1 | contig 73960 bp, 62 predicted proteins | sample RushMan_CattailN_FD_185555 | JGI IMG/M metagenome (GOLD analysis project Ga0210125, IMG submission 185555) | Wetland microbial communities from San Francisco Bay, California, USA, that impact long-term carbon sequestration -... | ecosystem: Environmental > Aquatic > Marine > Wetlands ...
CCAAGTCGAGGTCATTTACATGGTACTCCCAGATGCCGATCACAAACTGCGCAGCCATGTATCTGATTTCGGAACCTTTGCGAAGTCTGAAAATAAGCCCTTTGCCGGCCATCTCTTCAAGTTTTTGCGCGACTTCCGAAACTGATTTGTGTGTCCGAGCGGCGATCTCGGCAGGCGGTTCCGGCTTCATAGATAGAAGAGTGGCCAGCACAGCTTCTTCCGGCGCAAACAAACGGCGCAAAATGCGCATTTCAACTCCAGTAGGAGTGCGAGGAAATCCGGCCGGCAAGCGGTTCAAGTGGTCTGCCAGGTTTTCGTAAGTATCTACATTTTCCATATATTGTCTTTTCTCCTATGATTCATTCAACGAAGGACGGCGCCGCTAAATTCTGGCTCCTGAATTCTGTATTTTCCACATGCGTATTTCTGCTCCCTTTACTAGATTAGCAATATCCCGAGTAAACATAAAGTCCATTGCATTGAAATAGGTGGAGGTATCTGATAGAAGAGGTACGTTTGTTTTATTGATTGGAGTGGAAGAGCTCAGACTTGGGAGCAGACTAATGGTTGAAAAACATGAGCTTGATCAACTGCGTGAGTGGATCGGGTTAGAGGATCGGGATGCTCTTCTGCAGATTTTTGAAGACCTTCATCCAGCTGATGCGGCAGAGCGGCTGGCGGCCCTCAGCCCTCAGGAGGTGGCCAAATACATCGAACTGGTTGGAGCTTCCGATGCCTTGACCGTGTTCGAGTTTGTGCCCTTCGAGATACAAAAGGAAGCTCTCTTGGAGTTGCCGCGATCGACTGTCGCCGAGCTCATCAGCTTAATGAGCCCGGATGACCGTGCCGACCTGGTCGAAGAGCTGGATGAGAAAACGCAAGAGAGACTTCTGTCCCTTATCATAAAGGCCGAGAGGCAAAATATCCTCAAGCTCATTACGTATCCGGAAGACAGCGCCGGTGCTTACATGACCACCGATTACGCTCTGCTTCGGCCGGATGCGACTATCCGGGCTGCTTTGGATCAACTGCGCTTTCAGGCGACGAAAAAAGAAACGATCTACTACGTGTACATCGTCGATCATGCCCGTCGACTCATCGGGTTCGTATCGTTGCGGGATTTGATCATGGCACGTCCCGACATTCAAGTGAATGAGATCATGCACAGGAACGTCATTTCGGTGCGGTTTGATGAAGATGTAGAGGACGTGGCCAAAGAGATGTCTCACTACGACTTCCTTGCCATGCCAGTGGTGGATGCTGATGCGCGTTTGATCGGCATTATCACTTATGATGACGTTTTTGATATTATGAATGAGGAAGCGACCGAAGACATGTATCTTCTGGCCAACCTGGACACCGATGAAAAGGTTTTTTCGCCTTTGCCCCGTTCGGTTAAACTGCGCGTTCCCTGGCTGCTCGTCAATTTGTGCACAGCTTTGGTAGCTTCCTATACCGTCAGCGTTTTTTCTGAAACCATAACCAGTTTCGTGGTGCTGGCATCTTTAATGCCCATTGTTGCCGGTATCGGCGGCAACGCGGGGACTCAGTCACTCACGGTGGTTGTGAGGGCTCTGGCGTTGGGGGAAATCAAAGTCGAGGGTAACTGGCGCGTGCTGGTAAAGCAGATCGGGGTGGGGTTGTTCAGCGGCCTGATTTGTGGTTTTGTGATGGCGGGTATTGCCTATTTCTGGCATAAAAATTTATGGCTGTCGGTGATTTTGTGGATGGCCATGACCGCAAATCTCATCATTGCCGGACTGGTCGGGTCCATGGTGCCGATTGCTCTGCGCAAACTCAGATTAGATCCGGCGTTGGGATCGAGCATTTTTGTGACGATGGCCACCGATACCGGGGGGTTTTTCATATTCCTGGGCCTTTCAACCTTGCTGCTCCATCACCTTATAGGGTAACTTCTCAATAAGCATGGGCAGTTACCCGGTTTGAAAGTTCTTGATTGCATCGTTCGTATTGAAGTCTTTTCGTCATACCCGCGCAGGTGGAAATCCAGACTGGTTTTTCTGGATTCCCGCTGGAAGCATGCGGGAATGACGGACGGGGGACTTGTTCACGCCCGCCCGCACTGCCCTGCGAAGTGATTTGGGCCGAGTTTTTAGCTATAGTAAGGAGACCGTTTGAGCACCCTTAAACAAAGACGTGTAACGAAGCAGATCCATGTTGGTAGCGTCCCCATCGGCGGAGGGGCGCCCGTGGTGGTGCAGTCGATGACGAACACCGATACCCGAGACTGGCAGGCCACGGCGGCTCAGATCAGCCGCTTGCAAGAAACCGGATGCGAGATGGTGCGGGTAGCAGTTTTGGACCAACAAGCCGTCGAGCAGCTCCCCAAAATTAAACAGGCTATCGGGATACCGCTTATTGCAGACATTCACTTCGATCATCGGCTTGCCCTGGGAGCTTTAAAAGCGGGAGTGGACGGTTTGCGGCTGAACCCCGGAAATATAGGCGGCCCTGAAAGAGTGGCAAAAGTGGTAAAGGCTGCCCTGGAGCGGAAGGTACCAATAAGAATTGGCGTCAATAGCGGTTCGGTCGAAAAGGAGTTATTGGCAAAGTACGGTCGACCGAGCCCTGAAGCCATGGTAGAGAGTGCGCTGCGTCATATCAGGATGTTGGAGGATCATGGTTTTGACCTGATCAAGGTCTCGCTCAAGTCCTCGGATGTGTTGGATACCATACATTCCTATCAACTGTTGGCGGATCAAGTCGACTACCCTCTGCATCTCGGAGTTACGGAGGCCGGGACCCTGGTTGACGGGGCCATCAAGTCTTCTCTTGGCATCGGCATACTGCTGTATGAAGGGATTGGGGATACCATTCGAGTGTCGCTGACCCGCGATCCGGAAGACGAAATTCCGGTGGCTTACAGTATTCTCAGAGCTTTAAAGTTGCGTGAGAGAGGAGTAGAATTGATCAGTTGTCCGACTTGCGGCAGAACCGAAATGGATTTGATTCCGCTGGTCGAGAAGGCGGAGCGACTGCTCAGAAAAGTACGGACTCCAATCAAAGTGGCAATCATGGGTTGTGTAGTGAATGGGCCGGGTGAAGCTCGCGAAGCGGATGTGGGAATTGCGGGCGGGCGAGGCAAAGGGATTTTGTTCAAGAAAGGCGAACGGATCGAAACCATTCCGGAAGGAGAGCTTCTTCAAAGGTTATTGCTTGAAGTTGAACAGATGACAGGGGAGAAGATTTTAGATTAAGGTGGAAAGGCAGAATCCAGGAGCCAGAATCCAGAATGTGAAGTAGCTCTTGGCCATGTTTTCAGTTACTGGGCGATACGTCGCAGTTTCATTATGTGTTTTGACGTAACTTCTCAATAAATATGGGCAGGCGCCGATATTCAGGCGAGTTGGCTCATAACAAACAGGAACAATTCATCCTCAACGCGTATACTATTGCGGAACAAAGTCAGTGCGATTTTTCGAAATCATCGATCAAATACTCGGTTATTATCCAAGAGCTGACGTCTCCTTTATCGAAAAGGCGTATGTATTCGCCGCGAAGTATCACAAAGGGCAGGTTCGGCTTAGGGGTGAACCATATTTGAATCATCCTCTTGCAGTCGCGGGTATTCTGGCAGGGATGCGCCTGGATGAAGCAAGTATTGCCGCGGGCCTGCTGCACGATTGCCTGGAAGAAAAGCTCCTGACCCCCGGTGACTTGGAAGAGGCTTTCGGAGCTTCCGTTGCTCGCATTGTAGAAGGGGTGACCAAGCTCGGCCAACTCGATTTCAGCCAACGCGAAGAGCGGCAAGCTGAATATATGCGCAAGATGATCCTCACCATGTCGGAGGATATCAGGGTTGTTTTGGTCAAATTGGCCGATCGACTTCAAGAGATGCGCAGCTTCAAGCACCATGTTTCCGCAATGCAAGAAGCACTGGCGGAAGAGACCCTCCATATCTATGCTCCGTTGGCGGCCCGGCTGGGAATCGACTGGATGAAGCAAGAACTTGAAGATTTGAGCTTCCAATGCCTGCACCCAGACGACTACCGGGAGATTTTTCAGGGACTTGCCAAGACCGAAGAAGACCGCAAACGCTATGTAGAAGAAGTCAAGCAGATCATATTGGCGAAGCTTAGAGAAAATGACTTGTCGGGGCGCATCAGCGGACGATCGAAACATCTGTTCAGTATCTACCAGAAAATGATGCGGCAGAACCTTGATCTCCAGAGGGTCTATGATGTAATCGCTTTCCGCATCATTCTAGATTCGGTCAAGTCCTGCTATGAGGCGCTCGGCATTGTACATTCGCTTTGGGAGCCGGTGGAGGGGCGTTACAAGGACTATATTGTAAAGCCCAAGGCCAACATGTACCAGTCTCTCCATACTACGGTGATGGGCCCATATGGAGAGCGAATGGAAGTCCAGATTCGAACCGAAGAAATGGATATGGTGGCCGATGAAGGCATCGCGGCGCACTGGTTGTACAAGGAGGGAAAGCCTACTGCAGGCCTGAATGAAGAAGAAACCCGACGATTTTCGTGGCTTCGTGAACTGCTGGAGTGGAATAGAGAATGGCGCGACCCGAAAGGCATCTTTGAAGCCGTCAAAGTCAATCTTTACCCGGACGAGGTTTATGTATTCACTCCCGAAGGGGAAGTGAAGGCTCTTGCAAAAGGCGCCACCCCGGTCGACTTCGCCTATGAGGTTCACAGTGAGGTCGGTCATCGCTGCGTAGGGGCGAGAGTTAACGGGAAGCTGGTGACTTTGCGCCATGAACTGCAGAATGGAGACACCATTGAGATCTTGACTGCGGCCAATCATCACCCCAGCAAGGATTGGCTTAAATTTGTCAAATCGACCAAAGCGCGCAACCGAATTCGTCATTGGATCAAAGCTGAAGAGCGGGAAAATAGTATTGCAGTTGGAAGGGAGCTATGTGAAAAGGAATTCCGCAAGAGGGGACTGAACTTCAACAATTACATCAATTCCTCGGAGCTTCAGGAAGCAGCCAAGAGTTTTTCCCTCCGCAGCATTGACGATCTGCTGGCCAGTGTCGGGTACTATAAAGTTTCACCGGTTCAAGTCTTCGGAAAAATGCCCGTTGCTCTCACGGAAGAGCAGCCCGCCAAAGAAGAGTCGATCCCCCTCGAAAAACGGAAATCCAGTAAGAGCGATGAAGGAGTCCGCGTTCGAGGTGTTGACGATGTTCTCATGCGCATGGCGAAATGCTGTAATCCTCTGCCCGGCGAGCCCATTGTAGGGTTCATCACGCGTGGGCGGGGGATCACCGTCCATAGAGATACGTGCAAGAATATCGAGAAAATCGAATCCGAGCGGAAAATCGAAGTGCAGTGGGACTCCGGAGAAGACAATGTTTATCCGGTGGATATCAAAGTGGCTTATTCGAATAATAAGGGAATGTTGGCAGCCTTGAGCGGAGTGTTGGGCCAGCTTGATGCCAGTGTTGTGGATGTCCACGTGGAATCCGAGGGCGCGGGATCGAACTTGTGCCGGATGAAAATCGAAGTAAAAGACACCGGGCATCTGCAAAGGGTTCTTTCAGCGCTCAGGGCGGAAAAGGGTGTGTATTCCGTTCAGCGAAGTGCCGATTAAAAGTGATGGCGGAAGCTTCCTCTCCCTTGAGGGAGAGGAATTGTGGGTTTCCGGACGGAGACTAATTGGACCAATAGCTTTACTATCAGATGTAGCTGTAGATGGCTTTTTTTTCCGGGCTGCGCAAAAGGCTGTTGATCTGCCCCTCGATTCGCTTTCTATCCGAATTGTTTTCCCAGGTCTTCCATTCGTCCAAACTACTCCAGGTGCTGATTACCAGGAACCTGTTGGGATCATCCAAAGCTCGCAGGGTTTCGCCGGATATATAACCCTTCACCTGCATCGCCTTGGCCCGCAACTGCAGAAGCAATTGATGGAGTTGTAACTCATGACCCGGATCTATTTCTCTTTCAATCAGTACTCGAACAGCCATGATTCACCTCCGTGTTTGTGGTATAGGTCAAATGTCAGCAGTAACTGCCCTTATATACTCAAAATCTAGCACGCAGGCTCACCTGCGTCAACGAAAATACCCTTATCTCCAAGAGTGTGTGCTAAGTGTCTTCCCGAATTAGCGAGAAAACCCATCTCGTGGTTCCAAGGCCGAAGACCAAGGAATCTTTGTCCTTTGAGAGAGAGACCCCAGATTTCTCGCTTTCGGCTCGAAATGACAATTTTTGGACAGCCTCCTAGCTGATTGACAGCTTATCGCAAAGATCTTACGTTCAAACCAGTCAAACTTTAGTCTAAGCTGTTATTAATTTACCCAATATAAACAAGGGGGTTCATTTGGCTAAGAATCTCACGCATAAGATCTTGGAAGCACATTTGGTGGAAGGTGAACTTGTGGCCGGACAAGAGATCGGCGTAAAGATAGATCATACACTTTTGCAGGATGCGACCGGAACGATGGCAATGCTCGAATTTGAAACGCTCGGCCTGGATTCTGTCAAAGTTGAACTCGCTGCTCAATACGTCGACCATAACATCCTTCAGACCGATTTTAAGAATGTGGATGACCACAAGTATTTGCAGACGGCGGCAGCCCATTACGGCATTCATTTCAGCCCGGCCGGAAATGGTGTGTCTCACCAGGTGCACATGGAAAGATTCGGAGTTCCCGGCAAAATTATTCTAGGAGCCGACAGCCACACACCGGGCGCGGCCGGCGTTTCGATGCTGGGCATTGGAGCCGGGGGGCTCGATATCGCCATGGCAATGGCCGGTCATCCTTATCATCTGCCTTGTCCGAAGGTTCTGGGTGTTCGGCTTACGGGTAAACTTCCCGACTGGGTCAGTGCTAAGGACGTCATACTCGAAATGCTGAGGCGCTACGATGTCAAGGGATGCGTTGGAAAAGTCGTGGAATATTATGGGCCGGGAGTGAGAAATCTCTCCGCCACGGATCGTGAAACCATTGGCAACATGGGTACCGAGTTGGGCGCCACCAGTTCTATTTTCCCTTCCGACGAAAACACCAGAGCTTACCTGGAAGCTCAAGGGCGCGGCGATTCGTGGACTCCGCAGGCAGCCGACGAAGGTGCAGAATATGACGAGTACGATGAAATAGATCTGTCAACTTTGCAGCCTCTCATCGCATGCCCTTCATCGCCGGGAAATGTGGTGCCGGTGAAGGAAGTCGCCGGCATTAAGGCTCATCAGGTGATCGTCGGCAGCAGTGTCAATTCATCTTTCAGAGATCTCATGGTAGTGGCCAAGATTGTTGAAGGACGTCACCGTCACCCGGAGACTTCATTGCATGTCAATCCCGGCAGCCGTCAGGTACTGGAGAACGTTGCAGCCCAGGGGGGCGTCATGTCGCTGCTGATGGCAGGAGCGCGTATACACGAACCGGGATGCCTGGGGTGCATAGGAATGGGACAGGCACCCGGAACGGGTGAAGTGAGCCTGCGGACGATGCCGCGAAACTTTCCCGGTCGTTCGGGAACAAAAGGTGACAAGGTTTATCTTTGTTCGCCGGAGACCGTTGCAGCGGCAGCCTTGAAAGGGGTTATCACGGATCCTCGGGATCTGGGCAATGAAATGGCTTACCCGCACATCAAAGATCCCGACAAATACGTCATTGATGAAGGCTCCTTTATCATGCCTTCGCGGGAATTGCGGAAAACCGAAGTGCTTCGTGGCCCCAACATCAGGCCCTTGCCGGATATGGATGAACTTCCCGACAATCTGGAAGCAGAGGTGGTGCTGAAGGTCAAAGATAATGTTTCAACAGATGAGATCATGCCCGCGGGCAACAAGATTCTGCCTTTGCGCTCGAACATCGAAGCTATCAGTGAATTTGTCTTCTCTCCCATCGATCCGGATTTCCATAAAGAATGCAAGGAAATGGGGTCGGCTGCTGTAATCGGGGGGGAAAACTACGGCCAAGGTTCGAGTCGAGAACATGCTTCCTTGGCTCCGCGATACTTGGGCGTGCGGGTGAAAATCGCCAAGAGTTTTGCTCGAATACATAAGGCAAACCTCTGCAACTTTGGGATCCTTCCTCTGGTTTTTGTGAATCCTGAAGACTACGATGCGATCCAAAAAGGTTCGAAACTTGTTTTTCCAGATGTGAGGAAACGAATCGACGAGGGTGCCGGTGAAATTCCGGTGCAAGTGGATGGCCGTGAAATCAAGACTCGGTTGGAAGTATCCGATCGTCAGCGAAAGCACCTGTTGGCAGGCGGAGCCCTTAACTACGTGAGACATAAAAGCTAGGGGCGCCTGCTGCTTTGTCCATACTTTCCGTGAAAATGCAGGGGGTGTTGCCCGAACGCACGTGCCTCTGTTCGTTCGGGCAACGAGCCCGCATAATTTTCATGTTTCGTTGTGACCGTGAGGTCTCGAATTTTGGCCAATATAAGCAATAGCAACAAAATTTATCGGAGGACATAAAATGGCTGAGGAGGTACGGATCAAAAATACGGGGCTGAGAGGGGTGACCGTTGCGGACACCAAGATCAGCTTTATCGATGGTGAAAAAGGCATCCTCTTGTATCGAGGATTTCGAATTGAAGAGTTGGCTGAAAAATCATCATTTGTCGAAACCGCATATTTGTTGCTCAACGGTTCTTTACCCACCGATAAGGAACAGGATGACTTCAATGCTAAGCTTGTTAAAGCAAGGCTTTTACCCGACTTTCTTTACAAGAGTTTCAAGCGATGGCCTCAAAAAGCAGATCCAATGGATGTCTTGCAGGCCTCGGTTCCCCTGTTGGCGATGGCGGATAAAGATCTTGAGGATGAATCCAGAGAGGCTAACGTTCGCAAAGCCATTCGCCTTATCGCCCGCATCCCCGCCATTGTAGCTGCATGGCACAGAATCAGGAATGGACTGGAACCCCTGTCGCCCGATGACGACCTTTCGCATGCGGGCAACTTCCTCTGGCAACTGCACGGGGAAAAGCCCGACCCCGAGGTTGCTCGCGAGCTCGACATCTGCCTGCTCCTGCATGCCGACCATACTTTTAACGCTTCCACGTTCGCCTGCCGCGAAGTTGTCTCTACCAAGGCGCATATGTACGCCGGTGTGGCTGCAGGCGTAGGTGCTCTTTCAGGGAGTCTGCACGGTGGGGCCAATGCAAGAGTCGTGAAGATGATTGAAGAGATCGAAGGGGAAAAGGATCTGGCAGGCTGGATCAAAAATCGAATCGATCAGGGCGAAAGAATCATGGGCATGGGTCATGCAGTTTATAAAACGACTGATCCAAGAGCGATTATATTGAGGAAAACTTCTGAAAAGCTTGGCAAGAAAGCCGGCAACGAAGATTGGTTCAAACTTTTGAGCAAAATCGAAGAACTGGCCGTCAAAGAGTTCGAAAGCAGAGGCAAGACAACCATAAAGCCGAACGTAGATTTTTACAGCGGCTCCGTTTACCACATGCTGGGCATTCCTAACGATTTGATGACTCCCATGTTCGCCATAGCAAGAATTTCCGGCTGGTGCTCGCATATTATTGAAGAAAAATTCGCTGAAGCCCAGGGAAAGCCGGCTCTGTACCGGCCTAAGGCAGAGTATGTGGGCGATTATTGCGGACCTGTCGGCTGCGAGTACCACCCACTGGATGCCAGAGATTAACGAGAAGAGGATGGGCTTATGGCTTTCAAATTTGATGTTGTGATTGTGGGATCAGGTTTAGCCGGACTGAGAGCAGCTATTGAAATCGCCGACCGGGGGAAAGTTGCGCTGATCAGCAAAGTATACCCCACCAGGTCTCATTCCGGTGCTGCTCAGGGAGGCGTTGCTGCAGCTTTGGGAAATGAGGAGGAAGATTCCTGGGAATGGCACATGTACGACACCGTTAAAGGTGGCGATTACCTCACGGATCAGGACATCGCGCAAATTCTGGCCCAGGACGCCCCGCGCGCTGTCTACGAACTGGAGCATATGGGGGTGCCGTTCAACCGAACTCCTGAGGGTAAAATATCACAACGCGCTTTTGGCGGCCATACCAGCCATTTTGGGGAGCACTCCGTAAAGCGAGCCTGCTATGCGTCCGACCACACCGGCCGTGTCATACTGGATACTCTATATGCCCAGGCAGTGAAACAGGGGGTGAAAGTCTTTCCCGAGTTTCAAATGCTGGATCTCGTAATGGAAGACAAGAAACTGGCGGGACTAGTCGCTTATGAGCTGGCAACCGGGGATGTCCATCTTTTCCAGAGCCGGGTTGTACTGCTGGCGACCGGCGGGTATGGCAAAATCTACCAGACCACTTCCAATTGTTTCGCAAACACCGGTGACGGTGTCTACCTTGCTTACCGCCAGGGAGTCCCGCTGGAAGATGTGGAATTTGTTCAGTTTCATCCCACCGGCATCTATGGTCTGGGAGTACTGATAAGCGAAGCGGCGAGAGGCGAAGGAGGTATTCTCCGGAATTCCGAGGGGGAGCGTTTCATGGAAAGGTACGCTCCCACCATAAAGGATTTAGCTCCAAGAGATATGGTCGCACGGGCTATTCTGAAGGAAATTAAAGAAGGACGGGGGATAAACGGTGAAGACTATGTACATCTTGACCTGACTCATCTAGGTGAAGAAGTCTTGTCGGATAAACTGAACGAAATTACTTCCTTTGCGAAGATATATCTGGGAGTCGACCCGGTGAAACAGCCCATTCCGGTGCATCCGACCTGCCATTACATGATGGGCGGCATCCCGGCCAACGTAAACGGTCAGGTGCTGGATGAAAACAACGAAGTCATCCCGGGCCTATTTGCGGCCGGTGAATGTTCTTGTCTGTCGGTGCACGGCGCCAATCGGCTGGGATGTAATTCGCTGCTCGATCTGGTCATTTTTGGACGTCGATCGGGACTGAAGATCAAACAAGATCTTGCCGAGTTGCCCTGGAACGATCCTGCATCGAAGCCGGAGAAGAAAATTGAAGCGAGGATTCAAGAGTTAAAGGAGAGGAAAAAAGGCGAAAAGGCGGGAGAGTTGAGACAGAAGATGCAAGGAACCATGATGAAGTACTGTGCATCCTTCCGCCATGCGGAAGACTTAACAAAGGCTCTGGACGAGGTTCGGTCCTTGCAGGAACGCTACCGGGAAGTGAGCATTGACGACAAGGGTACAAGGTTCAATTCGGATCTTTTGGAGGCTCTCGAACTCGAGTGCTTGCTGGGTCTATCGGAGGCTCTGGCGGTCTCGGCCAAGGCCAGGGAAGAGAGTCGCGGGGCACATTACCGGGACGATTTTCCGGACCGGGACGATGACAATTTTTTGAAGCACACGCTTATTCAGAAAACGGAGCGGGAGCCCCGCGTTTTCTATAAGCCTGTAACAATCACACGATTCGAACCCAAGCCGAGGACTTATTGATATGGAACTGAATTTCAAAATCTATCGGTATGATCCGCAGGTTGATAAGGGCCCGTATTGGAAACATTACAAGGTCGAGGCGGAACCTGAAGAACGCATCCTGGATTGCTTGAACCGGATCAAATGGCAGCAGGACGGAACTCTTAGTTACAGGTTGTCGTGCGGTCACGGAGTCTGTGGTTCGGACGGTATGAAAATCAATGGAACGTGCGGCCTGGCCTGCCAAAAACTGGTAAAGGATTATCAGTGCTCTGAAATAGTGTTGGAGCCGCTGCCGGTATTTAAGGTTCTGAAAGATTTGGTTGTCGATATGGACTCTTTTCTGGAGGGCATCAATGCCGTCAAGCCTTATTTAAATTCTTCGAGCGATGTGGATAAAGAGATTCCACAGACGATTGAAGAAAGGAAAAAGGTCGATGATGTAATCCGCTGCATTATGTGCGCATGTTGCACCTCATCCTGCCCTGTCATGAATTACAATAAAAAATATGTCGGTCCGGCAGCTCTTGTTTGGGCATACCGCTACATCTTCGATTCAAGAGACGAACAATTTTTGGATAGGTTGGAACAGGTAGACGATCCCAACGGAGTGCATGCCTGTGTCAATCATTTCGAATGCACCAGAGTCTGCCCGAAAGAAATTCCTGTCACCAAATCGATTAACATTATCAAAAAAGAAATTAAAAATACTCTTCGAAAAAATTCGGACAAGGCTGAGGATGAGCAGTAGAAGCGTTCTTGGGGAAATGCCTTGTGCAGCCGAGCGGGAGTCTCTAATCCGGTACAGAGCGATTCCCATCCGGAAACTCCAAGTTCCTCTCCCTCAGGGGACAATGTCGGTGAATTAAGGGGAGACTGATCAAAAAGTCCCCCTTTGCAAAGGGGGGAACTGACCCGCACATTCCGTGTGAACTTCACACCGAGGAAAAAGTGATGAAAATTGCCTCCATCAATCCATATACCGGCCAGGTCAACCAAGAGTTCGAGTTACTGAGTCTTCAGCAATGTCACGAAGCGGTGGCGAAGTCCCGGCGTGCATTTCCCGAATGGAAGACTTTGTCGGTAACTGACAGGGCGGTTCTCATTCGCACAGCGGGTCAACGTTTGAGAGAGAACCAACGACGGCTTGCACAGATCGTAACGATGGAGATGGGAAAGCCGATTCGGGAGTCTCTTGCCGAAATCGAAAAATGTGCCTGGCTGTGCGACTACTATGCCGAAAACTCTGAGGCTCCGCTTGAGGATGATCCCATTCCCACTGAGGCAGCCAAAAGCTACGTGAGCTTCGAACCCCTGGGAACGATTTTGGGAATCATGCCTTGGAATTTCCCCTTTTGGCAGGTCTTCAGATTTGCCGTTCCTGCGATGGCGGCCGGCAACGTCTGTCTTCTCAAACACGCTTCGAACGTACCCATTACCGCGCTGGAAATCGAGAAAATCTTTGCAGATGCTAAATTCCCCGAGGGAGTGTTCCAGACCCTTCTGATCGATTCTAAAACGGCCATGAAACTGGTCGAGGAAGACAAAGTTGATGGGGTTTCACTGACCGGAAGCGTTGCCGCCGGTTCAAAAATTGGAGAGTTGGCGGGCAGACGGCTGAAAAAGGCGGTGCTGGAACTTGGCGGGTCGGATCCTTTCATAATTCTGGAGGATGCGGATATCGACAAGGCGGCCCGCACTGCTTTGCAGGCGAGAACCATCAACACGGGTCAAAGCTGCATCGCGGCAAAACGATTTATCGTGATGGAATCCGTGGTACAAGAGTTCCAAGTGAAGTTCCTGGAATTGTTCAAATCTCTCAAGGTCGGCGATCCGATGGATGAAAAGACCGACATTGGCCCGCTGGCTAAAGAGGAAATAGTCTCGGAGCTGAAAAGACAGTTGGAGGATGCCAAAAATAAAGGAGCCAATATCATTTATGGGCCTGAACCACCTGCCGGTAAGGGCTTATTTTTTCAGCCGGCGGTCGTCACCAATGTGAACCGCGACATGCAAATTCTCAAGGAAGAGGTGTTTGGCCCCATTGCACCTATCTTGGTGGTGAAAAACGAAGCAGAGGCCATTGAGCTTGCAAATTCAACCGAATTTGGTCTGGGCGCGGCCGTCTGGACACGAAGCATCGATCGAGGAATGCAGCTCGCCAAGCGCATCGCATCCGGATTTGTGGCAGTCAATGACATGGTCAAATCGGATCCGAGGCTGCCGTTTGGTGGAATAAAAAGATCTGGATTCGGAAGAGAATTATCATATTATGGACTGAGAGAATTCGTGAATATTAAAACTGTGGTGGTTAACGAATAGACAGGGATTGCCTATGAAAACTCGAAAAGAGGAGGATTCCCTCGGTACCATTTTGGTGCCTGAAAACGCTTACTATGGGGCCCAGACTCAACGAGCCTCGGAGAACTTTCCTATTAGCGGATTGAGATTCCCCTCCCCTTTTATCAACGCCTTGGGCTTGATCAAGCAGTGTGCAGCGGTGACCAACCTCCAACTTGGCCTGCTTGACCGCGAACGGGCCGAGGCTATCGGCCAGGCCGCCCGCGAGGTTTTGGACGGAAAATTGGACGATCAATTCGTATTGGATATCTTCCAGACCGGCTCAGGCACTTCAACCAACATGAATGCCAATGAAGTCATCGCCGGCCGCGCCAATGAAATTCTAACAGGAAGAAAAGGCGGCAAGTCTCCGGTCCACCCTAACGATCACGTCAACCTGGGGCAATCAAGCAACGATGTCATTCCTTCGGCGATTCATATTGCTGCTCTGCTGGAAATAAGGAATAGTCTAATACCATCTTTGGATGGACTGCGAGAAGCTCTGCAAGAGAAGGCCCGGGAATTTGAAGGCATTATCAAAATCGGCAGAACCCACCTGCAGGATGCTGTGCCGATAACCTTGGGACAGGAATTCAGCGGCTATTCCCGCCAGGTGGAATTGGCAATCGAGCGGTTGCGGTCAGCCGAACAAAGGCTTGCCGAGTTGGCTTTAGGCGGCACTGCGGTGGGCACCGGCTTAAACGCTCATCCGAAATTTGCCGCCCATGCAATTCATCTCATTAATCAAGAGACTCACTGCTCTTTTCGTGAAGCGACGAATCACTTTGAAGCACAGGCAGCCCAGGACGCTTCGGTTGAAACCAGCGGAGCTTTAAAGACGGCGGCTGTCAGCTTGAGTAAAATCGCCAACGATATCCGCTGGCTTGCATCAGGCCCACGGTGCGGGCTTGGTGAAATCAATCTCCCTTCGCTGCAGCCCGGGTCCTCGATTATGCCGGGCAAGGTCAATCCCGTGATTCCCGAAGCTGCCATTCAGGTCGCCGCGCAGGTCATCGGCAACGACACGGTTATTGCTGTGGCCGGGCAGGGTGGGTATTTCGAGCTGAATTTGATGCTGCCGATTATCGCTTATAATCTCCTGCAATCCATCCGGTTGTTAACTTCAGCGGCTTCCTTGCTGATGGAAAAATGCGTGTCGGGAATCACCGCCAACGAGAAAAAGTGCGCTGCCAACGTCGAACGGAGCCTGGCTCTCTCTACTTTCCTCGTGCCGAAAATCGGCTACGATAAGGCTTCCGAGGTTGCTAAGGAGGCTCACGTCAAAGAGAAAACAATCAGAGAGATTGTCCTGGAAAAGAAATTCATGTCTGAAGAGGATTTTGATAATTTTCTTGACGACCTTCGTCCATCCTGATGTTGGGCCAAGAAAGTCGATGAGGAGGGAATAGACTGTTGAACACGACATCGGTTCTGAATCGTTCTGCTCTGTCAAGGTTGAAACTCTTTTGGGCTCTTTCCAGAATGACACACGGTTTTCTGGATATGGCGACCCCTGCTGCCGCTGCATTGCTGTGCCTGGGCGGCATACCGACTCCCAAGGTGATTTTCCTGGGTTTTATAACGGCTTTTGCCGGCTACACAGCTGTTTATGCACTAAACGATGTAGTAGATTACAGAGTTGACAAAGAAAAAATCAAATCGGGCAAACTCTGCCATGCTGCAGGCGATTTGGATGGTGTGTATGTGCGCCATCCCATGGCGCAGGGGTTGCTCAGCTACCGGGAAGGGATTGCATGGTCGTTGAGTTGGGCCATCATCGCCTTAGCCGGTGCTTATGCGCTGAACCCCGCGTGTGCGCTCATCTTTGTGCTCGGCTCTCTGCTGGAAGTCGTTTATTGTCTGCTGCTCAAGATCAGTCACCTGCGCACTTATGTCAGCGGCGCGGTGAAAACCTCGGGAGCCATGGCAGCTGTCTTCGCCGTGGATCCGAATCCGTCCTGGATCTTTCTGATGTTCTTATTCTTGTGGCTGTTTGCCTGGGAAATTGGTGGGCAGAATGTGCCCAACGATTGGACCGACCTGGAAGAAGATATGGAATTGAAGGCGAAAACCATTCCTGTTCGCTTCGGCGGCGAGAAATCTTTGCGGATTATCTTGGTTAGTCTCGCCGTTGCCGTAACCTTGAGTTTGGTTCTCTATTGGGCAACCCCTGCAAACCTGCATCCGGTTTACCTGCTGGGAGCTCTACTCGCAGGGACGATGCTTCTACTCATCCCGGCCTACAGGCTGTATGCGCAGGGAACTCCGCAGCTTGCGGCAGCCCTTTTTAACCGATCGAGTTATTACCCTCTCACCATGCTCATTGTTGTCCTGGTGAGCTCGCTGATGGCGGGTTAGGGATTTATTGCCGCGGTAGATGACCGCCACAGTTTCATATCTTTCTCTGTAGTACTTCTAGCGGCTATTTGGAAATTCTTGGATGATAAAATTAAGGAGATCGCTATGACGGTCAGTCAGGAGCTTGCATCGTTTGTTGTTAAGGCCTCCTACGAGGATTTGTCTGAAGCTGCCCGGCTGCAGCTCAAGATAAGAGTGTTGGACAGCCTTGGGTGCGCAATCGGGGCGCTGGGTGGCAAGCCAATCTTGTTCCTGAGAAAACAGCTGGAAGATTTTGGCGGCAACGAACACTGTACCCTCATCGGCGGGGGCAGGACGGCACCCGATCGAGCCGCATTCTACAACTCCGCGCTGGTGCGTTATTTGGATTTTAACGACAGCTATCTGGCCAAACATGAAACGTGTCATCCGAGCGATAATCTGGGTTCGATCCTTGCGGCGGCTGAATATGCTTCAAAAAGTGGCAAAGATCTAATGACCGCACTGGCCGTTGCTTACCAAGTCCAATGTCGACTCAGCGATGAGGCGCCGGTGCGAGCCAAAGGATTCGACCACACCACCCAGGGTTCTTACGCGGTTGCGGCCGGAGTGTCGAAAGTCCTGGGACTGGACCGGCAGCAGACCTCCAATGCCATTGCTCTGTGCGGTACGGCTTTCAATGCCTTGAGGGTCACGCGCACGGGAGCCCTTTCTCATTGGAAAGGCCTGGCGTATCCCAACACGGCATTCGGCTGCACTCATGCCGTTTTCCTCGCGATGCGCGGAATCACCGGCCCGGAGGAAGTTTTCGAAGGAAACAAGGGATTTATGGATTCGATTGCCGGTCGGTTCCAGGTCAATTGGAGTGAAGAGGACCTGGAGAGGGTCACTTCAACGATCATCAAGAAATTCAATGCCGAAATTCATTCCCAATCAGCCCTGGAGGGAATCCTTGAATTGAAGGCGCAGCACGATTTTTCAGCAGATGATATTCAGCAGATAGACATCGAAATATTTGATGTGGCCTACAATATCATTGGAGGGGGAGAAGAAGGCGACAAGACAATCGTGCACAGAAAAGAAGAAGCGGACCACAGCCTTCAGTATATGATGTCCGCAGCCATATTGGATGGTCGGGTCATGCCAGAGCAGTACGAACCGGAGCGCATCCAGAGCGAAGACATTCAAAATCTTCTCAAGAAGATCAAGGTAAGACCTAAAAAAGAATACACCGAAAGATTTCCCGACGAAATGCCGTGCCGAATAGAAGTGATTCTAAACAGCGGGAACCGTTTCAGCATTGAGAAAAAGGACTACAAGGGCTTCGTTGCCAACCCGGTCTCTTGGGACGAGGTGTTGAAAAAATTCGAGCATCTTGCCGCTCCTTACACGGATTCATCCCTTAGAAAGCGAGTAATCGACCTGGTTTACAGTCTCGAAACGGTACCAGTCAAAAATCTGACCGATTTTTTTAGTGACATTAAAAAGTTCATCGCGGATTAGTGCGATTTACCATCCTCGCCATAGGCTCCTTCGCTTTTGCCGCGGAAAACCCAGTTGGTATAGCCGGTGTATATTAGGATGATCGGTATGATCACTACCATAAAGGTAAACATGAACCAAAGTGTCTGGACGGACGCTGCGGCGTTCCGGACCGTGACGGTAGGGGAAATGACATTGGGGATCATATGCGGATACAAACCGAACGAGACGCCAATAAAGGAGAATAGTATAATTGCTACGTTCCAAAGCAGCGGTGCGAGCTCAAAGCGCTTAACGAGGCTGCGAAAATACATGACGAAGGAAAAAAAGGCGAGCGCGGGGAACAACAGCACATAAAAGGCACCTGGAGCACTCGTGTATTTATCGGCCATATTCGGATATCGTATGATGAGCAAAACATAGACGCCGACTGAAACCATCAAAGTAAGCACGGATGAGGCCAGTGCGTAGCGGAAACTGCGCTGCTGCAGCTCATCCTTAGTCTTCAGAATCAGATAGTTGGCTCCCAGCATGATGTAGCCGAACAATACGCCGGCTGCAACCAAAACCGAAAAGGGATTGAGCCACGACCACACAATGCTCCCGACAAACTGACCATTTTTCACGTCGAGGCCTGCCAACAGACCCCCTAAAGCAAATCCCTGAGCCAGCGTTGCCAGCAAACTTCCCATGCCGAACGAAAATCCCCACAAACCTTTTCTGTCCGACTTCGCGTAAAAGTCGATCGCTACTCCTCGCAGGATAAAGGCGAAGAGCATCGCCATAATGGGAATATACAGCGAGGACAGAATGATGGCATAAAACAACGGAAAGGCGCCGAACATCATTCCTCCCAGCAAAACCAGCCAGGTCTGGTTACTATGCCAGATACTGTCCAGAGTGCCCATCATCAGGCTGCGCTCCTCCTCATTGGAACGCAAAGAGAGGATTCCCACACCCAGATCATAACCATCGACCACGGCGTAATAGAGCAGAAAAAAGCCAATGATAAAAAGAAAAATATCAGGAAGATAAGGTCCCAGCAGCAGCATTGCGATACCTCTTTGTGTAAGTTAGCCCGGCCCGCGTTCAACAGAAGCAAGACGTCTTGGGTGGTATAAGTCTTCAGGACTTCGGTGACTCAAAATCCGGGCCCTGCAATATCACGTGTCTCGCAAAAAGCAAAAACAGCACAAACAGCACGAAGTAAATTGCAAAAAATACCAGCAAAGAAGTTCCGACTGCGGATGCCGTGAGGTTACTGGCGGATTCTTGGGTGCGCAGCACTCCGTATATAATCCAGGGTTGCCGGCCGACCTCTCGGGTGACCCAACCAGCCTCCAAGGCGATATAGCTCAAGGGCAATGCTGCCATCCAAGAGTACAGAAGCCACTTTTGGCGGGTCACTTCGGCTGTATTCAATTTCCCCTTACGCCAAGCCCAACATGTCCAGAGCATTAAGAAAAACAGAAGGAAGCCGATGCCCGCCATGATCCGGAATGAGTAGTAAGGCAGAATTACCGGTGGCTGTTCGTCTACGGGAAAATCGGTCAATCCTTTCACCTGCCCTGTGAGCGAGTGGGTCACTAGAATGCTGAGCATATATGGAATTTTTATATCGAAAACATTGTCTTGCTTTTCCTTGTCGGGCCAGGCGACGAGACTCCAGGGTGCACCGGTGCCCGGGGGATTAGTGTGCCAGTGACCTTCAATCGCAGCCAGCTTGGTTGGTTGAGTATGGAATACTGATCGTCCTGAGGAGTCTCCCAAGTAGATTTGCAGAGGTGTGACCAGAATGGCGACGACAACGACAATCTTGAATGATCTAAGGAAGAATTCGGCATTGCGTTTCTTATAAATATACCAGGCACTAATGCCGCCCACTACAAATATTGTGATCTCCAGGCAAGCGACCCACATGTGGGTGACTCCCCAAATCATATCAGGATTGAAAATGGCGTTGAAATTATTCTGAATCACAAAACGACCGTCTCGAAAGTTTCCTCCAGCCGGTGTTTGCATCCACGAATTAGCGACCAGAATCCAGAATGCCGACATAGAAGCACCAAGTGCCACCATTGCGGTGGAAAAGAGATGCATGCCGGGCCGAACGCGTTTCCAGCCAAAGATCATAATTCCAAGGAAAGTCGCCTCCAGCATAAAGGCCATTGCTGCTTCAAATCCCAGTAGATGCCCAAAGAGGTCCCCTCCGGCAACAGAGAATTTACTCCAGTTGGTGCCGAACTGAAACTCCATCGGTATACCGGAAACGACCCCCACAGCCAGGTTGAGCATAAAAAGTTTGGTCCAAAATCTTGCATGATGGTAGTAGCGATCATCTTTGGTTTTGAGCCACATGGCCTCCATGAAAAACAGCAGAAGGCTCATTCCGATGGTGAACACGGGCCACAAAATGTGAAACATAGCTGTAAAGGCAAATTGCAGGCGGGATAAAAAAACGTGATCCATTCTTACCAACCTTTCGATCCAGAAAATTCAAATGCGTGCTGGATGCCCGCTCTATTTTATCTTTCTTTGCGCCACGACGACCGCAAGATGAATGCAGTCCCCACGGTCTATTTGGTTATTGCCTTATAATAGTAATCAAAACCGGCTCGTGCTATTTTGTCTAGGGAGAGGGAGTTTCCGGATGGAAACTGTTAAACTTTGATCTGGCGATTCTTGTTCAGGTGAAACTACAATTGTCATTCCTGCGAAGCTTGTCCCCGCAGGCCTTAAGAGGGGAGCAGAAATCCAGGAAGGTCGATCGACCCACCGCAAAAGGCAACATTTTGTCTTTAAGAAGTATATTAAAGAGTTGCGACTGATGGACTTGTGGAGAGATGACTTCTTCAAGAACTTTAAGCGGTTGAAAGACAAGAGAGTATAATTGACGAGGCCGAAGAGTTTACTCTCCGGCCCGTCACCCCTAACAGGCAAGTTTTTGTGGCCCTTTCCTCTTACTGCCTGCATCCCAGGGTCTAATGTTGTGTCAAGCAACTACTATACCAGACCTCAAAAAAAAATTTATTTTACTTGCCGAGACTATTAAGTAATAGGAAATACTGTAGATTAGTAGTATTCAAAAAGCAAATGGAGCGGGAGCCTAGCGAAGGCCTTCTCGTTAATTTTGTCAACTAAGTTGATAAAAAAACAAAAATAATTTATTTTATTAATAAATTCAACAGATAAGAACGCCAACTTAATAGACGGACATGTCTCTATCAGGTATTCAGTACAGGCGGCTTCGCACATAATCAGCCCATTCGCTGTCCGGGTCAAGATTTAGATATGTCCACCATTTTTCTTTGGCTTCCGCCAAATCTCCCACTCGTTCGAGCACTCTTCCCAGGTTGAAGTAGGCGTCCGCGAATTCCGAGTCTTCGTGTATGGCCTTCTGATAGAAGAGGATGGCATTTTGCAGTTCGCCCTGTTCTTCAAAGATATTGGCCAAATTGTAATTTGCTTCTATGTGATCGGGATCTATCCGCAGAGCTTTTAGATAATAATCTTTCGCAAGCGAGCAGGAACCTCGCCGGTGTTGTATATTTCCCATGTTAACCAAGGCATCGGTATGGTCCGGTTGATGCTCCAGTACGGCTTTATATTTTCGCTGTGCTGCCTCCAGGTTACCTTGATCCTCGTGTTCCAGAGCTTGAAAAAACAAGTCTTCAGCATCAACAGGCAGAGGAGTGGGTGCCTTTGGTTCGGCGCTCAAATCGATAATGATCTGTCCTTCTGGTGTGAACCTCAGACTGTCTTTCCCAATTATCACCCGCTTTCCGTGAATTTCGATGCGCAACTCGGTAAGTGGCTGATCAATCTCCGGTAGAGTATTTTGGAGCTTTTTAAGGCACCGTGCAATCTTACGAGTTGTCATACCTTTCTTGTATAGCTCCTTTATGGTTCGAAAAGCGACCAACCCTCTGAAATCAAAAAACAACAACTCTTTTTGCTTATTAATGTGAGGTACCAGGCCCGCTCGGTCCCAATAACGGATCTGGATCTCAGATATTCCTGTCAGTTTAGAAACCTCTTTTTGATCGTAAAATCTTTTCATCTTACTGACCCCATATGACCGGGTTGCATTATCATTAGCCTGTTTCGCCCCGTGCCATTTTCCACAGGTCACTTTAATTGTTCAACTCTTCGATCAGTGTAGTGTTGCCCGGCCAGCATGCCTTGCGGCTAATGCCACCTCAACAAAACAGCTAATGTTTTGTCTCGGTTTCGCGAAATTTGAAATTGGTTGAGCAGGATTAGTAAATCTGCATGATAAGAATGCTGGCTTTGAGGTGCTATTTAATATGACCATCGTGATTGTCCCCATCTAGACTTACAGGGCCTATCCTGGAATGATGTCAGCCTAGCTGAACGAGGTGGTATTGTCAAGTAGATGCAAAGGCAGCAAAAAGTGTCAAATACCTAGATTTTCGTTTATTAAGACCACTTTTATCCTCCCCTTAGGAAAGGACTTTTCCGTGATTGTCCAATGATTGCAAATCCTGTCCGGACTCTTGCATTCCTCGCAGTAGGAGGTCTTCACGCAAGGGGTCTTTTTGTCGAGACGCATGGCATTGGTTGGGGCCGCGTAATCCTTTACGCGGAGCATGGCATCTTCCAGGTCGGGAACGATTTTATTGCGGCCCAGCAAAATAATGACGTGTTTTGGTCCAAAGGTAATGGCAGCAACACGATTTCCAATCATATCCAGATTAACCAGCTTTCCTGTTTCCGTAACTGCATTTGTCCCCGTGATAAAGAGATCTGCCAAAAGCGCCTTGCGGCGACGATCCATCATTTCATCAGGTGAAATTGTTTTTTCAAAGGTGTCAATGACTTTTATGCCCGATCTGTCCTGCAAGGCTCTGTAAAGACCTGAATTGGTAAATGTCATGGATCCGCCCCACGATATAGTCTCGGGACCTAATTTAGGGATAATTTCCTCCAGTACGAGTTTCTTGGCGGCCTCCGGGTCTTCCGCGATAAAAACTTCAAAGTTGTTACCTTCCAGGGTTTCCTTCAGATCTCTCAGCCGCAATCGCCAATAATTCTCTATAGGTTTTTCCATTTAACACTCCGATTTTTTGCCCCAAAGTGTAATTTGTGAATAAGTGAGAGCCATGACACCAATTTTAAAGCTTATACGTTTCCGTCGGACCGAACTTATCCGGAAGTTACATTAAAGGTAACTAAAACGCTTAAATTTACATCACTTATCCTGATAAAATCGCTGCCCTTTGACAACTCAATATCCTCAGGCTGCAGCTTGTATTTGTAAAAGGTTTCTTATAAGTTGAGTGCGCGTGGGACGCAGCTACCCACTATATGTTGAAAGACGGCATCCACTGAGACAGCCGAAAATCCTTGATGTCGCTGCATGGATGCGGTTCTGAGCCGTCAGCTATGACAGCAATACAATTTACAACATAACCACGAGGGATAACTATACCAATGAGCCAAAAAATAGAAAAGGATGCGTTGAGGTTGCTTGCCAAACTGGGTGAAGCGCACGGTGCATCGGGTAATGAGGATTCTGTGCGCAGTATTTTCCATCAGGAAGTGGGTGTTGATGTTTACAGTGATAAGACAGGCAATGTTTTTTATAAAAAACAAGGAAACGCTGACGGCCCACGCGTGATGCTGACCGCTCATATGGATGAGGTCGGATTTGTGGTTCAGTCGGTTACCAAAAACGGCCACATTAAATTCATCCCGCTGGGTGGTTGGTGGTCGCACACGCTTCTTGCTCAGCGTGTGAGGATACGAACCAGTGACGGAAATGAAGTTATTGGTGTGATCGGTGCGAAACCGCCTCATTTGCTGAGCAAGAATGAGCGTGAAAGATTGATGAACATCGAAGATATGTTCATCGACGTAGGTGCTGCGAATAAAGAGGAGGTATTTAGCAGATTTAAAATCTGCTTGGGTGATCCCATTGTGCCTGACAGTCCTTTCACTCGGATGTTAGATCCCAATTATCTATTGTGTAAAGGTTTCGATAATCGGGTTGGTGTGGCTCTTGTTATTCAGGCAATCGATATTCTGCAAGAATATGAGCATGCCGGAACCGTGTACGCCGTTGGTACAGTACAGGAAGAAGTGGGAGTTAGAGGTGCTCAAACTGCGGCATTTGGTGCGAATCCAGATTTGGCAATCGTATTGGAAGGCTCTCCGGCTGACGACTTACCGGAGGTTGGTGAAGATGAAAGACAGGGGGTATTGGGTCGGGGTGTCCAAATCAGGATCATGGACCCTTCGGCCATAATGAACAGAAAATTGACCCAATACCTCATCGATCTGGCCGGTGCATTACAAATTCCCTACCAGGTGGCGGTCCGCAAAAGCGGCGGCACCGATGCTCGCGCGATTCAGCTGCATGGCGCAGGAGTTCCTACGGCCGTCCTCGGTGTGCCCGCCCGCTATATTCATACCCACAACTGTATCATCCACCTGGAGGATTATTTGAGTACATTAAAATTAGTTGTGGAGTTCCTGAGGAGTTTGGATATGGAAAGAGTCAATCAATTCACCGCATTCGTCGAGTAGAAGTTCAGATTGAAGGTTGCTGGCCCGTATCACAAGGGACGCTATACTACCCTGCAAGAGGGAGGAACAGATGGAAAAAGTCCGAAAGGGAAGCTTTTCGAACATCCTTGCCCGGATATTCGGAGCTATTTTAGTGCTATCAGGTTTCCTTGCCGTTCCGAGTACTTTCGCAAGTGACGCAAAAAACCATGAGGGTGAGACAATCTACGTACCCATCTATTCGTTCATTTATTATGGAAACAAATTTAAAAAGATAGACTTGACAGCAACGCTTAGTATCCGCAATACCGATATGGCCCATACTATTGAGGTCGTCTCGGTGGACTATTATGATTCCGATGGTAAGCTTGTTAAAAAGCACCTTGAGAATCCTATTAAGCTAGATGCATTAGCTGCTACTCATTTCCAAGTGGCTGAATCGGATGTGAGTGGAGGGCTGGGGGCAAGCTTTGTCGTTAGATGGAAATCAGATCAAAAAGTCAGCAAGCCAGTCGTTGAAGGAGTGATGATAGGAGCAATAGCGTCGCAAGGAATCTCTTTCGTTTGTCGAGGAGAAACGATTCGTGGACCAGTTGACTGAACCCTGAAAGCTTCACCGGGATTCGTTCATGGAAGTTACTGGCCATCGGAACTGGTTTTATGGCGAATTTTTCCGCCCAGACGTTGCACCCGTTTTATTGTTCGTTGCAACTGCTCTTCACTTAAGATCCTGAATTCCAAAGGGTCTCCATCGGGAGACAGGGTGTGACAATGATAAAAGGAGATGTGCGGGATGTCTGTTTCAATACGCCCCACAAGCTGACTATGGCCTGAAGGATAGATTAATTCATAATCCATGCTAGGGTCCCGGAATCTTGGGTCTTCAGTTGTCATATTCGACACCCCTGCGAATGAAGATAGCGATTCATCTTAGAAAATCAAATGAGTAACTCACTGCAGCGGCCAACACCGATAATTTTGTTCCCGTGAGGAGAAAATTCTATTATAGTTAGTTACTGGCTCGAATATGGAAAAAGGAGATAACCGATATGAAACGGATCCCTATTTTTTCCCTCGCCCTTGTTGCAATATTTGCTTTTTGTGTAGTTCCGGTCATGGCTCAAGAAAACAATATGGCAGGAAGCATTCATGTTTATGATGCGTCCGGGCAGTATTTGGGGATACTTTTAGAGAGGGGCAAGATGCAGGATGAAGTCGTGATATTCATACCGGGCATAAGTAAGTTCACGACCATCAAACAAACTACAGGCGAGATTGAGTCTACTAACCTCACTTTTGATTCAGAGGGCTGCGTTGGCTCTCCCTATTTTGCCGGAGGGATTGATTTCATAAGAAAATGTGGTGGAAAGTACTACTTGGGAGGAACCAAAACGCGAAACATCCTTCGGGTTTCGACACAAATTGCGGGTGGAGAGTGCCTCCAATGGTCGCCAGTTTACGATAAGCTTTCCGAAATGTTCGAGGCTAGCGAGATTCCTGAGAGTTTTATTCCTTTCACCCTGCCTATCGCATTGCCCCTGCACTATGAATATCAATAGGCGCGTTTGAGGGGCCGACACTGGTATTAGTAATTTTCAGCGTCCGCCCCTCTGCCAATTTTTATACAGAAACCGAAAGTGAGAAACATCTACCTGTCGAGATGTGTGGTGCCGTTCCTTGATTTTTTGGAGAGGGTTTGTTGGAAATCTGCCCAGTTTGAACCACTATGAAATATGATGCTGGATATCCTTAAAACATCCTCGATTTCCTGTTAGTAAGAGTGCCGGTTGTTTGCATAGCTTCTTTTTTTTCTGCATTTTTTGCAACATAATCAAAATAATAGAATGCCAATTGTGCAAATCAGGTGATTTATTTTAGTTGATTGAATCTAGAAAAGGGGTTAATGGTCCCAATGGCTCATGATGCCTCGGGGTTAGCAAGCGAGGATTTTAAAGAGCATGGTCTCATGAGGGATCAGAATTGCTCCTGTCTTCACTCAAAGGATTCTAATGATTCAGCGTTCATCGCCCGTTGTTCTCATTCCTGCCAAGAATGAAGAAGCTACGGTCGGAGAAGTGGTTCGCAAGGTACTGTCGGAACTTAATTGCGAAGTTGTCGTAATTGATGATGTCAGCACTGACCGTACCATTAAGGCTGCGAGGTCTGCAGGCGCAACCGTTCTTCCTCTGGCAGTGCATCTAGGTGCTTGGGGGGCCATTCAGACCGGGATGCGGTACGCTCTCAAAAGTGAGTATCGGATCGCGGTAACGATGGATGCGGATGGACAGCATCAACCATCCAGCGTCCGCGGTTTGATAGAGCCTATTGAATCGGGGCTGGCGGATGTGGTCATCGGTGCCTGTGTGAAGCGGGGCAGCATGGCACGGCATTTGGCCTGGATGATTTTTCGCCGTTTATCCGGCATAGGCTTAGAGGACTTAACTTCAGGTTTCCGCGCTTATAATCAGAAATCCATGGTGCTGTTAGCTTCTCGAAAAGCAACTCTTTTGGACTATCAGGATTTAGGCGTCTTGATTCTTTTGCGGAGAGTCGGGTTGCACATCGTTGAAAAGCAAGTCGAAATGTGCCCCAGATTATCAGGTGCTTCCAGGATCTTCAATTCATGGTGGGTTGTTGCCAGGTATATGCTGGCAAGTAGTATTTTGTGCCTTGCCAAGCGTTGATGAGATTCGGCTGAGGCAATAAAATTTTATGCAGTGAAAGCTGATGGTGAATTCGTGTTGATTTCTTATAAGTGGACATCGGCAGTGCTGGGTCTAATGGTTGCCGGTGGAATTCTGATGTTGGTGCGCCGCGATTATCTTCATACCAGATATGCTGTTTGGTGGCTATGCGTGGCAGTAGCCGTCCTTATCCTCGGAATTTTCCCCGGCATTGTTGACATTTTCGGATCGCCTTTTGGGGTGCACTACCCCCCCATCCTTGTCGTCATAATGTGTTTGGGTCTAATCCTCATCAAAATGTTGACCATGGATCTTGAGCGATCGAGACAGGAAAGGGAGTTGAGGCGGCTTGCACAGAGGCTTGCACTTCTCGAAAGCATCAAGGGGCAAGCATCGGATGGGGTTAAGGAGAAATCTTAGGAAGATCAGAGATGTTTTTGGACAATAGGCCAATTAATGCTGTGTCAAGCTATTTCCAGAGCCTGCTGGCCCCTTCTGATTCAATTCAGTTGCACCTTTGCCTGTAGCACAAATGATACTCAAATCAGTTCAAATTACTTGTGGGAAATAGTCCGGCAAGAGATAGCATTCGTTATAAAGATGTTCAGATCCTCATCAGCTGTGCAGAGAAAAAAAACACACCTCCGTTCCGGATTCAGCACAGGTACGGCGATGGTAGCAGCAGCTAGAGCTGCTTTGCGCCTCTGCCTTTGTGGTCGTGCGTCGGATGTGGTCGCAGTACGGTTACCGAGCAACTGTTTGATCCCGATAAAGATCAATAATAGCTTCATCGACGGGAAAAGCACCTGGGCAAGCGTGATTAAAGATGGGGGTGATGACCCGGATGTCACTCATCGGGCTGAATTGAGGGTTGAATTGGAGGTTTTTCAATATCCTGCGGCCGCAGGATCGTCACAGTTTTCCAAACAAACTAATGAGCTTGTGAAAGGCGCGTCCGGGGTTATCTGCCTGGTCGGTGGGGAAGGTGTCGGAGTTGTTACGAAAGACGGTTTGCCCGTTACCGTGGGCGAACCCGCTATCAATCCTGTTCCTCGACATATGCTGTGTCAAAACCTCACAGAAGAACTGGTGAACGGCAATCACTTAAATCTCGATTGTTTTTATCGAAACGAAGTTTGCGTTTGGAAACCGCCCATCAATCCTTACATCATTATACCGCTGCTTGGATTACCGGAAGGTCTGGAGGGCCTCTTATTGCAGATAGAAGTTCAAGTTCCCGAGGGGAAAAGACTCGCCAAGCGAACATTAAATCCAAGGTTGGGCATCTTGGGAGGGATTTCGATATTAGGAACCACGGGCCTGGTCAAGCCTTTTTCACATGAGGCATATGAAGAGACTATCGAAAGCGCCTTATCGGTGGCCGCATCCAATGGATGCAGGGAGGTCGTCCTTAGCACGGGTGGCAAGAGTGAACGCTTTGCACAGAATTATCTGCCCGAAATGGCTCCCGAAGCATTTGTCCAAATCGCCGATTTTTACGCCTTCAGCCTAACGGAGGCGCGTAAAATGAATTTTAAGGGCATCGTGCACAGTGTGTTCTTCGGAAAATTAGTGAAGATGGCATACGGTCATGCTTATACGCATGCGCACAAAGTCAGCCTCGATTTAGATTTGATTGGGAGGGTAGCCGAAGAAAAAGGCTATGATGGTTCTTTCTGCGACACACTCAGAGGAGCTAATACGGCGCGTCACGCACTTGAGATGTTGTTGCTTCAAAAGGCTTCCGACGTGGTTTTGGCATTAGCCGAACTTGCTTTATCGAACTCTGTCCGAATCACGAAAAACGAGATGACGGTTCGCATCATCTTGTTTAACTACGATGGGACACTCATGGTAGATATCCGCCGATGAATTACCGAAACCCACCGTTAGATGTCAATGATTGGCAAGTACCTCTGGTCGTGGCGGTCGGAACCGGAATGGGGAGGCTTGATCTAAGCCTGCGAGCTTCGCGCTGGATTGAGAGAGCGCAAGTCTTGGTGGGCGGCAAGCGGCATTTAGATGATTTTGCCGAGCATTCGGGCGAAAAGATAGTTTTAAAATCACCTCTGGTCCATACGCTGCAGAAGATCGAAGAGGTTTCCGGATCTCGTCGGACCATGGTGCTGGCGTCAGGCGATCCGCTGTTTTTCGGCATAGGGCGACGACTTGCCGAGTTTTTGGGGAAAGATCGTCTGCTTATACTGCCCAATGTTACTGCTGTACAATACCTTTTTGCCAGATTGGCCGAATCCTGGGACAACGTGAAAATAATAAGTCTGCACGGGCGAGGCAAGTCCATGGCCTCCCGGGATTGGCTAAAGCTGCTCCACCGCCATGAGAAAATAGGCTTGTACACGGATCCGCAGTATACTCCTGCAAGGGTTGCACGGGAACTTCTCGGAATCGGAATTCAAGACCGGGCGGTTGTTGTCGGAGAAAACCTCGGGCTACCTTCCGAGAATATTCAGATGATGTCCCTAACCGAGGCCGAGGCCAGGGATTTTTCCCCTCTGAACATAATGCTGCTCTGGCCCACCGAGGTTTCCTCGGATACCACGACTGGGCAAAGCTTGCCGACCTTCGGCATGTCCGAAGATTGCTTCCAGCATCAAGCGGGTTTGATCACTAAAATGGAAATTCGAGCCATCGTGTTGGCAAACCTGCAACTCAGTCCGGGTCTTGTTCTCTGGGATTTGGGGGCCGGAAGCGGGTCAGTGTCAATCGAGGCCGCTCGGGTTGTGCCCTTGAAGAAAGCGGTGGCGGTGGAAAGAGATCCTGATCGTTATAAAGACCTTGTTGAAAATTTGGCTCGTTTTGATTGTGTTGAAATAGAAAGCATCTGTGACGATGCATCCAACCTATTGCAGCAACTCCCTGATCCAGACAGAGTGTTCATCGGAGGCGCCGGCAAAGACCTTGCGGCCGTACTCGGTCATGCTGCCGAAAGGTTGCGGGTCGGTGGGCGAATCGTACAGACGGTGGTGACATTGGACACGCTTCAAACCGTGCGTGACTTTTGGCGGGCAAAGCCTTTTGATGTGACCGTTACCCAAGTGCAAATTAACCGCTCTGCGCCCATTCTGAACACCATCAGGCTGGAAGCTCTAAACCCGGTGTTTATCGTAACAGCCTGCCAAAGAGTCTGAGTTTGCGGAATGAAAGGAAAGAAATTGGCCTCGAATATCGCGTGGAGTTTTTGTTCTTGATTATGAGTCTAAATGCCGGATCGTGAGGGAGTTGGCATGAAACACCCTATATATTTTGTTGGTGCCGGTCCTGGTGACCCCGACCTGATAACCGTCAAAGGCCAACGTCTGCTGGAGAGGGCGGATCGCATTGTTTATGCCGGATCGCTCGTGCCGGAAGCTCTGCTGCAAAGCTGTAGGCCGAATTCCCATATTTACAATAGCGCTTCTATAACTCTTGAAGAAACACACGCATTGTTGTGTGAGGGATATGAGAAGGAAGAGAGGGTTGTTCGCTTGCATACTGGTGATCCAAGTCTGTATGGGGCCATTCAGGAACAGATGTTTCTGTTGGAGCGAGATGAAATTCCTTATCACGTGGTACCGGGAGTTTCAGCCGTTTTTGCGGCGGCGGCGGCGCTGAGACAGGAACTGACTTTGCCCGAAATATCTCAGACTCTAATCCTTACGCGTCTTGCAGGTCGGACCTCGGTACCTGAGAAAGAACGGCTGAGCTCATTGGCGTCTCATGGTGCTACGTTGGTGATCTATTTGAGTGTTCAGCAGATAGAAAAGGTGGTTTCAGAACTGATGTCAGCCTATCCTTCCGATACTCCCGTGGTGGTCGCATATAGAGTGGGATGGCCGGATCAGTTGCTCCTGGAATCAAATTTGGCGGATGTTGCAAGTGCAGTCAGAGCAGCTGGAATTTCCCGGCAGGCCTTAATAATGGTGGGAAAGGTTTTTGGCGCGCGGTCGCAGAAGTTATTTAAGAAATCAAAGCTTTACGATGAATCCTTCAGTCATGGTTTCCGAAAAAACTGATACTCCCGGATTATCCATTGGCATCCTTGCAATCACTCGTCATGGAGCGAGTCTTGCTCTGGAAATCCAGAAAGAGCTGCCCGGCAGCATCTGTTATGTGCCGGTCAGACACAACTTTGCTATTGCGCAGGGGGCTGTCGGTTTTGCAAAGTTGGCGACTGTCATTTCGGAAGTGTGGTTAAAACACGCTGGACTGGTTTGCATCATGGCGACGGGCATTGTGGTTCGTCATTTAGCGCCGCTATTCAGGCATAAGACGCTGGATCCGGCAGTGGTTGTACTGGATGAGAAAGGGCAATTTATAGTCAGTTTATTATCGGGGCATTTGGGAGGAGCGAATAGACTTGCGCAAAAGATCGCGCAAATTACCGGTGGGCAGGCTGTAATCACCACCGCTTCGGATGTGCGGGGCAAACCCGCGATCGACCTTATTGCCCGGGATGCCGGCCTCGATGTTGAGAATCCTAAAATGATCGCCCGCGTGTCTCTGGCTTTTTTGGAAGAAGAGACGGTTTGGATCTTCGATCCACGCGAGCGACTGGCAACCTATTTGCAAAACCAGGGCGGAGTGGTTTGGATATCCGGGTTTGATAAAAACGGCGAGCCGAGTCGGTTAATAGAAGATGAATACACCGAAAGCAACTTCAGAAAATCAACCGGGTGGTCTGTTGATTCCGGTGTCGGCATTTGGGTGTCGGAGTTCCTGCCCCCTGCAAACCTTCATTGCTTGAATCTGCGTCCACGCAATTTGGTGGTAGGTTTGGGCTGCAACAGAGACACCTCGACAAGCGAGATGATGACTCTAATCAGGAGAGTCTTCGACGATCAGAACTTGTCGCCATTGTCCATCAGAAACCTGGCCAGCATCGACTTGAAAGCGAATGAGCAGGCAATCTTGGAATCGGGACTGATGCTTGACCGTCCTGTCGATTTCTATTCCCGTGCTGACTTGAAAGGCATATCAGTGCCCAATCCGTCGAATCTGGTGATGATCCATGTAGGAGTACCAAGCGTATGCGAAGCAACGGCTCTACTGAGCGCGCGAAACGGAGAACTGATAATACCGAAAAGAAAAACAGCAAATGTGACCATGGCAGTGGTCCGGGTAAACTAACCATTGTAAGTCTTGGACCCGGGCATCGCTCATACATGCTGCCGCTGGCGCTGGATGCTCTGATTTCTGCGGAAGTTGTGGTAGGATACAAGCTGTATCTGCAAATGATTTCGGATTTAACAGAGGGAAAGAAAGTTTTTGCGAGTGGTATGCGCAAGGAGATGGAGCGCTGTGAGGCCGCCATAGAATTTGCATCCCAAGGTTGCCGCGTCGTCATTGTTTCAAGCGGCGATGCAGGCATCTACGGCATGGCAGGGCTCATATTCGATCTTTGCAAAGAAAGAGATCTTTGCGTCTCATATGGTCAGGACGGATTGACAGGAACCGCTGACTTTACCATTGAAGTCATTCCAGGAGTGGCAGCCTTCAACGCTGCGGCTTCTGCCGTCGGTGCTCCGCTGATGCACGATTTTGCAGTCATAAGCCTAAGCGACCATCTGACTCCCTGGGAGGTCATTGAGAAGCGCTTGGATGCTGCAGCCTCAGCCGATTTCGTTATAGCAATTTATAATCCACGCAGCAAAAGTCGTCCTGATCTGTTGATTCAGGCACAGCAGTTGATTTCAAAACACCGTCCGTCCACCACACCTGTCGCCATTGTTCGACGTGCAATGCGGGCAGGCGAATGGCGATGCTTGACAACGCTGGAGCGTATTCCCTATGAAGAGGTGGATATGCAATCAGTGCTGATTGTAGGCAACAGCAATACTTACATATGGAAAGGCTGGATGGTTACTCCGCGAGGATACCTTGAGAAATATGCTCTGAAAATTTAACTATTCTGCTCGGTTATCTGCTCCCCGGCCTTCTCCTGCTGTCCTTTTGGAGTTTCCGGTGTTGGTGGCGAGGATGTTTGCCGCAGCTGCTCTTGCCTTTCTTGCGCCAGCAGACGCCTGACGTTGAAATAAGGCCTAAGCATCAGAATGATCCCGATCGCAAATCCTAGGAAACCCACTATCAAAAGCAGTGTATAAACCTGAAGGCTCCATTTTAAATGTTCCTTGATGTATAGGTTGAGTTGAAACTGAAGTAGGGTCGTGAACGTAGGAACATTTTGCCAAAGAAAAAGTCCAATGACCAGCATGATTAACCCACCTGTAATCAGCTTAAATAATCTCATGAGCTGCTCTCCTTTTCGAATTCAGGTCGAAGCTTGGCATAGGTCTGTTGAAGGTGTTCCGGTATGCTTCTAACATCGGCGAAGACCGTGAGGAAGTTGGTATCGCCAGGCCAGCGCGGCACGATATGAAAATGAAGATGATCCTCAACTCCAGCACCGGCAGCCGCCCCCAGGTTAAGACCGACATTGAAGCCTTCAGGCCGCATAACTCGCTTCAAAATGACCGTGCAGGCTCTAACCCAGCGCATGATATCGAGCATTTCATCTTCACTGAGCTCTTGCAGGCTTGCCAAATGTCGCCAAGGGGCAACCAAAAGGTGTCCGTTGTTGTAAGGATATTTGTTCATCATGACCATGGTCGTCCGACCTCTATGCAGAATAAGCCGTTCTTCATCGGAAAGACCATCGCCTTCAGGGCAGAATATGCAATACGGTTCGCGTTTCCCTAGGATATATTCGATCCGCCAGGGTGCCCATAAGTTTTGCATGAGCCTCTCTCGTTATCACTGTTGGTTACGAGTGTTGCAAATGTGATCACGCTGATGGTCCGATGGGACTACCGCGCAAGAGTAACCTTCACCACGATTGAATACTGCAAAGCCTTTTTCTAAGCAGTTCTGCTAATATAGCAACGACCTGCAAAAACTCAAGATGTTTTTTGGATGGAACTTCTCCAGGAATGTGGACGCCGACTCAGCTTGGAGAGGTTAGTTCTAGTTTGCCCCAAATAGCCATTTTGTCTTTTACTATAATTAGGACTCCATCGATCGAAGGAATTAACGAGGCTTTTTCCAATGCTTCTGTAATGTCTGCGGGTCCTTGGATAACATTTCCAAGAGCGGTTGCTGCAGCATCGGCTAGTGCGCCGTTTTTGGAAATTACCGAGACCGCATCAGCGGCGCCAAAGCTTAAAGAGTGTCCAATAGTTCCCGATGAAGTGCATATGCTTAGGGGAAACTGTTCAGCAGTGAATCGCAGGGCGATTTTGCCGTGAAATGGTGAGTTCGGTTCTATATAAACGCCTACAATGGCATCTTCCTGCAGGTCAAGGTAGCAGTCGCCTCCATTCTCAACAACAACCGCATTTGTAAAATCCTTAAGACCGTGTGCCACCCATTCGGCAATTGCTCCGGCCACACTCGCCATTGGACCAACGTTTGCCTTGCGAGCGGCTTCTAACATGCGGCGAACAAGCTTTGGCGCGGCAGGGTCGTTGGGAAGAGGTTTCATCGAATGCAAAAAATCCGGATGGTAAGAAATATAGTGCTCCAATTGGAGACGGCAGGTCAGCACACTTGCCGCTGCCTCCTTTTCCAGATCTTGTCGAGCTCTGATCCAAAGATCCGTTTCTCGATATTTTACCTGAAATGAAACCCACCCGGTTTTGCTGTGATGACTGAGGCGATAAAAACGTTGGCCTGTTCCAGGGGCTTGCTTCGATGTCATATTATGACAGCCGGTTCGATTCTATTCCCATTCGATTGTGCTGGGCGGTTTGGAAGAGATGTCATAAACAACCCTATTTACGCCATTTACTTCATTGATAATGCGGTTCGAGATCTTCTGCAAAAGCTCGTAAGGCAGTCTCGCCCAGTCTGCAGTCATGGCATCGACGCTTTCCACTACTCGAACGGCAATGACCTGATCATAAGTCCTCTCATCTCCCATCACCCCTACAGAACGAACCGGCAAAAGGACTGCAAAGGCCTGCCAGACTTTATCGTACCAGCCGGAAGCTTCCATCTCCTCAAGCACAATACTGTCCGCTTCTCTCAAGATCTCCAGATCTTCTGGTGTCACATCTCTAAGGAGTCGAATGGCCAATCCCGGGCCGGGAAAAGGATGACGCATGATGATTCGCTCGGGCAGTCCCAGTTCCCTGCCGACAAGCCGGGCCTCATCTTTGAACAGTTCCCGGAGAGGTTCAATCAGCTCCAATTTCATTTTCTCAGGGAGCCCGCCCACATTATGATGGGTCTTGATGGTGGCCGATGGTCCCTTGAAGGAAACGCTCTCAATGACATCAGGATATAGAGTGCCTTGTGCCAGATACTTAGCGTTGGATAATTTCGCGGCTTCTTTTTCAAACAGCTCTATAAAAAGGTTGCCGATAATCTTTCTTTTTTTCTCGGGGTCGCTGACCCCTTTGAGTTTCTGCAAAAAAGGCTCGGACGCATCAAGATAAATGAGGTTCATTTCGAAGTGATCGCGGAAAATCGTCTGCACACTTTCAGCTTCTCCTTTACGCAGCATTCCGTTATTGACGAATATGCAATGAAGCTGAGGTCCTATGGCGTTGTGAAGAAGCGCGGCAACCACAGATGAGTCGACTCCTCCACTCAATGCGCAAATCACTTGATCTTTTCCAACTTGCTCGCGGATGGCCTGCACCGATGTTTCTACGAACGATTTCATGGTCCAAGTAGAACGGCAGCGGCAGATACGATACAGAAAGTTCTCGATAAGGTTTTTACCACACGGTGTATGCACCACCTCGGGATGGAACTGAACGCCATAAAAATTGCTGACCAAATTCCCCATAGCGGCTATTGGCGAATTGTCACTATTTGCCAGGATGGTAAAATCGACGGGGAGCTTGAGCACCCGGTCACCATGGCTCATCCACACCCGCACGTCTTTGGATTCAATGTTTCGAAAGATCTCACTGGGATGGATAACATCAATGGTTGCCGGACCGTATTCGCGACGGAGGGCCTTCTCTACCTCACCCCTCAATTGGTGTGCCATGACCTGCATGCCGTAGCAAATTCCAAGGATTGGAACTTGAAGTGAAAAAATTTTCGGATCAGGTAGTGGGGCCTCTTTCTGATAGACACCGGCCGGTCCCCCTGAAAGAATAATACCTTTGGGTTGGAAAAATCGGATCTCTTCGATCGCCATGCTGAAGGGATGAATTTCGCAGTAAACGTGACTTTCCCTAACCCGTCGGGCAATTAGCTGAGTGTATTGGGACCCAAAATCTAATATCAGTATTCGTTCTTCATGCAAGTGATCCCACTTCATAGGAGTTTCCTTTCCTGCTCCTCGCGTTGCGCCAACTCACGCTTATATTCCTTAAAGTTGTATAACACAACAGCCGGCGGTTCAGATTACTTCAGATCGACTTGATAGTTTGGCGCCTCTTTAGTGATGATCACATCATGCACGTGGCTTTCCCGCAGACCGGCAGCGGTTACTCGAACCATCAAAGCCTTCTCCCGGAGTTCTTCAAGGGTATGACAACCAAGATACCCCATTCCGGAGCGCAATCCTCCAACGAGTTGATGCACGCTTGCAGATAGAGGACCGCGGTAGGGAACCATACCTTCAATTCCTTCAGGCACCAATTTAGTTAGTTCCAGAACTTCGTCTTGGAAATAGCGGTCCCGGCTTCCCTCCTTCATTGCGCCCAAGGAGCCCATACCACGATACACTTTGTAGCTCCGACCTTGATAGAGTACTGTTTCGCCCGGACTTTCATCAGTCCCGGCGAAAAGGCCTCCAATCATAACACTATTTGCTCCAGCCGCCAGCGCTTTAACGATATCGCCGCTATATTTAATACCTCCATCCGCAATGATTGGGACCCCATGAGCTTTCCCCACCGGTGCGCAAGCGAGAATTGCAGTGATTTGTGGTACCCCTACTCCTGCAACGATACGAGTTGTGCAAATGGAGCCGGGACCGACTCCAATTTTGATAGCATCGACGCCAGCTCCGATGAGACTTTCGGCTCCTTCGGCGGTTGCAACATTGCCGGCCACCAATTGCATTTCCGGGCATTCTGCCTTAATCAGCTTCACCATCTCTATAACATTTTTGGAATGACCATGCGCGCTGTCTACCACGATCACATCAGTTCCAGCATTCTTAAGGGCCAGAACCCGTTCGAGCATTCCTTTGCCGACTCCAACAGCAGCCCCAACTCTCAGCCTGCCCAGCTGGTCCTTACTTGAGTTGGGATATTTCTTCACTTTCATGATATCCTTGATGGTGATCAGGCCCTTCAGCTTGCCGGCCTCATCAACCACCAGGAGCTTTTCAATTCGATTGGCATGGAGCAGTTTCTTGGAATTTTCCAAGGAAATTCCTATTGGGGCCGTTACGAGGTCCTTTTTGGTCATGACCTCGGAAACTTTGAGGTTCACGCTAGTTTCAAAACGGAGATCTCGATTTGTTATAATCCCTACCAATTGACCTTCCTTAACGACAGGTACGCCTGAAATGCGGTACCTTGACATCAGTTCCAGTACGTCTGAAATGCTTTGATCGGGTTCTACTGTTACAGGGTCAACAATCATTCCACTTTCGGACTTCTTTACTTTATTTACTTCCTGGGCTTGCCGTTCGACAGACATATTGCGATGGATTATGCCAATTCCGCCCTCACGGGCGATGCTTATGGCTGTGTCAGCTTCTGTTACGGAGTCCATTGCTGCACTAAGCAAAGGAATTCTCATGGGTATGTCGCGGGTTAATTTGGTTTCGAGATTTGTCTCTTGTGGTAATACTTCAGAATATCTAGGAATTAATGACACATCATCAAAAGTAAGTGCTTCTTGAATGGCCGATTGTTCATTTTGCATCGAATTTCTCCATATGTTTCTAAGGGATTCTCCAACAACACCTGCTTAATCTTTCTTGTAGGGCACGATTTTTAACGAGTATCAGTTGGTAAGACTAAAGCCCTGCGCCGCGAATGAGACTGATAAGGTCTATTTTCCCCCTGTCCCCTCAACCATCTGGTCTGATATCTTGACGTCTACCTTTCTTCCCAATGCCATGTCAAAGGATTCAATAGAACATGAGGCATTCCTCTTTGCTTTTCAATAAGGTCAAGGAGCAGGCCTTCTAACAACCCTGCGTCCGTCACGGTTAGTTGCTGCTTCTTCATTGCATATAAAATCTCCAAAATAATGAGTGCGCCTCCCAATATAATATCTTCTCTTCCTTTTTCCAGTCCGCGGATGCGTTGCCGCTCGCCAATTGTGAGTCCGGCGAGTTGTTGGGTTATGTCCGAAAGCCAATTTTCACCCAGGACCAATCCGTTAATGCGATGAGCTTGATAGTTATTGGTTTCCAGGTACATTGACGCGAGTGTTGTTGCTGTGCCCGCCGTGCCGACCAACAAGACATCCTCAAGCGTGGCACCAACCTGCTTAAGAGAGTGTTGTACCCTGGATAAGGTTTGCTCAATTTGGTTTCCGATGAATTTTACAGCAAGCTTAACAGATTCCGTTTTGGGCGGATCGTCCGCGAGATGCTTCTCGGTGACAGTGGCTGCCCCAAGGAAGATGCTCTGACTCCAAATGGGTCCGGTCTGCCTGGGGTCAACCAAAAGAAATTCGGTGCTGCTTCCTCCTAAATCAAATAATAGTTTCAAATTCCGGTTGTCTGGTAGTACACTTAAAATACCTTTAGCCGAAAGAGTGGCTTCGGAGTCTTCGGACAGAATGGAGATGTCTAATCCTACGGATGCTCTTACTTTTTCCAGAAATTCTGCTGAGTTGTCAGCCCGTCGAACTACGCCGGTCGCCCCACATGCCACATAGCCTACCTTGTGGTGGCTTAACAGGTCCCTGTAAGTTTTCAGTACATGGATACTGCTCTCCATACTCGATGAAGAAAGCTCTTGTGAGCTTTGGAAGCCTCGAGCCAGGCGAGTAATTGCTCTTTCAACACGAACAGGAATTATTTGAGCGCTGTTTACCAACGAGGCAATAAGCAGGCGAATCGTATGAGAACCGATGTCGATGGAGGCGAAATTGGTGCTCGACTCATTAGCTGCGGGCGTCAACTAGGGGCTCCTTTTCTTAACTTGACAGGGTAAGTTGCAAGAGTTTATTTTCAAAGTGAGTAATCGTAAACCCCAAATCAATTAACTTTTTATTTACTTGGCTATTCTATTGATTAATCCTACGGCCTCTCCTAACGCAGCCCTAAGGAGTTCATTGTGATACTCCGGGACTTGTAAATTTTCAATGCCTATCACTTTTAGCCAAAGAGGATTGCCTATGATACTGGAGATTAATTGGAAACACCCTGAACCGAGAAAGATTAAGCAGGTTGCTGAAATTCTGGCGAATGGGGGTATAATGGCATATCCTACCGATACCTATTACGGCATCGGCTGCGATTTGTTCAACAAAGAGTCCATTGAAAAAATCTATCAGCTTAAGCGGAGATCCGCACATCAGCCTTTTAGTTTTATCTGTAGTGATCTTAAAGATATAAGCGAGTACGCACAGGTTACAAACTATGCTTATAAAACGATGAAACGCCTTTTGCCCGGTCCGTATACATTTATCCTGGAAGGTTCGCGTCTGGTTCCAAAAATCATGCTGACAAAACGACGAACCGTGGGTATCCGAGTTCCCGATCATGAAATCTGCCTGGCTATCGTCGAGGAATTAGGACATCCAATAATCAGCACAAGTGCTACTGATCCTGAAACGAACACCATTCTGGAGACTCCTCAAGAGATCAAGGGCAAATTAGGACATGCACTCGATCTGATCATTGACGGAGGCACTGTGAACGGCAAACCATCGAGCGTTATCTCTCTCATCGATGATACTCCCGAGGTACTCAGGGAAGGCGCGGGAGATATCGCCGCTTTTCAAGTATAAAACCAAGGGGGGCAGGCTTTTGAAGCTTGCCCGCCGTAACAAAAGTGCCCCATTGCACTAAGGTGCAAATGGGGCTTGGTAGCGAATTCCAGCGAAGCTAGGGTGGTAATTTTTTATTTGATTGGTTAATTCATTACCCAGCAAGAAACCTACTAAAGAGAACTTCTTCTGCTTAGCATAAATCACCTTCGGCTCACCTTTAATTTTTCCCATGATGGCTGCTGAGCTGATAGCATCTTCGAAATTTCCGAGTTCATCCACCAACCCCAATTTTCTCGCTGTTTCGCCGGTTATAATTCGGCCGTCGGCAATCGCTTGAACCTTTTCCCTGGGAATATGGCGAGCCTCGACTACAGCTTCGATAAACTGGCGATGGACTTCATCGACAGTCTCCTGAAGAAGCGCTTTTTCTTCTGCGGTCATCTCCCTGTCAGGATTTCCCAAGTCTTTAAACTGCCCGCCCTTTATGGCGGTCATGCTGTATCCAATCTTGTCAAAAAGCCCCTGCAGATTCGGATAGTAGACAATGACGCCGATGCTACCCGTAACCGTACCTGGACTGGCAAATATCCGACTAGCGGCTGAAGCCACATAATAGCCGCCCGAAGCCGCGACAGCTCCCAAAGAGGCAATTATAGGTTTTGTTTCATTGGTGCGCTTTAATTCCGTATAGATTTCTTGCGATGGTCCTACCGCCCCCCCTGGCGATTCGACCCTTAAAACAATGGCTTTTACATTGGGATCTTTGCGATATTTCACAATGTGCCGCAGTGTCTCTTGTGCATCGTCAATTAAGCCTCTCACCTCGATCACGGCAATTCTGTTGGGATGTGCCAACAATTCAAAATTGGATGAAGCCAGCCAGAGCATTCCTCCTAGAACGATCAAGAACAGCAAAGAAACAGTCAAAAATCCGCGTCGTCTCACTTATGCCACAATCTCCCAAAAACGAAAGCCCGGTTTCAAGCGCAACGCATGAACCGGGCTTCCAAGCAAAAAGGATAATCGAGAGTTACTCTTTTTCTGTCGGCGAAGTACTGTTGGAAAGAGCCTCCAATTCTTCTTTGAGCAACTCACCAAGGTTGGATGTCGCCGCCTTGGCGGTATTCACATACTCTTCATAATTGGACCGTTCTTCCTGATCGTCGACCTTCTTGACCGAGAGCCCGATTTTACGATCTTTTGGGGAAATGTTGATCACTTTGGCTGTGATCGAATCGCCCATCTTGTATTGACCGACCGGGGACTTGATTTTTTCTTTGCTGATCTCAGAGACATGGACCAGTCCTTCGATCCCCTCTTCCAATTCTACAAAAAGTCCGAAATCGGTTACGTTGGTGATGGGGCCGCTGATAACGCTTCCCAGCGGGTAGCGTTCGGGAATGGTCTCCCATGGATCTTGTTCGAGCTGCTTGATACCCAAGGAAAAGCGTTCATTTTCCTTATCGATATTCAGGACTATTGCTTGAACCTCCTGGCTTTTCTTGAATACTTCCGAAGGATGTTTGACACGTTTTGTCCAGGAAATGTCAGAAATATGAACAAGTCCGTCAATGCCTTCATCAATTCCGATAAACACGCCAAAGTCCGTAATGTTCTTGATCTTACCGGCAATTGTAGTGCCTATGGGGTACTTTTCCGCAATGACATCCCATGGGTTGGGCTCGAGTTGTTTCATTCCCAACGAAATTCTCTTATTGTCGGGATTAATGCTTAACACGACAGCTTCAACTTCATCACCCACATTCAATATCTTGCTCGGATGACGAATTTTTTTGGTCCAAGACATCTCGGAAACGTGGATGAGACCTTCCACGCCTTCCTCAATTTCCACAAATGCCCCATAGTCTGTTAAGCTCACCACGCGACCTTTTACCTGAGTGTCGACTGGGTATTTTTCTTCCGCATTGGTCCAAGGATCGGGTACTAGTTGTTTGAGTCCTAATGAAACGCGCTCGTTGTCACGATCGAAAGAGAGTACCATGACATTTATTTTGTCGCCTATCTGGAACATCTCAGATGGATGTCCCACCCGACCCCAACTCATGTCGGTGATATGCAGCAGCCCGTCAATTCCTCCCAAGTCCACAAAGACCCCATAGTCAGTGATATTCTTTACTACACCCTCCACAACCTTGCCGTCTTCCAGGCTGGAAAGAGTCTCGCTTTTCATCTGTTCACGTTCTTTTTCCAGAAGAGCTCTGCGGGAAAGCACGACGTTCCGGCGTTTTTTGTTGTATTTTAGGATCTTGAATGGATAGCTGTGATCGATAAGCGATTCCAGATTGCGTACAGGTCTGAGATCGACCTGGGAGCCGGGGAGGAAAGCCTGAACACCGATATCAACGGCCAGGCCTCCTTTAACCTTTGAAATCACTTTGCCCTCGATGATGCCGTCATCATTGTAGATTCGGCTTATATCATCCCAGACCTTAATTTTTGCTGCTTTCTCTTTCGAAAGGAGGATGGTGCCCTCTTCATCGTCGTGGAGCTCAAGCAGCACATCCACCTCATCAGATATCGCGGCTTGGATGTTACCGCTTTCATCTCTGAACTCGCGAACAGGAATCTGTCCTTCCGATTTATAGCCAATATCCACCATTATGTAGTCATCGGTGATTTGCACGATGCGGCCACGGATAACTTCTCCCTCTTGGATATTTCGAAAGCTCTGTTCGTACATATCCTCGAGTGTTTCCATTGTTTCCATGTCCTCGATTTCACCGTCCAGCATCGAATCTTCCAAATTCAAATCGGTGAACATTGGATCTTCAGTGTTAGTTTGTTTTGTTGAGTCGTCGTTAACCATTGAGTCTAGTACCCCCTTGTCCAAATTTGGCGCGTCGCCACCTTAGTAAACATTTAATATAGCCGAAATCGAGCATAATTTCAACTCGAATTTATACTGTTTGTAAGGTATTATCACTAACCTTTATTAATTTTGGATTGAATGATTTCAATCAAGCGTCCGACTACTTCTTCAATCCCCATTTGCGAGGTATCAAGTACAAGGGCATCAGCGGCTGGTCGCAAAGGCGCCACCGACCTTTCCTGATCCGCCTTGTCACGCTCACGAATTTGAGATTCCAAAGCCGCATAGTCTACGGCGATATCCTTCCCCTGATACTCCAAGAAACGCCGCCGCGCTCTAGTAGCCAAGTCGGCCGTGAGGTACACTTTCACAGTTGCATCAGGGAACACGACCGTCGTCATATCTCGTCCCTCGGCAACAACATCCCCAGTGTTTGCAAGGCGCCTCTGCCAAGAGGTCAAGTAGTCTCTCACGAGTGGGATCTGAGAAATGCGGGAGGCCCCGTTAGCGATTTCTGGTTGTCGCAACTCTTCACTCAATCTTTTTGTTCCATAATAAACAACCAACGCGCCATTTTCAATGCTGAAATGAAAAGGAAGTCCGCTCATTTGATCGTAACTGATCTTCGAAAAATCCAGGGGCAAACCTTCTTCGATTAGGCTCCACGCCACGGCGCGATACATGGCGCCGGTGTCCAAGTAAGCAAAACTCAATTTTTTTGCCAATAGTTTGCATGTAGTACTCTTTCCTGCTCCAGCAGGCCCGTCAACTGCCACTACCATCTGATCTTCCCGTTGCTGCTGCAAGTCACAGTCGCAGATTACTATTCGAGTACAAAACAGTGACTCGGCTCCTGCGTAGCCCAAGAGTTCCACCGAAGCATGGTTTCCCGAAGGCGGCCGAGCATTTGCTGAGACGACCCTGCAACCAGTCCGTTCGGGCGCGCGCTGCGGCTGACTCGAACTTTGCCCGCAGACGGAAGTTGCTCTCGAACAAGCTCCTGGCGGATTTTGTTTGCTGAGCAATGCGACCCATCTTTTTCCGGCAGAATAGCTCTTCAACCCTGTAAATGCTTATCTATTGGATAAGGCTTAAGGCAGCTTAGGTTCTTTCGCTGGATGGGCGTGCCCGATCGGATTCTATTAGTTGTCTGCGTTCGAAAGGTCCAAACGGCAAAAACCTTATTATTTGTCTGATCGTGCTTCTTATAAAGAAGTCGTATATAAAAAGCAAATACTTTTAGGGTGGAACTTATAGTTTCATAATATACGAGCCGGGTCTTCCCGATTACCAGGAAAGAGAAGGCAAGAGATAAATTAATGTATATTGACTAAATCCAGTTGGTTGGCATTTTACCTTGTGTTAGTAGTTTACGTATAATAGTATTCTAGAGAGACAGCTAACTGAAGGGAGTTTCTGTCAGTCAAAATGTTTCTTATCAGTATTAATCTGCTACACATTTAGATAAGGATCTCTATTGCATGACTAAAAAAGGTGAAGAGCTTGAGCCAAAGAGGGCTGCTTCCAAGAAAAATATAAATAACGGCAAGGTTAAGCCGAACAACGTTTCATCTCCAGAAAAGCCTCACTCAGTATCTTTAGATCCTTTTCGCCTTTATCTGGAGGAAATCAAAAGATATCCTCTGCTAAGTCGCGAAGAGGAAAGGGAACTCGCTATTCGCTATCGGGAAAAAGATGACATAGATGCGGCATATAAACTTATAACGGCAAATCTTCGCTTGGTAGTCAAGATTGCCATGGATTTCCAAAGATATTGGATGCAGAATTTGATGGATTTGATCCAAGAAGGTAATGTGGGGTTAATGCAAGCCGTCAAGAAGTTTGACCCCTACAGAGGTTATAAATTTTCTTATTACGCATCTTTTTGGATCAAAGCCTATATCATCAAGTTCATTATGGATAACTGGAAACTGGTCAAGATTGGCACAACGCAGGCGCAAAGAAAACTCTTTTTCAACCTCCGCAAAGAAAAGGAAAGACTGGAAGCTCAGGGAATAGAAGCTTCTCCAAAATTACTGAGCGACCGACTAGATGTAAAAGAATCTGAAATCGTCGAAATGGATCAAAGACTTAACAGTTGGGAGATCTCTTTGGACAGTCCCTTAAAAGAAGATTCAGAGGATACTCATAAATCGTTTTTACCCTCGGACGACCTACCCGTAGATGAACAACTTGCAGATCGAGAAGCTAAGACAATTTTGCATGACAAGTTGATGCTCTTTCGAAAACAATTGAGTGGAAAAGAGGCAGTCATTTTTGACAAACGTCTCCTAACCGAGGATTCCATGACGCTCCAAGAAATTGGCGACCACTTCGGGATAAGTCGGGAACGTGTGCGTCAAATCGAAAGTCGCCTGAAGAAAAAACTAAAGAATTATCTAGAAGAACAAATTGAAGATATCGACTTGTTGCAGGCTAGCATGGTCGATGTGTAGATGGTGCTCATTGCAAGGAGAAATGCGGGGATCTGAGAAGACGGCTGATTTGTTTGCTATAATGTTGAATTAACAGGCGATTGCTGGTATCTACATAAAAATCTTGGTCCTTTTCTTTCCCTTTGGTGCCGCCGATTTTCTTATCAATGACCCCTTTCTCGACATAGTATTTGAGAGCGTTGGCAAAAATAATCCTAGAGACGGATTCGGGACGTTCTATTAACTGCAGTTTGAGCGCCTTTTGCCCCAAGCTCAAAACCTTCTTAGCGAATTCCTTGTCAGAGTAAGATTTTTTCTGCAGATATTTGAATGCCCTTAGTACGAGCCAGTACCCTTCAAAATAGTTGCGTAACACGCTACTAAAAAAATGAGCGACCTTCATGCCCTTGTGAGTCAAAAGGTAGGGGTGATCATCCTGGCCTATGGGGTGTAACCATCCCATTTCTTCAAATGCATCGAGCACTCCCTCTACAAGACTCTGGTCGGGAATCTCGCTGTCATAGACAAACTCGTATTTAAAGAAGTTCTTCATGAAAGCAACATCTTCCAGGATTTGGGCGAGGCTGAATTGGAACGTCTGTTGGGCTAAGATCGATGTGGAAACATAAGCTGCAGGAAGAAAAAAATGGATAGCATTATTCTTGTAGTATTCGGTAGTTAAGCGCTTACTATCTTCCAGGGTATAGACTTCCTCTTCGAGGTCATCATCCTCATCTTTGAGTTTGCCGATGATTTTGCTCCGCTCCAGATCTGCCAGTGTTTCCCCAATTACCAGATCGTAGTTGCTCAGGGTCTTGGAAAACCTAATTTTATGGACCACCAGATAGTCATAAAATACTTTACATGTCTCCTTGAATTCGGCCATGGAAATGCCATGACGCGGCGTGCTGAGGAGTGCAATAGCTACCAAAGCATGCGGAGTTACCAGCGAGGCTTGGTTGATGCTGTTGATAATGCGATACGAAAAGTCGCGGTACATGGCATGCCTCTCTTTGGGACGCAATTTGCCCATCTTAAGTTGAAACCGCTCAAGGTATCGCTGCAAAGATATGGGTTCAGCAAACTGCACATATACTCGGCCGTACCGTTTTTTTAAAAAACGTCTGGCCCTTACCAACTGCCCGATATTTTCATCCACCTTGGCTCCGCCGGAAACCTCTTTGAGGTATGATTCTTCCTCGGGTATGCGGTCGTAGCAAATAGAGGTCGGTACGAACACCAAATCATCGCAGAAGCCTTCCTCCACAGCTTGTATCAGAATTGCCATCAGTCCCAGTTTGGGGAGTACCATCTTGCCGGTACGACTCCTCCCGCCCTCAATGAAAAACTCGATATTATGACCTAGTTGCACCATCGTCTTAACGTAGAGGGAAAATACTTCTGCATAAAACTTGATGCCCTTGAAACTACGTCGAATGAAAAATGCTCCACCCCGTCGAAAAAGCGGTCCCAGGGGCCAAAAAGAAAGATTTTTTCCCGCGGCGACGAAGGGTGAGTAGAGGTTATTTCTAAAAAGTATATAAGAAAGAATCAGATAATCAATGTGGCTCTTGTGGCAAGGAATATAGACTAAGGTATTATGGCGAGCAGCGCGCTTGACTTGGTGAAGACTTTCTACATCTACATCGATCCCGTCAAATAGATTGTTCCACACCCAGGTGAGGAATTTCTCTGCAATTTGAATTAATGTATAGTTATAATTGGCTGCGATTTCATCGAGATATTGGTCGGCTTCCTTTCTAATTTTCCAAATTTCCTGCTCGCTTGCTTTGGCGCGCCTTTGCATCTGCGCTTCCAGCCTTGGGTGATGCAGTATGATCTCTTTCAGTTCTAACTTGGTTTTCGGTCGCGGCCCAACAATAGCGCGCTTGATTTCAGCTATCGAATCGATTAATTCGCGCCTGAGCTGAAAAATCTGTTTTCGACGTTCGTTCGGTTTATCTGAAAGCTCACCGAGTATTTCCTGTAAATTCAGGGCTTCTCCAGTCTCGAAGGCGGCGCTGGAATAGCCGCGAAGAAAAGAAAGGCATTTTCGAATTGGTCCGGGTTGTTCCTTTTGGCCGAAAAAGATCTCCCCGAACCCGCGCCTTTTGCGGCCCGGATCACGCGTATAAAGCAGCACGAGGGGTACAATGAAAATAGGTTTTTGGCGGGATTTTTGTATGTCGATCAAGTGTTCGACGGGATCATGGCCTACTAAAACCGTCCGGCGGTAATAGCCCTTTTCTCCTAACAGGAAAAATAGGCCGGTTTCACCATCTTCAATCTTTTTCTGATAATAGCCATTCGCGTAAGGGTCCGGCAGACTTCTGTTTCGAATATAGTGGTAAAAATGGTAGGCAAGAATTCTGCAAGCGTACCAGCGCGGCTGCCAGAAGTAGGGATGAATGTCGAATAGGAAAGACGGTGCCGGTAAGCCTAACTGATAAAGTCGCAGGCTGAGGTAGACAAAATCAAGATGTGAGCGGTATTCAAAGGCATATATGATGTGACCTTCTTGTGACAATTCTTCGAGCTGGCGTTGCTGATCATCAGGCATAGAAGTCTTGCTGATCATCTTTTCAAACCAGCTTCTCATAAGGAAAGAAGGTCTCTTATCGACTGAATATCCATAGGGATCTTGACTAAGAGTGAGACCCGTTGGGTTTTTTGTTTTCCTCCACCATCTTTGCATAAAAATTTGTTATCCTCCAAAGCCGCCTCAAGTAAGCGACGGAAATTAAAGAGAACCCGAATTTGGCGATGGTTATTCAGGTGAAGCCACAATCGTCATTCCTGCGCAAGCAGGAATTCAGGAAAGTCGATTCACCCGCTGGATGCCAGGTCGAAGATGCTGCCGTGGCGGTGCTTCACCGGCATGACTAGGGGTTACCGAAGGAATCACCAAATTTAGGAAAAAAATAAACTAACAAAAATGACGGTATAAAACCAAACTTTTTTTCTGAACGCGGTTCAGATTGCGTTGTGCGTTTGAATATAATATCAAGAATCTGTGATATAAGTTCAGCATAGTAAAGGTTCCGACATGTATAATGATTCATATCAATCGATGCAATTATGAGAAATCACGCGAGAGATTGGTAAGGCAAAATGCTGACTGAGTTGGTCGTCCACAATTTAGCTGTCATCAGACATCTGGAAGTCTCGTTCGGACCGGGCCTGAATGTTTTGTCGGGCGAAACCGGAGCGGGGAAATCCATCCTGGTGGGGGCGGTAAATTTGATTTTGGGCACTCGGGCATCGCAGGAACTGATCCGTACCGGTGCTAATGAAGCAGCGGTGGAGGCGGTCTTTAATCTCCCCCGCAAAGATGCATTGATCCACTATCTCAATGAGCTGGGCCAAGAATTCACCGGTGAATTGGTCATTCTAAGGACCGTCAGTCGCACTGGCCGTAGTCGCATTTTTGTGAACGATCAATTAGTTACGCTTCAGCAGTTTCAACCCTTGGCAAATTCTCTGGCTTCCATTTCCGGCCAGCACGAGCACCAGTCGCTTCTGGATCCGGAGCTGCATATTGAGCTGTTAGATGCCTTTGGCAATCTGGAAAAAATAGGTCAAGAAGTATCCGACCTCTATAGGCAATGGTCGGATGTCGGAGGCGAGTTGCGCAGACTAAAACAATCCAAAAAGGAGCGGACGGATCAAATTGATTGGCTGCGCTTTCAGTTTCGGGAACTGGAAGCGGCAGAACTAAAAGAAGGGGAAGACGATGCTTTGGAGCAAGAAGCAAATATCCTTAAACATGCCGCCACACTTCATGATGCTGCACAGAACTCGTATCAAAGTCTCTATGCCGGTCACGATGCCATTTTGGCGCAATTCCCGGGTATAGAGAAGAACCTGAACATTCTCAGCAGGATTGACTCCAGGCAAGAGTCTTTACTTTCCCATTTGGAGCAGGCGCGGATACATCTCGAAGAATTATCCCATTCTCTGCAGAGGTATGCGTCCCAGATCTCCTTTGAACCGCAACGACTTGAGGCTGTTCAGGAACGACTGGCACTTCTGCAAAGACTAGGGAAAAAATATGGAGGAAGCGCAGCAGAGATGATTCAGCGCCGGGAAGAACTGCGCCAAAGTTTATCGGAGGACGAGCAATTCGATCTGCGCGAGAGCGATCTCGAAAAACGTCTGCGACTTCTGGAAAAAGAGTATCTTGGAAAAGCGACCGCCCTTTCCAAAGCAAGAAAAGAAGCGGCTTTACGCTTGGCGGAAGCAGTAGAGAAGGTATTGACCTCCCTCGACATGCATCAAGCTAAATTTGCCGTACAATTTGGAGATGGCGAAAAGGAGGGTGAAGGCGATGGCTATCGTTTTTCGCCGGTCGGCATAGATCGTTTGCAGTTTTTACTTTCAGCAAATCCCGGCGAGGATCTTAAACCGTTGGCCAAAATTGCATCGGGTGGAGAATTGTCAAGAATTCTCCTTGCACTAAAGAGTCTCCTCAGTCATCAGGGAGAGGCAGAAACGCTAATCTTTGACGAAGTGGATGCCGGCATCGGCGGCCGCACTGCAGAACTTGTCGGTCGGCAGCTAAAAAGCCTGGCTGAAAAACACCAGGTCATCTGTATCACTCATTTGCCCCAAATCGCCTGCTACGGCGAAAATCACTACAAGGTCGATAAGCAGACTCAGAGCGAAGAAACTACAACCAGCATCATATCGCTGTCAGATAAAGAGAGAATAGAGGAATTGGCCCGAATGCTGGGAGGAATCTCAATTTCCGACAAAACTCGTGCCCAGGCTGTCGAATTTTTCCAACGGGCTCAGGCTCAAACAAAAAATCTAACGGATACTACCCGGACCTAGATTGTTCCAGTGTCTGCGAGATCTGCCAGAATCTTGTAAATGTCCAAGCCCGCTCGCCGAAACCCTTCCAAACCGTAAACCATATTTGCTTCGAGAACGTAATACTTGTCTTCAAAATGACAAACATCGAGTCCAACTTCTCCGAAACCGCAGCGGTTTGCGACATCCAGAGCAAACTCCAAAGCTCTGTCCGGAATGTTTTCCCAGGAGATGCGGGCACCTTGGGATACATTATTTCGAAAATCACCGGATTCTTGAATCCTCCAGTAACTGTGGACTACTTGCCCGGCAACTACAACTATCCTCAGATCCTTATCGATCGGCAGATATTCTTGCACATATGCGGGTTGATGGTTCTGCAGGTACTCTCTCAACTCGCGCTCGGCATGGATAAGCCATACTCCCGAGCCCTGAGATGATCCAACGGGGGTTTTGGCAATAAAAGGGAAGCCGAAGTCACTAAGTATCCGGTTTAGGCGGCTTCGGCCGTAATATAGGCGAGTGCGCGGATGAGAAATTCCCAACAGTTGAAACATGCCGGTCTGTCGAATTTTATTTCCCATGAGTGAATAATAATTGGAAGGAAAAACGGCCTTGCCGAGCGATTCGAACAGATCTTCGTAGAGAGAGCTTGGATAGTAAATCGCTTTGGCGTTCCTCAGAGCGGCCTTAACCGGGTCGGGATAATCTTTCCAATTCGGCAGAGTACCGACACATTGAAAAGAGCAACTTGTGCGCAGTCTTTTCCCCAAAGATATTCTCTTATTATTCCCTTTCATGGCTCACGATTCTAATCGGAAGTCGATCCGGACACAATGGTGATCATTTTGTGAAGGTAACAAATTGTATGTTTTCGGCTCGGCATGCCTCCTTCGTAAGCAGTAAGTTCCTTGAATACACCCAGAGGTGTTGTGTTGCGGGGCCTTTTTCCCTTGTTGACAATGGTTCTACTTTCTTTATAATGACCACCTGGTCATTTGTGGTTTAAATAAACTCTGGAATTTGCGTGAATTCATAGTTCGACAGGTATGATTGCTTGAAGTTGCCTCGGGAAAGATTCAAGAATCTAGAAAGCGATAAACAGAAGAGGATTCTTGAAATCGCAATTGATGAGTTTGCTTCGCACGGTTTTCGACAAGCCAGCATGAACCGGATGGTGCAAAAACTGGCCATTGCCAAAGGATCGCTCTTTCAATATTTCGTGAACAAAGAGGGACTTTTCCGGGTGATCTTTGAGCATGCTGTGGAGTTGGTGAGACGTTCGTTGCGGCAGGTTAAGCAAGATACTGCGGGGAGTGACTTCTTCCAGCGTATCGGACAAAGTCTACTGACCGGAATCGGGTTTATCCGGAAACATCCCAAGATTTATCGTATTTACCTCAAAATGATCTTCCAGGAAGATTTTCCTCTACGCACCGAATTCCTGCAGCAAGTGCATCTCTTCTCCAATGACTACCTGCGACCGCTGGTGGAAAAGGGTATAGCTGACGGAGACTTGCGTTCGGATCTGAATGTTAATATGACAGTCTTCTTTCTTGATGCACTTATGGATCGTTTTCTGCAAGCTTATTGCGTCTCTTTTTTGGATGCCGGCGCCGGCATCTATGGGGCACCCGAAAACGAAATGGAGCAGTACGTTGGAGAATTTATCGAGCTTATCCGGAAAGGAATGAGCGCGGGATTGCCTGGAGAGTCTGCGCATGACCAAGCAAGTAATGGGTTTAATTTGCGGATGGCTGTCGGTATGGAACGGGAAGCAGAATAGAATTAAGTAACGGGTCGGCACCTGGACGATCGAAACAGGATAATGCAAAGAATGTTGAACTACGCATGGTACAGGAAACTCCAATTAGAAGACATTTTTGATAAAATCGAAGCTCAAGAAAGACTGACCTTTGAAGACGGGCAGCGCCTTTTTGCTTGCCCTGATTTGGTGGCTGTTGGTGCTCTTGCGCATAAGGTCCGTCTGAGTTTGCACGGCAACTCAACTTTCTATGTAATGAATCAACACATCAACTACTCGAATGTTTGTGTGAATGGGTGCAAATTCTGCGCTTTCGGCCGCGAAAAGGGCGATCCATTGGCTTTTCAGATGACCGCAACCGACGTATTGCAAAAGATACGTGAGAGCATGAACTCTCCCATTACCGAGGTGCATATGGTTGGTGGTTGTCATCCCGAGCTTCCGCTTTCATACTTCGAGAATATCCTGCGAGAAATCAAAGCAGTGCGACCGGACGTTTTCATAAAAGCATTTACGGTCGTGGAAATTGCCCATTTTGCAGCACTTGAAAAATGTTCAACCCGTGAGGTGCTCAATCGTTTGCGGACAGCCGGTCTCGATATGTTGCCCGGCGGAGGGGCGGAGATATTCAGCCCGCGTATTCGGGCTTTGTTGTGCCCGGCAAAGTTGAGTGGTGAGGGATGGTTAAGGATTGCTCGGGAGGCTCACGAATTAGGAATCAAGTCCAATGCTACAATGCTGTACGGGCATCTAGAAACCAATGAAGAAAGACTGGACCACATGCTGGCCTTAAGAGAGCTGCAGGACGAGACTCAAGGATTTGTCTGTTTTATACCGCTGCCGTTTCAGCCTGCCAACACGAAGGTTTCCGACGTTGAACCTACGACGGGCGTGGAGGATCTTAAAACCATTGCGGTCAGCCGCTTGATGCTTGACAATATTCCTCACCTGAAAGCCTATTGGGTAATGCTTACGGTAAAATTGGCGCAGGTAGCCCTCAATTTTGGAGCGGATGATTTTGACGGCACAATTGTAGAGGAAAAGATTGGGCACATGGCCGGAGCTGAATCGGAGCAATTTCTAACCAGGCAGGAGTTGGAAAGAATAATTCGAGAGGCCGGATTTGACCCTGTCGAGCGCAATTGTTTTTTCCAGAGGGTATCCAATTATTAGCGATTGATGATAGGGCGGTTCTAATGTGTTAGGTCGAAAAATATGCAAAGGATTCTCGATCACATAGAAACTGGGGAAAGATTGGATTTTGAGAGGGCATGGGATCTCTACAGAAACGAGGAGTTTCATGTACTCGGTCACTTAGCTCATCAAATTCGGCTGGAAAAGTGCCCACATGAGTATGTCAGTTATGTTGTGGATAGAAATATAAATTATTCCAACATCTGCATCTGCGGATGTCGTTTCTGTGCCTTCTATCGCACTCCCGGGCATCCCGAGGGATATGTTCTTAGCCATGAAGAACTGGGGGAAAAAATTGAAGAAACCCTGTCTTTAGGCGGAACTCAGATACTCATGCAGGGCGGGCATCATCCGGATTTGCCCCTCTCGTTCTATGAGGATATGCTCGGTTTTATAAAAGGCCGCTATCCAATCCATATACATGCTTTCTCTCCACCAGAGATCGTTCACTTCAGCAGAGTTGAGGCAATATCCGTTCCGGAAGTTATAGCTAGACTGAAAGCTGCCGGGTTGGATTCTATACCGGGAGGTGGAGCAGAGATTTTAGTTGATTCCGTGCGAAGTCTTGTATCTCCAAACAAGTGCTCCTCTGAAGCGTGGCTTGATGTGATGGAACAAGCACACAGGCAAGGCATGCGAACTACTGCTACGATGATGTTTGGCCACTTGGAAAAACCCGAGGATAGATTGCAGCATCTTTTTGCCCTGCGAGATCTCCAGGATCGAACAGGAGGATTCACAGCCTTTATACCATGGGCCTTTCAGCCTCAAAACACCGCCATTGAGAGGACTCCGGAGACAGCTGTGGCTTATCTGAGACTTTTGGCGATTTCGAGACTGGTCCTGGACAATTTTGACAACATTCAGGCTTCCTGGGTCACCATGGGACCTAAAGTGGCCCAGGTCGCATTACATTTTGGGGCTAACGACTTTGGCTCGACAATGATCGAAGAGAACGTAGTGGCAGCGGCCGGCGTTCGTTTCCGATTATCCCAGGAGGAAATAAGGCGAATCATTCATGCCGCTGGATTCAGGCCCAGGCAAAGAACAATGACCTACAAATGGGTCGATCAACAAGGATAGAGGTGGCTGTGTCCGACCGGAAACCATATAGCGCAGGGCTTTAGTCCAGCTTTCAGCGGGATTAAAGCGGGCTGAGCTGCATTAAAAGGGAGTTTCCGGATGAAGACTAGTTAAGGTGCTCAAGAGGGCAGGAATTTTGATTTCGAATAACTCTGGATGTTTTGACGGAATGGTCCTGCATAAGGCTGCGTGGATTGTTCCAGTGAACCGTCCGCCAATTCAAGCTGGTGCGGTTTTGGTATCCGGAGATTCCATTTTGGAAGTGGCCGGATACAAAGACCTCAAACCTTTTATATCAAAGCGTGTGAGGGAAGTGGACCATGGACTTGCCGCCCTTATGCCTTGTTTGGTCAATGCCCATACACATCTTGAACTGTCGTTTATGGAAGGCAGGATGCCGTTGCCCCAAAACGGTTTTGCCGAGTGGTTGGAACGTTTGTTCTCCTTGAGAGCATTGGCGACAAAGCAGGACCAGCTCGCCGGGTTGTTGCAGGGAAAAAAGCTGCTGCTGGCCGGTGGAACCGGTCTGTATGCAGATACCTGTAATGAGTCCGGTTTTTTAGTCGAAGATGAATTCCCCATGAGGCACACCTTTCAGGAGGTTCTGGGTTTTAATCAATATGATCTGGAATCGGCAGTGAGTTCGGATTCATTGAGAGCCGCTGCGCTCAATAGTCCTACGATCAGCCTGGCTGCTCATGCTTGTTATTCTGCATCTGCAAGACTAATCCAAGGAGCCAAAGGATGGTGCCGCGATCACCGACGACCGTTTAGCATCCATGTTGCCGAACATACCGATGAAATTGAATTTATGAACGATGGTGGCGGATACTGCCGTGAGTTGTTGGAGCGCCTCGCGAGGTGGGTCCCCGGGTGGAAAGCCCCAAGGACCACGCCCGTTCAATATCTCGACTCGTTAGGCATTTTGGATTCAGAAACGATACTGGTACACGCTGTGCACATGCAACAATCGGACTGGGAGATAGTGTCTAAAAGGCGTTGTGCCGTATGCTTTTGCCCTCGCAGCAACCACAACCTCAATGTTGGTCGACCAGATATTGAAACGAGTGGGCAATATGGAATCTCAACTTGCCTCGGGACAGATAGCCTTGCAAGCAATAAAGATTTGTATCTATTCGCCGAGGCGGAGTACCTTCTGAATCATTATCCAAATGTCTCTCCCGATGCTGTTCTCTTTATGATGACGCTTGGAGGAGCAAAGGCACTCAAACAAACCCACCGTTTTGGAAGTCTGGCTCCAGGCGGGCATTCGGCCTTTTTATCGGTCAATTTATCCACCCTACCGGCATTGTCTCAGTTAAGTGAAACCGTTATTGATCAGGGTAATAGAGGAGAATGGAAGTGGGTCAACTACACCCGGAACAACTGAAGTTGGGAAGAATCGGTTTTTTAAATGTACTTCCAATATACTATCCACTCGAATATGGAAATATACCCCACTCTTTTCATATCGTTTCCGGTACGCCGGCGTATTTAAATCAACTAATGGCCAGAGGCGAACTCGATCTGAGTGTTGTATCTTCAATCGAGTACGCACGGCACCCGGAACGTTATTATGTCCTTCCGGATCTGTCGATAAGCTGTTCCGGAAAGGTGAAAAGCGTTCTCCTGCTCAGCCAGATCCCCGTGCGCGAACTGGCCGGGCAAGAGGTCCTGGTCAGTGCCCAATCCCATACTTCTGTAGCTCTGCTGAAGATGCTCTTCTCGATTCATCTAGATGTAAAAGTTGGATGTCGAACGGGAAACTGTTCAGAAGCCCTTATGCAAGGTGCACCGCCGGTTGCCTTTCTTGCTATAGGCGATGAAGCCCTTAGGCTGAGTACCCACGAGCTTTATCCGTACCGGCTTGATCTTGGTGAAGCGTGGCAGGATTGGACAGGATTTCCTTTTGTGTTTGCCCTGTGGGTCATTCAGCGCAAAGCCATAGAAAAGTGGAATGGCTCCCTGAAAACAGCAGTCGAAACGCTTTTGGCTGCCAAACAATGGGGTGTTGCAAACCGCCAAAAGATTTGTGAGGAAGCTGCAAAGAAAGGCCTCCTCACTGGTCTGGAACTTCAAGAATATTACCAGTGCTTGGAATTCGATCTAAATATTGATCAGCAAAACGGTTTGCGCCGGTTCTACAGATATCTCACCCAAATAGGGGAAACGCCGGTTGCCCCACAGTTGGAAATATTTTCACCGCTGGCCTGTGTGGCGTAGTCCTTCAGGGTTGCCTTTTTACCCCTTTATGGTGGGGTGAATGCCCGTGTGCCATACACAGTATGCGGGTGAGGAAGCCGGCAGCGCATCAAGGCCAATTGCCAATTAGTGTTTGAAGGCCCGTTGCCCGGTAAATACCATGGTAACGTTTGCCTCATTGCAAGCCTCTATGACTTCCCAATCGCGCATGGACCCACCTGGTTGGACCACTGCAGATATTCCTCTGCGGATACCCACGTCTATGCCGTCCCGGAAAGGGAAGAATGCATCGGAGACCATTGCCGCACCTTTTAAACCACCATTGGCCGCTTCCGTTGCGGAATCCACCTCTTGTTTTTGATCTCTGTCACGCTCGCCCTTTTCAATAGCAAGCTCCAAATCTTTATACGATATTCCATAACGATCATAGCACAGAGCGTCCGCATATTTTTGGTAAGCCTTATAAACTGCAATTTCGGCGACTCCTACCCGATCTTGTTCTCCCGTGCCGATACCCACAGTGCACTCGTCTTTTACATACAGCACTGAATTCGAAGTAACGCCTTGCTCCACAAACCAGCCAAAAAGGAGATCTTTGTTTTCTTTTTCCGTGGGCTCCCTGTTAACTCGATAGACTTTATCCTGATAGCTGGTTTCGGCAAGCCTAAAGTCTTTGCTGCTCGTTATCTTGTTCAATGGCGATTGTTGAACGATTATTCCCCCATCCGTGAGTGATTTGAAGTCCACAAATCTTAAAGGGATATATTCGGCCAGGCGATCGATTCTCGACATTTGAATGATTCGAAGGTTGGACCGATTTTTCAAAACATCCAATGTACCTTCTTCATAATCCGGAGCGGCAACTACTTCGAGATAGTTTTGTGAAATCAGGTCAGCCGTGTCTTTATTAACAGCTCGATTCAGCACCAGGCAGCCGCCGAAAGCAGCTATGCGGTCCGCCCGATTGGCCCGATGATAGGCATCGGCAAGCGAACTCCCGTAAGCGGCGCCGCAGGGATTGTTATGCTTCAATATGACGGCAGCAGGCTTTTCCATAAGATATTTAAGGATATTGAGACCATTGTCGAGGTCGGTAAGATTGATTTTTCCGGGATGCTTACCTTCTTGCAGCATGTCCCCTTCTTGAATTGCACTTACAAGGCCATTGTTGGGATCAATGAAACGGCATCCACCAATGCTTAGGTGTCCGCCCACCAGTTCATAAAGGGCAGCTTCCTGTCCTGGATTCTCTCCATAGCGCAGCCCCTTTTCAATGAGTTCGCCGGACTTGGAATCCGGAAATTTCCAGGCCCGCTTTCTAAGAATCAGTTTTTGGTTATCAAAGGAAATCTCCATGGAATCGGGGAAATGGTCCTCCATAACGGTGCGGTACATTTTTTTTAGATCTTCTGCCATGCGGCCTCCTTAATGAAAAAAGCCCGGGGGTTATCGTCCAGGCTTTTTTCTAAGGCATTAACTGAAGGAAAAGCAAACTAAAACTTATAGCTCAGACTGAGCCCCGCAAGATGTGCGTACCCATTATCGAAAGACGAGTCCAGGACTCCTTGGCTCAGCTGATAGTCGGTAGCTTTGAACTCGCGATCGGTTATCCAAATGTAAGTATAGGAGAGATCCAGGGTCCAATTGCGCCAATGAAAACCGGGTCCAAAACTGAAAAGGTGACGATCGTTGGCCGGAAGCAGATAGTCGGAGTAAGCATCTTCGACGGGGGATTCATCAAAAATATAACCCGCCCGCAGATCCAGCCAATCCAGTGCTTTGTATTCAAAACCGATTTGCGCTCGCCAGGTATCATGCCAGTTCTTGTTTCTCTTGACTGCACTAACCGGTGCCGGGACAAACGGTGGTCCAATAATGGGTTGATCGTAGGAAATGGTCAGCGATTCATAGGTGCTCCAACGTACCCATGTCCCATCAACCTCAATGCTGAAACGTTCCCACGGCTTAAACATTATGCCCATTGAGAGAGTATCCGGCAGTGTGATGGCGCCGCTTACGCCCGTGTCGGGGAAAGCTTGAGGCGCCAGCATTTCCAAAATTTGTGGTTTATTAAAATCAACATCTCCAGTTACGTTCTGTTTTACTTTACTGCGATAGGAAATACCGGCTGCCATCCAATCTAATGGTTTATAGTGCAAGGCGAGATTCCAGCCGGCCGAAAAAGAATTTCCCGTCAAGTTCTGTCTGACATCATACATAGGGTTGTTCAACCGAAGAGCGTCGATTTTGTTTTTTAGTCTTAGGTCGAACCACATCAAATCGATGCCGCCTGCCAAAGAAATCTGATCATTTACTTTAAATGCAACGGTAGGATTGAAAGTCAGGGATTTGATTTCTGCATCGTAGGAATTATAACGGCCCGTCCAATCCGCCGGGAATAACGTTCCCAGTCCGAACTGGCCAAAGACCCCCAAACCAAACCAGAGCGAGTCATTAAATTGGTAAGTAGCATAAAGGTGGGGAGGCATCCACACGGTTGCATCCGAACTGGTTGTCGTCTTTTGTCCGGTACGGGGATCCGTGGTGGTAACATCAACACCCGGTAAAATAAAAGTTCCGCCAACCATCATCTGCAACCCGGGCAACTGGGTAATGCCGGCCGGGTTGTAGAAAATTGCAGAAGCATCATCTGCTCGGGCGACAAGTGTGCCGCCAAGAGCATTGCCCCGAGCGCTGCCTTCATAAAGAGCAAAACCCGCCCCAAAACAGACTTGCGCCCCCAACGCAACAATCATTAGCCCCAATAATAAAACTCGACTGTAAGCTCTCATTCTCTCCTCCTCATTGAATGCCACAGAATGCCCCTAACCAAAAGAGTCTCTTTCTATCCACCCTTTTTCAAAATTGAAGCTCGGATTCACCTCCTGTCCTTCTATGAATATTTCTGCTTTTAACGAATAGACTTTGACAATATTGGGAAAGCCAAAACTCGAATCCGCCGGAAGAATTGCGCCCTCTCATCACGCAAGGGCTTGATTTAAAATAATAAAAACTCCATTCTCGGCCAAGCTCTTTGGCGAACCGTCTATTTATGCTTGCCAACAACGCAACACTCAGCCGCCGCATTTAGACGACCTATGATCACCTGGTTCCATGAAAATCTAGTATGAAAAAGTAGTGCTGGGCTCTTTGATCTCCGGATGAATGACCATTCATCTCAGATCCAACGATTTCCCCCTCGTCCTGTAGAGTACAAAATCTAGCAGAGCGCTGCCTCGGACGTCAAGTAAAATGTGGTTCTTTTGTACATCTTTTCGTAGTCTTAGAATACGTTGATCGGATAGGAACCGGCTTGTTTTGGACGCCGGATATCAGATCCTTGGTTAAGTTGTGCTAAAAACGGTGAGTTAACGAATTCGTGGGAGGTCCGTTGGGACCAGGGGTGGACAATGGTTCGATTATTCTGAAGGATTTGCTGTTGCCTGGCATATCATTTTAAAAGGGCCCGGCGATTGAGCAGATCTGAGCATTGTCCAGACTGCTCCACTCTTAGACAGTTACTTACATATCGAAGGTTTTGAAGGTCCTCCGGCTGCAGTCGATCCAGAGCTGCAAAAAGATCGGAAATCTTGAAAAAGATTATGATCTCGCGAGGATAAATGAGATTTAAGTCTCTTTCAAGCTGGTTCTGGTTTAGGTTGTAGACGTAGACCACTCCTTCGATGAACTTGAGGAGCCTGCCGATTCCGCTGCTCTGTCCGGCAGAATTTGGTTCATCGGACCTCGGTGCTAAAATGATGTGGCGCCTGGCTAAGTATTCTTGAATGATAGCATAATGAATATTCCAAAGATTCTCGCCCGGCAGAACTACTCGCACAGCATAATATGCAGCAGGATTTGCATCGGTCGGAACTCTTGGCTTAATTGATTTCCTCACGGAGGAGCCAAGGTCAAGTTCTTGAATATTTGGCAGGATTTGATCTTTCTCGCTTTCTGAGTGCAATCGTTTCAATATCTCGTCGATCGTCAATTTTCTACCCGCAATTTCAAAGGGTTCATCCGGGCGGACTATAAAGTCGACGCTATCCTGCAGCCCATAAGCATCCCGCCGTTCATTCTGACTCGCTTCAGGAGCGACTTCAGGTAATGGGGGAGATGGTTGAAGCGCGAGACCTCTGTTTGTCTTGGCAAGTTCGAGCTCTTTAGGAACAATAATCTTCTTGATCATCTGTGACTGTTCACTGGAGGCTTCGGTTGGCTTCGGGAAAGAAGACTCCCTGTTATTCTCAATAGATGATTTTACCAGTTGTTTCGATTGCTTTACCGTGTCGGGAGTTAGAAAAGGGAGCAAGATTCTGCCTATGTTGCCATACCAGATGAGCAGTCCGCCCGCTGCAGCGATTAAAACCAATGTGTAAAGGACCAGCTTTCTTCTATGCATCTGTGCACCTATCTAAGGAAAAAGTGCTTATGAGCATCCACCAAGGGATTGCTTTTCAATTTGTCTACCATTAACTAGATAATTAAAACTACTTCATATTAAACCATTGCGAAAAACTTTCAACGGTAAAGAGGGCTTGCGCAATGCGAAATGAGTTTATTTCTGAGGAATAGACAGATTTGTTAAATTGACCTGGTGGCTCAAACGTGTTAGGCATTGCAGCCCCGGTTGGTTCCATGGCGATGAAGACATTGAAGAATGCATTTTCAGAAAGAGGTTGACATGCACGACTGGCAAGCGGCGGGTTCTGTGACTTTGGTGGGGAGTATGCCGCACCTCGATCGCGGTGAAGCTATCGATCTGGTTATCCGGACAGCTCCGGAAATCCCTGTTTGGCCGCAGCTTTCAAACTATAAAAGCGAACAGATGATGGTTCAGTACCTCGAGGGTTTGCCGGGGGTGCCCGATGTGGCTGATGATTTCAGGGTGAAAACCGATGCCGCTGAATTCGATACGGAGCTATACTCTTTTTACGAAGAATATTTGGAAGTTGAAACCGGAAGCAAAGATCTTTTGAGTTCCAGATTTAAAATGGGGCCGGAAACCGGGAAAACTTTCTTTCAATTCATGGATGCCCTTAGCCGAATCAATCTATCCTGCAAAGCAGTTAAAGGGCAGATTGTGGGACCGTTTACACTGCTTTCAGGCTTAAAGGATCATCAGGACCGGGCACTTCTTTATGATGAACGGTTTCTCGATGTAGTGGCGAAGCACCTGGCCATGAAAGCTAAGTGGCAGATTAGACAACTCGAATCTTTGGGATACCCGGTGATCCTGTTCTTGGATGAACCCGCTCTCGCGGGATTTGGGTCCTCTGCTTTCATCAGCGTCTCCCGAGAATTGATTCAAGGATTACTTAAAGAAGTGGTCGATGCCGTTCATGAGGCCGGAGCTCTGGCGGGCATTCATGTTTGTGCCAACACTGACTGGTTGCTGGCTTTCGATTCGGCTGTTGATATCATTAATTTTGATGCCTATCACTATTTTGAAAAATTTGCTCTGTATAGAGATCGTTTTACTCAATTCATTTCTGAGAATCGGAAAATAGCCTGGGGCATGGTACCCACTGCCGATCCGCAGATTATAAATGGAGAATCGCCACAAAGTTTGGCTGATAGATGGATGAAGCTGGTACCCGAACTTTTTACCGATCAAGCCGGCCTCGAAAAGATCTTGTCTTGTTCACTGTTTACGCCAAGTTGTGGCTGTGCAAGTCTCTCCCGTGAAGAGGCGGAACGGGTGATGTTCTTGACTCATGAGCTTGGCCGGATCATGCAAAGCTATTTATAATTGTCAAAGCTCGATTACGCATTTTCAATGGCGCTGTCAGCCGGCGTTGGTATACTTGCTAAATGTGAAATTATGTATTCGTGCCTTGGGTTTTTTGGGATTCCTGCTCGCTGGAATAGAGTACCATTTTGGTGCAGAGGTGGCCGTTATGTCCACAAAAGGGATAACCAGGAGGTCGAGTTAAGTCAGGAAGAAATATTCTACCTCAGCAAGCCTGCAATATAAAATAGATGAGTGTGACTAGGTTCTTGACAGTCTGCGGATGATCGATTAACTTTAATTTGCCTCAAAGGTAATTTAGGAAAAATCCACTCAGCATTTCACCATTCATAAGAGATGAAAACTGATATTTTGAGTGCACAAATGTTTCTTGGGTTGCGGCCTCGTCGGAAGATTCCCCTTTAGCAGGTTGAATCAAAGATTTCCGGGCTTTCAGTAATTTCCTTATCATTTTCAGACAATTTAAATACAGGTGATTTCTTTCCAGCCTTATCATGATCTTAGTTTTAGACATCTCGAGTTCGTGCGGGTGTGCTGTGGTTGGTTGTAGGATTAATTGAATTCATATGTTGTATTTTTACTTCGGATGCTTTGAATCTCAAACGATGGGGTTTTTCTGAGGGTGCCTAGCTAAGCGTCTAAATCCACAGACGCAAGTTCTTTCACTTCCCAGCTGAGCGTTGGTAGTCTACCGACTGCTAATCGGTTCGGTTGGGAGGACTCCGCAAATCACCGGTCATGCAAAACGAAAAAGCCCTGTGAGAATCCGCGTTAAGTAAAAAAAATTTCCTTAGAAAACAGAAAGGAACGATACCATGCAGGTTGAATACAAAAATATTGATCCAAAGCTGGTTGCCAACGAGATACGTAACGGACGCTCGCTGGAGTCGGTGCAGAAACTATTTGGAATAAAATTCAAAAGCGAAGTACAAGATCTATATATGCGAGGGTTGGCCGAATTGGGAGAAATCCCCAAAATGGACTTCAATAAACCGAGCCCAATCTTTGCTAAGTCCAAACCTTCCGCACCAGACCGGCCGTTGGTTCGTCGTCGGGAAAAAGGAGCACTAAAGCCCTCGATGATTATTAAAACTCCGAATTTTCGAACCATAGGCCAAAGCGGCAGCATCACACTTAATAAGGCTCTTCTTATTGAGCAATTAGGGTTCGAAGTGGGTGATTCTTTTGAAATCTATAGAGAGGATGATCGAGTCATTCTACAAAAAACAGATAACCCTCTATGAAGTGCAGCGAATAATAACGGTATGCAACCTCTCGGTTGCATGCCTTGGCACACGAATTCAACTTGGCTCTACCGTCGGAGATTATTGAGTACGTGTATAAATCGCCATAGCGCGGTTAAGTTAGTGCCGACGGCTAGCAGCAACAGCATAGAGATCAGCTCAATATTTTGCAGCCATTGGCTGCTTGGATTCCCAAGCAGTTGATTAACCAAAGGATTCAAGAATCCAGCTATGCCTATCATGATTATTCGCTCCCCGCGCTGAAGCATCCCGACTAGACAACGAACCCCGAGGCTTTCCGCACGGGCCCGCGTGTAGCTGACCATCAAAGAACCAAATAGTATCAGCAGGACGGTCAGCGAAATGAAAGGGTTCGCCATCCCCTGGCGGTAAAAGTAGCACCATATGCCCAAGTAAATGATGAGTTCCGTATAGCGATCGAGAACCGAGTCTAGGAAAGCACCGTACTTCTTGGTATGCCCTAAAGTTCTGGCAAGCGAGCCGTCGAGGGTGTCAAGCAGGCCCGTCAATAATGTGAGCAGCCCTCCCCAAAAGGGCGAATAGGCAAACGAAACACCGGCCATCATGCTCATCAAAAGTCCCAAGAATGTTATATGATTCGGTTTCAGTTGCAGATCGACCAGCCACGGTACTAAATAGCGTTCCAAGAATCTGTAATAAGCTGTTTCGATAGGTGTGCCTTTAAGCATAATTGCCCTCACGAGCGCTTTGTACCCCAAATAAGGGAAGCGCCAGCAAAGGGAAATCGTAAAATCTTGCTTGAACTTCACTCCCCGATGATGATTCCGATACGTGGGATTCCAGGAGAATATAAGAGAAAGTATTATTTATGTTTGAAAATCCATATTTTTTTTCTTTGCCCGCAGGCCTGAATATCAGTGTCGATGAATTCTGATGCAATGCACCCCGTACCGCTTTATAGAAGCCTGCGGGCTTTCTGATCGTCCTTTCCAAAATCGCAGGTATGCAGGGGCTGGCGTAAGTTTCCAGTCCTTGATAATTGTGCAAAGCGACTGTCGCCAATTGTTCGAATGCTGCCTGGGCACCCCAGGGGTTTCCCGGAAAAGCCAGAAAAATCTGTTTCCCGCGTTTACCCAATGCGGTTCCATGACCGGGTGAAAGATTGATCTGTTCAAACAGGATCGTCACCCCCAATGTTTCCCAAGCGGAAAGAATAAAATCTCGATCGCCGCGTCCAACTCCCCCCGTCGAAATAATAAATTCCGCGTCAACGTTATCCAGAACTTTTGCAATCAAATCGGGGTCATCTTGCGTCGCTCCAAGATGAATGGGTTTGCCCCCTTGCAGAGAAGCAGACCATGCCAATAGATATCGATTGTTACAATAAGTAAAAGGTCCCTCAATGCTTTCTCCAATTTCCCTTACCTCATTGCCGGTTGCCAACAGGGCAACACGAGGCTGTCTGAAAACGGCAACCGAAGAATATCCTAATGCGGCCAGCAAAGCCAGTCGAGTCGGGGTCAGTACATCCCCTTTATTGAGGAGCAATTCGTCCTTATTGATATCACTTCCGACAGGTTTCAGTCCTGTTCCTGCCGAGAATGTTTCGTGTACGATAATTCGCTCATCCACATGTAAAACTTTTTCTTGAGGTATGACGGCATCGGCACCCCGGGGCAGTGGCGCACCAGTCAAGATGCGAATACATTCTCCCGACGATACCTTGTGATTACTAGAGTCGCCTGCTGCTGATATCTCGTATCGAGTAGTCAGACTGCAAGGGCTTTCTGGAGCAGCAGATATCGTATCCGCACTGATGATTGCAAAACCGTCTAAAAGCGAGCGAGCCTCTCCCGGCAGGTCTCGATTGGAGTATCGGGTTTCTGCCAAGACGCGACCAAGAGCTTGATCGAGCCAAACCCACTCTGTGCCTCCGGGAGGTACAAGTGCTTTGACTAATGCTTTGGCTTCCATCAACTCCATTGGAGCCTTTCCCAGTCCTCTAACGTATTGATATTGAAGAAGCTGCGACCTTCTTTGTCGACTTGGCGCCACTTTTCTTCGTCCAGGGTTTTTATTTTGACCTTTTGATAAAAAGACACGACCTTTCTTTCTTGTCTACTTAAAGCTGATGCAATCGTTGCCAGACATCTGCGATGATAGAGCGCTAAAAGAGGTTCATACATGTTTCGATATAAAGGGACAACGACATCAAAGCCTTTCCTTGACTCGATCATCATCATCAAAATTTCGGTAGTGAGAAAGGGCATATCAGTTGCCTTGACGAAGACCCATTCGTGAGGGCTGAACAGCAGCGAAGTATAAATGGCTCCAAGCGGTCCTTGCTGGGAAATGATGTCTTGGATAAGAGTTGCCTTCACATCATAATAGGGACTCAAATCATTAGCCACCAGCAAAAGGGGGTCGCAAATGCCACGAAGCGACTCAACGGCATGGTCGATCAGACGCATGCCGTGAAAAATTTCAAGGGCTTTGTTTTTTCCGAATCGCCGACTCCGACCTCCTGCAAGAACGGCTCCCGTTAACACTCAACGTTCCTCCCAGGTAATATGAATGTCAACTTTTTCCGATTCCCGCCATCCCCTTAAAGTGGAAAGCATTCCCCGAATCCCGCCAATCATAAAGTCCTGAACAAAATCATTCATGGGCAGCTTTTTACCATTCACATTGACTAAAATTTTTGGCCTCTTGCGGTCTCTCAGGAAGCGCTCTTCTATCAGGTCGGCGACTTTCGACACTTCGTCAAACCGGTATGAGGGGACATCCGGTGATGTCTCATCATCCGTAACCACGGCAATTAGATGATCTTTGGGACCACAAATAGGCCGTGATTCAACCGCCGATCGAAATACCTCGATCTTTGGATAATTGGAGCGTTTATAGCCCTCAGTGAGAATAATGTCCTCCTGCCAAAAGTAGCGTGCGACCAGCTCCTCAAGGTTCAATTCATGAGCTGTAGTGCGAATACTTGCCACCTGCACGGGAGACGATATTGCGATGGTTTGTGCTCCCGCGGCCCGGTGGCGCCATGTGTCTTTTCCTTCGCGGTCCATTTCAAAACCATGGGCATCGTGCTTTATCGTTCCGACTCGGTAGCCTCTGGTACGGATCATGGGAATCAATTTTTCAAGGTAAGTGGTTTTGCCCGAATCTGAAGCACCGACAATGCAAACGATTGGCACCATATTTCATCCTTCCTTTTCTTGCCGTGCAAAATAGCTGGGTTTAGGGGCGTAAATACGGCGCAACAATATGACACACGCCAATGTGGCTGTCAACGTGAGGTTCAGCCATTCTTTAGTAGAGCAAGAGCCCGCTCCATGTCTTCATTTTGCCGTGTGGATTGGGCGGCAATTCCTGACAAAATTTCGGCTACCTCTTTTTGCTCCAAATCGTCGGCACGTTGCGCCCACTCACGATAAGATCGTGCATGCTCAATGTTGTGTTGTATCCAATGTTCGACCATTTTTGTCAGTTTTTCTTTTTCGTGAGGAGTTCTTTGGGTGTGGTCGTCATGAGAATGGTGATGGTGATGTCCGCTCATGGATCCTCCTTGAACTGTTGCAGATTGACCCCTTTTTTAAGCTGTGATAGCTTTCGATGGCCTGTCAGCCAGGCCAAAAATAAATTATAGTTGATATAATCACAACTAACAATGACTTAGAGAGGCACTGAATTGATCCAGTATCCACGTATCGATCCCAACATAATTTCTGTCGGTCCTATCAAAATCCGCTGGTACGGCATGATGTACGTACTTGGCTTCCTCGCAACATATGTTCTCATCCCTCGGCAAAAACGCTCGAAGCAGTTGGGGCTGGTTGGCCCCGTTGCCCAGGACCTTATATTCTATCTGGCCATTGGCCTCATCCTCGGAGCCCGGCTGGGTTACCTGCTTTTCTACCAGTACAATGACTATGCATTTTACCTTAATAACCCTCTGGAGATATTTGCCACCTGGCATGGCGGAATGTCGTTCCACGGAGGATTTATAGGTGCAATAATTGCCGGATGGCTTTTTTGCCGCCGTAAGAAACTCCCCTTCTGGGCAGTAACCGACAGCGTTGCTGTTACAGCTCCGGTTGGAATAGGCTTAGGGCGCTTGGGGAATTTCATTAACGGTGAACTTTACGGACGACCAAGCAACCTTCCCTGGGCGATGATCTTTCCGGAAGGAGGGCCAATTCCACGGCATCCTTCCCAGCTCTACGAAGCCCTCATGGAAGGGCTCGTTCTCTTTACACTGTTATGGTATCTTCGTCAAAAACCATTCAAAGATGGCATGATGGTTGTCTTCTTTTTAATTTTTTATGGTACCTTTCGATTTTTCCTAGAATTTTTTCGAGCCCCTGATGCTCAGTTGGGTTTCATCTTTGGTTTTTTGACTATGGGACAAATTTTGTGTTTGGCCATGATTCTTGCCGGTATATTACTGGGAGTCTACGTCCAACGAACTCAGCCGGCAGTCGAATAACCACATCACCTGTAATGGTTCAACTGAAAGGGAAGTTTCATGCTGCCTCCCGAGGGTTTTTTGCGGAGCGTTGAAAACCATACGACACGACCTTGGTACTCCGATTATCAAGGCAAGAAAACAACAGCGAAAAAGGCGCTGCAATCCATAAAACGAGGCGATCGGGTTTTTATAGGTTCGGGCTGCGGAGAGCCTCAGCATATGACTCAGGCTTTGGAGGAACTCGTTCCCCGGCTTGCCGATCTGGAGATACTTCACATTCTCAGTGTCGGCAAGACAAGATTTACGGAGACCAGTTTTGCTGATAAATGTCGCCTCAAGTCTTTTTTTGTTGCTTCTGCTAGTCGGGAGGCAGTAGCTGAAGGACGTGCCGATTACACTCCCATCAACCTTGGAGACATCCCCGGATTGTTTCGCAGTGGAGCACTTCCAATTGACGTGGCACTTATTCAGGTATCTTCGCCTGAGGATCACGGCTACTGCAGCTACGGCATCTCTGTTGATATCGTGAAGTCGGCGGCGGAAACCGCCAAGCGCGTGATTGCTCAGGTTAATTCAAGGATGCCAAGAACTTTGGGAGACTCTTTCATACACATCAGAAACGTTGATGCTTTTGTGGAATATGATGAATCGATTCTTGAAATTGGGCGGCCACTAATGAACCCCATTGCCGAAGCGATAGGCAGGCACGTTGCAAAGATCGTTGAAGACGGCTCAACTATCCGAGTGGGGGTCGGCAGCATCTCGACTGCCGTTCTGTATGCTTTGGATGAGAAAAATGAGTTGGGCGTGCACGCAGACATGTTGACGGATGCTTACCTGCACTTAATTAAGAGGGGCGTAATTACGGGTACAAGGAAGAGTCTGCACCCTGGGAAAATAGTCACCAGCTTCTGTCTGGGCAGCAAACAGTTATATGATTTCGCGGACAACAACCCCCTTGTGGCTTTTTATCCTACTGAATATACAAATAATTATCAAGTAATCAGCGCAAATGAAAAAATGGTCTCCATTAATTCTGCGCTGGAAGTCGATCTGACCGGTCAAGTCTGCTCCGACTCGCTAGGCTATGAGATAAACAGCGGTGTAGGAGGTGCAACTGATTTTCTTCGTGGTGCCAGACACTCGAAAGGGGGGAAGGCCATCGTAGTTCTGCCGTCTGTAACGCTGGATGGAAGCAAATCGCGGATCGTTACGGACCTGACCGAAGGTGGTGGGGTGGTGACCACTCGGGGCGGTGTGCATTACGTGATTACAGAATACGGGATAGCGCATCTGCACGGCAAGAGCATTCGAGAGCGCGCGCTGGCTTTAATTGGAATTGCTCATCCTGATTTTCGAGAAGAACTTATGAGTGCGGCTCAAGATCTTAACTACATTAAAAAAGACTTTGCCCATGTTGGCACTTCCAAGCTTATATATCCTCAGCAGTGGGAGTCGGCACATATTTTCTCCGACGACGTTAAAGTTTTGTTCAGACCGAGCAAGCTAACCGACGAAAGAGCACTTAAGGGATTCTTCTATTCATTGCCCCGGGATGAGTCTTATGTGCGGTTCTTGTCGACGATGAAAGTGTTCCCTCATTACGATATCCAAAAACTTCTAGAGGTCGATTACTATAAAAAGATGAACATAGTCGGCATAGTTGGTGATATGGAGGTCGAACGCATCATCTCGATAGCTCGCTACGTTCTGGATGAAGAGAGTATGACTGCGGAGCTCGATTTTGCGGTTCATCCGGCATATGCGCGCAAAGGTATCGCAACTTTTTTGATTCATCATCTTGCGGAAATAGCCAAACATAACTGTATCCGGATGCTCAAGGCTTATATTTCACCTGGTAATGAAAAGGTTTTTGGTGTCTTCCAGAAATTGGGTTATTTAGTGGAAAGCTCTTTAGTTAATGGAGTGTATGAGATCAGAGTTCGCTTCGAACCTGCCGGAGCATGCATGATGGATTGAAGAGCAGTAATGAAAGTCGGCAAAAATGTCAGATTTTTTTGTTATAGTAAAAACTGCATGAAAAAATTAAAATTTAAATCCGTCCCAGGAGCTTGTTTGAGAATGGCCGTTTTGTCATTTTGAATCACGCTTTGGCGTGGTGATAAGTCTTTTAAATCATTCACTTATGGGAACAAGATTCTACGCTCTCGGCTCGAAATGACGATTCTTGCACAGACTCCTGGCGAATTTATCAAAGGCACGCAGCAAAACCCTGATGCTGAGGCTACTCGCAGCATTGGCTAGCTGCTGGATCGCTTCTATCAGCAATTGACAATTGGCCACCATTGTTAGTTTGAAGATGGCGTTGAGAAGAAATTATCAGCAGAGTGAGGGATTTTTTTATGTTCAAAAGCAAAAGAATGGTTGCAGTGTTGGTTCTTGTCGGGATGACATTTGGCCTTTTGAGCTGGTCCAATCTGACAGCAAAAACCAACCCCGACAATGCAGATATCTATCAGTATCTGAGATTATTTAGTGACGTATTGAACCTTGTTCAAGACAATTACGTGGAAAAGGTTGATTCCAAAGAACTGATCTATGGTGCCATCAATGGGATGCTGAAAGATCTTGACCCGCACTCATCATTTCTGAAACCGGAAGACTACAAGGAATTGCAGATCGAAACGAAGGGTAAATTCGGCGGACTGGGTATCGAGATCACAATTAAAGATTCTGTTTTGACGGTAGTGTCACCACTGGAGGGAACGCCTGCCGATAAGGCCGGGATGGAAGCGGGAGACCAGATCGTTAAAATCGATGATGAGCCAACTCAGGATATGTCGCTGATGGAGGCCGTGCAAAAGATGCGCGGTCCGAAGGGCACCAAAGTTAAGTTGACGGTCATCCGGAAGGGAGAGAGGAAGCCTCTGGAGTTTGATATCGTACGGGATATGATTACCATTCAAAGTGTTAAGGTGCAGACCCTGGAGCCCTCTTATGGCTATATTCGGATTTCCAGCTTCCAGAGCGGGACTGCTAACGACTTGCGCAAGGCATTAGATGAGCTGGAAAAAGAGAACCCGCCTCTGCAGGGATTGATTCTAGATTTGCGTAACGATCCCGGTGGCTTGCTGGATCAGGCGGTGGAAGTCAGTGACGAATTTCTAGATAGCGGATTGATCGTTTACACAGGTGGAAGGCTGGAAAGTCAAAAAATGCGTTTCGAAGCGCATAAGAATGACAAGCCGCACAATTATCCGATCGTTGTGCTGGTAAACGCCGGCAGCGCCAGTGCCTCTGAAATCGTAGCGGGTGCCCTGCAGGATCATAAAAGAGCCATTATTCTGGGAGAGCCAACGTTTGGAAAAGGCTCGGTTCAGACGGTCATTCCTCTCAATGACGGATCGGCGATAAGGCTCACCACTTCCCTTTATTATACGCCATCGGGAAGGTCTATTCAGGCAAAGGGCATAGAGCCTGACATCCTCGTCAAGCGCGAATTGCGTGAAAAAAGTGAGGACGAGGGAACAAAAGACATTCAACGCATCCGTGAAAAGGATCTGCCTCGACACATGGAGCTCCAAAAAATCGATAATAAGGGAGGCAAAGATAGTCCGTCCGGTGCTAATTCAGATGCACAAAAACTATTGGATCAAGACAACCAGTTGAGAAGGGCTCTTGATTTGCTGAAAAGCTATAAGATAATGGCAAAAATGCGTTTTAATTAATGGCTTCGAAATCCGCTGCGGGAAAAAAGAAGGCAACATCGAAGGAGCGTGCCGCGCCGCAGCGCAAGAAACAGGCACGCCCCGGACCTTCATCTCGGAGGCCGAAAAGAAAAACGGGACCTTCCCGACTTTCTTCGATGTTGCCTTTTTTCACAATCTGGTTGGTTGCGGCGGTAGTCTTAGGCGGGCTTATCTACTGGGGAAAGACCAACAAAACCTCATCCAGGCAGGTTTTACCCGCCGACGGAGGAAAAGCAAAGTCCAGTCTAAGTTCAACCAATGAGATTCTTAAGAAGGATTTAACAGGGCAGCATCCCAAAATTCCTGAACCTTCCAAGCCAAAGCAATCAACCGAAACACCTGCATCTCCCAGTCAAAACCTTACGATAAATCGCTCTGCCTTGCACGAGGAAAAGAAATTAGCCTCCTTGAGGCCAAGCGGGAAAGAGATGATTCGCCCCTCAAAGACCGAAGTGACAGCTCCCTTGGGCGAAATTGCAATTGTTATCGACGACTTCGGGCAAGATCTTGAAATGGCGAAGAGGTTTCTAGCCATTCCCCTTGCAATTACCTTTTCGATTCTTCCCTTTCAAGCTCATAGTGCAGAAATTGCGAGCCTTGCGAACAGTCGTGGCCATGAAGTTATTTTGCATCTGCCAATGGAGCCTCGGGAATATCCACGCATCAATCCGGGTTCGGGTGCACTGCTGGTGTCCATGTCTCCCGACAAGATCCAACAGGCTGTGCAGGCTGCATTGGATGCTTGCCCCAACATATCGGGTGTGAATAACCATATGGGGTCGCGATTCACCGAAAATGCTGCTTCAATGAGAATTGTTCTTGCCGAATTGCAGCGAAGGGGGCTCTACTTTATCGACAGCTTTACAACTGACAAAAGCGTAGGTTACTCGCTTGCTAAGGAACTAAACCTTCCGGCCGCGAGGAGAGATATATTTTTGGATCACGCCCCGACGGAAGGATTTGTTCGTTCACAGATTGCACAACTCATTCACAAGGCGAAACTCCAGGGATCGGCTGTGGCCATAGGCCATCCATATAAGTCTACGTATAAAATCCTGTCAGAGGAAGCGGGGCGTTTCCGAAAAGAAAGGATCGAGGTGGTTTATTCGGGCAAGTTGGTTAGGAATGCACCGGTTCCAAATGTCAACGGCGATTAACGGAGAAGGGCCGATTTGTGCAAATGGCTTATTTCACCTTGACGGCATCGAGATTAGAGGCTATTTGAGGCGAGATATCCGGTTTCCGGGCGAGAACAATCTCAGACATGGATGGTGTGGAGGTAAAAGCAATATGTTTCGTAAACTTAGTTTGATCTGCAGTCTGCTTGTAGTTTTCATTTGGGTCAGCGGCGCTCATTCGTCACAGGGAGCGGACGACAACGCAACCTCGCCCTCCCCTGCTGCAACATCGCAGGGGAACCCTTCCATAAGTGTTGCCGAAAATGTCTATGATTTTGGGGAAGCCGCTGAGGGAGGAGAAGTAGTCCACGATTATATTGTCAAGAATACCGGCCAAGCTCCTCTCGAGATAAACCAAGTTCGCCCCGGGTGAGGGTGCACCGTAGCCCATTTCGATCGGGTGATCCCACCAGGTGGTGAGGGAAAAATTGAACTGAAAGTTAATCTGAAAGGTTTTCATGGGAACGTCCAAAAGTCTGCAACCATATTCAGCAACGATCCCAAAAATCCACGCGTAAACCTTGTGATGAAGGGGAAAATTAGGACTCTAATTGAAACTCGCCCAGGGAGCACAGTATTTTTTCAAGGTCAAGCAGATCAACTCGGCGAAAAGTCAATCGATATAATCACCGCATCTAAACCCTTTCAGATAACCAAGGTGGAAAGCAACCTGGGTGACAAGATCGCTTATGAGGTCGAGACGGTTGAAGCCGGTAGGCAATATAGATTGGATGTCAAAAATCGAGTAGCAGAAGGAACGTACCGAGGATTTATTAAGATCTACACGGACATGGTCCAAAAGCCGGAAATTTTGATACGCGTGGCCGGCACCATTGAAGGGGTAATCTCGGTTAGGCCCCAATCGATTGTAGTCGGAAAATTAGGTCCGAATCAGCCAGTAAGGTCAGGTAAGGTGCTTGTCATAAGCAATCTAAATAAACCTTTTAAAATCACCAAGGTGGACTATGATGACAGTGTTCTTGCTGTATCGCAAAATCCGTTGCCACAAGGAAGGGTAGGATACAGCCTGGAGATCACACCTAAGTTGGAAGGTCTGACTAAACATAAAATAACGCGCGAACGGCTAGAGGTAAAACTGACCATCCAGACGAGTGTGGATCCTCAGGAAAAGCATGAAGTCAAAGTCTACCTGCTAAATCGATAAGATTATTCGGTGCGGAGGGGGGTTCTTGTTGAACAATCTTCTCTATCAGGTGCTCGTCGGTTAGATTTTTTACAAGTTTAATCTGAGAGATCATCTCTCACAATCCATGAATACCTGAGTTTATTGAGTTTTCCGAACCGGAATTATGGATTCTCCAAGCCATGGAATTCAATATCTTTGGCTAGCTTTTTGGCTGAAACAGGCACAGAGGTTCCTCGGCCAAATAATTTCCAGTGGCTTCATACGCGCGCGCTCTACACCCTCCACAGACGCGTATGTATTGGCAGCGACCGCATTTGCCCTCATATTTTTTGAAATTTCTTAAATCCTCAAATATTGTGGATTCTTTCCAGATATCTTTGAACGACTTCTCTCTTATGTTCCCGCAATCGAGTTCCAGGTAGCCGCAGGGTTGCACCTGGCCGATGTGAGACACAAAAGCGAAGCCTACTCCGCCAAGGCAACCGCGAGTCATTGCGTCCAACCCGAAGGTGTGGAAATCCACATCTTTCCCCTCAGCTTTGGCCCTCTGTCGCAAGATCCGATAATAATGCGGTGCGCAGGTTGCTTTTAGTTGCAGAGGGA